>Ga0224559_1000060_pt1 | contig 60252 bp, 64 predicted proteins | sample 714S33034metaG_FD_180676 | JGI IMG/M metagenome (GOLD analysis project Ga0224559, IMG submission 180676) | Peat soil microbial communities from Stordalen Mire, Sweden - 717 S3 30-34 | ecosystem: Environmental > Terrestrial > Soil > Wetlands > Peat | place: Sweden: Norrbotten County, Stordalen... | reverse complement strand
GTGTCTTTGGGGATGCCTTTGTAGGCGGCAAAGTAACCGTTGTGAACCTTCTCCACGGGCAAGGGTGATAGCTCGCGATACTTCGGCATGGCCGCCAGTTCCCTATATGCCTCGATAAACCAGTGGCGTATCTTGCCATCTTCCGCCGCGTAATTCGCCACTCGGTCGATAAAGAACAACGACAACACTTTCAACCGCGCATCAACCCCCGCAATATCGGGCAGCAACTTCCTGATGCGCAACTCTTTGTCAAAATGCTCACGCACCGTTTCGCGAATCTGCACTCGCATCACATCATTGTCTCGCCCGCCGTGCGTCTGACCAACATACAGCAACAGCCCGTTGGTGAAACTCACAAAGCCATCTGCTGCATTGATCTCGTCAACGATATGACCGGAATAATTGCTGCGCTGATTGGTCTTGTCGAACAAATCTACGCCGCCCGCACTAATTGAAATGCTCTTGCGCTTAGGCCCGGTTTTTTCGTTCACGTCGATCAGCAGTTTGGCCGTAACCTTGGTCTTGGTCGCGCTGATGCTCTGTACTTGAATATAAGGCTGGTTAAAATCTGGATCATCCAGCACAGAACTGACCTCGATACGCTTCACCAGCTTCAGGTCGTAAGCCTGCACCGGGTCGAGTTTGTAAACGAGGTTGTAGCGGTTTCGATGCGTCGCCGAATAGCGCAAGGTACACAACGGATTCAAGCTGGCGATAGCCTTCTTGGCCTGCTCGCTTTCCATGTTCTGCGGCTCATCCAGCACCACAATCGGCTGCGCGGCCTGCACAAACTCAATCGGTTTACGCCCGGAAAGCTGGTCTTTGTCCTGGTGAATTACATTGTTTGCCTGTTTGTTAAAGGCATCAATGTTCATCACTAGGATTTGCAGTGTGTTGCTCTGTGCGAACTGGCGCAGCTTGGAATACTGCCTTGAGTCGTACACCCAGCTATCAAACGCTACATTGCCGAACAGCGTCTGGAAATGTTCTTTCATCAAGCGCAAACTGGTAATGACTCCCTCACGGATTGCCACGCTGGGCACCACGATGATGAACTTGTTGAAACCATAGCGCTGATGCAACTCGAAAATAGAGCGCAAATAAACGTAAGTTTTGCCCGTGCCGGTTTCCATCTCAATGGAAAAATTCATGCCGTCCAGTGCATCGCTAACTGGCAAATTATTGGCCCGCTGAACCGGTTGTAGATTGCGCAGAAATGCCGCCTCATCCAGAGCGAGCTGATTACCTAATCCCAACTCTGTCAAACCAGCTAATGAGCCTGAGTCAGACAAGGCAAGCTCGAACGCTCCAGTGCTCAGCGGCTGCCCGTCAAACAGTCCGAGCACTGCATCAATGGCATCGCGCTGGTACTGCTGGTTGCTGTCGAATTTAATTTTCATAATGTTTTCATTTCGACCCGGTGAAGCCGCAAGCGTTGTGTAACGCAGACCTAACGCAAATGCATTTGCGTAAAGTAAAACTTAATTTAATTAACGCAAATTCATTTGCCGATGCTGGAATTAACGCAGATAAATTGTCGCCCTCACACCACATGACGACCTTCCGCAATATTAATCAAGTCGGATAAGGCAAATACAGCAGGTGTGGCTCCTGCCGACTCCCGAAGTCTGATAATCAGTTTTTCCTGCTGAAGCTTTTTGAGAATGCCATTAGCGGTCACACGGTTTTCTATGCTTGAATGTTTGGCAAAGTCGGTAGCGTTCAGGACTGGCCGCATAAAAAATGCATCCAGCGCGGGAACGGCAAACTGCGAATGCGTTGACTCGATAAAGCGCAACTTCAACGTATCGTACAACTCAAGAATCTGTTTGGTTTTAGCCAGATTGGCATCTGCTTGTAAAACAATCGCACCCAGAAAAAACTCAATCCATCCCTGCCAATTGCCATCGTCGGTAATTGCCAGAAGACCATCGTAATACTGGTCGCGGTGGGATTCCAGATATTCGGACAAATAAAACATGGGGCGCGACAATGTCTTGCGTTGAAACAGTAACAGCGGAATCAACATGCGTCCAATACGACCGTTGCCGTCTTTGAACGGGTGCAGAATTTCGAACTGCGCGTGCGCAATCGCTACCTGTAAAACCGGGTCTTCGTCTTCAGAAGCCAGATAATTCGCCCAAACGCCGAGAGCCTGCTGCAACACCATAGGATTGGGCGGCACAAACCGGGCTGCATTCATGGGTGAACCTTGACGGCCTATCCAATTCTGATCGATGCGAAACTCACCGGGTGTTTTGTCGGAACCGCGCACGCCTTGCATCAGGCGTTGATGCACGCCTTTAATCAGCGACAACGAGAGTGGACGATGAGCCAAGGCTAGCTCGGCATCGCGCATCGCGGCGCGATAATTGGAAATCTCTTCGATGTCGGCGTGGCGCGATTGAGCTTGTTCAATACCCGCATCCTGTTGCAACACCTCTTCCAGCGTGGCTTGCGTACCCTCAATGCGGGACGACAACACCGCTTCGTTCGCCGTAATCGGGGAAAGCAGCACGGCGGGATTAGGCAACGCCTGCAACATGCCGTCATACCGCGCCAACGCGGCATTGGCTTTGCCCACCAACGGCACCAACCGCCGCCAGTCGAGATCGGCAACCGGAATGACGGGCGGAGCGCAAGGTGATGGTCTGGACATAAACTTTCCTAGACCGTCTTGAAGACAATCCCGTGCGTTTGGGCTTCCAGCACGGTATTGGTTTTTAACGCATCGTTACCGTCAAACGCGGTATCGAGGCATAGCACCGTTTGCGGGTTGCGTGCGAACAGGGCGCGTAGCGTATCGCGATTTAGATGCTGTTCAAGGCAAATCAACAATTCACCTTCTCCCACGGCAAACGCTGCGCGCCCGCCAACGACAACGCTTTCCACATCAGGTTGTGCACCGTGGCATCATAATTGAGGCCGCTGGACACAAATTTTTCCTGATCCATGCCTTCGGTATATACCACGACCTTTTCGGCGAAACCGATCATGTCGGTCACATAAAAACGCCACTCCCTTTGCAATGGCTCAGACATGAATCAAGTCCCTTTCTATGTAGGGCTTCAACTCGGGGCGGATGACCTCTTTTTGTACCAGGTCAATCGGGCATTCGAGCAGGTCTTCCAGATAAAACTGCACACCGAAATAACGCTTCGCTGTCGAGCGACCATCGAATTCAACCAATACGTCAATATCGCTGCCATCCTGCGCCTCATCGCGCGCGGTCGAGCCGAACAAGGCCAAATCAGTGATGCCAAAACGGCGGATCAATTCCGGCTTGTGTTGGGTGAGTAATTTTAAGGCTTCATCTTTGCGCATTATTTGCTCCTGCATATCTTCTCGGTTTGCATTGCATGATTTTAACCAAGAAACAACTTGTATGCCGGATTGTTACTCTCATCCCAATACGGATAACCGAGCGTATCAAGGAAGGTCTTCAGTGCTTTTTTATCCTGATGCGGCACTTGCATGCCGACTAACACGCGTCCGTAATCGGCTCCGTGGTTGCGGTAGTGGAACAGCGAGATGTTCCAGTTGTGGTTCATGCTGTTGAGGAAGTTCATCAGTGCGCCGGGACGTTCGGGGAATTCGAAGCGGTACATGATTTCGTCTTTGGCTTCCGGGGCGCGTCCGCCTACAAGATGGCGCAGGTGTAGCTTGGCCATTTCGTTGTCGGTAAGGTCGAGTGCGTTTAGTTTGTGTTTTTCCAGTGTGGCGAGTAGTTTTGCGGTTTCCGACGGGTCGCGTACCTGCACACCGAGGAATACCTGTGCTGCTGCCGGATTGGCGTAGCGGTAGTTGAATTCGGTGATGTTGCGGTTGCCGAGCAAAGAACAGAACTGGCGGAAGCTGCCCGGTGTTTCGGGGATGGTCACTGCCAGAATGGCTTCGCGTTTTTCACCGATTTCGGCGCGCTCGGCCACGAAACGCAGGCGGTCGAAATTCATGTTTGCGCCACAGGCGATGGGAATCAGGGTCTGGTCTTTAAGCTGCTCGCGCTTGGCATAAAGCTTTGCGCCGGCCACCGCAAGGGCTCCCGCCGGTTCAAGAATGGAGCGGGTGTCCTGAAATACATCTTTGATTGCCGCGCAAACGGCATCAGTGTCGACCAGTACAATTTCGTCGACATATTCTTTGCACAGGCGGAAGGTTTCCTCGCCAACTTGTTTGACTGCGGTGCCGTCGGAGAACAGGCCGACATCATTTAGAATGATACGTTTTTTTGCTTTGAGCGAGCGATACATGGCGTCGGAGTCGGTGGTTTGTACGCCGATGATTTTGATATCGGGGCGTACTTGTTTCACGTAAGCCGCCACGCCGGAGATGAGTCCGCCGCCGCCGATGGCGCAAAAGATAGCATGAATCGGTGCCTGATGCTGGCGCAGGATTTCCATGGCGATAGTGCCTTGTCCGGCGATTACATCAGGATCGTCGAAAGGATGTACAAAGGTGAGCTGGAGTTCTTTTTCCAATTCAAGCGCGTGGCTATAGGCATCGCTGTAACTATTGCCATGCAGCACGATATCCACAGCGCGTTTGCCGAAATGCCGTACAGCATCGATCTTTAGTTGCGGTGTGGTGGTGGGCATGACGATGGTGGCACGGCAAGATAAACGGTGTGCGGAAAGGGCTACACCTTGGGCATGATTGCCTGCCGAGGCGGCGATGACGCCGCGTTTTAACTGTTCCGGTGTGAGTTGAGCCATTTTATTGTAGGCGCCGCGCAGTTTGAACGAAAACACGGGCTGCAAGTCTTCGCGCTTGAACAATACGTTATTGCCGATACGGGCGGAAAGTGTAGGGGCGTGCTCCAATGGACTTTCGATGGCTACATCATAAACACGGGCGGTGAGAATGCGCTTCAGGTAATTTTGCATGGTGAGTAATAAGTTTAAGATCCTGCGTGCAAGATTAGCAGGATTGGAGCCAATTCCAAAAGGTTTCCGGGACAAGGTTCCTTAATTAAGGAATTCCTGCAATAATCGACGCATAAAAAGCATATTACTAAATCGGGGATAAAAATGACAATGTCACAGGATGATTTAAAGCGTGCGGTCGCTCAGGCGGCGATTGCGTATGTGCCAACAGACGGCATTGTGGGGGTGGGTACGGGGTCAACAGCCAATTTTTTTATTGATGAGTTAGCCAAAATAAAACATAAATTGCGCGCCGCAGTGGCAAGTTCCGAGGCATCCGCGAAGCGTTTACAGGGGCATGGTATCGAAGTCATTTCATTGAATGATGCGGGCACGTTACCTGTCTATGTGGATGGAGCGGATGAAATTACGCGCCATCTGCATATGCTCAAGGGCGGCGGCGGCGCTCTAACCCGTGAAAAAATTGTCGCGGCGGCAAGCAAGAAGTTTGTATGCCTGTGCGATTCAAGCAAGTTGGTCGACGTGCTGGGAAAATTCCCGCTCCCCGTCGAAGTGATTCCCATGGCGCGCAGCTATATTGCACGCGAACTGGTCAAGTTGGGCGGCCAGCCCAAGCTGCGTGAAGGATTTGTGACGGATAACGGGAATATCATAATAGATGTGCATGGCCTGCAAATTATGAATCCGGTTGAGTTGGAGTCCATTCTGAATGAATTGGCGGGGGTTGTGACCAACGGCTTGTTTGCCCGCCGTGGTGCGGATGTTTTGTTATTGGGTAAGCCAGAGGGCGTGCAAACAATAATACTGTAATTGTGGTACTGTAATAAATATTTCACGGGTTGTATGTAACATAGCACGATGGTCAATACCTTGGTTGAGGAAAAGCATGATTAATACCGAACATACTTCGAAGCAGTTTGATGCCGAGCTTGAGGCGGTGCGGGCGCGCGTACTGCAAATGGGCGGAATGGTGGAGAGTCAAATTCGTTTGGCGATCGAGTCGCTGATTTCAGGAGATGTAGAGTTGATGAACCGTGTGATCGAGGATGATCACCGCGTGAATGCCCTAGAAGTCGAAATCGACGAAAGCTGTAACCGTGTTCTGGTACGCCGTCAGCCCGCCGCGGGAGACTTGCGCATGATCACGACAGTAATCAAGACGATTACAGACCTTGAGCGTATCGGCGACGAGGCGGAAAAAATTGCACGCATGGCGAAACTGCTGTCGCAAAAGGAGCGCTTGCGCCATCCGCGTTATCATCAAATCAAACAGGCTTCGGATATTGCACTTGATATGTTGCGCAAATCGCTGGATGCTTTTGCGCGCCTGGATTTGAGCATGGCTGCCGAGGTGGTGCGTCAGGATGAGCAGGTGGATGAAGAGTTTCGCTCGATCATGCGTTATCTCATCACGTTTATGATGGAAGACCCGCGCACGATATCCACTTCGCTGGAAATTTTGTTCGTGGCCAAGGCGATTGAACGCATAGGCGACCATGCCAAGAATATGTCCGAATACGTTGTATATATGGTCAAGGGACGCGACGTGCGTCATGTAACAGTGGAAGAACTAGAGCGCGAAGTTCGCGAGTAAAAGGTATTTGTGTCGCAGCAACCCATACTAGCCGCGGTTGATCTTGGTTCAAACAGTTTTCGGGTACAAGTTGCCCGGGTAGAAAACGAACAGATATATTTTTTGGACGCGCTGCGTGAGCCGGTTCGCCTTGCTGCCGGTCTCACCGAAAACAAACTTCTGGATAAAGAGTCATCAACGCGCTTTGGCGTGCTTGCAGCGCTTTGGCGAGCGTTTGCGCGACTTGCCGCGGGGTGCGGTGCGTGCAGTGGGAACCAATTCTTTGCGCGTGGCTAAAAATGCGTTTGAATTTTTACCCAAGGCTGAGGCGGCGCTGGGTTTCCCCATCGAAGTTATTGCCGGACGTGAAGAGGCCCGATTGATTTATCTGGGCGTAGCTCACGGTTTGCCTCATTCAAGCGGGAATCGCCTGGTGATGGACATTGGCGGCGGTTCGACAGAATTCATCATCGGTAACGGCCTTGATCCCATCCGGCTGGAAAGTCTCTATATGGGCTGTGTAAGTTACAGTCTGCGATATTTCCCCGATGGCAAAATTACCAAGAGCGCACTCAAACAGGCGGAATTGGCTGCGCGTAATGAACTGCAAACCATAGTGGCAGATTATAAGAAGACAGGATGGGGCGTGGCGTTGGGCTCATCGGGAAGTGCGCGTGTGCTGTGCGATATTCTTGAACTGAACGGTTATAGCGATGGGGGTATTACACGTGACGGACTGGAAGTGTTGCGCACACAACTGATTCAGGCCGGTGATCTGCGGCGTCTCGAACTGGAAGGATTAAAGTCGGATCGAATTCCCGTTCTTCCGGGAGGTTTCGCGATCATGTGTGCGGCACTGAGTGAGTTGGGCATTGAACAAATGTTGCCGGCACTGGGTGCGCTGCGCGAGGGGGTGCTGTATGACTTGCTCGGGCGAGTCCACAACCACGATATGCGCGATGTGACCGTGCATCAATTTATGCGCCGCTATCATGTGGATGTGCGTCAAGCGGAACGTGTCGCGCAATTGTCCGGCGCCTTGGCACAACAGTTTCTCGAAGATCAAACGAATGAAGTGGTGTTACGGCTGTTAAGGTGGACGGCACTTTTGCATGAGGTTGGCATTAGCGTGGCACATAGTGGCTTTCACAAACATACGGCGTATATTTTAAAGAATGCAGATATGCCGGGGTTCTCAAAAAAAGAACAGGAACGTCTGAGCTTTTTGGCACTTGCGCAAAGAGGCAATATCGATAAGCTGCGCGGGCAGCTCTTCTCCACTTTTACTTCGGAAGATATTTCACTGGTAATGGCATTGCGTTTGGCGACGCTCTTCTATCGCAATCGCAGTGATGTGCAATTGCCCGTGATGCAAGGCCGTTTCAGTGGTACCAAGTTTCATCTTGCTCTCAAGGCGGAATGGCTGGCGCAAAATCCGCTGACTGATGCTGCTTTGCAAGAAGAAAGTAAACAGTGGCGTGATTGGGGTGTTAGCTTGCAGGTGGTCGAGGGCGGAGAAACGAAGATATTTCTGTGAAAAGGGAAATGTGGATCGCAGAATCGCATTCTCTGCACATTTCACATTTCACATTTCACATTTACGTTAAACTCCGCTCCGAAGCTGGCTAGGCAGTCGCTGCGTCCGCGAGGACGGAGAGGAAAGTCCGGGCTCCATAGAGCAGAATGCCGGTTAATGGCCGGACACCGCGAGGTGATGAACAGTGCCACAGAAAATAAACTGCCTAAGTACCTTACCCCCGCAAGGGGGACGCCGAATGACACTCGCCGCAAGGCGGCGGTCATACGCAGGGTAACGGTGAGGGTGAAACGGCGGGGTAAGAGCCCACCGCGGACGTGGTAACACGGACGGCACGGTAAACTCCATTCGGAGCAAGACCAAATAAGCAGGCTATGACGTTGCTCGCGTCGCCTGCGGGTAGGTTGCTTGAGCGTCAGGTAACGAAACGCCTAGAGGAATGACTGTCCACGACAGAACCCGGCTTACCGGCTGGCTTCACCCAATACTGCAAGCATGCTGTCTACTTGTTTTCGGCACATACCATTGTTAAGGCAAGTCAACACGTTTGACCGGTCTTTTCGCCAGTTCAGTAAATTCGTCAATCACTTTAAATAAATCGGCAAAAATTTCTTTCCCGTACGATTGTTCAATATACGAATACTGCAAATCGATTAAAGGTGCGATCCGGCTCAATGTGTCCAACCCTTTATCGGATAAATGTATCAGCACGCGTCGTTGATCTCCCAATATTCGAGAGCGCGTAATCAAATCAATTTCTTCCATGCGCGCGAGTATCCCGGCCATGCTGGGACTGGAGAATCGATACATTTGACAAATTTCCCTTGGTTCCATTTGTCCTTGCTCATCTAATGCACGCAAGATTCTCCATTGTTGCTCGGTAAGCCCGAAATGATTAATGATGGGGCGAAAATGTTCCATCAGGCTTTCCCGTGCTTCCAGGAATCGGTGTGGCAAGTTTGGATAGTTGATTATTTTAGTCAAGATGAACCTCAACAATAAATTAAATTTAGCAATACAGGATTATGTATTGGCTTATTTGTTTCTGTAATAAAAATATTAATAAAAAATCTTAAAAAAGTACTTGACTCACTAATATATTAGCGAATAGACTTGCTCACATGTTAGTGAGTAAATGTAAACGTAGTGATTAGATAGCTGCCATCAATCCGAAATTTTAATTTTATAACACGAGGAATTTTTATGAAGAAGCCTGTCAGCAATTGGATTATTGTAGGAACTAGTAACGAAAAGCCATTCCGCCCATCCGATTGGGCAGGCCGCATCTGCGAACTCGCTGGTTTTATGCAGCCTAACAGAATGGTTAAATACTCCGAAGATTTGCGCCCGATTAAGTACAACGGAAGCTCAGCAGTATTTGTCCATGCTGATTTAAAGACTCTCCGTTCCGAAATTTGGGATCAAGTAATGTCCTTCGCGCAACTTCATCAACTTAAGGTCGTTGAACATGCTGATCCGGTTTCCGTTATCTATAGCAAACTGGAACCAACGACACAACAGTTGGAAGCACTTGGCAAGATAGAAATGGCACAGTTGGCTGCATAGTCAATTTAATAGTTTCCTCCCTGAAGTTTCCCTGACTTCAGCATTAAGGGTATTTAAATATACCCTTTTTTTTTGATTTTTTAAAAGTGGATTACAGGGATTACAGTATGTATGGTGCAGTTACATACTGAATAAAATGGTTAATTTTGAATTTATACTGTGATTGTCTCCATGAATTAAGCCGATATGCAATGGACTACATTTTAGAATGTTGGAACAAATAAGTGGCGTGAGCGCTGCCAATCATACTCAAATTATGAAAAATGATGTGAATGAGAGTATTTGAATGCGGGAAATTTGTGTAATATAGCCCACTTGCTTCATGGAATTCTTGATGCTAATATCAATACATCCTTGAAGGGGAAAGTAGGGGGAGTTGTTAATTTTATAAATCATGTTATTGCCAAGGAGATGCTAATGCTTGAACCAGATACAACAACCGGCGAAGTTATACTCATTTATGTAGCACTATTCGTGTTTTTGTTTGGCTTGGCTTTTGTACTGTTGAAAAAACATTCCTGATTTGGGGGGGGGTGTGAAAGCGTTGATCTGCACTAGTTGCGGGTAATTAAAATTTTAGAGTGGGGAGGGGCACATGCGTAGATTATCCAATTTGGCGATGGCGTGTTTTGGGGCGGTCGCTATGCTGACTTTGTCCGGCGCAAGTTTGGCTGGCGATGCAGTAACAGTGAATGTAGCAAATGGAAAGAATATTTTTGAAAATGGCAAGCCGGATGCGGGTACTTCGCCCTGTCAGACCTGCCACGGCGAAAAAGCACTGGGTATTGATGCAATGAGAACGCCGCGTCTCGCAAACATTGGTTATGTGTACGTTGTAAAGCAACTGACCAATTTTGCTGAAGATAAACGTACAGGTACTGGAGTGGGTGTGGTGATGAATGGTTTTGCAAAATCACTCACAGAACAAGAAAGACGTGATGTTGCAGCTTATGTAAATTCATTGCCAAAGGCGGCTGAGCCGTCAGATCTGGCGGCAATCAAGGCTGATGGAGCCAAGGTTGGTGAAGCATACAAGGGGTTGATCGTTGTTCGTTATGGTGATAATGGAAGAATGTCGGCCTGTATTTCGTGCCATGGGTTCAACGGGCGCGGGGCTGATCCGATTTATCCAAAAATTGGCCAACAAAAGTACAACTATCTGGTCGATCAGTTGACTCACTGGCGTGAAGGTTCACGTGCAAATGATCCGTTGGGTCAAATGAGAGCCGTTGCCAAGAGCCTGACTGATGATGACATCATTAATGCCGCCACATACTTGTCACAAGCTGCTGATAGCACGCCCGGTGATGGAATGGAAGTAGGCAATCAGACTGTTCTAGAGAACATCAAGAAGCATCATTAAGATCGGTTCTTGGTTTATAGTCGCTTGGCGCTAGTTTCTCGCTAGGCATATGAGGGGTACTGGTCTTTTGGGGCCAGTACTTTTTCTTTTTATAAGTCGCCAATACATTGTGAGCCGAGTCGGGTGGAATGTGTTGGGGCAGGACTGGTGATAAATGAAAAAGGGAGAAAAAATCCTTTTTGGAATAGTTGCGTTTCTGGTGATTGTTACAGTGATTAATTTCACAGTACTTGAAACTATAAGGCATCAATCTGACAAACCCATGTACCCTATTTTGACGCACTTCGTTTTTTCAGAAGAAGGCAAAAAAGGTTATGCGGTATATCAACAGTCAGGTTGCTATACCTGTCACAGGGCGGTTGGTAGCGGCACAAGCATGGGGGTAAGCATGGATGGGCTTGGCTCAAAACATGATGTCAACTATTTCTACCAATTTTTGAAGTATCCTGAAAAAACCTATGGTGCTAAAACGCTGGATCATGGAGAAAAGCCCAAAGATGCAGCTTATGTGAAGGATCTGCCAGATGCGGACTTGCATTTGATGGCCATATTTCTGTCGGAGTTAAAAGCCGAATCGGGGTCATCTTCGGCATTCGAGCCGCCACCGGGAGACTCGAGTTTTATTGATGCTATGATTGACACATGGGCACCGGATGGCTGGAGAACGCAGTTCAGGGATATTCGGGGCTGGATGAAATCAAACTCTAAAGAGGAAAAGCATGACTCAGGAACTAAATGAACCGTGGGTTCAAGATAAAGAATACACTAAGTACACGCTGTGGTTTATTTACGCGTGCATCATATACAGTATTATAGGATTTACATGGGGGGCGCTGATGGGGGGGCTTCCTGCCTTTAGGGCGATAGTCGATAACTACGGTTCTCACGGTCACAGAATAGTATTGGCACATACGCATATTAATCTGTTGGGCTGGGTTGAGATGGCAATTTTCGGTGCGGTGTATTATCTTATCCCGCGATTAGTGCGCCGTCCCATATATAGCCTCCGCCTCGTAAAGGTACATTTTTGGACGCATAATCTGGGCTTGCTCGGCGTTGTAGTGTTCTTCACGGCAGCGGGAGTAGCGGGAATATATTCAGATGATGTTACGGATAGGACGGCATCTCACTTTATGGCACTCTCGGGTATTTTTGGCACTCTCGTCTTGTTGGCAAATATTATCTGGGGTTACAACATTTTTAGAACATGTGCCGGATGGGATAAAAAGTAATTCGGAAAAATTTGTACATGTTTGGATCATTGGCGCTATATCAGGTTTTTATTGCCAAGATTCAGCAAAGAAATGGCACTCTTTCACTTGTGATGAGTATCCGATAAAACACGGTCAAGGACGAAATTTATGAACAAATTTTACTTGCTGTCAGCGCTAATTTTCAGTTTGTTAGGCGGCTGTGAACAAAACTTGTCGGCCGGCTTTGCGCAAGGGCAGCGAGCGCCAAGTTTGCCAACAAAAACTTTGGCCGACGCTGGTGGAAACTTTAGCAAAGTGACCACATACAGGCAGCCCGATCCCCGCATGTATCAGTACTCGGTGGATAAGGCGCTCTTGCTGGGAAAGCCGATTGTTTTAGAGTTTGCCACCCCCGGCCACTGCACAAATTGTGATGAACAACTGCAAATGCTTAAAGCCGTTGCGGATAAATATCAGGATCAGATGATCTTTATCCATATCGATCAATATGCAAATCCGCAAGCCTACAAGGCATATAAAGTGATGGGTGATCCATGGACGTTTATCATTGATAAAAACGGGATCGTTCAATTTGAAGCGGCGGGGCGTATGCTAATGGGCGAGTTGGATGCGGCCATCGAACATGCGGCGATAAAAGGCTCATAAAATAAAACAGGTAACTTTATGGGTGAAACGAGGCAATTTAATTTGGTGGCAGACCGCAAAGGGGTAATTTGGGATTTGCTTCTTTATGTTCCGACGGTGATAGCGTTGGCGTCAATAGCAACGAGTTTTTGGTTTGGCGATAATTTGAATATGGGTTATCTGTTTTATTTCCTGACTTGCTTCTTTATTATCGCCGGAGTTAATAGGGTTTTCAAAACAAGACTGATGCTGTTTCCTTCGGCTCCGGTGGCATTTACAGTAAACGATCAAGACATCGTTTTGAGGCTAAAAAAAGGTACCCAGGTAAATTTAATTAAAAACGTAAAGTACTATTCAGATTATTCCGGCAAATCGTATGGTTTATCAGGGCTGGATGGTACGGGAAAGCAGTTGCAATTTGTTTTTCACAAAGGGCAATTCGCAAGAGAAGAAGAATATGATGCAGCTCAATTGTTGCTGAAAGCACGCTTTAAGTAATTATTGATTGGCTAGATGCGAAAGATGAAAACGACAAAATAATAGTAGTGATTTGTCACGAAAGAGATCAAATAAAAAGCGATAGCAAATTAAGTTTTTTGCAGCGTCAAATCAAAAATTAAATCGCATAAGAGGTTATTCAAAGGGTTAGGTTGGTGTCCTCGGCAACTGGCGCGGAACAAAGCAGAAGTTGAGTAACATGTGAGTAATATCAATTTAACAATTCCCTTGACAAGATAAGGAGATGCTCTTTAAGATTCGGCAAAATCCATGGTAATTAAAAAATTACCGACGGTAGCAATTCATTGCAAAAAGTAACTGACACATGAATTTGAGTTGAGTAAGGCGGGGTTTACAGGGAAGGTGTATTGGGGTTTGGTTTTAAAAATATTGATTTTTAATGACTTAAGGGGGAGTACATGAGCACACAGAAGAAAACATATCGTTCATTTTGGCTTATTCTGATAAGCGGGATGCTAACTGGTATGGGGAACGGCAGTGTATTTGGTGCAGCGTTGATGTGTTTGATGGGGCGCGGTGGATTTCCTAACTGGGGTGGTGATGGTGCCGCAGCTTATAACCCAGCGACTTTCACCGGATTTATTGACTGGGCCATGATAGTGTTTGGACTTGCGTTCTGCGTGATCTTGACTATTGGTCTGGGTCGTCATGAGCAAGTTGAGTTAAAAGAGGCTGCGTAATTTGACGCAGCTTTTTGTTTTTTGGGTTTGTATATCTGAGGGGAGGAAGCTATGGCTTTAATCGCGGGATCACTGGGGGTGCTGCTGGCATTTTCGAGTATGTTGCTATCGTGGTATATACTTATGCCACACGAAAAAAAGGGTAGTGGTGATCAACACTAAAGTTTTCATTTGAGTAGAGGGGGGGACGCATGTTTAAATATTTGTTAGGTAAGAACGAAGACATTCCGGCTGGTTCAGCGGCAGTGTATTTTGGTTTTTCTTCCATAGTATGGTTTGTTATCGGTACAGGTCTGGGTTCATTTAATGCGGCCAAGCTCGCATTCCCCGATTTTGTAACGGGTAACATATTTTTTGCTTTCGGGCATATGCGTCAAGTGCACGTGATGGCCGTTATTTTTGGCTGGATATCCATGGCGTTTGCGATGGCGATGATGTACATCACACCGGCACTCGGTAACAACAAGCTCTGGTCGGAAAAGCTGGGCTTGTGGAACTGTACGTTCTGGAACGTAGGCTTGGCATTGGGTCTGACAGTGTTGTGGTCTGGTATTACATCCGGTCGCGAATATTCTGACTTCCCGTGGCCTATCGATCTGTACTTGGCTGTGTTTGTGTTTATACCGCTGGCTGTTAATGTGTGGATGACGGTTCTTAATCGTAAGACGCAAGGTATTTACACAACGAACTGGTTCTTTGTCGCCTCTCTGTTTATGGTGATTATTGTGTTCCTGGTTGGTAACTCGCCTGAGTTCTTCCATTTAACCGGCTTGACCGAGGCGTATCTCACTTGGTGGTTTGCACACAATGTGTTGGGTCTGTGGATTACACCAGTGGCCGCAGCGATTGCTTACTACACGGTTCCGAAAGTTACAGGAAATCCTCTGTACTCTCACCGTATTGGCCACTTGCACTTCTGGTCAGTTGTTGTGTTTTATTCAACCCCGGCAGCCCACCATCTGATGTCAGCTCCGCTTCCTGAGTGGCTGAAGTCTTTCGCATCTGTTGAAGGTGTGTTGATTCTGGTTCCGGCGATTGCGTTCGTTTCAAACATCATGCTAACCATGCGTGGCAAGTGGTATCTGTTTGTAGAAAACGTCGAAATTCGCTTTACGATAACCGGTTGCTTGATGGCAATTCCGCTAAATATGCAAGGTGGATTCCAGCAAACTCGCGCTATTAACTGGTATATCCATGGTACGGGTTGGATTGTTGCTCATGCACATTTGGCCTTGTTGGGTTTCTCTACCTTCCTGGAAGGTGCTGCAGTGTACTTGGGTCTGCAAACGATTATGAAACGCAAGTTGTATTCGTTGACGCTGGCTAACCTGCACTACTGGTTGTTGCTGATCGGCTTCACCGTTTATTGGGTTTCCATGACAATTGCCGGTCTGATTCAAGGCGCGGGCAAGATCTACGAAGTTCCGTATATCGACGTGGTGATTGCAGAACATCCTTATATGATTGCACGTTGGATTGGCGGTACCCTGGTATTCGTGGGTAACATCTTCTGGTTATACAACATGTGGATGACTGCACGTGTTGGAACAGTTGTGCCAGCGGGTCGTCTGCCACACGAACTTGGATATGAGCGCTAATCTTAAGCAGCTAAAATTAAGGGAGATCAAGCATGGCTGGATTTAGAGAGTATAAAATCGGAACGAGAATATTTGCCTTGGCATTTGGCGGTTCGATGTGCATTACCTTGTTGTTGCCGAGTATTAATATCTCGCAAGTGTCTTCAACCGACATCGCGCTGACAAAGCAATTGTCGGCAGGTCACGAAACGGGTTTCAATTTGGATGACCCGTTTCTACAAGGTTGGAATAAACCTTACGTTGTGTTGCTTAAAACTGATCCAAAAACCAAGCAAGCGTTAACTGAGCCGCAAACGGTCTACGTGTACCAAAAAGGAACTTCGTTCCCCGCTGGTATTCTGCACCCACGCATTTTGGGGGCAGGGATTGAAGAGCTCAGCGTTGCACAAGGACACATTGGTGATGCCAAGAAAACAGAAGGTGCGGTTTTCGCAGTATCCAAGGGTGTGTTTGCGGGTGACGGAAAACAACACAGCTTTATTGAAAATCTAAGTGCTACAAAGGGATGGTCTCCATCTGACGTCCTGAGTGTTGCCAAAGACGAGGATGTTTCACATACAGGTAAAGGTAAGACGCTATTTGTGCGTGAAGGTTGCTGGTGGTGCCATACCTTGCTGCCGGAGCAAACTCAAGACTGGCAAGTTTTCGGTGCGCCTCCGATGCTGGGTGACTTTAACGGCGAATCCCCGACTGCATTCGGTTCTGACCGCAAAGCTCCGGATTTGATGCACGTAGGTTCACGCAATTCCTCCAAAGAATGGATGCTGTTGCATTTCTATAATCCGCGTTTAGTTCAGCCGCATTCAATCATGCCGCGCTTTGACTATCTGTGGGGCGAGAAAGATGCCGATGGTAAAGTAATCAACTATGCGCAGTGGAGAACTGAGTATGACGAATATCGCGAAGGGAAACGTGTAACGGCTCCTGATGTTCCTAGTTATGCGAAAGATTCTGAAATCCGCAGTTTGATTGACTTTATGTTAAGTCTTAAGTGACAGGGGGATACAAAATGTCTTGGAATTTTGATAAGCCGTTAATAACGCTAGTCGATAGCGCAACAAACGAAGCAGATAAGGTGCTCTGGGAAAAAGAGGATCTGGGTGGGATAACAGAAGACAACAATCGTATGCCGATACCCGTTGTGTTTTTGGTTATTCTGACAGTACTGACTGCATTTGCTATTACATTCCCATTGTGGGGGCAGCGTCCAACCGCAGCACTCTATGCGGGTTATGTGAAAGCACTGGATCTGCCTGAAGTTCAGGCAATTCAGGATGACAACGCAGCGATAGCAAAAATCGTTCAGTTGAATGCTGGCAAGGGAGATGATGCGCTTCTGGAACGTCATCCTATCCCATTGAATGATTTGCGAATCATCAAGCCGCAAATTGAAGCGCTGATTGCCAAAGGTGTTAACTTGAAAGAGTACACAGTAGTTGGCGATCAAGTGGTTCAGGCGAACTTCGAGGGGAATACCAAAGCAGACGGTACGCCGGAAAGATTGCAGCCATGGTGGGATAAGGGTTACACGATTGACATATTCTACGTGCTGTATTTCTTTACACTCGTAATTATATTGATCAAGAGACTGCCACCTTCAACTTGGCAACCAAAACACCACTGATATTGATTGAGTTAATTCGGGTTGGAAGAAATTAACCAACCCGAAATTCATCAAACATAATTTAGGAGAAATGCAATGATAGAAATTGATTACGGCCCGGCAGTTTTAGGTACACTAATTCTTCTAGTATTTGTAGCACCGGTGATATATGGCTTGTTTATTGATCGCGTTAAGGCCTGATTGATCGGTTACGAGAAAACGTAAAGATCATAAGATCAATATCCACATGGGAAGATTGGCAAAACAAACAACAGTATAACAAGTTTGACAAACTCCAAAAGGATATTTGCAGTATGAGCCCCGGCAATATGCCGGGGTTTCTACTAAATCAGTATCCATAAAATAGGGAGTTAACGATTTCAACCTCCGATTCAAATAATACACATCCCCAGACCGCGCAGATAAGTTCTGAGATTTCACCCAAGCTTGATTTAAGTATCGAAGGGATGAGAAGCCAGCAGTTTAGTGAGTGGGTCTTCGTCTTTTTACTTGTGGGGATTCTTGTTTTTGCTGGTATAGTCATTGCACTACTAAACAATAAAAAAAATGCCAGCAAGTTTCGGACGGGAGAGCGTCTAATGTTTGCTGCGATCATAATGGGAATGGTAGTTGCGGTTATTCTTGGTGCCATGCAAATGCTTGGTGGCTATCTGTTCTGAAATAAAAATTGTGGAGAAAATTGATGGGTAACTACTTGGAGTCACTTCCGGACGGATGGACAATATATTTATGGCTGGTAATCGGTGCGATGATCATAATTGCAGTGCTCTATTGGATGCGTTGGGGCGCCAAAAATGAACAATTTGACGAAGATATCAAATACGTACTTTTTACCGAGGACGACAAAGAGAAAATGGACCCGGTAGAATATGCAAAAAGCCGGGAAGTTATAAAAGCCCAATATGCTAGCCGTGAGCGCTTTAAGGCAAAAGAAGAGGCTGAAAGGCATAAGCAAGGGGCATGAAAAGCGGAGAAAAATTTGTTCTCATTTCAATAATTGGTCTTCTCGCGTTCGGAATTGTCAGAACGTTAACTCATGTTGAAGAATCGCATGAAAGCGAGATACCGTTTTATAGCACTGCTTCGGCAAACGTAGCATCGAAAGCAACAGATATATATAGAACATACACGTGCAGAAGTTGTCATTCCTTATGGTCGCTTAAAGATGTCATGCAATCAGTACCCGCACCCATGATGGACGGAATTGGTTCTCTGCACACGGAGGAATGGATATATGCATACTTGTCATCCTCAAATCCCCAATCAATAATACCTTCGCGGCTAAAAAAGAAATACCAGATGCCTTCGTATGCCAATATGCCGGAAGCGGATCGAAGACTCTTGGCAAATTATTTGGCCAGCTTAAAAGTTAAGGATTGGTATCTTGAGCAAACAAAAAATGAAGAACATGACAAACTGACAGGAGAGGATACAGCCAAATGAACCAGCGATTACTTGCGGGAGTACTGGCATTAGTTGCGGGCGTGTTGCTCAATTTCCTTGGCGACATATTGCTCGGGGTTAAAATTGAAATTTTTTCAGGCCTATCAACCTTTAGTTTTGCCTGGATATTAGACGTGTTTTTCGTGCCATTTCTGGTGGGATTGCTGGTTGCATGGGTATATGGCAGTGGGGCGAAATGGTTAAGCTACTTTCCGCCGTTGATCGTCCGTAGCATTAGCTATGCGTATATCGCTTACGGCGCTGGCGCCCCGCATGGAAGCAATCTGAATCCAATGGGCTGGTGGGGTTTTTATGTCATTCTTGCAATGGAATCGGCAGGCATTGGCGGCATTTTGGGTGAAGTATTGATCAAGAATGTTTATGGACGTTCGACAGATATAATTTCATCAAATCAGGAAGCCCCGGCAGTAAAAGAGGAGTTGTAATGCCGAAAGACAAAAATAAAATTCAACTTACTCCGCAAGAGGTTCAACGGAGAAAAAGCTACTTTACGGCAACAATAATTACCTGTATTGCATTGGTGGTGGTTGGTGGCAGTCTACACGTTGTTGGGCTGGGATCGATTCGCATGAATGAAATGCGCGGTTTGGCAACATATAATCTTAAAGAAGAATCAACACACATCCGCGCAGCGGGTGAAGATATCGCAATTCACGAAGACAATGAAAATAGAAAAAATCAGACAGCCGGATATACAGTAGCTGAGGCTGAATCATTGCTGAGTCAGGAGATGTGGCAAGAGCTGAATAGCACAATCCTGATTCCGGCAGGGACATTTAAAATGGGCACTGATCTAAAGAATGCGGATTCCGCATCGCGTCCCCAACACATCGTAAATACAAAAGCGTATCGCATTGATAAATATTTAGTGACAAATGCACAGTACGCACGATTTATTGCGTCGACCGGTCATCGTCCTCCATCAGACTGGAAAGATGGAAAACTTCAACTGGGAACATTGTTGTATCCGGTGACACTGGTTAACTGGTTCGATGCCAGCGCATATGCAAAATGGGCTGGGAAACGCTTACCATCAGAGGCTGAATGGGAAAAGGCAGCACGAGGAACAGACGGAAGACGCTGGCCATGGGGAAACGAAATGAATCCAACGCGATTGAATACTTACTATAATGTTGGTTCGGCAAGCAATGTAAATGCCTATGCTAACGGGGTAAGTCCCTACGGGGTTTATGATATGGCAGGAAATGTCGACGAATGGGTTGAAGACGACTTTATGCCATATGAAGGCACTGATGCGACAAAAGAAGTATTTCAGGGCAAAGTTGCACGAGTGACAAACGACCAGGATCGGGCTTTGAAGTTATCCGAGCAAGTTACTACAAATCGCCGATATAAGGTTCTGCGCGGCGGCTCCTGGAAGGGCGACCCATTTTCAACGGCCACATACCATCGAGATTATGCCTGGTCGAACTATGCATCAGATTTCTACGGATTTCGTTGCGCTTCAGATGTGACAAAATAAGCAAAAAAACGGAGAGCATTAATGAATCGCAACTGGGTGAGAGTTACCTTAATGATGCTCGGCATAGCCAGCGTCTCCTCAGCGCAGGCAGCAGTGGACAGCTACCGCTATGCTCACGTAACAATATCGACGCCATGGTATATATTCTTGTTTTTATTAATGGGCGTCTTTGCACCTTTCATATTAATGGCCATATTGGCATGGCGAGTTGCAATGAGAAAATCCGAACAAAAAGCCAATGAAGACAGTAATAAACCTTTAGAAAAGTGAAAGCCATGCAGCATATTACGTCGAAATATCTAACCAAAACACTAGCGCTATTGTCATCAATATTTATTGTGGCAATACTTTCAATCTTCCCCGCAGATTATGCGGGAGCAGAAGAAGCTACTCGTGCGGGAGAAAGTGCACAAATATTGCAGGATTTCAACAAGCAACATTTGGAAACAGAGCACGCCAAAGCAATAAGCGACAAGACAAAACAACGCATCATGTTTTTGCTGGGAGTTGCATTGTTCACACTAGTCCTAATAACCGGGGGGCTGGGCTTGGCAATGGGACTATATGGAAAACAAGTATTTGTGCCGCATATGGTTTTTGCAGCACTCAGCGTTACGCTGGCAATAGTCCATGCGATAGTTGGACTAGTATGGTTTTATCCCTTCTAATAGAGGTCAATATAAAAAGATAAGCAAATCAAATAAATTCAAACATTGATTTGGAAATCTCAAAAAGCAGCAAACGTCATTCACAGGCACGTCCTCTAGTTGGGTAGTCAAAAATTATCTTACGTATATGACACAAACGTCGCCGCCAAATACATCCGTTAAATCAACAAATATAGTCTGGTGGGCTGTTCTCTCTATATATAGCATCTCAGGCTTAACAAGTCTGGCCTATGAGGTGCTGTGGTCACGCATGCTATCAATGCAATTCGGGGTAAGCATTTTCGGTGTAGTGCTGACCGTTGCAGCATTTATGTTCGGTTTGGGGGCTGGAAGCTTGGCTGGAGTGAAGTGGGCCAAAATATGCGAAAAACCACTGACCCTGTTTGGCTTCCTCGAAATTGCAATTGCAATTTACGCAATATTGCTCCCCATCATGACGCAGACAAGTTATGAGTGGCTGGAAAAATTTTCAAATCAACTAACAATAGTTCAATGGTATTTAGTGCAGGGAACAGAAACCCTGTGCCTGCTGGTAATTCCGGCATTTGCCATGGGAGTTGGCTTTGCACTCATGCTGAAAGTGGTGCATGGATCACCTATATCGCTGGCAAAACTTTACGGAGTAAACACGATTGGGGGAGTAACAGGCGCATTGTTTCCGCTATGGAGTTTGTCTGAAATTGGCTGGACAAGTTCAGTGCGAGTAATAGCGGCAATAAGTCTGAGCGTGGGCATAGCGGCATTTTCCTTATCAAGATATATACGAAATGAACAAGAACATCACAAAGAATCGAAAGACGATAAAACGAGCAGACCTGCATTAAAAGAATTATGGATTTATGCCGGAGTAGGTGCTTGCAGCATCGCGCTGGAAATTGGCTGGGTACGAATGTACGGCATGATCATGCTACGCACTGAGTATGTGCTGGGCGTCATATTGGCTGTGTTTCTACTGGGCATCGCACTTGGCAGTTTATTGCTGCCGCGTGTGCACAAGCGATGGATGGAATTTGTTTTACCGTTTACAGTAGGGACGGGCGTGCTGATAGGTGTGTGGTTACTTCCATCGGCATCTGCCTGGATTGAACACAGTCAATTCAAAACATTCTTTGGATTGATAATTTCACAGGCAATATTATTGGGGATATTTACTCTGCCGGTAACCTTGGTGTTGGGCGCATGGCTGCCGCTATTGGCAAGCCAAAATGGAAATGCGAAAAATAGAGGAGTATGGCTATACGGAGCGAACTGCATTGGCGGAGGAGTTGGCGCAGTATTGGTATGTCTGGTATTGATTCCAATGCTGGGAAGTGTAGCGATGATTGTGGTGGCAGGAATAATAATTACCATATTGGGATTAAGCGGAATAAATACGCGATGGGGCTGGTTGGGAATTGTGGCTATGTTAGTCGTAGCCTGGCCGCTGAAAAACATGCCGCAAGTTCATGAACTATTACCCATAGTAGAAGCGAATAGCAAAGATCTGTACCACTATGAAGATGCTATATCGATTACACATGTAGTACAGCAAAAAGACGGACAGCGAATTCTTTTAAGCGATTTGCAGCGTATGGATGCTTCATCAGACCCGAGTGCCGTAGAAATACAAAAAGATCAGGCACGCCTGGCATTGCTGCTTCATCCATCTCCACATACTGTTCTGTTTCTTGGTTTGGGCACGGGAATATCAATGGCAGGGTCCCTGCCATTCCCGGATTTAAGCAGGACAGCAGTAGAGCTATCGCAAGGTGCGTTATTCGCAGCAAAAAACTTGTTTTCACGGGTAAATAACGATGTAGTAGACCAGGCACAAATACACAGAGATGATGCGAGACATTACCTGAATACCACGCAGAAAAAATTTGATGTAATAGTGGGTGACCTATTTCACCCGGATTTAGCCGGAATGGGATCACTACTGTCGGTACAACAATTCCTGCGTGTAAAAAGCCATTTGAATGAAAACGGAATATTTGTTCAATGGATAGCCTTAAACCAATTTGATATTGAGTCACTCAAGGTTGTTTTGCGTAGCTTTCAACGAGCATATCCAAATGCGCAAATGTTTATGGACGGGATGCATCTTGCGCTGGTAGGGCCGAAGAATGAATTCGCCGGAATAAGCGCGATACAAACAAATTTGAAACATTTGACGCAGGAAGAGCAAGGTAAGGCAACAGGGGGGGAAGGAGCATGGACATGGATGGGGCGCTACTGGGGGCCGATAGCGGCCACAAGCGGCCTGCTTCAGGATGAATGGGTGCCATATATCGAATTCAAGCTGCCACGCGCACGATATGACGGAAGTGCCAATATGGCAACATTATTGCAGTGGATATTACAACTGCATCCTGAGCCCGAAAAAGCCACAGAGATATTGGGAGTTAGCGCAGAAGATCGGAGTAAATTTGGGCGTGCATACGTGGCGACAGAATTGGCAACCCGGGCTTGGATAGCTTCTATGCAGGGCGATTCAACCAAGGCATCCAAGTTAATTTGGCTCGCATATCAGGCCAATCCACAAGATCGCTGGATTGCGGGAGCACTAGCTGATAGCATGCTGCAATCGTTGGGGCAGGCACGCCAGCGCGGTATAGGCGAGCGGGAAGCGCTACAGCGAATATTAAAAATTGATCCTGGTTTTGTGGGCGCTTTGCGCTCGATGTGGCATTTGGAACAATCAGCGGGCAACCAGAAAGAAGCGGAACAATACCGTTTAAGCCTGCTGGCGATATCACCGCTGGATGCAGAGGCGGGAATAATTCATTAAGCAGGCATAAGTGTGTTGACCGAAAAGGCAAATATGTCCTCTGCAGCAAACAAAAAAATATCAACCATACCAATTAAAATTATCGGGACTAAACCGAAAGGCGAAGCAGGTAGTTATAAATGGAAACGCCGTACAGTTCAAATCGCAATATTAATATTGCTGGTGCTTATCCCTGTGTCCGGCCTATTTCGAATCGATCCGGAAAATGGTGCTTTAGTAGTGCTTGATTGGCAAATATGGTTTGCTGATTTTTTCCTGATTTCCGGACTGTGGATCACAATATTAAGCGGATTGGTTGCACTCTACTCAGTCGCTGGGACGGTAGTTTGCGGATGGGCTTGCCCGCAAAATACCGTGTCTGAATGGGCAAACCATATGACACGGAAAATGCTGGGTAAACGGGCAGAAATAAGCCTGGATGGTGAGGCTATGAAGGTCGCGGCAGCAAAAAACAAGGTGCTAAACTGGGTAATGCTGAGCTTGGCATTTTTATGTGCGGCAATGTTTTTTGCATTATTACCGTTGCTGTATTTTTACCCGCCCGATGTGGTATGGTCGTTCGTTACATTTAGAAACGATCCCAGGCTGGCGGGGTCGCTGCATTGGATATATTCAGTATGGGTCGTCATGATACTGCTGGATATAACGGTGGTGAGACATTTCTGGTGCCGCTTTGCATGTATCTACAAGATTTGGCAACATTCGTTTAAGACCGAACAAACCTTGCACGTGCTTTACGATGCGGGGCGTGCAAGCGAATGCGAAAAATGCAATTACTGTGTGACAACATGCTTTATTGCACTGGATCCCCGCAAGACGGAAATATATGACAGTTGCATAAATTGCGGTGATTGCATCGACGCTTGTAATAGCTTGCAAGCAAAAAAAGGCAAAGTCGGCCTGCTAAAATTTGAAATCGGCCAAAGGCTGCAACGAAAAGTCCACAGAATCCGCGATAACTCAGTATCTTTGATTGCGAGGATGAAATGGACAGCACCGTTCGCTCTTGTCGGACTAACCCTGCTGGCTTGGGGTGTCTGGTCATATCAGCCATATCACTTGTCTGTTGGATATTTAACAGCGGGGCCAAGTCAATCGGCAAGAGATTACCGCGTGGAGATTTCAAATAAGCGCTATCGTCCAGCGGAGTTAAGTGTCAGTATTGAAGGCTTGCCCCAGGACGCATTTACATTAAGCAGCGATAGGATCAAATTGGAGACAGTGGGGCGAAGTTCGGTGTTAATTTCAATGTTGCCCAAGTTGCAGAGGGGCCTTCATCCGTTTGTCGTTGTTGTGCGCTCGAAAGATGGATGGATCGGACGATTCAATATGCAGCATTTCGTTGAGTAAGGGAGGGCGTTGTGATGGATTTGCAAAATAATAATGATTTGTCGAAAGAAGAAAGTAAATGGGGTGAAACCCGCAAAGATAATTTTGGTTACGCCTCCGACAAAGAACGTTTGGAAAAGCGCGGGATGGAAGATTGGGAATTGGTCGAAAAGATTCCAGAGTCGCAAGGCAAAGTGCCATTCTGGTTTATGGCAGTGGTGGTCTGTGTGCTATTGGTTGGCGTGGGTCTAAGTTTCCCATTTTGGGGATTGCGTCCCGGCGTTGAAGTGAATTGGGTTGAATGGGTAAAAGACCCGGGGTTTTTGGGTTCACTCGTTTATGTCACTATTGCCATCATATTCATCTATTTCATGGTGACCCGTTCGGGCAAATCAAACGTGAATAAACTGGATTCAGAAAAGAAAGAAAATCAGTAATAGTGAGAGCTTGTCTGTTTTGGCTTGATACGGGAATAATGAAAAAATATTTGTACACATTGATTAGCTTGATTGCCATGGCGAGTCTTGCAGCTTGTGGCGAGGGGAACGAGGGCAATCCGATTCCAGTGCAACACTGGAAAGATGCAGATGTGCGGATTGAGACTCACCCGAATCCCCCGCTTGCGGGGATGTCAGAAATCGTCATTATAATTACGGGGCCACGCGGTAGACCTATGCCGGATTTATCAGTTGCTATTCGAGGGAAAGATTCGTCGCCCTGGGTGCAGGCAATACAGGATGGAATGATAGGTGTGTATCGCAGGGCAGTTGATATCGGAGATGGGGATGCGGCAGTATTACAAGTTCGGCTCCAGCATGGAACAGAAGAGAAAATATTACTCTACCCACTCAAACTTGCTGCAGGCTGAAATTTAAAGCGGTTTATCTTCGCTGAAAGAAGGCATAACGGTAAAAACGACGTTAGCAAAAAAAGTGCTGAACCCAATCGCCATCGTTGTGCCGGAAACAGCCATGACCGGACCATAAAAACGATGTACAGTGGAAATGGCTTGAGCATTGGTAAGCAAAAGCTTTCCTTCCCAAATCCCGAAAATCATTTGAATAATGTAGAAGCTATAAACGCCGATACTGACCCACCAAAAAGTATGTTTGACCAATTTGACGGAATATATATTCTTACCGGTTAAAATCGGTAATAAGTAAAATGTTACGCCCATTGCCAGCAACACCACACCGCCAACCAAATTCATGTGAGCATGTGCCAAGGGGTCGATCATGTGACCGGGGCCGCCATATGGGCTGCCGATTGCATCAAGCCACGCTCGAATGGGCGGCATAACTTGAAGCATGCCATGAATAGTGCCAATAAAAAATGAAAGAGCAGATAGCACAATAAAATTGAGAATCTGTCGATGAAGAATGTTTGAACTGGCCATAGGATTGCTAAACAGAAAAACAGATCCCACAACAGCCTAGATCTGAATGATTGAAACTGGAAAAGACTGCTCCAAAATTAATTAAGATTTGAAGCAGTCAAGTCGGATGAAAATTATAAAGAATTACTTGTCAGTAATTCTTTCAATTCCAATGGAGCCCAAAACGGTAGCAACAACAACACCCAACACAAAAATTGCAATAGGTACTAGAAGTTCAACTGGCATAGCACATCCCCCTGTTTTATAAGATATTTATGAAAAAACTTTGGCAACTCCAACCACTACCTTAAGACAACAACCAAATCCAGTATTAAGTCTAGCCGAATCCGGGTGGGTGTGCAACTCAGTCGAGCACTAACACTTGCAGACGACAACCCTCTAAAAGTAAGACTGGGCATAGCCCGATTGAGTTTATTTACCCAAAACATCCTTGCGCGTACTTTCGGCAATCGCTGCCGCTTGTGCAATCAGTTCGGCTGGTACGTTAAGTTCATTCAACGTGGCGCCAAGATTTTCAATAACGGCGTCGAAATGAGAGTCGTTCAAGCCATTCTTTACCAAGTGAGCATGACCTTTTCTCATGTCTTCACCGCTGTACTTATTGGGGCCACCAAACGCAACCGTTAAAAAGGCTTTTTGTTTGGCTGCTTGCTTGTTCATATCAACACCGTCGAAGAAATGTTTAATGCGATCATCTTTTAAGACTTTGCGATAAAAAATATCAACTGCTGCATTCACAGCCCCTTCCCCACCAATTTTTTCATACAAACTGCTCATATCTCTCTCCCCATAATTGAATAAAGTAAAATTACATTCACAAAATCAAAAAGATCAGTGACGGTTACCAGTAGCATGCAGTAGTCGGATTCATATAAAACTACAAAGAATATATAACATGCATACCTAATACATCTTATGTGAAGACTGTTTACGCTGTCAAGCGGGTGCAAATCCGATGGGAGTTTGATATTGTTTCAAAGCTTGGTAATTAAATTATGGGTGGGCAAGTGCTTTCCGTTGTGAGATATTCAACGTTTGGCAATGAAGAGTCCGTCTGGAAATACAGGCCTAATGTTCCAGGGATAGTCCCTGATTTAAGTTTTGGAGAAAGATTAGATGAACAAACCTCAGTTTAGATTGGTAATCGCGGCTATATATTTATGCGCAGCAAAAATGACATTTGCCGCCGGATTGACAAGTTTTGTGGGTTTTGGCTTGGGGAACACCTACGCCGATGTGAATAGCCCATCTGGCCAGATCGGCACATCATCGACCGGATATCATTTCGTCGCGGGAAGTCAGATCAATCCACTGTTTGCAGTTGAGGCAGAATACTTTGATCTCGGGCAGTTTGCCATAACCAACTCAACTGTTGCCGCAAAAGGGATGGGAGTATCAGGCGTGCTAACTTTTCCGGTGACTGGAATTTTTTCAGTTTACGGAAGGGCTGGTTTGGCGAGATTGGAAACAACCGTAACGCCTACGGCAGGCAATGTGCCAACAACGCCGTTATCGGATACGGTAGTAGGTCTATCCTATGGTTATGGTATTCAAGCCGATGTGGCTACCAATGCAAGTATTAGCTTATCGTGGGATCGCTACAAAAGTTCAGCTTTGGCAGGGCCATTCACGGATAGAATCGATGTGAATAGCGCTGTCCTGCTGATATTAAGATATTAGGATTGAAAGTCGAAAAAACTACGTCGACGCTGCAATTCCTATTATGACAAACGCTTAAGCAGCTTTTCATGGATTCCGCCAAAGCCGCCGTTGCTCATCACAAGGATATGATCTCCTGATGTCGCAATTGCGGATATGGACGTTATTAATTCATCAAGGTCGTCCTTAACGACGGCCTTGTTGCCAAGAGGGGCAAGAGCACTACGCACATCCCAGCCAAGATTGCCCGCGTAACAGAATGTCAGGTCGGCATCCTTTAAGCTGCCGGGCAGCGCATCTTTCATCACGCCCAATTTCATGGTGTTGGAACGCGGCTCGAGTACAGCGAGGATACGAGCCTTGCCAACCTTGTGACGCAGACCGGCAACGGTGGTATCAATGGCGGTGGGGTGGTGAGCAAAGTCGTCGTATACCGTAATACCATTAACAGCGCCGCGAACTTCCATGCGGCGCTTAACATTCTTAAACTCGCCAAGCGCAGCCAAACCTTGCGCAACAGGAACACCGGCATGGCGGGCAGCGGCAAGAGCCGCCAAAGCATTCATGCGATTGTGTTCGCCGAGTAATTCCCACTGCAAGGAACCTTGCGCCACAGCGTTTAGGGTGATGTGACTTTGGTTATCTATTTGCCAGCCATCGGCACTGCCAAATTTCTCAACCGGAGTCCAACAACCGCGTGCAATAACACGCTGCAATGAATCTTCGCGCCCGTTGTTCACAATTAGCCCGTTGCCGGGCACGGTGCGAACCAAATGATGAAACTGGGTTTCGATACTGGCCAGATCGGCGAAAATGTCAGCGTGATCAAACTCAAGATTATTAAGAACAGCGGTGCGCGGATGGTAATGAACAAACTTGGAACGCTTGTCAAAGAAAGCAGTATCGTACTCATCAGCCTCTATGACAAAAAAAGGAGAGTCGGTAATCCGCGCTGAAATGCCAAAATTTTGCGGGACGCCGCCAATAAGAAAGCCGGGATTCAGTCCTGCATATTCAAGTATCCATGCCAGCATCGAAGAGGTGGTCGTTTTTCCGTGCGTTCCCGCAACAGCCAGTACCCATTTATCACGCAGTAAAGTATCGGCTAGCCATTGCGGGCCGGACGTGTACGGAAGATTGCGCTTAAGAATTTCTTCCATCAGAGAATTGCCACGTGACACGACGTTGCCAATAACAAACACATCCGGGGATAAATTAAGTTGATCCACGCCGAATCCTTCAATCAGCTCTATGCCTTGGGCTTCAAGCTGCGTACTCATCGGCGGATAAACATTGCTGTCACAGCCAGTGACACGATAACCGGCTTGTTTGGCGATAGCAGCGATGCCACCCATAAAAGTCCCGCAAATGCCTAGAATGTGAATGTGTTTGGGTCGACTCATGATTAATGCTCTTAGGTTCTAAAAATAAAATAAACCGCACCCATCATACACAGCGCAGCATACAAATAATCCAATTTTAAGGGTTGGTGCATGTATAGCACCGCGAATGGAACGAATACCGATAAAGTAATAACTTCCTGCAAAATTTTCAGTTGGCCAAGATTAAGTTCGGTATAACCGATCCGGTTTGCCGGAACTTGCAGCAGATACTCGAAAAAGGCAATGCCCCAGCTAATGAGTGCTGCAACATACCATGGTGATTGAGACAGATTCTTGAGATGCCCGTACCAAGCGAACGTCATGAACAAATTTGAAAAGATGAGCATGAGTGCCGTTAGCAACAGCGGATGTGAAATCAGGCCCATTTTTTCTCCCATGTTCAGTTTTAACGGCGGCGAATGGTAATTGGAATTAACACTCTATGCCAGTGCGCAGATAATGATGCAAAAATTATCGGGGAAGCCTGCTGCGATAAGCACAAGGGTTCAGATAAAAACGGAGCAGATAATATGCCCCGTTTTTATCTGTTTGCTGAAAAGCATAAGACCTACTAAACTTTAGTGAGCACCAAGTAGTTCAACGTCAAAGACCAAAGTCGCATCAGGCGGAATAACGCCACCAGCACCGCGCTTACCGTATCCCAACTCGGGTGGAATGATAAGAGTTCGGTTGCCGCCAACCTTCATGCCTGCGACGCCAGCGTCCCAACCTTTGATGACATGACCAGCGCCAAGCGGAAATTCAAAGGGCTCATTGCGGTCGCGTGAACTGTCGAACTTTTTACCCTTGTGATCCGGTGCTGATGGATCATATAGCCAGCCGGTGTAGTGGACAGACACATGGTGCCCTGCAACGGCTTCTTCGCCATTGCCCAAATTAATATCAGTTTTAATGAGTTCGGTCACTTTACTTTTCTCCATTGTGGTTGATGCCTGTTGTGCGTAGGCGTTGATTGAAATAATGCTGATTGATAATAGTAAAGCCAGAGGGAAAAAGTTAACGCGTTTCAATTAGACTCCTTTGCAATTTTCGTAGGATGGGTACAAGAACGTGCCCAATGAGTTACTTTAATAACTTAACACCGGCGCTAGCCAGCGCTCAGCTTCTTCAATGCTCCATCCCTTGCGTTGAGCATAATCTACAACTTGATCGCGATCAACCTTGCCGGTCGCAAAATATTGCGCTTTCGGGTGGGAGAAATAAAAGCCGCTCACGGCAGCGGTGGGCAACATGGCAAAACTTTCAGTGAGCGTGATGCCTGCGTTTAGCGGAGCTTGCAACAAGTCAAACAATGCACATTTTTCGGAATGTTCGGGACAAGCGGGATAGCCAGGGGCGGGACGGATGCCCCGATACTTCTCGGCGATCAGCGAGTTGTTATCCAAAGACTCATCGGCAGCATAACCCCAAAATTCGCGTCTCACCCGTGCATGCAAAAGTTCGGCAAATGCTTCAGCAAGGCGATCAGCGAGTGCTTTGAGCATAATCGCTTTGTAGTCATCATTCTGCTTTTCGAACTCGGCCACACGCGCATCAATGCCGATGCCGGTAGTTACCGCGAAAGCGCCGATATAGTCTTTAATCTTCGACCCCTTGGGCGCTATGAGGTCCGCCAGACAATAGTTCGGAATGTCATCAGGTTTTTTGGTTTGCTGACGCAGATTGTGCCAAGTGATGGCTAATTTTTTACGCGAATCATCAGTATAAATTTCGATGTCGTCACTGTTTACCGTGTTGGCGGGGAATAGGCCGAACACGGCATTAGCGGTAAGCCACTTATCCCTGATGATTTCTTTTAACATTCCTTGTGCGTCGGTGAACAATTTGCGGGCTTCCTCACCCACCAAATCATCCTGCAAAATTTTTGGGTAACGACCGGCGAGTTCCCAAGCCTGGAAAAAAGGCGTCCAGTCGATGTACTCGGCGATTTTATCGAGCGGATAATCTTCGAATTTATGAACGCCGGTTAGAAACGGTGCAGGTGGCGTGTAAGTATTCCAATCGGTTATTAAGCCATGCGCCCGTGCCGCATCGAGTGAGACATAGGAAGCTTTGTTTTTCTTTACTTCGTACTGTTCACGCGCGTCTGCATAGTCCGCCTTGATGCCGGCGATATATTCACCACGAGTCGCATTGCTCAGCAAATTGCTGCACACGCCGACAGCACGAGAAGCATCAGTAACATAAACAGTTGTGCCGCTCGGATAATTTGGCTCAATTTTAACTGCCGTGTGAACGCGAGAGGTCGTGGCGCCACCGATGAGCAAAGGAATCTTGAAGCCCTGACGCTCCATTTCTTTGGCGACATGCGCCATTTCTTCCAATGAAGGCGTGATGAGGCCGGATAATCCAATCACATCGGCATTGTGTTCGCGAGCGGTATCCAGAATTTGCTGGCAAGGAACCATTACGCCCATATTCACCACTTCGAAGTTGTTGCACTGCAACACCACTGTGACGATATTTTTGCCGATGTCATGCACGTCGCCTTTTACAGTCGCCATCACGATCTTGCCTTTGGTGCTGGTATCACCGGAACGTAATTTTTCTGCTTCGATGTAAGGGATCAGATGCGCCACTGCCTGCTTCATAACGCGCGCGGATTTCACCACTTGCGGCAGGAACATTTTTCCCGCGCCAAACAAATCGCCCACCACGTTCATCCCGGCCATAAGCGGGCCTTCAATTACCTCGACCGGGAACTTGGCGTACAGGCGAGCTTCTTCCGTGTCCTCAACAATAAAGGTGGTGATGCCGCGTACCAGCGCATGCGTGAGGCGTTCCTGTACGGTGCCTTTACGCCATTCCAAGTCCTCAACTTGTTCCTTGCTGCCGCCTTTCACGGACTCCGCCAGTTTGACCAGCTTTTCACCAGCGTCGGCATGGCGATTGAGTACAACATCCTCCACCGCATCGCGCAGTTCGCGCGGAATTTCTTCGTACACGCCGAGCTGTCCGGCATTAACGATACCCATGGTCATGCCGGACTTAATGGCGTGGAAAAGGAATACCGTGTGGATGGCTTCGCGTACAGGTTCGTTTCCCCGGAAGCTGAAAGAGACATTCGAAACACCGCCGGAAATCTTGGAGTACGGCAGATGCTTGCGTATCCAGGCCGTCGCTTCGATAAAGTCAACCGCGTAGTTGTTGTGCTCCTCAATGCCGGTTGCAATCGCAAATATATTCGGATCAAAAATGATATCCTCGGGCGGGAACCCGACCTTGTTGACCAAAATATCGTAGCTGCGTTTGCAGATTTCTGTTTTACGTTTGTAGGTGTCTGCCTGACCTTGTTCGTCAAACGCCATCACCACCGCCGCCGCACCATAACGGCGCACCAGCGTAGCGTGTTTGATGAAATTCTCCTCGCCTTCTTTTAAAGAAATCGAATTGACAATGGACTTTCCTTGCACACATTTCAGACCCGCTTCGATAATGCTCCACTTGGAGGAATCGATCATCAGCGGCACCTTGGAAATGTCCGGCTCGGATGCAATCAGGTTGAGAAACTTCACCATCGCAGCCTCGCCGTCGAGCATCGCTTCATCCATGTTGATGTCGATGACCTGAGCCCCCGTTTCAACTTGTTGCTTGGCGACTTCTAAAGCTACGTCATATTGGCCTTCGAGTATGAGGCGTTTGAACTTTGCCGAACCGGTGACATTGGCGCGCTCGCCAACGTTAACGAAGAGTGAGTCGTCTCCGATATTGAAAGGCTCTAACCCTGAAAGCCTGCATTTCGCTTCAAGTTCAGGCAACTTGCGCGGTGGAACATTTTTCAATGCATCGGCAATCGCTTTGATGTGAGCGGGCGAGGTGCCGCAGCAACCACCGGCAATATTGAGAAAGCCGCTGGTGGCGAATTCTTTGACCAGACGTGCAGTTTTTTCGGGCAGCTCGTCATATCCCGTTTCCGACAGCGGATTCGGTAGGCCAGCATTGGGATGTGCGCTTACATAACAATTGGCTACGCGCGACATTTCCTCAACATAAGGGCGCATAAGTTCCGCGCCCAGCGCGCAATTGAGGCCGATGGACAGCGGGCGTGCGTGGCTCAACGAATTGTAGAATGCTTCGGTTGTTTGTCCGGAAAGCGTGCGACCGGAAGCATCTGTAATGGTACCCGAGATCATGATCGGCACGCGCACATGGCATCTTTCAAAATGGTGCTCGATGGCAAATAGAGCCGCCTTGGCGTTTAGCGTATCGAAAATGGTTTCGACCATTAAGATATCAGCACCGCCATCAAGCAGGCCACGAATGGCTTCCGAATAGCTTTCTACCAACTCATCAAAAGTCACATTGCGCGCACCGGGATCATTGACGTCCGGCGAAATCGACGCAGTACGTCCGGTAGGGCCAAGTACGCCAGCCACAAAGCGGGGTTTGTCCTGTGTGGAAAACTCATCACACAACCCGCGAGCCAACCTGGCACCGGCCACGTTTAATTCATACACCAGTGGCTGCAACTCATAATCGGCCATCGAAACGGAAGTAGAGTTGAAGGTACAGGTTTCCAGAATGTCTGCCCCTGCTTCCAGGTATTCGCGGTGGATGCCGCTGACAATATGCGGCTGAGTAAGCAGCAGCAGATCGTTGCAGCCCTTAACATCAATCGGATGATTGGCAAAGGTGCGTCGCTCGCCACTGAACTCACCATACAACTCAATGCCACGATAGTGCGCTTCAGTCAGTTTGTGGCGCTGAATCATGGTGCCCATAGCGCCATCCAGAATCAGGATACGCTGTTGCAGGAGAGTTTCAATTTGATGAGGTACTTTATTCATGGCTGACGCAATAAAAAATAGACGCGAATTTTATCATGCGCAGTAGAGAGAAGCACTGCGCGGGTGTAATTCGGAAGCTATGGCTTTGATATCAGCCGATAACCAGCAGGCACTGTGAATATGCTGTCGTGCAGAGGCTCCACCTTGAGTAACTTAACTTCGGTGCTAAACGAAAATATTGGCTCACCTTCGGCATCATTCATCGCGTCTTCAGTTTTCTTTTTCGCAAATATACCGGCAAGACCGGAGACCAAGCCTTGAGGACTGGTAGAAATCGAATCACTTTGGGATTCCTCGTTGCTGGATTCTTTGGAAGCACAAGCATTGCCATTCATGGTCCATGCAAGCTTGGTTGAAATAGGATATCCCTTGATTTTATCCAATTGTTTTCCAGCATCGAAGAATACGTTTAAGTCGCCAGACTTCAAAGAACTGCTGAGATATGACGACATCAATTTGGCAGCATCCGCGGGGAGTATAGCTTGTTTGCCCGAAGTTATAGTTGATCCGGCGAAAGCCCGTGCATAACTTTCTTCCATGTCCAAGGCATCTTTAATTGACCGGGTTACCGGAGTTGTCCAAACATCGATATTCAGGGTGCTCGTTGAATTTCGTGCTGAATTATCGCGCAAGGTTACAATCCATGCGACCTGGTATCCGGTAGTGTCAAAACCGTTGATAGTCTTTTTCTCGCCGGTAGGTTTTACCGTGAAACTGGTGCGCGCAATGCCCATGGTGCAGCCGGATTCATGCTTTGCTTTGGGGGGTTGCTGCGCAGCCTCTTTTTGTTTGGGGGGCGGTTGCTTGCTTAAGTCGACACATCCTTTCAAAGGACATTCTGTGTATTCATCTTTTTCGGTGTTGAGCGCCCATTGAAGATTGCGGTCGATGCGCCAGATTTTCGTTCCGGATTTATTGCCGATCAAATAGCTTGAGTATGTCCCTGTTCCTTTGAAAGTCGATTCGTCCCGGCGCATGTTTGTCTGCACAAAATGCTTTTCGGTACTTTCAGAGGGGAAAAACCCTTTGATGCCGTTGTTGACAATCAGTCGTTCTATAACTGCGGTTGGGTGGAGTGGAGAATTATCAACTACCTCGGCAGGTTTGGATGCACAGCCCGCGATGCAGGAGCAAACTATAATAGTGCAAAAAAAACTGCGCAACATACATCCTCCCGCTTTGGTTAGTTGTTCTAATTATGAGACTTTATATGCAGAACAGAAAGAGTAACATAATAGATTATGCTGTTTTTTTTGGGGGGGTAAGAAGTGTTGAGACAAGAGGTGCTGACATCTACTAAAATTATGTTCCAGATAAAGTCTGCTGTGCTGAAAAGCTAATCATTTTCAGCCCTTGATTTAATGCAAAATCAGATAGGGGTCCATAGATGCAGATTCGATGCCCTCGCCAAGCATGATCACTTGCCCTTCAATGCGGGTGTTGCCGGTCTCGGTAAATTCAAAACGGTAGGTGCGACGCAACACTCTGCGCCCAGCATGATTCCGCGCAATTTGCATTTTGATACAGGCAACCGAATCATCGAGAAATTGCACGTCTGCATTGGCACATTTTTCTCGGGCAGTTTTGCGAGCAATCTCAAGTACGCGCATCCCGCTAAGCCAGAACCAGAGCAGGGCCGCTAACAACAGCAGGCAAAATAAGCTGGTAAAGTCCATGGCGAATCAATCAACTGCTGATCCGGAAAAACGATACTGTAAATATTTGATGATGTCTTTTGATTCGTACATCCATTGAATATTTCCTTGCGCATCGAGGATTTTCAAGCACGGTGTCTGCACCTTGCCTCCGCCTTTTAATAGGTCATCCCGCTGTGCAATATTATGTTGCGCTTCGAGCAGTGCAATTGGCAAAGACAGTCTTGCCATTTCATGGCGCACTTTGATGCAAAACGGGCAGCTATTGAAATGGTAAAGAGACAATTTGTCACATTCCGTATTAATTTTTTGCTGCTCTGCGGCAGGACGCACAATCCCTTTGGGGGTCGCCAATTTTGCCCAGAGCAGCATGAATGGAATTAATACCAGACGCAAACCTCTGAAAAATAATTTCAACATAATTGCCAAACTTTCAATTGATAGTTAAAAACTGCTACAAAGTACTCATCACAAAAAATATTGAGAAAAGGAAGGCAACAATAATGCTTTTGCCAATCGAGGTAAAAAAGTTCGGGGCTCGTCCTTTAATCACCTGCCCGTATGAGTAGAAGGCACAGCCAACTAAGCCGTAAAGAAATGAAAGCGCCCCGAACTGCAATACTTCCCAAAACCGGTTGTGGATAAAATCATTTTTGTCGGTTGGCTCGGCCTGCCCTTTCAATTTTCGCAGCACAGGCGTTTCTGGCTCGTTTCGTGTGGGAGCCGGAGTTAACGAATTTGAAGAAGTTGATTGAGGCACTTGGCTGACATAGGGTTCAACAGCCAGCCAGTTATACCTTACCAGTCCCGCCACAAAGGGCAATAAAATGAAAAACCACCAAAAATATTTCTCACATTTGAAATAGAATTCTTTAGTCATGGCGTGTTACGTTCCCTAAATAATATTTGGATGTGCCGGGAGACTATTTCATCTTTTGACCGGAGTCCGCGTCCTTTTTACTTTTGGACTCGCGCAAAATAAAGAACCCAGCTCCGATAAAAACGCCAACGACCACAATGATTGGCAATAGGCTAACAATGTCCAACTTGATTCCTTTCTAATGCTATTCGTGCAGATACTAGCACAAAGGCAAGTAAGCAATTGCCGACATAAAACCATACAGGTAACGTGTGGTAATTAAATTTCAAATCTTGAATTGAGGGATTTTTCCCCCGCTAATCTAAAGTGGGAAATTATTGATCAAAGCTAGAATATCAAAAGGCGGAATTGCTTTGCCTTTACTCATTTGAATGAATGTGTGTCGGAGGAAATTATGTCTACAACTGTGGATACATCAAAAAATAGCGCTGCTTACAAGCCTCAGGGTGCGGCGGGTGCAACCTCGCAAGCTTCTCGTCAGCAGAAGTTAAATGGCCTGTTTCAGCAAATTGACACGGCTGGAACAGGGCGTATTACAAAAACCCAATTCGAGCAGTCGTTTAATAAGCTAAGCCTTCCTGTATCAATAAAAGATTTGGGTGCGGAAGCTGTATTTAAGAAACTAGATTCGAATAGTACCGGCGCTGTCTCGAAACAGGATTTTGTTCAAGGCATGGATTTGCTAATGACGAAGAAAGATTCTTCTTCAACCAAGGATTCATCCGTGGAAACAAAATCGGCACCTGCCCCTATAGTGCCGGTGATTACGACTGTTACACAAAGCTCACCCAGTGATGCGCTTCCCACAACAGATAGTGGCGGGAAGCTTGGAAATATAATCAATGTAACAGCCTGATACAGAACGCAAGATTATCGCGTCAAGATTTGGTGAAGTGGCCTGTCATTTCTCCAGAGCTTTCTCTATGCGCGAATCCGGAATTAGCCACATGATCGCGACCAAAACATAGATCCCGTCGGCTACCCATACGTGCCAAAATGCCAGTGCAATAGCGGTAACATAAAGAGCCAGTGATGCCTTGCCTTTGCGGTCTTGCGCTACCGCTTTTGCCAAAAGTGAATTTTTGCCCCCGTGTGCCGCGATGATGCAGCTTTGCAAAATCGTATAAGCGAATCCGGACAACAGCAATACGGCCCCATAAAGTGCAGTTGGTAAAGCTGCGAATTGGCTTTCCCCCATCCAGTTGGTGACAAATGGAATGACGGACAACCAGAATAGCAAATGCAAATTCGCCCATAGGATTTTGCCGTTAACGTGTTCTACCGTGTGCACCATGTGATGGTGGTTATTCCAGTAGATGCCGACATAAATGTAGCTCAAGACATAATTAAAAAAAACAGGAATCACCGGCTGTAAAGCAGCCCAATCATCACCGTGCGGAACTTTGAATTCCAGCACCATGATGGTGATAATGATTGCGATAACTCCATCGCTAAAGGCTTCCAGTCGTGTTTTACCCATTGCAGTTCCTGTTTGTTGTGAAGACAAATATTAATACAAGTAATGCCAGGAGTCATGCTTGAAAAGGATTTAAGAAATTTATTACTTGAAGCCCCCCCTGGAAAGGCGGCCAAATTGCCGGAAATTCACTTGCCAAGAAGTTCGGCTGAACAATACTTTTGGTATAAGTAGCTCTACTTATATTTTTAAAAGAGTATCAATGTTAATGTCCACTCTGGAAATAATGTTTTGTCGGCTTTGCAAAGATTGAAAAAGTTGTTATTGCAAGTGGCGAAGCGCCGAAATAATAATGCAATCATCTGCAACTTGTCAGATACTTTGTTATTAGAAGCTGCAGTTGAGTTCACGGGTATTCATGTCAAAGTTCAAAAGAAATCCAAAAACATTGATTAGAATTTTCCCAGTCCGCTTGCCATTCAGGAGCAGTCGTAGGATTATTCGAAACTCGACCGAATCTTGCTTGGCAGTGGAACAATTTGCACAGATCGGGCAACAAGCAGATATATTGCATTTGGAGGATGTATGAAAACACTTCCGATTCCTGACAATGGGCAGGAACGGACGATAGCGACCGGCGCCGCCGAACACGTGCGAGAAAAAGTGGCCATGAAACTTCGGCGCGAACGCGAATTTCGTAGTCTGGTCGAGAACAGCCCCGACCCGATTTTCTGCTATGACCGTGACGGTCTCCGCCTTTCTGTGAATGCGATGGCCTGCAAATTTAGCCACAAGTCGGCCTCTGAGTTGATCGGCAAGTCGCTCGGCGACGATTCAATCCTGAATTCAGATCAGAGACAGAAGCTGATCAACGCAATCCACCATGTGTTCGACAGCGGCGAAAACGGTCAGATTGACCTCGGCTTCATCACCAGGGCTGGGGATTGCCGCGATTACCATATGCTGTTGGTGCCCGAACACGATGCGCTCGGGAAGGTGGAGAGCGTGCTCGCTATAGCACGCGACATTACCGAGACAAAAGACGTGCAGCGCCAGATGGAGCAGTTCGTCGCCAATTTGCCCGGCTTTGCCTACAGCTTCCACCTGTCGAACGAAGGACACGGTAGCTTCCCCTTCGCCAGCCCAGGCATTGAGAAAATCTACGGCCTGAAGCCCGAGGATGTGAAGAACGATATGGCGCCGCTGCATGCGCTGGCGCATCACGAAGATGCCCCCCGGATCATTGAGGCTCTCGCCGAATCGGCGCGGACGATGACGCCCGTTCATGTGGAATACCGTATCTGCCGTCCGGGGCTGCCCGAAAGTTGGGTCGAATTCCTCTCCACGCCAGTGCGTCAAGCCGACGGCAGTATGGTTTGGCACGGCATTATTCTCGACATCACCGGACGCAAGCGGGTCGAAGAGGATTTGCGCGAGGGCGAGAAGCTTTTTCGCACCCTGACTGACCACGCTCTTGTGGGGATCGACATCATTCAGGATAACCGGTTTTCCTACGTCAATCCAGCCTTTGCGGAGGTGTTCGGATATTCGCAAAGCGAGTTGATCGGTGCCAGACCGCAAATGCTCCTCCATTCCGATGACCGGAAATTGGTGGACGAGCAATTAAGGCGCAGGACAAGCGGTGACCTGCCGACTATGCACTATGAATTTCGCGGCAAGCGCAAGAATGGCGAAATAAGACATGTCGAGGTGTTTAGTGTTCAGGTTTCATTAAACGGCCGTCCAGCAATCATGGCAACTCTTTTGGATATCACCCAGCGCAAGCAAGCGGAAGAACGCATTGACAGATTGGCTCACTTCGACCAACTCACTGGTTTGCCAAATCGAAACTTGTTGAATGATCACTTCAAATACGCGATCAGTTTAGCGCAACGCAGCGGCGAGCCCTTGGCAGTGATGTTCATCGATCTGGATCATTTTAAGGATATCAACGACACACTGGGCCACAGTATCGGAGATCAAATTCTAATGGAGGTGGCAAGGCGACTCAGGGACGTCTTGCGTGAGGAGGATTCTCTGTCGCGTCAAGGCGGTGATGAATATATAGTAATCTTACCCGGGTCTGATGCGGATGGTGCGGCACTGGTGGCCTCCAAACTGATCGAGGCGGTTACACAGCCATGTCATATCGAACAACATGAACTGATTGTCACACCGTCTATCGGTATCGCCATTTATCCCCACGATGGTACTAATATTGAAACGCTGTCGAAAAATGCCGATGCTGCCATGTATCGTGCAAAACAGGAGGGTCGGAACGACTTTCGTTTCTATTCACCGGAAATGCAATTGCAGTCTGCACGCAATCTGCAACTGGCGAATGCACTGCGCCATGCATTGGCACAGAACGAATTGGAGCTGCATTACCAACCGCAACTGTCCATTCAAGATGGTCGCATCGTCGGCGCAGAAGCTCTGCTGCGTTGGAGCCATCCCGAGCTGGGAATGATTTCACCTGCCGAGTTTATCCCGATTGCTGAAGATACCGGTCAGATCATTCAGATTGGGGAATGGGTGTTGCGCACAGCGGGCAAGCAACTGAAGGACTGGTTAGATCGTGGCCTGCCACCGATCATAATGGCGGTGAACCTGTCCGCCGTACAATTTCGCCAGAACCATTTCCCGGAAACGGTCACTCGCATCCTTGATGAAGTGAAGCTTCCCCATCAATATCTGGAGCTGGAATTGACCGAGGCTGTCGCCATGGATAATCCAAAGGCAGCAATCGAAGTGATGAACAAGTTGTATGAACGCGGCATTCGTATGTCCATTGATGACTTTGGCACGGGTTACTCAAGCTTGAGTTATCTGAAAAAATTCAAGGTATACAAACTCAAGATAGACCAATCCTTTGTACGTGACATAACCGATGATCCGGAGGATAAAGCCATTGTGACTGCTATTATCCATATGGCCACCAGTCTTGGCATGCAGACCATTGCGGAAGGTGTAGAGACTGCCAGCCAACTTTCATTTCTTCGTTTGCTGGGCTGTAATGAGGTACAGGGCTACTATTTCAGCAAGCCGCTGACGGCGGAGCAGTTCGAAGAGTTTGCGAGAAAACGTTAAGAAAGTTTCATCACTTGGACTTACCCGCACATCGGAATTGTACTTCCACTTTCTGACGAGTAAAATTTAAGTAGAAGACTTAACCTCTTCAAACGAATCCGGAGACTATAAATGGCATTTATTAGAATATATTTAAGCGTGATGATAGCTTTGTTTTCATCGCAGGTTTTTGCTGATGATGCTGCCGGTAATCACAAGCCAAACGGAAACTATAGTTATATCGAAATTGGTTTGGTAACTACGACCGAGGCAACATCAATTTGCTCCGGGATTAATTCAGCCGAATGTTACAAAACTCTCGCGGGTGCAGAACTTACCGCCAGTTTGCAATTTCCGTCTCTGCCAAATCTTTTGATATCGGCTTCGAGTGCCAGTCAAGGCGCGTCCGGAGCCAATGACAATTTAACCTCTTCTGATAGCAAGCTACTGATAGGATTGATTGGCGGATTTGGTTCGGTGGATGCATTGGTTTCTGTTGGCAGCCTAAACGCGACCATCCTGTCTTGTCCAAATGGTAGCAATACTTGTCAGGATGTATTAGAGAATGCCGCTGATTACGGCGCGATGGGAAAACTTTGGCTGGGAGAAGAAAAGAATTTTAATATCGGCATTACTGTTGATAGATATGCCTACTCACCATCATCGGTGAATGTGTCCTCGAGTATCTTTGGAACTTGGCTTCCCGCACGACATCACTCGCTTTCGGTTCATTTCAATTCAGTAAAGGATGTAAACGGTACAGCAATATCCACCGGAGGTTCGTTGGCATACGCCTATTTATTTTAAGTCGCCTTCTGCTTCTCTGAGCTTATTCCAGTGTTGGCTCTTGGGAAGATTTGGAATCACTGACTAATTTATAGACGATGCCGATGACGAGTAATGCGGCAAGTAGCAAGCCATAATGAATTGCATTGAAGTTGGCTTCGTTTCCGGGACTACTAATAACTTGTACCGGTTGCACGATCATTTCGCGGATCACCGAAATCATGGCGACTTCGACGAAGACACGTACATAAGTGCGGCCTGTTTGCAGGTAACTCATTTCCGCAGAGATCAGCGTAGATAGTGTCCAAAGAATAAACAGTGATCCAAGCGCCTGGAAGAAACCACTCGCGGCATTGCCCGCGTGCCAGGCTTCCATAGCCTTTATGCCAAAGTCCCAAATCACCATGACACACGCCACGCCCAAAGCCAGTGCAAGTAGAACATGAATGAGTTGATTAAAACTTTTCATTCCGGCGATGAGTTTCTGGTCAAACATAGTGCACTCCTTATTTATCCATACGCCGATATTGTATCGCTTCCGCGATGTGCGAAATTTGAATAGCTTCGCTGCCTTCAAGGTCGGCAATCGTGCGCGCCACTTTGAGTACGCGATGGTAGGCGCGCGCAGAAAGATTTAAGCGGGTGATTGCCTGACGCAGCAGTGTTTCGCTTTGTGTATCCGGCACGCAGAATAACTCAATTTCGGCGACAGAAAGCAGCGCGTTGGGTTTGCCCTGACGGGTGAGTTGGCGTTGCCTTGAGGCTTCCACACGGCTTTTAATCAGGACACTGCTTTCGCCATCAGACTGTTTGAGCAAGTCTTCTTGCGGGACAGCGGGCACTTCGATCTGAATGTCGATGCGATCAAGCAAAGGGCCGGAAATCTTGGCGCGATAACGCGAGACTTGGTCCAATGTGCAGCGGCATTTGCCGTTGAAATGGCCGAGATAACCGCAGGGGCAGGGGTTCATTGCCGCCACGAGTTGGAACTGTGCTTTGAAATCTGCGCGGCGCGCGGCACGTGAGATAGTGATGCGTCCGCTCTCCATCGGCTCACGCAGCACTTCCAGAACGCCCCGGTCAAATTCGGGCAGTTCATCTAAAAATAAAACACCATGCATCGCGATGGATATTTCGCCCGGGCGCGGATTACTGCCGCCACCTACTAAAGCCACAGCCGATGCAGTGTGATGAGGGGCGCGATAAGGGCGTCTTTTCCAGTTTTCAACTTCAAACATGCCACCCAGCGATTGCATTGCGGCACTTTCCAGTGCTTCCTGCTGAGTCATTTCCGGCAAAATACCGGGGAAGCGTGCTGCCAGCATGCTCTTGCCGGTGCCGGGAGGGCCGGACATCAATACACTGTGGCTTCCCGCAGCGGCTATTTCCAGTGCGCGTTTGGATTGAGCTTGGCCTTTCACTTCGCGCATGTCCGGGTAGTGAGGTTCGATTGTTTTGGTATCGGGAATGTAACGCGTTAAGGCATCACGCCCGGATAGGTGTGCGGCGACTTGAAGCAATGATTGTGCAGGATAGACCGTTGCATCTTCAACCAGCGCCGCTTCCGGCGCATTGACTGCGGGCAGTATAAACGCGCGCCCACTGTTGGCGGCACGATACGTCATCGCGAGTGCGCCGCGTATGGCGCGTATTTCGCCGGTTAGCGCAAGTTCGCCTGCGTATTCGTATTCGGCGAGTTTGTCGGACGGGATTTGCCCGGAAGCGGCAAGGATGCCAAGCGCAATGGGCAGATCAAAACGCCCGCTTTCTTTTGGCAGATCGGCGGGGGCGAGATTAACGGTAATGCGACGGGCAGGAAATTCGAATTGGCAATTCTGCAAGGCGGCTCTTACGCGGTCTTTACTTTCTTTTACTTCAGCCTCGGGGAGGCCGACAATCGTGAAATTCGGCAAGCCATTGGCGAGATGCACTTCCACAGTGACCAATGCGGCATCCATGCCCGCCAGTCCGCGACTGTATAAAACAGCCAGCCCCATTCGTTAGTGTTGCGTCTCCAACGCTTTAATGCGTGCTTCCAGTTTTTCCAGACGCAGTGCGAGCACTTCGTATTCTTCGCGTGTCACCAGATCAAGTTTTGAGAAACCTTGCGCCAATAGTGCGCGGGCATTTTTCTCAAAATCCTTGGCGGGACTGTTTGCGACCGCATCATTTAACTTGGATGACAATTCTTCAAAGAATTTTGTGTTCAACATGAAGTCCCTTTCTTAATTGCTTTGTAAGATAATGCGCGTAGTGTAACAAACTTGTGGTTGTGTACCACTTGAGTATTAAAAATAAGATAATGACGATTCCTTATTGAATAACAGTATTTGGGTTGGTGTGGAATATGCTTTATAATATAGGGCTGTTTTGAGTTCAATTTTTAAACTTCCTGGAAAGAAGGAAAAAAATCATGCGGAAGATAAAAATATTCGTTTTCTCACTGTTCGCTGCGTTTGCAGCTCCTGCAATGGCGGCAGATGAAGCCACGCCAGGCGAATCTCCCTTTGCATATAATGTCGGAATAACAACGGACTACATTTTCCGTGGGATCACGCAAACTACACACTCACCTGCGCTGCAGGGTGGGGTTGATTATACACATCCGAGCGGTCTTTACCTTGGCGGATGGGCGTCCAACGTCAGACGCAACAAAGATTTCGGCGCCATCGCCACTGGCGATGCCAATGTTGAGGTGGATACTTATTTCGGTATAAAAAATGCTGTTGCCACAGATTATGGTTATGACTTCGGATACGTTCGCTATAACTATCTGGGTACCTATACACCTCAGGTTGGTTACGACAATGCCGATACTTCCGAAGTTTATGGTGCCGCATCTTACAAATTCATTTCGTTAAAATATTCGTATAGTCTGTTGGATGGCTTCATGACTACTCCGGGCACTAAAGGAACGAACTATATAGACTTGAGTGCAAACTACCCGCTTGATGACGCCGGAATGACGATAGGCGCGCATGTGGGCAAGCAAACCTATGTCGGCGCGCTGGCGGATGCTTATGCGATGGCTGGCAATAGCCCAACTTACACTGACTATAAGTTGAGTGCCTCCAAGGATTTCAGCAGCTATGTGGTCAATTTATCTTTTACCACGACCAAAGGAACATCATTCTGGTCACCCAATGGCGATTCGTGGGGTAGGGCGGCAACGTCTCTGTCGGTAACGCATTTGTTCTAGGGAAATGCAGATTTATTCGTCATCTCCGCAGTGACAATTTTATATTCGGTTTGCCGAATAGCATTTAGCGCAGGCGTAAATCCAGCGGGATAGAAATTCCGCGAAGCGGGCAAAACATCGATGTTGCGCCGCTTCGCGGCATTCTCTCAAACACGGAAATACCCTATAGCATCCTCAAGGGTTTCAGTAAGATCTTCCAACACTTTTACGGTCGCAGCAACTTCGTCGACTGACGCATTATTCTTCTCTGTCATTTGAGCTACTTTTTCGACATTGACCGCAATCGTTCGACTTGCGACACTTTGTTCCTTAATTGAAGAAGAAATATCCTCAACACCGACAAGTACTCTGACAGCGCCCTCTTGTATTTCAACAATATTTGATCCCGCTTTAGTCGATAATTCTGATCCCAATTTGACCTTTATAACTGTTGCGTTTACTTCGTTCACCGCCACTGTAGAGCTTTCACGAATATCCTCAGCCATCGTTGCTATATCACGCGTAGCGAGTGCTGTTTTTTCTGCCAGATTTCGTACCTCATCCGCGACAACGGCAAATCCACGCCCTTGGTCTCCCGCCCGGGCCGCTTCAATAGCCGCATTGAGAGCGAGCAAGTTTGTTTGATTGGCGATTTCCTGTATTGATGTAACGATATTTTGAATCTGCTCAGATTTCTCTCCAAGCTTCCGAATCGCTTCAGCCGTATCCGATACCGATTGAGCAATCTCCGACATGTCGTTGACAACCTGTTGCACGACCTCCTTGCCCTGATCTGCTAATGAACGGGAGTTCTCGGATACTTGTTGCACATCCCTTGTGTTGTCAGAGACATGATCCATACTAACGCTCATTTCCTCAACGGCCGCTGCCATGCTGCTGGTGGCTTCGGACTGGGAATAAGAACTATTTTTCACACTCAGCATATTTTCAGCAAGATTTTTGGCACGAGTATCAATATGGCCTGAAACGGAAGAAATCTGATCAACCATTGAGCCGAGTAATACTTTGCTGCACTGCAAAGAATTAAGCACCTCGCCCATTTCGTCGCGACGTGAAATATTAACTAATTTCGTCATATCACCATTGACAATATCATTCAAATGTCCCTTGATTTCCGCGACAGGCTTGACGATAAATCTTTTTACGACCGATCCAATCAGGAAGTACAGCGATACATGCAGAAAGATTTGTCCTATCGTTAACCATAGAACCATATCATGTAACTTCTTAAATTCTCCTGTCACATCAATTTCAATATCGGATGCGCCATTGACGCTTCCCTCTTGAACGTTATGACAGGAAAGGCAGTCAGTACCATGGAAGCTGTGACTGGCGAGTATTGGGGTCACCGCCCGGAAAATTGTTGCTTCACCTTGCTCCAATAGTGAGTACGAAGGAGATTTGCTATTTATAACTTGGCGCTCCAGATCATCTTTAATCTGCTCCTCTGGCAGACCCGGGCCAAACTGATCCACAACTTGCTTGGTGCGAACCAAGTGCAATCCGACAATATGTCCTGAGCTTGAGATTTTTTTAATTAATAACTGACGCGATTCAACATTCCCAATCGTGCCTGTCACCATTAGCATATTGGCATTATCGATCAATGAGTTGGCCATAACTTCGGCGCGCTGCTGAACTGAGTCAATCGTATTTGTCTTAAATGAATTGTAAATTAGGACTTCTGCACCAATCAGCAAAATCAGCAAACCCGGCTGAATCAAAAATTGCAGTTTTTTCTGTAGTGAAAGATTACCGAACCAGGTTGATATGGAGAAAGGTTTTTTAGGGGCGATTCCAGTCTGGTACAGTTTTTCCGCACTGGATATTTCTACACGGTCTGGTTTCTTTCTTAAAGAAAGATAGCCCACGATAACATTGTTTTGAATGATCGGCGAAACCGTAGCGCGAACCCAATAGTGGTCTCCGTTTTTGGCTCGATTCTTGACGATCCCAGTCCAAGGATGGCCTCCTTCAATTGTTCTCCAAAGACTTTCAAAAGCCCATACAGGCATATCAGGATGTCGAACTATATTATGGTTCTCACCAATCAGTTCCTCGCGCGAAAATCCGCTGACCTCAACAAACGTATCGTTTGCGTAAGTAATAATTCCCTTAATATCGGTTTTGGTAACAAAAGTCTTGGTTGATGCATAATCTATTTCACGTTGCGTGACCGGCTGATTGTTTTTCATGGGCAAATTTCTCCATTAATTCTCAGATTATTCTTTTATCTTTCTTGCACTTTTGCTTTATTGAATACCCAGTCTAACTTGTTACACCAAAATCAAGTGGCATGCCAACATTTTGTTAAATGACGGAAGCTCTTTGCGGTACGTGCAAAGGTTGATTCAAGTCAGCAGCAACGCGAATACTATATAATGGAATACATTAATGAATCATTCAATAAACAGTGTAAATAACCAGTTATTCAGCGGAATGGAAAACTACCGCAAAATTCAGCATTTGCTCGAAGCCAAACAAAAAATGCCAAATAGCTTCCTGAAAGCAGTTGGTCAAACGGGCAGTTATTGACCCGGTAAAAAACTATCATGAATACTTATTGCATACCGATTCTAAGGCCGTTGTTGGGTGTAGGGTTCCCGATCGCATTGGGTTTATAGTAACACTTCTGTTGCCGGAGACGACTTTAACGCTTTGATTTCTGGCGGCCTGTCGCCGGTTTGTATTTTCAATTCCAGCCGGGCGCGCTTAATCCAGTATAATGCCCTCTTATGGACGATTCCTCAGCACCAAAACTTCTTTTTTCTTCTCTCGCGCTTGACCCGCTGATTCTTCGTGCTATCGAAGAAACGGGATACACCGAGCCGACGCCGATTCAGGCTCAAGCCATTCCCCATGTGATTGCGGGCAGGGATTTGATGGCGATGGCGCAAACCGGCACGGGCAAGACAGCCGCGTTTACGCTGCCCATGTTGCAGCGTTTGTTGCCTCATGCCAGTACCAGTGCTTCGCCGGCGCGCCATCCAATTCGCGCCTTGGTGCTTGCGCCGACGCGGGAATTGGCGATTCAGGTTCACGAAAGCGTGGTCACTTATTCCAAACATGTTCCGCTGCGCACTACAGTGGTTTACGGCGGCACTGACATCAAGGCGCAGAAGCCCGCTCTAATGAATGGCGTGGAAATTTTGGTGGCTACACCGGGGCGTTTGCTCGATCACGTGGAAAGCCGTAACTTGCAACTCAATCAAGTGCAAATTCTGATTTTGGATGAGGCGGATCGCATGCTGGACATGGGGTTCATGCCTGATCTTAAGCGAATTCTGGCGTTGCTACCCAAGCAACGGCAAACTCTTTTGTTTTCAGCCACGTTTTCGGACGACATTAAAAAGCTGGCACAAGAATTTCTCGTTGATCCGATTACGGTGGAAACCGCGCGCCGCAATGCGGCGGGAGAAAATATCAAGCAGTCGGTGTGCATGGTTGACCATCATGATAAGTTTCATGCGCTGGTCGAGCTGATCCGTTCACGCGGCGTCAAACAAGTGTTGATATTCACACGTACCAAATTAACTGCGGCACATGTCTCCAAACAACTTGAGCGCAGCGGCATTCCCGCTGATGCTATTCATGGAGACAAGACACAGCAGGAGCGCATCAAGGCATTGGACGCATTCAAATCGGGTGCGGTTATGGCGTTGGTGGCAACCGATGTGGCTGCGCGCGGACTCGATATTGACCAATTGCCGTTGGTCATTAATTACGAACTGCCCACGCACGCCGAAGATTATGTGCATCGTATCGGCCGCACCGGACGTGCCGGGGCTTCCGGCGAAGCAATTTCCTTGGTGGACAGCGAGGAAGAACGCCGATTAGTCGAGATCGAAAAATTACTCAATCGCAAATTTCCGCGTGAAGCGGCTGTTGTGCCAAGCGGTTATCAAAAACCATTTAAGGCCGCACCGGTGCGTAGCCATAAATCAGCTCCTGTTGATGATTGGTTCTCTAAACCATACGAACCATCAGTCAGTCAGAAATCCAAAGAGGAGCAAGCGGTTGCTTCCGTAGCTGTAAACCGCAAACCGCAACAGCAGGTGGCGGCATTGTTCAGAGTCAGGAACGAATCGGCTGAATAAGCCGGAGACTTGCGCTTCCCTTTATCGGCGATGATGGAGGTTCCTTCCCAATGATGATCGCCCGAAAATATCACTATTTAATTGCGCTGGCCCGCGAGAAACATTTTGGTCATGCGGCGGAAGCGTGCAATATTTCTCCATCGACGCTTTCGGCGGCGATCAGCGATCTTGAAACAGAATTAGGCGTTGCACTGGTCGAACGCGGCAAGCAATTTACCCGGCTGACCACAGAAGGGCAATGTGTCGTCGAATATGCACAGCGCATGGCGGCTGGAGAAGAAGGGCTGCGCCAAGAGTTAGCCAGGCTGCGCCACGGACTCAGCGGGCATCTGCGTTTGGGGGTGATTCCCACCGCGCTGACTGTGGTCGCTTCGCTAACTTCGGCATTTGCACGCCGACATCCGTTGGTGACAATAGAAGTGTTATCACTTTCCACCGGCGAGATCCGGTCACGATTACATGATTACGAACTTGAGGCAGGCATTATCTATGTTGAGACTGCGCTTACGGCGCGTCAATTATTGACTGTTCCGATGTGGCACGAAAGTCATGTGCTACTGACTCAGTCCGGCTGGCCTTTTGATGGACGCGATAATGTGACGTGGCTTGAGGCAGTACAAGTGCCGCTGTGTCTGCTGACCGGAAACATGCAAAACCGCAAGACGATTGATGCTGTCTTCGCTGAATTGAACTGCAAGGCTACGCCCACACTGGAATCCAATTCGATCATCAGCATGCTGGCACATGTTTGTTCCGGAGAGTGGTCGGCCATTTTACCGAGAAGTGTGGTTGACTTGATCGGCATTCCCGCCGGGGTGAGGGTATTGCCTCTGGTTGAACCAACGGTGGTCTGGGCGACAGGACTGGTCGTGGCGCAACGCGATCCGTTGTCGCCAATGATAGAAGCGCTTCTTGTCGAAGCGCGTAGCCTGAGTGATTCATTCGTCAAAAACGAATAGTCGTTCATAATTTCCCACTTTCTTTGATCAGGGGATTGTCGTAATTTCCTTCAATGGAGATAATCCAGCATTCGCAGAGAATCGTATCGGCGTTGCCGATTCGTAGGAATGACTAATAATATAAGTAATAAAGGGAGAAAGTTACATGACCACAGCTTCAGCATCGGCAGGACAAGCGACACTTGGTTTTTTAGATAGAGAACGTACCATCGCCAAGCCGGGATTTAATCGCTGGCTGGTTCCTCCTGCTGCTTTGGCAATTCACTTATGCATTGGTATGGCGTATGGATTTTCAGTTTTCTGGTTACCGTTATCTCGCGCCATAGGTATTACCCAGCCACTGGCCTGTCCAAAGGATATGAGTTTTATCTCTGAGGTATTCACCACATCTTGCGATTGGAAAATATCAACGTTAGGCTGGATGTTTACCTTGTTCTTTATTTTCCTGGGCTGCTCAGCGGCAATTTGGGGCGGATGGCTTGAGCATGCCGGCCCGCGTAAAGCAGGTGTAGTGTCTGCGATATGCTGGTGTGGCGGATTGCTGATCTCGGCTGTAGGTATCATTTATCACCAGATTTGGATGCTGTGGGTTGGCTCCGGAGTAATCGGCGGTATCGGTTTGGGGCTAGGCTATATTTCCCCCGTGTCGACCCTGATTAAATGGTTTCCGGATCGGCGCGGCATGGCAACCGGAATGGCAATTATGGGATTCGGCGGCGGTGCCATGATCGGCGCACCGCTGGCTGATAAATTAATGAAGTTCTTTGCCACTCCAACGTCTGTTGGTGTGTGGGAAACTTTTGTCACGCTTGCTGTGGTTTACTTCGTGTTTATGATGGCCGGTGCGCTGGGTTATCGAGTGCCTGCACCCAATTGGAAACCTGCAGGCTGGGTGCCACCGGCTGAGTCCGCTGAAAATAGCATGATTACCGACCGCCATGTGCATCTCGATGTGGCGTGGAAAACACCGCAGTTCTGGTTGGTGTGGGGTGTACTGTGTCTGAACGTAACGGCGGGTATCGGCATCATCGGCATGGCTTCGCCCATGTTGCAGGAAGTTTTCGGTGGCAAGCTGATTGGAATCGATTTGGCATTTAATGATCTGAGCCCCGCACAGAAAGGGCAAATCGCCGCGATTGCCGCAGGATTTACCGGTTTGCTGTCGCTGTTCAATATTGGTGGTCGTTTCTTCTGGGCATCGCTTTCCGATAAGTTGGGACGCAAACTGACCTACTCGATATTCTTCCTGCTGGGTTGTGCGCTGTATGCGTCCATCCCCAGTATGGCAGCAGCGGGAAACCTGGCTTTGTTCGTTGCCTTTTTTTGCGTCATCCTGTCGATGTATGGCGGCGGTTTCGCCACTGTTCCCGCTTATCTGGCGGACATGTTCGGCACCAAAATGGTCGGCGCGATTCACGGGCGTCTGCTGACAGCGTGGGCAACCGCCGGAGTGTTGGGGCCGGTGTTAGTGAACTATATTCGGGATTACCAACTGGATCACGGAGTGCCCAAGGCCCAGGCTTACTCAATCACCATGTATATTCTCGCCGGATTGCTGGTGTTGGGCTTCATTTGCAACTGGCTGGTGAAATCGGTGGCCGAGCAGCATTACATGACAGAAGAGCAGTTGAAGAAAGAGGCAGAGTTAACCCATGAAACCCATCAGCATTTTGTCGAGGATGTCGAAGCTCTGGCACAAGAAGCAAGTCATAATTGGAAAGTGTTTCTTGTCTGGCTGGCGATATGGATACCGCTCGGTTGGGGAATCTGGATGACATTACAAAAGGCCGTTATCCTTTTCAAATAGGGTTAAGGAGCGTTCTTGCCAAATAACGGGGAAGTGCAGATCGGCTTCCCCTACAGTCAAATATGGGTAGATTGGAATTGCTGCCATGATCTCCACGTTAAATACCATTTTTTCAAAACACCGAGAACAAGCCGGCGCATTGTTGCCTATCCTGCATGATATTCAGCATGTGTTGGGCTACGTGCCGGATGAAGCTGTTCCGCTGATTGCAAAAGAACTTAACCTGTCGCGAGCAGAGGTACATGGTGTAATTACCTACTATCACCATTTCAGACATACACCACCGGGTAAACATATCATTCATGTGTGCTGTGCAGAAGCCTGTCAGGCGAATGGTAGCGAAGCGTTGGCCAATCATGCGGCAGCCCGGTTGCAAAAAGGCGATATCACCCTGGAGCCGGTCTATTGTCTGGGTTTATGTTCAGTCGGCCCTGCGATTCAGATTGATGAAACAACATTGCATGCACGCGTAACACAGGAGAAATTCGACGCGTTGATAAGTGAATTGGGTGCGCGAAAATGAGTATCACCATTTACATCCCCGGTGATTCGGCGGCGAAAGCGCTGGGCGCAGATGGTGTTGCTGTTGCTGTCTCAACAACTGCGCTCCGGCAAAAAATTGACGTCAAGGTTGTGCGCAATGGATCGCGCGGGTTGTTCTGGCTAGAACCGATGGTTGAGGTCGTTACCGATCAAAGACGAGTTGCTTATGGTCCGGTAACCGATGCTGATGTACCAAGTTTATTCAAGGCTAATTTCACCGATGGCGGCGGGCATCCTCTGTGTCTGGGTGATATTGAAGCATCACCCTACTTGTACAAACAACATCGTGTCACCATGAGTCGTGTTGGTGTCGTTGATCCGCTTTCTCTCTCCGACTATCAAGCGCATGGCGGCGGTAAGGGACTCGCTGTTGCAAAACAATTGGCTCCGGCTGAAATCGTGCAGATGGTTATTGATTCCGGTTTACGCGGGCGCGGTGGTGCGGCTTTTCCAACAGGAATTAAATGGAAGACTGTACTTGATACGGCCGCAACCCAAAAATACATTGTTTGCAATGCCGACGAAGGCGACTCGGGAACTTTTTCTGATCGGATGCTGATGGAAGGTGACCCATTCTGTTTGCTTGAAGGCATGGCGATTACCGGTCTCGCCGTGGGTGCGAACAAAGGCTATATCTATGTGCGTTCTGAATATCCACATGCCATCGCGGCATTGGATGCGGCGCTGAATGCTGCGGGAAACTGGTTGGGCGATTTTAAAATAGAAGTGCGCAAGGCTGCCGGTGCGTATGTGTGCGGCGAAGAAACAGCCCTGCTGGAGAGTATCGAAGGCAAGCGCGGTATCGTGCGCAGCAAGCCGCCGCTGCCTGCAATTTCAGGCTTATTCGGCCAGCCGACAGTTATCAATAATGTTATTTCATTGGCTAGCGTGCCGGACATTCTCGCGCAGGGTGCCACGGTCTATCGCGACTTGGGCGTTGGGCGTTCGCGCGGCACTTTACCATTCCAGCTTGCGGGCAACATCAAATTTGGCGGCCTCATCGAAGTGCCCTTCGGTTGCACCTTGCGTGAATTACTTTATGACTACGGTGGGGGTTCGCGCTCCGGACGACCTCTGCGTGCAGTGCAAGTGGGCGGGCCACTCGGCGCGTATCTGCCGGAGTCTCAGTTCGACACGGTGCTCGACTATGAGGCCTTTGCGGCAGTGGGTGCAGTACTTGGTCACGGCGGCATTGTTGCTTTTGATGACAGCGTGGATATGGCAAAGCAGGCGCGCTATGCAATGAAATTTTGTGCACTCGAATCCTGCGGCAAATGCACGCCTTGCCGCATCGGCTCCACGCGCGGCGTTGAAGTAATTGACCGCATTCGCAACGGAGCACGTGGGCAGATTCCATTGCTGCGCGATTTGTGCGACACCATGACTTACGGTTCGTTGTGTGCGATGGGCAGCATGACACCCTATCCGGTTTTGTCGGCGCTCAATCATTTTCCGGAGGATTTCCAATGAACGAAATTGACTACGGCACTCCTGAAGTAATTGCGGATCGCGAAGTTACCTTGAATATTGACGGTGTCGCAGTCAGTGTCCCGGCAGGCTCCTCCGTCATGCGCGCTGCCGTCAAAGCGGGGGTGATGATTCCCAAGCTTTGTGCGACAGATTCTTTGCAACCATTTGGCTCGTGCCGCCTGTGTCTGGTCGAGATCGAAGGTCGGCGCGGTTATCCGTCTTCGTGTACTACTCCCGCCGAAGCGGGAATGAAAGTACGCACACAAACTCCCAAGCTTGCATCACTGCGACGCAATGTGATGGAACTGTATATTTCCGATCATCCGCTCGATTGTCTGACTTGTGCAGCCAACGGTAATTGTGAATTGCAAACAATGGCGGGCGAAGTCGGGCTGCGCGAAGTGCGCTACGGCATGGCAGGCGCCAACCACTTCACCGGGGTGAAAAAGGACGAATCCAATCCCTATTTCACCTATGACTCATCCAAATGCATCGTGTGCAATCGCTGTGTGCGCGCCTGTGAAGAACAGCAGGGAACCTTTGCACTGACCATCAGCGGTCGCGGATTTGACTCGCGCGTGACGGCAGGTCAAGGCAATAGCTTTATGGATTCGGATTGTGTTTCTTGCGGTGCGTGTGTTAATGCCTGCCCAACGGCAACGCTAATCGAAAAGACAATCATCGAAAAAGGTCAGGCCGAACATTCCGTGACGACGACCTGCGCATATTGCGGTGTGGGATGTGGTTTCAGAGCTGAGATGAAGGGTAGTGAAGTCGTGCGTATGGTGCCTTGGAAAGATGGTCGTGCCAACGAGGGACATGCCTGCGTGAAAGGTCGTTTTGCGTGGGGTTATGCAACGCATAAAGATCGCATTACCAAACCAATGATACGCGCGAAGATCAGTGATCCGTGGCGCGAAGTATCCTGGGAGGAAGCTTTTACATATGCTGCCAGCCAGTTCCGCCGCGTGCAGGAAAAGCATGGCAAGAATTCCATCGGAGCACTAGTTTCCAGTCGCTGTACCAACGAGGAAGATTACCTCGTGCAGAAGCTGGTTCGTGCGGCATTCGGCAATAACAACGTGGACACCTGCGCGCGCGTTTGCCATTCGCCGACAGGCTATGGACTCAAGCAAACGCTTGGTGAGTCAGCAGGGACGCAGACATTCAAGTCGGTCGCAAAGGCGGATGTGATTCTGGTGATTGGTGCCAATCCAAGTGAAGGTCATCCGGTATTTGCTTCGCGCCTCAAAAGAAGAGTGCGCGAAGGTGCGAAGTTGATTGTCATTGATCCGCGAAATATCGACCTGGTCAACTCCCCTCATATCAAAGCCAGTCATCACCTGAAACTGAGACCGGGAACCAACGTTGCAGTACTTACGGCGTTGGCGCATGTGATCGTGAATGAAGGGCTGCTTGCGGAAAGTTTTGTCAACGAACGCTGCGAGGCACAAGCCTATTATGACTGGCGCGAGTTCGTCGCCCGTGCAGAAAATTCCCCTGAAGTAATGGAAGAAAATACGGGCGTACCCGCAGCCGAAGTACGTGCCGCCGCGCGTTTATATGCGACCGGAGGTAACGCGGCGATTTACTACGGCTTGGGTGTGACTGAACATTCACAAGGCTCAACCGCGGTGATAGCAATCGCCAATCTTGCGATGGCTACTGGCAATGTCGGGCGCGAAGGTGTGGGCGTTAATCCGCTGCGCGGACAGAATAATGTGCAGGGTTCCTGCGACATGGGCAGTTTCCCGCACGAGTTGCCGGGCTATCGCCATGTGTCCGACACCATTACGCGCGAACTTTTTGAAAATGCCTGGAATGTGAGTATCCAATCCGAGCCGGGTTTGCGCATTCCCAATATGTTGGAAGCGGCACTTGAGGGAAGCTTTCTTGGACTGTATTGCCAGGGAGAAGATCCCGTACAATCTGATCCGAACACACAGCATGTGCAGGCAGCGCTCACCGCGATGGAGTTTGTGGTTGTGCAAGATATCTTTCTCAACGAGACGGCAAAATTTGCGCACGTATTCTTGCCCGGCGCTTCGTTCCTGGAAAAGGATGGCACATTTACCAATGCCGAGAGGCGCATCTCACGCGTACGCAAAGTAATGTCGCCACTGTCGGGCAAGGCAGACTGGGAGGCAACGATGGGTTTGGCTAACGCGCTTGGCTACAAAATGCACTACGATCATCCAGCGCAAATCATGGACGAAATTGCACAACTGACACCAACCTTTAGCGGGGTGAATTACGACAAACTTGATCGTATGGGTAGTCTGCAATGGCCTTGCAACGATCACGCCCCCGAAGGAACACCGATTATGCACGTGGAAAATTTCGCACGCGGCAAAGGACGTTTTCTGATCACACAATATGTACCAACATCCGAAAAGGTGACGCGCAAATATCCGCTGTTGCTGACGACGGGTCGCATCCTCTCGCAATACAACGTCGGCGCACAAACAAGACGTACCGAAAACGTGCGTTTCTATTCCGAGGATATACTTGAGATACACCCGCATGATGCAGAGGAGCGGGGCATCTTGGATGGAAACTGGGTCGGTATTCAGTCTCGTGCCGGCGATACGGTACTGCATGCAAAAGTGACTGCGCGCGTGCAGCCGGGCGTGGTCTACACCACTTTCCATTTTCCGGAATCCGGTGCCAATGTGATCACGACAGACAACTCTGATTGGGCGACCAACTGCCCCGAATACAAAGTGACTGCGGTGGAATTGGTGCGCGTCGAGCAGCCCTCGGAATGGCAACAGCGCCATGCACACGAAGATAAGAAACAACGTGGTTTGATTGCTGGAGTTAATATTTCATGATGCCCGAAATCCAACTTGCTGTGACGCGACCCGGCAGCCCGCCCGGACTGGATATTGTGGCCGAGGAAGTTCCTGTTGCGTTCGAGTTTAACGGTATTTCACATATAGTGATGCTGGCAACGCCAGCAGACCTTAAAGATTTTGCGCTGGGGTTTAGTCTTACTGAAGGAATAGTTGAACGACGCAGTGAAGTTTTTGATATTGAGATTGAAGAAGCTGCTGATGGTATTACACTTCATCTGGAAATTGCGGGTGGTGCTTTCACCCGGCTTAAACAACGTCGTCGCAGTCTTGCAGGAAGAACGGGTTGCGGGTTGTGCGGCACGGAGAGTTTGCAGCAGGTTATGCGAGATTTGCCGCGTGTGGCAACAGGGCCGACTTTTCAATATGCCGCACTGTATAAGGGAATGCGTCTTTTGCCGGGGCTACAACTGCTGCAACAGACGACGGGCGCTGTACATGCAGCTTGTCGCGTTGATGCCGATGGCAATATCAGCTATGTGCGCGAAGACGTTGGTCGCCACAACGCCCTGGATAAAACGCTCGGTGCGCTAGCACGTGAAGATATAATTGGCGAAGGGGCTTTGCTGATTACAAGTCGGGCCAGTTTTGAAATGGTGCAAAAGAGTGCGGCACTGGGCTATGGCATTCTTGCCGCAGTCTCGGCTCCAACGGCCGCGGCCGTACGTTTGGCAGAAAAACTAAATGTCACACTGGTCGGTTTTTTGCGGGGCTCCAATTGTTCCATTTATACCCATGCGCAACGTCTGCAAGGAGTAGCGTAATGAAACCTGCCAGCCTGATCAAAATGGCGAACCAGATTGGTGTATTTTTTGATGCTATGCCAGATCACGAACAGGCGGCGAAGGATGTTGCCGCGCACATTCAAAAAAATTGGGATCCTCGAATGCGTGCCGCGCTGCACAAACATGTAAGCGAATGTGGAGATGCTGATCTGTCGGCAATGGTGAGGCAAGCTTTGCCGCTGATAAAGTAGGCGCGAGTGTACATAGCTGGCTTCTAACTAACCGGGCACATGAATAACATTCAAGACACCTTTGGTCGCAATATTAACTATCTGCGCTTATCTGTGACAGATCGTTGCGACTTTCGCTGCACGTATTGTATGGCTGAAAAGATGCAATTTCTGCCGCGCAGCGAAATATTGTCACTGGAAGAATGCCTCCAAATCGCTAGGGTTTTTGTGGGGCTGGGGGTCGAAAAAATTCGTCTCACCGGCGGTGAGCCACTCACGCGAAAGAATCTGCCATGGCTGGCAGCGCGTATTCGTGAATTGAATGGATTGCGCGAACTCACACTTACCACTAACGGATCACAGTTGACCCAGCTTGCCGAGCCGTTGGCTCAGTCGGGCATTGGTCGCGTCAACATCAGTCTGGACAGTTTGGTTCCTGAAACTTTTCAGCGTATTACCCGTACCGGTAATTTGCATCAAGTATTGGGCGGTATCGATGCGGCAATTGACGCTTGGGGTAACCGAAATGTCAAACTTAACACGGTCGTTGTTCGTGATGTCAATCATGCCGAAACAGTAGACTTGGCTCAATTCGCTCTGTCTCGCGGAATTGACATCAGCTTCATTGAACAAATGCCGCTGGGGGAAACGGGGCATCACCATACGGACTCTTATTGCAGTAATGTCGAAACGTTGGCGCTACTGAAAAAACGCTTTGACTTGATCCCGAGTCTCGAAAGTAGCGGCGGTCCGGCACGTTATTGGCGGATAGCCGGATTCGATTCACGTATCGGTTTTATATCACCCCACTCGCATAACTTTTGCGCGGACTGTAACCGCATGCGCGTGACCGCACGCGGGGAATTATTCCCTTGTCTGGGAAATGAAGGTATGGTGGAATTACTCCCCGCCGTACGTGAGGGGAATGAGTACCGTTTGCGAGAACTGATTGCGCAAGCGGCGCAGCTTAAGCCGGAAGCACATACTTTCGATATGTCGTGTTCAGAACCCGCCATCGTTCGTTTCATGTCGCGTACCGGTGGGTGATTAGTCGCACTGTCGAAGCCTGCTGCTCAAAATTGATGGTTGTACTTGCAACAAACAAAATCAGGAGGGTTGCTCTACAGCTAGCTGTTTGTATGAGTTATATGGAGGGAAGCACAATGAACAGAGTACTTTTTGGAATATTGTTGGCGGTGATAAGCAATAGCGTAATTGCAGACTGGGTACAGATAAATAGCAAAGATAACTTAACAACCTACGTTGATCCGAAGACAATTGAAAAAGCGGACAACATCGCGAAGATGTGGGGAATTGTCGATCTAAAGGAGTCCCGGAAAGAACAAGATGGGAAGTCTTTTTTATCGGCGAAAGGACTTCAAGAGTACGACTGCAAAACCGAGCAAACGCGAAAAATTTCCCTTACCCTGTTCTCGGGAAACATGGGAGCTGGTGATGTCGTTCACACCTATGCAGATGCGGACCAATGGAAATGGACTCCGCTCGCACACGGTTCAATAACTGAAACAATGTGGCAAACAGCCTGCGGGCTAAATAAACTTTAACGTCCGGCTTTGCCTGTGAACGTTGATATTCTGAAGTACAGCTTTCCGGGGGAACGGTTGCGATGGACGGCAAACGTAACCCGATGATGCTTATTAACAAATCTCCCTGTTTACAGTAAACGATATTACCGTATATACTGTTCACGCCTTGTTGTTTCCGATTGGGCAAATTGTTTGAAGGAGATACTATGGAACATCAACAATCATTTTCGCACGGTCTGCTCTATTCGGTTTCTCCGGAGTGTTTTTCAAATCTGCATTTGCAAGAGGAGAAAGAGACGGACGGGTTCGACTGGCAAGAATACGAGCATCAAAATGCCGGGGACTCGTTTCAAAAAATTGTGATCTCAATGCTTAAGCTAACCGCCACCAAGTGGGGTTTGCGCAAATAATAACCGATGTATCTTGGGCGGCAAGCAGGTAAGTGTGGCCGTTTCTCCGGCAAGCCAGCGATTACCTGGCAACTTGAAAACCCGCCCAAAACCCCTGTTATTCGACGCATTGGAACAGTGCCGAATCAGGATAATGGCGGTAGGACTCCCCCAAAGTCATAGGACTTTTTCCTACAAGACTTCCCAAACAACTTCCTACACAAGAATTAGATATCCTCTGATTCTTCCGACACGCATCTTTGCGCACAATGCAGCCATCGAATCAAACAACGCATTTTGCCAAGGAGACTCAAATGAACGCCCATCAACTGCACGAAGAAATCAAGGAAGCCAACCTGTCCTACATGATGTTGGCCAAACAAATGATCAACGATGACAAAGCCAGCGCCGTCTTCCGTCTGGGTATCAGCGAAGAAATGGCCGACCTGCTTGCAGGCTTAACGCCCGCCCAACTGCTAAAAAT
>Ga0224559_1000059_pt1 | contig 60333 bp, 50 predicted proteins | sample 714S33034metaG_FD_180676 | JGI IMG/M metagenome (GOLD analysis project Ga0224559, IMG submission 180676) | Peat soil microbial communities from Stordalen Mire, Sweden - 717 S3 30-34 | ecosystem: Environmental > Terrestrial > Soil > Wetlands > Peat | place: Sweden: Norrbotten County, Stordalen... | reverse complement strand
GCGACAACAGCAATGGCGCGCAAGGGAACTTCTTCGAAGGAGTCATGACCGCCCACTTCTCGTCGGATGCGGCCGACACCGCCGTGCAGGCCAACATCGTCGCTGCGGGGTATGGCAAGTAGCGAACACCCAGGGCGCTGAGCAGCTCGGCGGAATGGCTCCACCGATAGTGGTGCTCGTTGGTGGCGGAATTCTACCGGGCGCCCATCATGAGCCGCAGCAGGAACGCGCAGGCTTCGGCCGCCGTGCCCGCACTCGCTCGTGGCGCGTGAGGATTCGGTGCCCAATGCGCCGCATGCGCGAGCCAGTCTATGACCGCTTCTCTGCGATCACCAGCGTCGACGGCATGCCTGCGCTCGGGGTAAATTCGACGGTGCCCAGGCCCGCCTCGCCGAGCCAGCGACGGAAATCGGACTCGGCATAGGTCGTGCCCTTCCGGGTCCACGTGAGCATCGTCGTGCGGAACAGCGCGGACACCGGATTCGCCAAAGAAGCGTCGTAGACGAAATCGTTGATAGCAATCCGCCCGCCGGGCGCAAGGGCGGCGGCAACCTTCTTGGTCAGCCCGAGGCAGGTTGTATCGTCGAAGTGATGGTAGACATGGCTGAGCACGATGAGGTCGTAGGGGCCGACATAGCCGACATCGAACAGGTTGCCTTCGACATAGTGTACCCGCGACGCATCGGCGCCGAGCCGCTCGGCCCATTTCCTCGTCTCGACAAGCACGTTCGGCCAATCGAGTAGCGTGACATCGACATTGGGGCGCTTGGCGAGAGTAAGCCCATAGATGCCGCTTCCTGCGGCAATATCGAGTACGCGAACCTTTGGCTTGCCGGCCATCCAGCCGTCGAGAATACCTGCGAGGGCGCCCGCCGCCGGAAATGCCATGGAGGCGCTGCTGCGTGCGAAGGTTTCCCAAAACGGGTGTTGCGGCGTCTCCGCGTGTTCGGGCATGACCGTTCCGTCGTTGCGAACCGCAGCGGCGAGGCGCCTGTAGCCGTTCCAAATCACGTCACTGCCGAAGATGCCCGTTACATCCCCCATGTACATCGGCTTGCCAGGTACAAGATGCTCCTCGGAGAGCGGCGCGTTCTCGTACGACAAACCCGTCTTCGCCAACAGTCCCAGCACTGCGAGCCCGTCGAGCAGCACCTCCGTGCTGCGCGCGGGGGCCTTGATACCATCCGCGATTTGCTGGCCGGTTCGTGCTCCTTTGGCCACCGCCGCAAAGACGCCAAGATCGACCGCCGCGGTAATCAGCGCGGTGACCTGCGCACCCTGAATCATCTGCATCAGCACCTGCGGGCCCTGGCCCGCTGCTGTATCGGTGTTGGACATGCGGATCCTCCTTGTCGTGCAATCCCTTCGATTGCCCAGTTGGCGAAAGGATTCAGGAAATCTTCACGACTTCCGAACCCGCGAATTGGACACGGCCTTCAAGACCCGTTCACTCCGAAATCGCCGACGCGAGGTCAGATCCTTGGCGCCGGTTCGCGCAGGGGGCCTCCTGCGATGAACTAGGACGCCCTGGCGAAAAACTCAGCCGCCCAGGCTTCCAGTTTGCGGGCATCGGCGTAGAAGTGCCGGATTCCGTCCGAGAGTTTGTCGACCGCCATGGCATCTTGATTGTGCATGAATCGGTAGCTTTTCTCGTCGAGGTGAAATGGTGCGGCGTCGCTGGCCTTGGCCGTTTCGACCGATAGCCGTCGCGGCAATTCGCCTTCGCGTTTTTCGAGATCGGCGAGGATGTCGGGGCTGATGGTCAGGAAGTCGCATCCGGCCAGCAGCATCACCTGTTCGGTCTTGCGGAAGCTCGCGCCCATGACCTGCGTCTTGTAGTCGAATTTCTTGTAGTGGTTGTAGATGCGCACCACCGATCCCACGCCTGGATCCTGCTCGGGCGGGATGTCTTTCACCCCACGCTCTTTGACGTAGTAGTCGTAGATCCTTCCCACGAAGGGCGAGATAAGCGTGGCTTTGGCCTCGGCCGCCGCCACGGCCTGTGCAAACGAGAAGAGCAGGGTCATGTTGCAGTGGATTCCTTCCTCTTCGAGTTGTCGGGCGGCCCGGATCCCTTCCCACGTCGTGCCGATCTTGATGAGGACGCGATCTTTGTCTATGCCGGCCTTGCGGTAGAGCGCGATGAAATCGCGGGCCTTGGCGAGGGTACCCTCGGTATCAAACGAAAAGGATGCATCGACCTCGGTCGAGACGCGGCCAGGAATGATCCTCAGAATCTCGCAGCCGAAATTGACCGCTAACTTTTCCATGAAAGCCGACCTGCGGCGCGCCTCATCGCCTGGTCGTGTTCCGGCATAGCGGACCGCTTCGTCGACCAGCGCCCGGTATTTGGGCAGCGGACCGACTTTGAGCAAGAGCGACGGGTTGGTCGTCGCATCCTGTGGCTTGTGCACGGCGATGGCTTCAATGTCGCCCGTGTCGGCGACGATGGTGGTGTGCTTCTTCAATGATTCCAAGAGCGTCATGGCGATCTCCGTGCCTTTGTTGGCAGCAAGTCTGGTCCGCCGCCGGCGCACATGCACGCGTGCAAGGTTCGCGTGCCGGCCGCGCCGAAGCGCAAGAAGTTGAACCGATCCGCAGCCCTCGCGGCGACTGTATTGCGGTATCCTCGCAGCGTCTCGATCATGTCGACGTATCGTCCCAATAGGCCACTTCATCTTGTAGCCGAGCCAGCTCGCCACGAGGTCAGCGATGTCGAACTGGCGCATGGCCTTGTGGCGGGCAGCGCTTGGGCCATCACGGAAACTTGGCGCCGGTTCGCGCCGATGGTTCTCATGACCGCCGCGCGCGCCCTGGGGTCGGAATCCGAGGCCGACGACGTGGCCCAGGAGGTCTTCCATCGCTTGTTCCGCAAGGCAAAGACACTGCGCGATCCCAGCAAGTTGCGCAGTTTCGTCTTTTCCTTCGTCATCCGTGTTCTGAAATCCGAGCTGCGTAGCAAGGCAAGGCGCAGTTGGCTTTCCTTGTATCCGTCGCATCCGTCCGAGGATTTCGTGGATCTAGGTGGCGAAACCATCGACATGGAGTCACGCGATCTGCTGCGGCGGTTCTATGCGCTGCTCGATCGCTTGAGTTCCAAGGACCGCTTGGTCTTCGCTCTTCGCCATCTGGAGTCGATGACGGTGGAGGAAGTGGCCACCAACCTTGAGATCTCGTCGTCGACGGTGAAGCGCTCGCTGGCGCACTCCACCGGCAAGCTGTCGCACTGGATCGAGAGAGATCTCGGATTGGTTGGATTTCTGGAGGGCAAGGGGGGGACCCGATGATTCGTTCTTCCGACGAACCCAAGTGGGGGCACGCGCTCCTTGCGCTGACCGAGCTTGCACGCGACAGCGCGCGGCCGCCGACGCCGTTGCGGATCGAGCGGGGATTGCACCGGCTGGCGACGAGCATTGCCACCGCACAATCACGGCAAGGACGGGTTCTGCGTTGGTCGCTGGTTGGGGCGGCGACGGCGTGCGCCGTGGTGGCTTTCGCGATCTTCGTCATGTCTCGACCCCACTTGGCTTCTCCTCAGGCCTCGACACTGTCCTACAAAATCGAGGGCGGCACTGTCGTGGAGGGCGGCTATTTGCGGGAATCGGGCCGCGCCGGCATCGCGCTCGCGTTCAGCGAAGGGACGGAGTTTTTTCTCATGCCGGGTACGCGCGGCCGGCTCTGCTCGGTCGACAGCTCGGGCGCGCGCATCGCCATCGAGCACGGAACGGCGTCGTTTCACGTCACGCCGAGTGGCGGGCGGCGGTGGCTGGTCGATGTCGGCCCGTTCCAGGTGACTGTCAAAGGCACCGTCTTTACGGTTTCATGGGATGCATCGAGTGAACGCTTCGAACTCAACCTAGAGCGCGGCCAAGTGACTGTCCGCGGACCGGTTTCGGGCGGCGATATCACCTTGCAAGGTGGCCAGCGACTGGTCGTCGATCTACCCGCGGCCGAGACTATCATCTCCGAGGACAAGCTCGCAAAGCCCGCCGAAAGTCCGGCAGCCCCCATGACACCCGTGCCAAGCGAGCCCCCAGTGCCGACCTCGGGAAAGCCGGCCGCGCGAAGCACGACCACAACGTCGTCCGTTTTGGGCGGTATGAAAGTCGACGGGGAGCATCGGTGGACCGAGGCGCTCGCCGCGGGCCATTGGGACGAAATCCTGGCCGACGCCGAGCGCGAGGGCGTGAAAGCGGCGCTCGACCAGGCGTCCAGCGAGGCTCTTATCGCGCTCGCGGATGCGGCTCGCTATCGCCGGCGCATGGATTTGGCAAGGCAGGTCCTGCTGGCGGAGCGACGCCGCTTCCCCGGTTCGGCGCGTTCGCTCGACGCGGCCTTCCTGCTGGGTCGGGTCGAGGAATCGGGCGAGCATGGGGTGGAACGGGCGCTTCGTTGGTACGACGAGTATCTGACCCGGTCTCCGAACGGCACCTATGCCTCGGAAGCCTTGGGAAGAAAAATGACCCTGACGAGCAAGCTCGGGGGAGCCGCCCAGGCGCGGCCGGTCGCCGAGGCGTATCTGCGACGCTTCCCCAGCGGCAGCTATGCCGGGGCGGCGCGGGCGTTATGGCGCGCCCCATGATTGCCCATCAAGCGCACCCGATCGGTCTTGCGATTCTTGTCTGGATCATGCTGGTGTGGGCGGTCCCTGCGCGCGCGGCCGTCGTGGTGATGGTGAGACCCGCCAATCCGCCGCCGGTCATGGTCGAAACCCTGGTGCGGTTGAATGGAGAATTGATGTCGGTGGGTTTCGAAACCGAGGTCGTCGACGGTCCCGCGGAGGACGGAATTGGGGGCCGCGAGTCGCGCGCTTGGCTCGAACAATTGGCGGGCGAGCGCGGGGCCGACGCCGTGGTGGCCATCGTCGGCGACGCCGCGCCGAATTCGGTCGAAGTCTGGGTCGTCGACAAGGTGACGGGAAAGTCCGTTGTGCGCCGGGTGCCGTTCGAAGCGAGTGCCGAACATGCTCCGGAAACCCTGGCCATTCGCGCCCTCGAGCTTTTGCGTTCGAGTTTTCTCGAAATCGATCTGGCGGCGCGCGAACGCCCAGGCGAACCCGTCGCGGCTCCACCCGCGGCCGTGGTGCGCTTCGTGGAAATGGAAAAACTCGCCCTACGACCCGAGCGTTTCGGCATCGGGGTGGGCGGTGCCGCCGTGCTCGGTGCGGGCGGGGTTGGCCTGGCCATCCTGCCCACGGCGCGCTTCGATTGGGCGCCCAATTCGTCGTTCGTTATGCACATCGCGGTGGCGGGTTTCGGCACGCGGCCCACGGTTGCAAACGCGGTCGGCAGTGCCCAGGTCGCGCAAGCCTACGGCATCCTGGGAGGTGGTTACCGCCTTCGCGTCGGTCGCCAAATTCGGCCCTTTCTCGCGCTCTCCGCTGGCGCGCTCCACACCTCCGTCGAAGGCCGCGCCGACCCGCCCAACCAGGGCCGCTACGCGGACCAATGGTCGCTTCTTGCCGACGGTGAGCTCGGAGCATGGCTGCCATTGCGCGACCGTTTCTACCTGGTGGTGGCGGTTCACGCCCAGGTCGCCGAGCCGTACCTGGCCATTCGCTTCGCGGATACGACCGTGGCCAATTTGGGGCTCCCCAACCTGCTTGTGACCCTCACCGTCGGTGCATGGCTATGAGGTTGGGTTCGCGGATTGTTCTGTTCGGCGCGATGGGCGCGTGGTGCGTGTTCGCCGGTTGCTCGCGTGCCAATCTCGACGCCATCGTGTCCCCGACGGACGGCGGCACCATCGACAACGCCGTGGCGGTGACTTGTCCGTCGCCAGCGTTGCCGGCCGGGGACACGACCGAAACGCTGATGGTGGGTTCCACGAATCGCAGCTACGTCCTGCATGTTCCCGCAACCTACGACGGCAGCAAGTCGGTCCCGTTGGTGGTGGATTTCCACGCCTTGACCGGCTCAGGCTCGCTGGAGCGAGCGACTTCGCCGTACCCCGCGCAGACCGATCCGGAGGGTGTTGTCATGGCTTTTCCCACGGGGCTCGCCGGGCCTTCGGGCGCCGCTTGGAATGTGGGGCCGTGTTGTGTGGCCAATGTCGATGATGTCGCTTTCGCCAAAGCCTTGGTCTCTCGCGTTCAGGCGACCGCTTGCATCGACCCCAAACGCACTTACGCCGTTGGCGTGTCGATGGGCGGCGGCATGGCCTACTACATCGCGTGCCACGCGGCCGACGTGTTCGCGGCGGTTGCGCCCTCGGCCTTCGATCTTTTGCAGCAGAACGTGGGCGACTGCAAGCCACCACGGCCCATCACGGTGATTTCGTTCCGTGGCTCCGCGGACCAACTCGTGCCGTATGCGGGCGGGGCTTCTACCGTGGTGGCGGGGATGCCGGTCACCTTCCTCGGCGCGCAGGCAACCTTCGCGACATGGGCGCAAATCGACCAATGCACGGGATCGCCCTCGGCCGCGGACGGCGACGGCTGCTCAAGCTATGGAACGTGCGTGGCTGGGGTTGAAGTAGTTCTTTGCACCAAACAGGGCGGCGGCCAGGAGGCTGGCAACGCCAAGGTCGCGTGGCCGGTGCTCAAGCGACATAGCTCGCCCTAGCTTTGGATCATTTTCTTGGCCCGGTTTCGTGAACCGCGGCGACTGCGTGTCGATGCAACCCAGTCCCCGCGGAGGAAACTGTCCATGAGAACCCCACGTCAAAATCTGTTCAACATCCCCGTTCTACTCGGCCTTCTCGCTTGTGGAATCTGTGGATGTGGTCAATCGAGCGGAGGCGGAACCGCCGGCAGCGGTGCCTCGGGAGGCACGGCTGGCAACACGATGGTGGCGGGCGGTAGCGGCGGACACATCGGCTTGGGCGGGACAACCAGCGCGGGCGGAGCCGTGTCCTCGGGTGGCTCCGAGGGCAGCGGTGGGGTTCATGCATCCGGCGGCACGACCGCAATCGCCGCGAGCGGTGGCACCATGACAGGCGGCTCATCCGCAGTCGGTGGCGCGGGCGGGATCGACGGCAGCGGGGGATCGAGCGCAAAGGGTGGAAACACGGGAGCCGGCGGCGGCAGTGCCGACGCTGGCCGTGCTGATTCGGCCGCGGGCGGCAACGGCACGGGCGTCGGCGGCTCCGGAGGCACGGGTACGGGCGGCGCTGGTGCGGGCGGCAGCACTGGATCCGTCGTTTGTCCGTCGCCCGCCTTGAAATCTGGCGACAGCACCAAGAACATAACCGTAGGCACTCTAGGTCGTGAATACATTCTGCACGTGCCGAGCGCGTACACAGGCAGCACGGCCGTTCCCTTGGTGATTGATTTTCACCCAATCGGTGGCTCCGACACCTCGTGGAGGTCGGGCTCTCCTTACCCCGCGGTCATCGACAAGGAAGGCGTGATCTCGGCGTTCCCAAACGGTGAGCCAAGTCCCAACATGGGGAATGCCTGGGACGTCGAGGGCTGTTGCACCACCGCGGATGACGTTGCCTTTGCAAGAGCGGTCGTGGCCGATATCGAGAAGGTCGCCTGCATCGACACCAAGCGCGTCTATGCCGTGGGTTTCTCCATGGGCGGAGGCATGTCGAACTATCTCGCTTGCCATGCGGCGGATGTCTTTGCCGCCGTTGGGCCAGCCTCGTTTGATCTGACGCAGCAAAACGAGGGAGATTGCAAGCCTACGCGTCCCCTGACCGTGATCGAGTGGCGTGGCAAGAATGACAACGTCGTGCCCTATGCAGGGGGGCATTCGGCGCTCGTGACAGGGATGGCAATCGATTTTCTGGGGGCGGTTGGCACGTTCCAGAAATGGGCCAGCCTCGACGGATGCACGGGCAATCCCAGCGCGGCGGACTCAAACAACTGCCAGACGTATTCCGAGTGTAGTGCGAGCGTTCAGGTCACGCTGTGTACGGACAACAATGGCGGGCACGAGGCAGCCAACGCTGGCGTCGTGTGGCCCATGCTTAAGAAGTACACGATGCCGTAGTCTGATCTGCTGCTGTTCGATTTCTTCGCTGCACGCAAGGATCCTTTCAGCATCCGCGTCGTGGGGCTGCAAGTTGCAGGCTGCAGGCTTCAGGCTGAAGTGCCGGCTCATCCGTCGAGGTCCGGGAGACCGACCGCTGCTCTCGACGGAGCAAGCTGGAGCCTGGAGCCTGCAGCCATCTTGGGTTGCCGGCGAAGCCCGCGCCATGCGGTGATCTATTGCGCCCCCATCGGGTCCCGTCGGACAAGGCCACACACTGCTCATTTGTACAGTTGGCTGGACAGGGCTTCGGGGAATTCGCGAATGTTGCCCTCGCGGGTGATGCAGGCGTGAATGGTGTGGCCCACGGCCAGCACCTCCTCGTCGCGCGTGACCCGGTAGACAAACCCTTCTCCTTGTCTTGATCCCCGCGGAAGGTGCGGATAGAGTGAAACGCGAGCGAGGGTAGAGAGAGCGATGCACAAGCTTCTCATCGAGGACGATGAAGGGAAGACGGTAGCCGTCCCCCTTATTCGCGACGAGATCACCATCGGGCGCATGGAAGGCAACACCATCCGCCTGACCGAGCAGAACGTCTCGCGCAAGCACGCGCGCCTGGTCCTGCAAGGCGGGGTGCTGCGCATGGAGGATCTGGGGAGCTACAATGGCACCAGCCTCAACGGCAGCACGCTTTCGGCGCCCACCGTCCTCAAGGATGGAGACGTGGTCCTCATCGGGGACTATCGCTTGGGCATCCAGGACGATGGCCTAGGCGCGAAGGCCAGGCCGTCTTCCCAGTCCGCGGAGGTCGCTGTGGTCGCCCCTCCGGTCGCAGAGACCCTGGAGGGCCAGCCGACAATTCCCCTCAGCAGCCTGGGCCCGCAGACCGCGTTTTCCGAACCGCCCGCCCGCTTGGCGGTTCTCGGCCGGTTCATGTCGGGGACCGAGTTCGTTCTCGACCGGCCCTCGCAGGTCATCGGGCGGACGGTCGAAAACGACATCGTCATCAATCACAAATCGATTTCGCGCCATCACGCCAAGGTCGTGCGCGAGGACAATCGCTACGTCATCGTCGATCTGGAAAGCGCCAACGGCGTGCGGGTGGGGGGCAGCGAGCAAGATCGGGCCGAGTTGCAATCGGGCGATGTCATCGAGCTCGGCGAGATACGCCTGCGCTTCCTTTCCGGCGACGGCGCCATATTCGACGAACCGCAGCCGTGGTATCGGGGCAAGCGCGGTGTTGGGCTTGCCGTCGGCGGCGGTCTCGTGGGCGTTGCCCTGGTGGCTTTCTTCGTTCATTCCGGCCACAAGGGCAAATCGTCGGTGGCAACTCAACCTGTCGTCGTGCCCGTGGCGCCCGTGGCCGAGCCGACCCCGCCGCCGCCCGTGGAACCAGTTCCCGCTCCCGCGCCGCCAACCGCGGCCGTTCCACCGCCAGTCCCCACGCCGGAGCTCGCGCCCAAAGCCGCGGAGCCGGAGGTGCCGATGGCGGATCTGCTGGCCGCGGCCAAGAAGAGCGCGCTGGCTGAAAAGTGGGAAGAGGCTTTGGCCACCGTGGGCAAGGCCCTTGCGCGCGAGCCAGGTTCGGCCGAGGCGGCGCAACTGCAAAAGTCGATCGAGGCCGAAAAGAAGAACGGCGCGCGGCTCGCGGCTCTGCAAGAGGAGCTGACTAACAAGAACTTCGATGCGGTGATGCAAGGGACGGCGGACATTCCGGACGACAGCATGTACGAGGCACGCGCGCGTGGTTTGCACGACAAGGCGCGGGGCCTCTACATCGTGGCCCATCTCGACGCCGCCAAGGCGAAGCTCGACGCCGGAGACTGCGCGGAAGCGCGGCGCGAGGCGGATCTGGTGCTTGGCCAGGAGGCCAAGAGCAAGAAAGCCCTGGCCATCGTCAAGCGCTGCGAGGCCATGGAGAAGCAGCCCGAGCCCGCGGCGGCCAAACCCGCGCCCGTCGCGGTGGTCAAGCCCGCGCCGGTCAAGCCCGTGGTGGCGGCGGCCAAGCCCGCGCCGCGCCGCCCGGCCGCGCCCGCGGCGGACCAGGCGTCCCCATTCAAGCTGGCCGAGGATCCCAAGCCGGAACCCGCGCCAGCGGCGGATCCCGATAAGCTGATCAAGGACGCACAGCAGGCGTGGTTCCGCGGCCAGTACGCGGCGGCCGTGGATTCGGCTCGCAAAGCCTTGAAGGCCAAGCCGGGCCTCGCCACGGCCTATCAAATCATCGCGCTCTGTTCTTGCGCGCTTCACGACGAAGGCGCGGCGTCGGGTGCGTACGAGCGGCTAGACGAGCGCAACAAGCAGTTCGTCAAGACGGCTTGCCTCAAGAACGGCATCAAGTTCTAGCGGTGACTGGCAAGCGTATTCCCGCGATTCTCGCCGATCTGCGCGCCTTGGGCAGCGAGAAGAATCGCGCCGGCATGGCCCGCTACGGGATCAAGGTCGACGACGCATTCGGCGTGTCGATTCCCGAGCTGCGCAAGGTGGCCAAGCGCCTCGGTTCCGACCATGACCTAGCGCTCGCCCTGTGGGCTACCGGCAACCACGAGGCGCGCCTTCTCGCTTGTTTCGTCGACGACCCAGCCTCGGTGACGGCCAAGCAGATGGACGCGTGGGCTAGCGACTTCGATTCGTGGGACGTATGCGACCAGGCAACCACGAGCCTGTTCGACCAAAGCAAGCATGCGTGGTCCAAGGCTGTCGCGTGGGCAAAGCGGGACGAGGAATGGGTCAAGCGCGGCGGCTTTGCCCTCATGGCGGGGCTCGCCTGGCACGACAAATCCGCACCGGATGGCGACTTCTTGAAGCTGCTGTCGCTCATTGAGCGCGGCGCGTGCGACGAGCGCAATTTCGTCAAGAAGGCGGTCAACTGGGCCCTGCGCAACATCGGCAAGCGCAACCGGGCGCTCAATCAAGCCGCCATCGCCTGCGCCAAAAGGATCCTCGCGGCGGCGAACGAGCGCGCTGGCGGCGAACGCGGTGGCGATCCGGCGACCCGAGCCGCGCGCTGGGTGGCCACCGACGCTTTTCGCGAGCTTGGCTCCGCCAAAACGCGGGCACGCCTCAAGGCGTAGGATCGAAGCGAGCGCGTGGTGAGAGCGGCGGCTGCCCGCTCTCACCCGGTGTTGTCTACCGCCGTCGTCGGCGGAGGAGTGTGGCGAGTGCGACCAAGAACAGGCCGGCGAAGGCAGCCGGCGAGGTCGACCGCGCCGGCGCAACGGCGCAGAAGCCTGAACCGAGTATTTTCACATCCTGCAAGGCCGGCGCGGCGTCGGGCTGGGCCAGGCTCGCGTCAGGTGTCGCGACAGCCACATCCGCGGTGCTGGCATCGAGCTTGGCGGTTTGAACTGTCCAGGTGAAGGTTGCACCGCTCGGATCGGTGTTTCCGTTTGGGTCGGTCGCACGCACCGTGATGGTGTGAGTCCCATCAGGCAAATTCGGCGTGGTGAAGTTGGCATCGCACGACACCCAACCTGTTCCGTCGAGGTTGCACTGGAAGGTGACGCCCGTGACCGTGACGCTGGCGTCGCTGCCCGGAACATCCTCGGTGGCCTGGAAGGTGAAAGTTCCGGTGGAACTCGTCGAGGGGTTGGCGGGGTGGGTGACGATGATCGTCTTGGGCGGGGTCGGCGCGCCGTCGAGACCAGAGGCATCGACCGCGGTTGTGTTGGCGGCGACCCTCCAGGTGAAAGTGGCGCCCTTGGGATCGGCGTTCCCGCTCGCATCGGTCGCTCGCACCGTGATGGTGTGGGATCCGTCCTTGAGGCCCGCGATGGAGTAGGTCGCCAAACAAGTCAGCCACCCCGTCCCATCGAGGTTGCACTGAAAAGTCGCGCTGCTGGTGATGTCCGTTCTGGCATCGGTCCCTGCGGTGGCCTCGGTGGCTTGGAAGGTGAAGTTGCCGGTCGTGCCGGTGGAGGGATCCGTCGGATGCGTGGCGATGATGGTCACGGGAACAACCGCCGCCGCGTCCGCCCCGGCGTCGAGGCTGCCGGCGTCGAGCTTGGGGCCATTGACCGCGACTGTCCACGTGGCCGTGGCCGGCGTGAGATCCGTGTTTCCGCTTGCATCGGTCGCGGTTACGGCGATGGCGTGCGAGCCATCGGCAAGCGCTGGCGTGGTGTAGCTGGCGTTGCAAGCCACCCAGCCCGTTCCGTCGAGGTTGCACTTGAAGGTGGCACTGCTGGTGATGTCGGCCGCACCGTCGATGCCTGCCCCGGCTTCGGTTGCTTGAAATGTGAAAGTGCCCGTGGCGCTTGCCGAAGGATCCGTCGGCTTGATCACGATGATCGTGTTCGGGGTGACGGTGTCGATGGTCCACGTGTAGGTGGCTGGCGTCGGGTCGGTATCGCCAGCCTGATTCGTCGCGCGCACCGAGATGGTGTGCGATCCGTCGGCCAACTGTGGCGTCGTATAGCTCGCGTTGCAGGACGCCCACGCTCCGGTGTCGAGTTGGCATTGGAAGGTCGCATTGGTCAGAACGACGCCGCCATCCGCGGTGCCGCCGTCTGTGGCCGCGCTCTCCGTGGCTTGGAATGTGAAACTACCGCTCGGACTGTTCGACAACTTCGCCGGTTCGGTCAGGATGACCGTGTCGGGAGAAACGGTGTCGATCACCCACGTGTAGCTGGCAGGTGTGGGGTCCGTGTTGCCGGCCGGATCCGTAGCGCGTACGGAAATGGTATGCGAGCCGTCGGTGAGCGCTGGCGTGGTGTAGCTGGCATTGCAGGCCGCCCACGCACCTAAGTCGATCATGCACTGGTAGGTCGCATTGCCTACCACGCCGCCATCCGCGGCACCCGCCAAGACGGCTTGGAAGGTAAAGCCGCCTGTCGCGCTGTCCGAAATCTTCGCTGGCTCAGTCGCGATAACCGTATCGGGAGCAGCGGTATCGATGGTCCATTGGTACGAAACCGCCGGCGTCTCCACGTTTCCCCGTAGATCCGTGGAATACACAGTGATCGTATGTGCGCCGTCGGGCAGCGCCGTCGTGGTGTAGTTGGCGGCGCAGGTTTGGTAGGCCCCGTTGTCCACCTTGCACTGGTAGGTGACGAAGTCCTCGGTGTTCGTGAAGGCGAACGAGCCAAGCGGATTGTTCGTCAGCTTGTCGGCTAGATCCGTGAAGTTAGTAGGTGTGATAGTCGTGGTCGGTGTGTCCGTGCCGCAGTAGAGGAAGCTGCTGGCATTTCCAGCGGTCTGACCGTCGTTGCCTGCCGTGGCGCCGTTGGATGGGAACCCGATCAGGCGGGTGGTGGTGCCGCCAAGAGCACCCGCGGCCGATAGCGTGGGCGTCCCGCCGCCTGATACCGCAATGTAGCCGCCGCCGCCGCCGCCGCCAGGTCCCTCGGCCTCGGCGCCGTTGCTGTTGGTTTGGTTGCCACCAACGCCGCCTTTCGCGGATATTGTTGGGGTGCCGGTAATACTTGCAGCGTGCACGATCACCGTGCCGCCGCCGCCGCCACCGCCCGCAGCGTCGCTTGCGGCATTGGGAAGGCCGCTTGCGTCGCCACCGACTTGGCCATTGGCTTGAATGATGCCATTGCCGGCAATCGCGCCCGCGATGAGGAAGATCAAGCCGCCGCCGTTTCCCCCTGGGCCGGCCACGCTATTGTTGCCATCGCCCGCACCGCCGCCACCGCCCATGAAAAGCTGGGAAGCCGGATTGTTGGCGAGCGGACGTCCGCCCAAGCCACCAACCTGGCGACGATTGTCGCCGCCCCAAACCGGGTTGGCAGCCGGATTCGGCCCAACATTCAAACCACTCTGGGTCGCGTCGGCAGGGTCGGAATAAGAGTAGCCCCCGCGCCCACCGCCCTCGGAGTTGGTGCGCGTGGCGACTTCGAGCAACCAGGCCGCGGCGCCAACCACTCCGCCGGCAACATCGCGCATGACGCCTTGACCGGACCAGGCCGTGCCGCTGCCACTCGGCGCGTTCGCGCCGCCGCCGCCGCCAGCGTTGTGCGAGTCACCACCACCGCCAGCGTTGGCCGGCGCGCCTCGACCGAAGGGGTTCGTGGCTACGTCGCCGTATCCGGCCGTGGTGCCGCCATCGCCTGGGTATCCGGCGATGCCTTCGCCTTTCAGGCCACCCAGTAGCCCGCCCTGGGCCGAGGTCAAAGTGGCGTTGGCCGAACGGTAGATCACGACGCCAGTTCCAGCCGCGGTCGTTGTCTTTGCGACCGGTGCCGCGCCGCCACGGAAGCCTTGGGCTGAAACGTCGATCTTTCCGTCGAGCTGCACGGTGGTTTCGGCGTGGACCGCGACCACGCCGCCCACGGTTCCATTCCACGGGGTCGCCACGATGGAAGCTCCGGTGTTGATGGTCAACGTGGTGTACTGCGGAATGCGAATGACCTGCGTCTTGCCCGCGCGGCTGTAGCCGTTCTTGAGTCCGCAGGCGAGCGTGATGACGTTGGCCGTGGCACCTGTGCCGACGCCTTCGACGCCGACGAACTCATAGTGGCCGGCGCTGCCCAGGGTGAAGGCGCCGTAGGTGGCGGTGTCCGAGACGTCGCTCAGCGTGGCGCCTTGCATCTGGACGATGAGCAGCAGGTCGCCCTGGGCCAGGTTGGTCGTGAAGAGCGCGTTTCCCGAATTCAGGGCGGCGATGTTCGCGACCGTGATGGTGGTGTCCGTGGCGACGGGATCGGCGGCCCCGGCCAACGCCGCGTAGGCGTTGACCACGGTGGCGGCCGCTGTGATGGTCTTGGCGCCGTCGCGGCCGACCACGGCTTGGCGGATGTGGACCGCTCGCTGGGCCTCGCTCTCGAAGACCGACGGGCAGCCGGCGCCCGCCACCAGCACGAAGACCAGAGGCGCCATGAAGGCCGCCTGCCATAGCTGACGTTTCATTGCTTGCTTGACGTGACGGGTGCGCTTCATGGTTCCACCTCGCTCTTTTGGGTGCTCGATCTTTCAAGGATCTTGAACTGGACGCGGCGATTCTTCTGCCGTCCCTCGGGCGTATCGTTGTCCGAGATGGGCTGGTCGAATCCGTAGCCCTGCGATGTCAACCGTGCACGGTCGACATGGCCACGCGTGGTGAGCCACTTGACCACGGAGGCCGCGCGCCGCTGGCTCAGCTTCATGTTGTATTGCTTGCCGCCGCGGTTGTCGGTATGACCTTGCACCTCGATCTTCTTGATCTCAGTGTGTTCGGCGAAGACCGTCGCGACCTGGGTGAGCAGGTCATCGCTGGCGGGCAGGATGACCGCGCTGCCGGTCTTGAACTGCACCTGCTCGAGAATGACGATCTCCTGTTCGGTCACGTGGACGGTTGGGCAGCCGTTCTTGGTCGGATCGGGATCGGGCTTGCCCTTCTCGTGCGGGCAGGCGTCGACGTCGTCGCGGATGCCATCCCCATCGGTGTCGGGCGGGCAGCCGTTCTGGGTCGGATCGTCGCTCTTGACGCCCCTGAGATCCGGGCAGGCGTCTTCCGCGTCCGGGATGCCGTCCTCGTCGCGGTCGGGCGGCGGCAGCGGGCAACCATTCTTTTCGGGGTCGTCGCTCCTCACGCCGGGCACGTCGGGGCAGGCGTCATCCTTGTCGTAGATGCCGTCCTTGTCGCGATCCCTGGGCGGTGCCGGCTTCCTCTTCACTGGCGGCGGCGGGGGCGGCGGCGGGGGTTCGGGAACCGGCGCGTAGGCCAAACTGACCACGCCGCGCAGGGTGGGCGTTCCCAATCCTTGCGTAATACCCGGGCCGGCGCCTGCGCCAAGAACCATCGGCCCCAGGCGAACCTTGATACCCAGGATGCCTTCCAGGTTGGTGGTGGCACGGGTGAACTTGCTGTCTCCCAGCATGACCGTGCTGCCGTAGACTTCAGGGCCGATCTGCACCGTCTTGTCGGCCAGAAGGAGGCCGAAGGCGCCGCCGAAGGTCATCTGCGAGCCGACCACTACGGGCGCGCCTGTTGTCGATGCGGGCACGGTGTTCTGCTTGCGCACGTCGACTCCGGCAGTGACCGCGTAGGCGATGTCGTCGGTCTCTCCGGACAAGACCAGCGCGGGTGTCCCATGCACGTTGCCATCGCCAGTATCCTTGTCCTTGCTGCCCGTCGGAATGTAGACATAGCCCGCGAGCCCGAGCGTGATCGCCGAGCGCGCCTCGCCGAGAAGGCGCAACCGAAGGCCGGCGCGCAGGTCGCCCACCGCGGCGCCGGAAGGGGAGGAGATAGACACCCCGCCCACCGTCTGGCTGTCGCCGCTGGTCACCAGGGCAATGGGCAGGTTGACGGAAATCAAGAGGCGATCCCACAGCGACAGGCCCGCGGCGACGTGCAACACGAGGTTGTTCGCCACCACGTTGCCGATGGCCTGGTTGTCCGAACTGCGGTAAAGCACGAGAGGCTTGTAGGCGTAGTCGCCAAGCACCATCAGTCGGGGCAAGAGGTGGCCGCCGGGATCGGCTCCTTGCACGCCGAAGAACCTATCCCCGGCGGGAGCCGGCTGGAATTGGTCCAGGGTGAAGCCTCCTTGGGCTTGGACTTGGGTGCCCGCGGCAAGCACCACTGCGAAGAACAAACCTGCCGAAAGCCGCCTCGTCCGATTTTTTGTCATGTTTACCTAGCCGTGTGCGTGAAGTTGTGGACCTGCATCAATCACGGGGTCGGTAGTATATGCGAAAATGACTCTGTCAAACACTTCGTTCGTCGCAGGGCGGAACGGCGAAATCGGCAGGTTCGGGGCGGCAGTGTGGTACAGAAATCCCGTGGGCGCAGAAACCTTGCAAAACGGCGATTCGATCATGCGCAGCCTTATTGAAGATGGCCAGGCGCGCGTGGTGGTTGCAACCGCGACCCATGCCGTGCGCGAGATGGTCAGAAGACATCGCATCGTCGGGCTTCCTGCCGTGGCCCTCGGGCGCTGCGCGCTCTCCGGGTTGCTCCTCGCCACGCTGACCAAGGACGAGGAGCAGGTGACGCTGCAAGTGCTCGGCGACGGACCGCTCGGAGGAGTGACGGTGGATGCACGCTCCTCTGGCCGCGTGCGCGGCTTCGTCAAACGGCCCGCCTCGCTGGTTTGGGACCCGGCCCTGGCTGGCAACCCTCGCTTGGTCCTAGGTGACGCCATGGGCAAGAACGGCGTGGTCGCCGTGACGCGCGACCTCGGCATGGCCCAAAACTACAGCGGCCAGATCGCCATGAGCAGCGGCGAGATCGACGATGAAGTCGAGCGCTATCTCAACACCAGCGAACAAATCGATAGCGTGCTCCACTGCGAAACCCTACTCGACGCCGAGGGGCGGGTGACCATGGCGGCGGGCCTGCTGGTGCAAACCCTGCCGCAAGCCCATGGCGGGGCGGTGGTCGAGTTCGTACGCGACATCTTGCGCGGGCCGGTGTTCACCACCGTGATCGCGCGCGCCTTGGCGCAGGGACAAGCCGACCCCGAGTCCATCGCGCGCGCGGCGCTTGGACAGTGCGCCGACGGCATGCAGGTTCTGGAAATCCGGCCCGTCACTTTTTTCTGCCCCTGTTCGCGCGACCGCGCGCAGACGACCCTCGGCATGCTGCGGCCCGAAGATCTTCAGGAAATGATGCTGGAAACCGGCGAGGCCGAAGTGACTTGCAACTTCTGCGGCGAGCAGTATCGCTTCAGTGCGGCCGAACTGGAGGAGATCCGGCGGCGTCACGTGAAGAATCAGCCCAAGCCAAGCTGAACAGGCGGCCTTGGCACCGCGATGCTAGAGTTCCGGGCGTGAATGCAAACGCGCTGCTCGCCTCGGTGCTCATCGGCTCGGTTGGCATGGGGCTGTTCATGTATGGCAGAAAGCAGCGGCGCGTGCCTCATTTGGCGGTGGGCATCCTGCTCATGGTCTACCCGTATTTCGTGCCCAGCGTCGCGCTGATGTTTGTGCTCGGAGCCGCCCTCGTGGGCTTGCTCCTCCTGGCGTCCCACCTGGGAATCTGAGGAATCCGATGCGGGGCTAAAGCGTGCCGACGATGGCGCGCAGATCGGAGGCATAGCGCCCGCCCGGCGCAAGCTGAAGGTAGTGCTTGTAGGCTTCCTTGGCCGCCTTGCCATGCCCCGCGCTCTGCTCGGCGCCGCCAATGAACACGTAGGCGTCGGCCGTGTTGGGATTGGCGGCGATGGCTTTCTTGCCCCAGGCCAGGGCTTGCGCGGTTCGTCCGCGGTCGAACTCGATCTTGGCGAGCGTAACGGCCACGCCCGCGGCCGAAGGGTCGGTTTCGTAGGCTTGCGCGCAAGCCGCGAGGATCTCCTTGTTGCGCCTGTCGCTGATGGCTTTCTCGCAGCGATCGCGCGCCTCGGCAGGGCCGGCGGCGACCTCGGCTTGCGCCACGGCGGCGACGGCTTTGGCAGGAGCGGGCTCGACCGCGGCGGGTGCTTCGGGCTTGGCGATTCCCGCGGCGGCGGCCGGTGCGACGGGCTCGGGCTGTGCACTGGTCGGCATGGCTGGCGCGGGCTCCGGGGCGGCCGTCGGCGCGGGTTGGGTCGGCGCGGGGTCGGTCGGCGTGGGTTGAGCCGGAGGGTTGGCTGGAATCGCCGGCGCGGGTTCGCTGTGAACGGCGGCCAGGGTCGGCGCGCTCTCGCTCGGCGAAGTCGAATTCCCGGCGCGGCCAACCACGTGCCAAGACGCGAAGGACGCGACCGCGGCTGCGCACACGCCGCCGACGGCCAAGCCGAGGACGAGCTTGCGCGAGGGCGCGAACCGCTTGCGCCCCCCTCCTTCGTCCAGGTCGTCGAAGCGCTCTACCTCGACCGCGATGCTGGCGCTGTCGTCGCCCTGCTGGAAGAAATCTGTTTCAAAGGTGTCAAAACCGGATTTCGGGCCGCTTGGGCCGCTTGGGCCGCTTGGGCAAGAACCTGCAATTTCCTCGGGAGGCGAGCCAGGGCTAGTCTCTTGGTTCATCAATAACCTCTTGACAGTACCGTAGGGGGAAAGTTTAAGACGAAGTCGTCAAAGGAACGAGAAACTTCAGGATGATTTTCGCAGTTAGGGTGTTTTCGCGCACATGAATCTGGATGGCAGCGAAGACCTCGTCCTAGGCGTCGACGAAGCCGGACGAGGACCGGGCCTTGGTCCCATGGTGTTGGCCGCGGTCGCCCTCGACCCGGCTGGCGAGGACCGGCTGATGCGCGCCGGAGTGCGTGATTCTAAGGCTTTTGGTTCAAGCAACGCAGGCCGACAAGCGCGCACGCGTTTGGCCGACGAGATCCGCACGCACGCTCGTTGGGTTTCCGTGGAAGTCTGCGAGGTCGAGGTCATTGATGCCTACGTCGCGCGCTCGGCTCTCAATCAGTTGGAACGGGAGCGGGGAGAGCTGCTTATCCGCCGCGCGCCCGCTTGTTCGCGCATCATCGCGGATGGCCGGACGCTGTTTTCGCCCCTGAGCGCGGAGTTTTTCCACCTGGAGGCTATCGATCATGCGGAATCTGCGCATTTGGCTGTGGCCGCGGCCAGCATTTGCGCCAAGGCTTTGCGCGATGAACTGTTCGCGGCCATCGCCCACCGGTATCGCGCGGATTTCGGCGAACTCGGCGGGGGCGGCTACGTCAACCCAGCGACCTGCGCCTTCGTGGCCGAGTTCGTGCGGCGGCATGGGGACTTGCCGCCCGAAGCGCGCAAAAGCTGGCCCTGGCGTGGAATCGCCCGGCCAGTCGGCGCCGAATCGTTGTCAATCCCTTTGCCAGCGCCGCAAGTGCGCTAATATACGCCGTCCCACGATGTCAGTTACCCGAATAGCAGAACTCTCTCTCGACACGCCCGGCGCCGCACCCGAGGTTGCGCTCGACGATGAAGCATACATGCGCGCTGCCTTGGTCGCCGCCGGCCAGGCCGCCGAGTGCGGCGAGGTGCCGGTCGGTGCCGTGGTCGTGGTGCGCGGCGAGGTCATCGCCGTGGCGCACAACCAGCGCGAAACCCACAACGACCCCACCGCGCACGCCGAAATCGTCGCCCTGCGCGCCGCCGCGGCCGCGCTCGGCAGCTGGCGCCTCATCGACGCGGATCTCTACGTGACCATGGAGCCTTGCCCGATGTGCGCCGGCGCCATCGTCAACGCGCGGGTGCGGCGGCTGGTCTACGGCTGCGACGATCCCAAGGCCGGCGCGGTGCGGACGCTTTTCCAACTGCTCGACGACCAGCGCCTCAACCATCGCGTCGAGGTCGTGCCCAACGTACTGGGAGCGGAAAGCGCGGCTCTCTTGAAGTCGTTCTTCTCGCGCCTGCGCCTACGCTAGCGCGTGATTCATGCGGGCTAAGGCGTCTTCGCGCTCGTCTTCGCGCTCTTCGGCGCCAGGTTGTGGCCGGGGCGGGGAGCGGTAATCAGCGGCTCCTTGATGCCGCGGCGTTCGCGGCTGCGCAGGTCGGTGATGGCGCCGGCCAGGGCTGTGGCGACCGCGCGCTGGCCGGCCTCGGAGAGCAAGTACGGGCCCTCTTCGGCGTGGTCGAGGAAGCCGATTTCGACCAGCACGGCGGGCATGTCCAGTCCTTGCAGCACATCGAGCGTGGCGTCTGCTTGCTTGACACCGCGGTCGCGATCGCGCCCCAAGGTATCGGCGAAACGCCATTCGATGCGGCGGGCGGCCGCCAGACTCTGCTCGGCCGCGGCCCTGACCTTGTGCCCGGCCCAAGCCGCCTCGTTGTCGTCGGTCGCCAGCAGAGCCACGCGCGCGACCTCTTTGTCCACGTCGGCGACCGGCAGCACGTAGAGGGTGAATCCGCGCTGGCTACCGGGTTCTTCCCCAGGGCCGGCGGCATTGGCGTGCACGCTGACGAACAAGCGCGCACCCGCCTGGTTCGCGCAACGTACGCGCGCGCGGATGGGCACCAGCACGTCCGTGGTCCGGCACAATACGACCTTGAAGTCTTTCTCGACGGCAAGCAGCGCCCGCACCCGCTTGGCGATGGCCAAGGTCAGATGCTTCTCGAAGGTGCCGACATTTTTGGTGGGCGCGCCACGGTTGGAGCCGCCGTGTCCCGGATCGATGGCCACGGTGTATGCCAATGATTCTCCGCCCGCGGCGAGCACGAGCGACAAGGCGAACCCGGCGAATCCCAAAGCCATGAAAGTCAGATTAGCAGCGCTTGCCGCTTCCCCGCAAAACGCGGGTTCAAGATTTGCCGGAAAACCGGCGATCTGATTCAGGAATGAGCTTTCGCGCGCTCGGGTTGGCGCTCGCAATCGCCTGGTTGGGGCTTGCCCTGCCATGCCCAGCGCACGGCCAGGGACTGCGCAGGACCGTAGTGACGGTCGAGCTGCCGGTGGCGTTTCCCACCAGCCACCCCTTGAGCGACCGTTTCGGTCCAGGCCCCATGCCCGCCGTGTCCGCTGCCGTTCCGCTCGCGGACTGGGCTCTCTTGGCCCTGCGTTTGCGTTGGGGCTTCTTGTGGAACGGGCCGCCGCCCACCGATCCGGCGGTCAAGGATCCAGGCTACGGCGGTTTGACGGTTCTCTCCACGGCGATTCGCTTACGGCCTTTCGCCAAGCATCTCGGCGATTCGCGCCTGGCAGGGCCGTGGCTGGAGGTGGGTGCGGGGCCGGGGCTGACCGGCAGCTTGGTGCGCGTCGCGGGCGAAGCCGGCTTTGGTTGGAATGCGCGCTGGGGGAAGGTGGCCTTCGGTCCCGCGGTGCACTACCTTCGCCTTCTGCAGTCGGCCAATGCATACGACAGTGGGGACCCGCAGCTCTTGCTGGTTGGCCTGGAAATCGGGCTTCACGACAGCCGGGCAGAGTCCGCCGAAGCGGCAAGTTCCACCGGTCGGTCCAAGATCTCCGACCGCGACGGCGACGGGATTCCCGACGATGTCGACAAGTGCCCCGACGAAGCCGAGGACTTCGACGGGTTCGAGGACGAGGACGGCTGTCCGGATCCCGACAACGACCATGACGGGATCAACGACTTCGCCGACGCCTGTCCCAACGAGCCCGAGACCTTCAACGGGTTCGAGGACGAGGACGGCTGTCCCGACGAGGCGCCGCCCGTGGTCAAGGAAGAGCGCATTCCCCTCGAGGAGCGCGTGCATTTCGGCAGCAACCGCGCCGATGTGCCAGCCGAGAGCCGAGCCGAGCTTGCCGCAATCGTGCGCCTGTGGAAACAGCATCCGGAATGGGATCGCCTGGTTATCGACGGACACGCCGACCGTCGCGGGCCGGATGACCTCAACCTAGAACTCAGCCGCGAGCGTGCCGAGGAAGTGTACCGACAGCTTATCCAACTGGGCTTTGCGCCGGAGAAACTCCGTATTCGTGCCTATGGCAAGCGCAAACCGCGCGCGCCGGGCGCCGACCCGGAAGCGGATCGCGAAAACCGGCGCGTCGAATTCGTGGTGGTGAAGAAGAATGGTGAAGAGATCGTGCCTGCTTTGCCGAGCGCGGAGCCGGTGGAGCCGCCGCCCGCGCCCGCGGCCGGAGCCACCGAGCCGCCGCCGCTGACGGGAAAATGACGGGAAACGGAGCCGCTCAGCCGTGATTGGACCGCTTGAAGGAGGATCTTGACCATGGCCACGGGTCAGCAGATTTCCCTGCTGGGGCGAATCGCGGTTTCGTCGAAGCTTGTCACCCAGGAACAACTTCTTGAGGCTCTGCGCGCGCAAGACAGCATGGGCACGACCAAGCGCCTCGGCGACATCCTGCTCGACCTCGGCTACATTTCGCAGGCCCAGCTCGAATGGCTGCTGCGCGCCCAGGCGACGCTGGTGGAGCGGCAGCGACAGGCCGAGGCCGAGGCGCAGCGGAAAGCACAGGTGGAGCAACGGCAATCGCTCACCGAGAGCGGCTCCATCGCGATGCCGTCAAGCGAGGCGAAGGAGCGGACGGCCGCGGTCGAGTCCACCGCCGCGCCACCGTCGGGCAGCGCGCTCTCGCCGCGCTCCGAGCCCATGCTTAACCGCGTCTTGGCCAAGGCCGTCCAGCTTCACGCCAGCGACGTGCACGTCCATGCCGGCCTGCCCGTGCAGATGCGCGTCGGTGGTCGCTTGCTCAAGTCGAATGGCCCGGCCCTCGAGTCCGCGCAGTCCGAGGCGATGATCGTGGAAATCTTGACGCCCGAGGAGCGCGCCGAATTCACCGCCCACAACGATCTCGACTTCGCCTATTCCATTCCCGGGGTCGGGCGCTTTCGCGGCAACGTGTACCGGCAGAGGCGCGGAGTCGATGCCGTGTTTCGTCCTATTCCGCTCGAACCCCCGACGCTCGCCGATCTCGGACTGCCGAGCTCGCTGGCCAAGCTGACCGCCTACCATCAGGGGCTGGTGCTGGTCACCGGACCCGCGGGCTGTGGCAAGTCGTCCACGCTGGCGGCGCTCATCAATCTCATCAACGAGGACCGGCCCGACCACATCATCACCGTCGAGGATCCTATCGAGTTCGCCCACCACTCGAAAACCTGCGTGGTCAACCAGCGCCAGGTGCGCAAGCACACCGGCTCGTTTGCCAGCGCCTTGCGCGCGGCCTTGCGCGAGGATCCCGACGTTATCGCCATCGGCGAGCTTCGCGACTTGGAAACTATTTCGCTGGCCATCACCGCCGCGGAAACCGGGCACCTGGTGCTCGGCACCTTGCACACCAACGACGCCGCCCGCACCATCAACCGCATCCTCGACGCCTATCCGCCCGAGCAGCAATCGCAGATCCGCAGTATGATCTCGGAATCGCTGCGTGCCATCGTGTCGCAGAAACTGGTGCCCACCGTCGACGGCACCCGGCGCGTGCCGGCCGTGGAAATCTTGCTGGTCAACATCGCCGTCTCGAACCTGATTCGCGAAGAGCGCGTGTTCCAGTTGCGCTCGGTCATGCAGACCGGCCGCAACCTCGGCATGTGCTTGTTCGACGATTCGCTGCTTGAACTCGTGCGCGCGGGCAAGGTCGGCAAAGAGGTCGCGCGCCGGCACTGCGAGGATCCGAAGCTGTTTGTGTAAGGAAATCCATGGCACGTCTCGACGAGTTGTTTCACTACTTGAAAGACCACAAGGGCTCGGATTTGCACCTCGGCGGCGGCCTCGAACCGCGCATCCGGCGCCACGGGCATTTGGAGAAGGTTCCCAATTGGCCGGTGCTCGGCGACGCGGACTTGCAAGGGTTGCTGGCCGAGATCGCGTCGCCCAAGCAATGGGATCATTTCGCCAAGACGCTGGATCTGGACTTTGCCTACGGCCTCGAAGGCGTGGCCCGCTTTCGCGCCAACTATTTTCACCAAGAAGACGGCGTGGGCGCCGTATTTCGCATCATTCCCGAGGAAATCATCCCCTTGGAGAAGCTGAATCTGCCGCCCGCCACCGAAAGTTTGGCCCATCTCGAACACGGCCTTGTGCTGGTCACCGGGCCGACCGGTTCGGGCAAGTCGACCACACTGGCGTCCATTGTCGACAAGATCAATCAAGTACACGACCGCCACATCATCACCATCGAAGATCCCATCGAGTTCGTGCACCCGTGCAAGAAGTCCACAATTTCCCAGCGCGAAGTCGGCACCGACACCGAGAGTTTTGCCAGCGCCTTGCGCGCCGCCATCCGCCAGGATCCAAACGTCATTCTCGTCGGCGAAATGCGCGACTTCGAAACCATCTCGCTGGCCATCACGGCCGCCGAAATGGGCGTGCTGGTCTTCGGCACGCTTCACACCAATAGCGCCAGCAAGACCATCGACCGCGTGATCGACGTCTTTCCCACCGACCAGCAGCGCCAGGTGCGCGGCATGCTCGCCTCGTCGCTGGTCGCGGTCGCGTCACAGCTGCTTTTGCGCACCGCCGATGGCAAGGGCAGGGTGGCGGCGCTCGAATTGCTCTTGCGCACCTCGGGCCTGGCCAACGTCATCCGCGAGGGCAACACGCCGATGATCAACTCGATCATTCAAGGCGGCAAGAAGGACGGCATGCAGTCCATGGACGACGCGCTCTACGCCTTCGCCAAGGAAGGCCGCATCACCGGCGAAGACGCTTGGCTCAAAGCCAGCAACAAGAAGCGCTTCGAGGAATTCGCGCCGGTGGGGTAGGGGCGTTTGCTTCGGTGAGGCTATCTCATGTGATGGGTAAGGTAGTCGACGACCAGCGACGCTGTCTGCTGCATGAACTGAGGCATGAAGTCGCCAGCACCATTGAGCCCGCCACGTCCACCCGAGTTGGCGTCGACCGTGAAGTCGGCGATCAAGGAGTTGCCCTTGACGATCTTCACGTCGGTCAAGAGATAGGCGGCACCCGCTCCAAAACCGACCATGATTCGCGCCGCATTCGAGCCCCAACTGCACTCGCGGACGACCATCAACACGAGCACGCTCTCGGGTGGCAAGTTTCCCTGCGGTATGTAGGCTTGGAATCCGGCGCCCTGCATGGCTTTCGCGACTTCAAGCGCCAGGGAGTTTCTCAACGTCTGCCTGGCGCCAGCTACCGTATTGGGTTCGTCGGAGCCGTCCCCCTTGAAGAGCGTGGCCGACGATTCCGCCGGCGCGACGAACATCATGGTCGTCCGTGGCAGGGCTCCGGGAGGTAAGTCCGTGCGAACGTTCGCGATCGAGGCCCCCCCACAACCGATGCCGAGAAGCGCGAGCAGAATGACGAAGACATTTTTCATCGATGTTCCTCCATAGGTTTTTCCCAAATGCTGCTGATGTCTCAAACACCCGACGCCCGCACACGTACCATCTTCGCGTTGGCGAAGGCAACTGATTGCATGCTCAACACCAGTGCCCGTTCCGGTCCCGCGCTTTGCGAGATCGCGCCCCTCGCGAGCTTGAGCAAGCTTGAGGACGATATGTTGATTCGCGGCTGTGGTATCTTTACATCGTGCTCCGCCACGTCCAGGAAGAGGTCCTAGATCGGCTCGAGGCCGAGCGAGTGGATCGTCGGCGGCGGGCCGAGGCCTTGGCACGCGAAACGGGCGGCGATGTAGGCGTGCTCGAGGGGCATCTCTTTTTGATGACTCTTTCTCCCCAGGAGAGGCTGGCGCGCGGGCTCATGCGCGGGCGCTGGCGAGACTTGGCCAGGCGATGAGTCCTCTGCTCACCGAGGAGGAGATTGCCTTCTTGGCGTCGCTTGCCGCGAGCGACGTCGCATACATGGTGGTCGGCATGAGCGCGGCGATACTCCAGGGAGTGCCCGGGACCACTCAGGACATCGATCTGTGGCTGCGAAACGGGCAGAGCGAGAAGCTTTCCGAGGCGTGCGAGAGGGTCGGCGGCAGATTCGCGTGGCGAGCGGGTCCCCCCATGGCGGTTGGGCGCGGCCTCGAGCAGTTCGACCTGGTTTGGCGGTGCGACGGGTTGGGCGAATTCGACGAGGAGGCTCGGCGGGCCGAGGTCGTTGATCTCTCGCCAGGGCTTGGTGTGCGCGTGCTGCCGCTCGATCGCGTTCTCGTGTCCAAGGAGGCATCCGGCAGGCCCAAAGACCTGGCTGTCTTGCCGATGCTCCGCGATGTTCTGGCGCAGCTCTCTCGCGAGAGGTGACGGGCTATTTCGCGGACGTGCGTGCCTCGTTCGCGTGTTAGAGTATAGGTGTACCACCTGGGTCCACCGTCGGCAGAAGGCCGGCAAGGAGACTGGATGAGCATGTCCGCACCTTCTTCCCTCACCAACACCATCGCTTCGCTGCAAAACAAGACTGCGTTCGCCGAGCTGTCATGGCAGGGGACGTTTGAGGATTACCTCGCCATCGTCCGCCAGAACCCGGCGGTGACGCGCACGGCATTCCAGCGCGTCTACGACATGATGCTGTCGTACGGCCAGGAGGAGTACCTCGACAACAAGAAGCGCCTCATGCGCTTCAACTTCTTCAAGGACGCGCAGCACAGCGGCGCGGACGCCATTTTCGGGCTCGATATTCCGCTCATGCGTCTGGTCAGCGTGCTCAGGAGCGCGGCCGAGCGCTACGGCACCGAGCGCCGCGTGATTCTGCTGCACGGGCCGGTGGGCAGCTCGAAGTCGACCATCGCGCGTCTGATCAAGCGCGGACTCGAGGACTACTCGCGCACGCCGGAAGGCGCGCTCTACACCTTCGATTGGAATCTGCCGCCCGAGCTGGCCAGCATCGCGGGCGGGCAGCAGGTGTTTCGCTGCCCCATGCACGAGGAGCCGCTGCACCTGGTTCCGGTCGAGTGGCGCGAACGCGCGCTCATCAGCCTGGGCGTGAATTCGCCCGACCACGAGCGCGTGCGCGTGGATGGCGATCTGGATCCGGCCTGCCGCTTGATCTTCCGCGAGCTGATGATTCACCACAAGGGCGACTGGTCCAAGGTGGTCGAGCATGTGCGCGTGCGCCGCATGGTCCTGTCCGAACAGGATCGCGTGGGCATCGGGACGTTTCAGCCCAAGGACGAGAAGAACCAGGATTCGACCGAGCTGTCGGGCGACATCAACTACCGCAAGATTGCCGAATTTGGCTCGGACAGCGATCCGCGCGCCTTCAACTTCGACGGCGAGTTCAACATCGCCAATCGCGGTGTCATCGAATTCATCGAGGTGCTCAAGCTCGACGTGGCGTTCCTCTACGATCTGCTCGGCGCCTCGCAAGAGCACAAGATCAAGCCCAAGAAGTTCGCCCAGACCGACATCGACGAAGTCATTCTCGGCCACACCAACGAAGCCGAGTACAAGAAGCTTCTGTCGAACGAGTTCATGGAAGCGCTTCGCGACCGCACGGTGAAGATCGATATTCCGTACATCACGCGCGTGTCCGAAGAACGCAAGATCTACGAGAAGGACTACAACGCGCAGAAGATCCGCGGCAAGCACATCGCCCCGCACACGCTCGAAACCGCGGCCATGTGGGCCGTGCTCACGCGCCTCGAAGATCCCAAGAAGCACCAACTCTCGCTGGTGCAGAAGATGAAGCTCTACGACGGCAAGACCTTGCCGGGCTTCACCCAGGACAATATCAAGGAGCTGCGCAAGGAATCGCAGCACGAGGGCATGGACGGCATCTCGCCCCGCTACATCCAGGACAAAATTTCCAACGCCCTGGTCAGCGACCGCGGCGAGGGCTGCGTGAATCCGTTCATGGTCATGAACGAACTCGAATCGGGCCTGCGCCACCACTCGCTCATCACCAGCGAGGAAGAGCGCAAGACCTACACCTCGTTGCTCGGGCTGGTGAAGCAGGAATATGAGGACATCGTGAAGAACGAAGTCCAGCGCGCCATCAGCGCCGACGAGGAAGCCATCGCCAAGCTGTGCGCCAACTACATCGACAACATCAAGGCGTACACCCAGCGCGAGAAGGTCAAGAACCGCTACACCGGCCACTACGAAGAGCCCGATGAGCGCCTGATGCGCTCGATTGAAGAAAAGATCGACATCCCCGAATCGCGCAAGGACGAGTTCCGGCGCGAGATCATGAACTACATCGGCGCCCTGGCCGTGGAAGGCCGCCATTTCGATTTCCGCACCAACGAACGCTTGCAAAAGGCGCTGGAGCTGAAGCTCTTCGAGGATCAGAAGGATTCCATCAAGCTGACGAGCCTGGTGTCGCAGGTCATCGACAAAGACACCCAGGAAAAGATCGACGTGGTGAAGAACCGCCTGATTCGCAACCACGGTTACTGCGAGATCTGCGCCACCGATGTGCTCAATTTCGTGGCTTCCATTTTCGCGCGGGGGGACGCCAAAGAGTAGGCCGCCGCCCGTCGGAAATCCCATGGCACTACGGATCGATTCTTCCCACAACCGCTTTCGCGACATCGTACGCGGGAAGATTAAACAGAACCTGCGCAAGTACATTTCCAACGGGGAATTGCTTGGCCGGCAGGGCAAAGACGTGGTGTCCATTCCCGTGCCGCAGATCGAGATGCCGCGCTTCCACTTCGGCGAGCGCGGGCAGGGCGGGGTCGGGCAAGGCCCGGGCAAGGTCGGCGACAGCTTGGGCTCGGACGAGCCCGGCGAGGGCGGTCGTGGCAAGGCCGGCTCCGAGGCGGGTGAGCACATCCTCGAGGTCGAGGTCACCATGGACGAGCTGGCCGAGATCCTCGGCGAAGGACTCGAACTTCCGCGCATCAAGCCCAGGGGCAAGGAGCGTCTCATCACGCAGCGGGATCGCTATGTGGGCATCCGCCGCGTCGGCCCCGAATCCTTGCGCCACTTCAAGCGCACCTTCCGCCAGGCCCTCAAACGCCAAATCATGATGGGCACCTACGATCCTCAGCGCCCCATCGTGGTGCCCGCGCGCGAGGACAAGCGCTACTGCGCGTGGCGGACCACCCCCCTGCCGCAATCGAACGCGGCGATGATCTTCATCATGGACGTGTCCGGCTCCATGGGCGACGAGCAGAAGGAAATCGTGCGCATCGCCTCGTTCTGGCTCGACACCTGGCTGCGTTCGCAATACCAGGGCCTGGAATCGCGCTTCATCATCCACGATGCCGGCGCCAAGATCGTGGATCGCGACACCTTCTTCCGCACCCGCGAATCGGGCGGCACCATGATCTCCAGCGCCTACAAGCTGTGCGCCAAGATGATCGAGGACGAATTCCCGCCCTCGGAATGGAACATCTACCCCTTCCAATTCTCCGACGGCGACAATTGGTCGGCCGACGACACTTCGCTGTGCATGGATATCTTGAAGAAGGAAATCCTGCCCAAGGTAAACCTGTTTTGCTACGGCCAGGTCGAAAGCCCGTACGGCTCGGGCCAGTTCGTCGGCGACCTCAAGGGCGCGTTCCCCAACGACGAAAGCGTCGTCACCACCGAAATCGAAGGTCGGGACGACATCGCGGATTGCATCCGCGCCTTCCTGGGAAAGGGGAAGTAGTGCCCCACCGCACCTCGCAACTTCCCGAGTTTCTCGTCGAGATTCTACGTGCGATTGAAGAGCATGCGCGCGGCTACGGCCTCGATTTCTGGGAGACGCGCTTCGAGGTTCTCGACTACAAGCGCATGCAGGAAGTGGCGGCCTTCGGCGGCTTTCCCGTGCGCTACCCGCACTGGCGCTTCGGCATGGAATTCGATCACCTCAACAAGAGCCACATCTACGGGCTCGCGCAAATCTACGAGATGGTGATCAACAACAATCCCGCCTACGCCTATTTGCTCGAAGGCAATTCCATGGTCGACCAGAAGATGGTCATGGCGCATGTGCTTGGCCACGTCGACTTCTTCAAGAACAACTATTACTTCTCGAAGACCAACCGCAAGATGATGGACAGCATGGCCAACCACGCCACGCGCGTGCGCCGCCATGTGGAACGGCAAGGCCTCGACAAGGTGGAAGGCTTCATCGATGTATGTCTGGCGCTCGACAACCTCATCGATCCCATGTCGCCCTTCATCACGCGCCACGAGCCGCCCAAGCCCGAGGCGAAGGAAGAGCCGCCCGTCGAGGTTCCCCGCCTGCGCGCCAAGTCCTACATGGACAAGTTCATCAATCCGCCCGACTACATCGACGAGCAGAAGCGCAAGCTGCAAGAGGCGCGCGAGAAGCCCAAGCGCAATCCACCCGAGCCCGAACGCGACGTCTTGTTCTTTCTGTTGCAAAACGCGCCGCTGGAACCCTGGGAGCGCGACGTGCTCGAAATCGTACGCGACGAAGCCTACTACTTCGCGCCTCAGCGCCAGACCAAGATCCTCAACGAAGGCTGGGCCGCCTACTGGCACAGCAAACTGATGACACAGAAGATTCTGGACGCCTCCGAATTGGTCGACTACGCCGACCACAATGCCGGCGTTCTGGCGGCGGCGCCCGGCCAATTCAATCCCTACAAGGTCGGCATAAGTTTGCTTCGCTATGTGGAAGAGCGCTGGGACAAGGGGCGCTTCGGCAAGGAATGGAACGAGTGCGACGACTACGACACCCGCCGCATGTGGGATAAGCAGCTGGGCCTCGGACGACAGAAGATCTTCGAAGTGCGCAAGCTGTACAACGACCTGACCTTCGTTGATGAATTCTTCACCGAGGATTTCTGCTACGAGAACCAATTCTTCTCGTTCTCGAAGAACGCCAGCTCGGGCAATTATGAAATCGACTCGCGCGAGTTCAAGAGGGTGAAAAGCAAGTTGCTCTACCAGCTGACCAACTTCGGCGAGCCCTTCATGGCGGTCGAGGACGCGAACCACGACAACCGCGGCGAACTGCTCTTGCGCCACCGCCACGAAGGCGTCGACCTGCACCTCGACCATGCCCGCGCCACCATGGAATCCCTCCAGCGCGTCTGGCGCCGCCCCATCTGCGTCCTCACCCTCGTCGACGGCAAAGCGCGCCTTTTTCGCTGGGACGGCACCGCGCACAGCGACCGCGCGGCGTAGGCGCCGGAGTAGCCGAAGGGTCCTGGCCGTGGCCGATTTTCGCCTGCATGGCGGGCACAGCGGCCTTGCGGCTCGAAGCCGGCGCCTCATTGGGAACGGTATGGACTTGAATGCGCGGGCGGTTCAGGATCCACGGCATCATGGACCCGCGAATCAGCATCATTTCTCTCGGCGTCGCCGACATCGATCGGTCGGTGCGTTTCTACCGCGATGGCCTTGGGTTTCCGACGTCGTACAAGCCTGGCGACGGCATCGCCTTCTTGATGACCGGCGGCACGCGCCTGGCTCTCTACCCGCTCGACTTGCTTGCCAGGGACGTGTCGCCCGATCTGTCGTCGGCACGTGGCGCTTTCCCTGGCATCACGCTCGCGCACAATACGCGAACGAAAGCCGAGGTGGCCGAGGTGCTGGCGCTCGCGCAAAAGGCCGGCGGCGCCATCGTCAAGCCCGCGCAGGATGCGTTCTGGGGCGGGCACAGCGGCTACTTCTCCGATCCGGATGGCTACTACTGGGAGGTGGCGTGGGGCCCGATGTTCAGCTTCGCCGCCGACGGTTCGCTGGAATTCGACCAGGCTGGATCCGGTACCTAGGTTTGGTCCCCGTCGGCGCCCCTCTGTACCCCGCGCTTCTGGCCTGGTACGCTACGGCGCCATGAGAACCATTGCCGCGCTTGGCGTTCGCTTTTTGCCCCTGTTTCTTGCCGCATGCTCGATGAGCGGCGGTCGCGCCAACTTCGAACTGAAGGACATCCCAGGCACCACCGTGTTCGAGTCCGAGAAGGACTTTGCCATGACGGTGATCGATGGGCGTTTTCGCTTGTTCAGCAATCCCTGGAACAAGGGCGCCACCAGCGGACGCTACCGCCAGAAGATTTTCGTCAACGAAGAAAAGGGAAAGCCCATCTTCGGTTGGGTGTGGCGCTGGAAGGACAGCACCGGCGTGGCGACCTATCCGGAGGTCCAAGTCGGCGCGAGTCCCTGGAACGGCGAGGCCGCGCCCGATTCGGGCTTTCCTTTCCAGGCGGGCACCAAGAAGCTCGTCGCCAACTACGACATCACCATGGAGGCTTCGGGCAGCTACAACCTGGCCTTTGAATTTTGGGCATTGTCGGGTTTGCCCGCGAGCAAGTCGACCGTCAGCCACGAAGTGATGATCTGGATTGCAGGCGAGCGATTGGGCGCGGCGGGCAGCCAGGTCGCCCAGCCCACCATCGGCGGCAACACCTTCAGCGTGAACATGGCGAAGAACCACGGCGACGCTTCGGGTGGCAGCGACAATACCTGGACCATCATCTCGCTGCTCGCCGACAAGCCGATCCTGCACGGCCCGCTCGACGTGGGCCAGATCATCAATTACTTGCTCAAGAACGGCTACCTCGACCGGCACGCCTACATCGCCAATTTGGAGCTGGGCAACGAGGTCATGCGCGGCTCGGGCACCACCATCATTCGCAACTACGACGTCAAGGTCGAGTAGCGCCTCCAGCCGAGTTCCGTGCCCACCGCCAACTTGCCCACGGTTCCGCCGCGCTCCGCCGGCCTGGCGCAGGCCATCTTTCTCTTGCTCCTGGCGGCCACCATGGCCCAGATGGCCTGGTACTACCCGCGCCTGCCCGAGCGCGTGGCATCGCATTTCAACGCGGCCGGCGAGGCAAATGCCTTCATGCCCAAGGAGGCGTTCCTCAAGTTGCACCTGATGGTCTTGGGCATCATGTCCGTGGCGTTTCTGATTGTGCCTGCGCTCATCACTCGCTTTCCGCCCAGCATGATCAACCTGCCCAACAAGGACTATTGGCTCGCTCCCGAGCGGATGGCGCAAACGCGCGCGACCCTCAACAGGTACCTGGTGGGTTTTGGTAATGCCATGCTGCTGTTTCTCTTGCTTGTGTTGCGCGATGCCTTGCGCGCCAGTCTGATGCCGATTCCACGCATACCCAACCGCATTTGGGTCTTCCTGGTTCTCCTGGGTGTGTGGATGATCCTATGGACCGTGCGCTTCGTTCGCGCCTTTCGCCTGCCGGATTAAGGCGCGCTGACCGCGAAGGCGCCTCGACCGAGGCGCGAGCGCCATCTATGCTTGCTGGTCATGGATCGACGTGAAACCCGAATGCCTGTCATCTTTGCCGCGCACGGCGCGCCGGTCTTGCTCGACGACGCGCAATGGATGGGCGAACTTTCCGCGTGGGCGACGGCCATGCCCAAGCCGGCAAGCGTGTTGATGATCTCCGCGCACTGGGAGGAACCTGTTGTGACCCTTGGCGCGGTTCAAACCGTGCCCTTGATCTACGATTTCTACGGCTTTCCGGAACACTACTACCAAACCAAGTACGCGGCGCACGGTGCGCCGGCGCTGGCCGACCGGGTGCGCGAGCTACTCGCCAGCCGGAGAATTGCATGCGCCGACAATCCCGAGCGCGGGCTCGACCACGGCGCCTACGTGCCGCTCGTGCCCATGTATCCCGCCGCCGACGTTCCGGTCTTGCAACTTTCGATGCCACCGCTCGATCCCAAGAAGCTCTTCGAGCTTGGCCAGGCCCTGGCACCCTTGTGCGAAGAGGGCGTGCTGGTCTTCGGCAGCGGTTTTCTGACCCACAACATGCGCTACGCTTTTCGCCCAGGCGTTCCCGCGTGGGCGAGAGAATTCGATGCGTGGGTGGCTGACGCAATCTCGCGCTTCGATGTGGATGCCTTGCAGGACTTTCATGCGCGCGCGCCTCACGCGGGGACCGCACTGCCGACCTGGGAACACTACGCGCCGCTGCTCGTGGCCGTGGGTGCCGCCAGCGTCGTGCGCCCCGAGGTTTCCTTTCCCATCACCGGTTTCTGGATGGAGAGCGCGTTCACGCGGCGATCGGTGCAGTTCGGCAGTTCGGATAGATGAAGATCCGGCCGTAATCTACCAAGCGCGCCAGGCGGTCCAGGCCGAGGCGAGACCGAAGAGCACGAATAGGCCGGCGGCAAACCAGCGCAGCCAACGGCCGCGCGTCTTGGCGGCCAGCCTGTCACCGAGGAACACCGCTAGGCCGTCGGAAGCCGCCATGCCCAGCGTCGTTCCCAGCGTGACCATGGCGGCGCTGTGAAAGCGCGCGCCCAGCGCCACGGTCGCCAGTTGCGTCTTGTCGCCCATTTCGGCCAGGAAGAAGAGGACGACCGTGGTGAGAAGCGGTCCCCAGCGCGACGGTTTGCTCTCTTCGTCCAAGGTGTCGGGCCGCAACGTCCACAAGCCAAAGCCGATGAAGGTGACGGCGAGCACGGCGGCCATCGTGCGCGCGGGAACATGGGCCGAAATCCACGCGCCCGCCGACGAGGCAAGCGCGTGATTGGCCAGGGTGGCGAGCAGAATGCCGGCCATGACGGTCCACGGGCGACGGAACCGGCTGGCCAGCGACAAGGCGAGCAGCTGCGTCTTGTCGCCCATTTCGCTCGCGGCGACCAGGAGGAAGCTACTCGAAATCACCTCCCAGTTCATGGCGTGCATTCTTGCTCGTGAATCACGAGCGCATATCTACCCGACGGTGGGCATCAATACCAGGCCAGGGCGCGCACTGGCAGCGGGTGCAAGACCGTGGCATTGACCGTTTGGGTGGCGATGTAGCTTCCAGAGGCGCGCATGAAGAAGCGCAGGAGGGAGTCGCTCTTGGTGGTTCCATCCGCGACCGCGACGGTCTCGCTCGCCGGGTCGGTCAGCACGGCGCCGATGGCGAAGGCCTCCGTCGATGCAAATACCTCTGCCGAGGGCGAACCTGAAAGCGACAGCGACCAGACGCGGTCGGGGGGCGAGTTCGAGACGTCTCCCACCGTCACGGCAAGGACGGTGTTGTCGTCGAGTGCCGCGATCGCGCCATTAGAAAACGGCATGCCGCCGGCGGTGCTGGCGGCGACGTTGGTCGACACCGCGGGCGGTGTCACGCCAAGGTCGATGGCGACGATCGCGGAGCCGGCCGCCTGCTTGGCTCCATCGCTGTAGGCGCCGTCGCAGGCCACCAGGAGTTTTTTCTGAGCAGCCACATAGGTCATGGCACCGCAATTCTTTACGCCGGGAAGGTCGATGGTGCCGGCGACTTGGTCGAGGCCGGGATCGACGATCACGATGCGGCCAGTGCCATAGCTCGCGAAGTCGCCGCTGACGGCGTTGAGCGAGACGAACACCTTGCCCTCCGCGAGAAGGGCGTGGTCGGCGCACGGCAGAACGCTCGCCGACGGAGCGAAGGGTTTGAGGTCGATGCGGCCGAGGATCTTGGGTTGCGAGGGATCGATGATGAGCAGATCGTCGCCGCCGTCGAAGTTGCCGGGGGCGGCCGTGGCGGCTTGGTTTTCCTTGTAGCGGGTCACGTAGGCCTTGGTGGCGGACAGAGACACGATGTCGTGGGGATTCGAGGCGAAGCCCGTGCTCACCGAGAGCTGCCGTACGGGAGAGCAGGTCGTGGGATCGAGCCAGGTCAGGACGGCATTGCCGCGATCGACGATGATGGGTGCCGAGCCGGACGGGATTTGCGTGGGCAGGACGACGTCGCCCGATAGGGTTGGAAAGAGGCCACCGCCGCTTGTGCCCGAGTTGAAGCAGCCGTCTTTGACCAGATGGCCGTCGGGGTCGAGGAAGGAAATCGAGGAAGAGACATAGTCGCCGCTCACCACCACGATGCCGCGCGCGGTGGTCATGCCCGCGCCGTCCGCGGAAGTGTCGATGGCGGTCGCGATCGCGCGATCGGTGGAGCTGTCGACTATGGCAGTGCCAGCGTCGATTCCGGCCACCGCGCCATCTGTCGAGGGGACAGAGCCACTGTCGCTGCCACAGGCGGGCAAGGCGAGAGAGACGAGAAGGGCGAGAGGAAGGGCGTAGCGTGCAAGAAGCATTGGGCGTCGGTTCATATTCATGGCTCCTTTGGGTTGGTGTTGTTCGGCGACCACGCGAGCGTGACGTAGAACTCACGTCCCGGTAGTGGATAGCCAGAGAGATCGTTCACTTGTGAATCGAGGACATTTCGCGCGCTGGCTTGCAAGCGGAGATCCGCGGGCAGGTCGGCGAAGGCGCCTGCGCCAAGGAGTAACCGCGAGGGAACGCGTTGGATGTTTGGGGAATCGCGGTAGTTGTCCGCGGTCGCGTCCAAGTCGGCATAGCAGCCGATCGCCACCCGTTGGCCGAGCCGGATGGCGCGAAGTTCTGGCCGTGCGTAGAAGCGGTAGCGCGGGCGGAGCGGCAGTTGGTGGCCATTGTTCGCGACAATCGTCGAGGTGTCGCGCGCATCGGTGAAGGTTCCGGAGCCCAACACGCGCACGTGGCGGTCCAGCGTGAGCGTGGCGCTGCTCTCGATGCCGAGAATTTGGGCGCTGCCCACGTTAAGCGGGCGGGATCGTCCATTGGCGACCTGGTACTGGATCAAATCGCTGACCCAACTGGCGAAGCCGGCGGTGGACCAGACCAGGCTGCTGCTTGTGCGCGTCCACGACAGGAGCGGCCCGAAGTCCGCGTTGATGCCGGATTCGGGCCGAAGCGTTGGATTGCTAAGGAGGTAGCCGGTGTTGCCGTAGAGTTCGATCGTGGAAGGCAGGCGTGCGTAGCGGCCGCCGTTGGCGCGCAAGGAAAGCCAGGACGCAAGCTCCTTGACGAAGGACAAGCGCGCGATGGGCAAGAGGTAATCCACCGGCGGCGAGGTGGGCTGGAGGATGTCGAATGTGTTGCGACCCGAGGTCTCGTCGCGCGCGGCCTCGATGCGGACCGACGCGATGACATCGAGGCGGATGGGCTGTGCCCAGAAGTCTCCTTCCGCGCCCGCCGCGCCGAAAAGGCGCGTGGCTGGCGCGCCGGTGGCTGTTGCGTCCGCGGGGCGGAAATCATCGTAGCGTCCGTCAAGAACACCCGACAGGTAGAGCCACGGCCGCAGGTTGCGGCTGATGTCGAGCGTGACGCCGGCGGTGTTGGTGCGGTCGTGCGTGTCGGTGGAGCTGGCGGCGATCTGGCCGTCGGGGTCGTTGAAATGCGTGCGATCGAAGTTGCCATAAAGGGCGGCACGCACGCGCCCCAAGGTGCCGTGATCGTGGCTCGCCTCATAGCCAAGGATGCCGGTCATGCGCAAGGTGCCCAGGCGGGCGTGGGGGTCGGCGATGATGGCGTAGCCGGGCAACCCTTGGTCGCGGCCAAAGAACATGGCTGTGGCGGTGATCCGGCGTTCGTTCGTCAGATCAACGACCGCGCGCACGCTGCCGTCGAGCTGGCGCATGTCGTTGTCGCGGCGGCGGATGGTCACGTCATCCGCCGGGCTGGTGTTGATTGCCTGGTTGTTGACGAATGGGAAATCGCCTTCGGAGGTGAAACCGTGAAGCCCGGCGCACACGTGAAAGCGGCCGCGGTTCCAGGTGCCGCGGCCGCCACCGTAGGCTGTGCCAAAAGAGCCACCGCCGATTTCGACGTCGGCGTGGTTTTCCTTGGGCACGACGGTGGTGATGGAAACCACGCCGCCGATGGCGGAGGCGCCGAAGGCGATGGGGCTCATGCCGCGGTAGATCTCGATGCGCTCGACGTCGCCAAGCGGAATGGCGCCGAGGTCCACGCCGCCACCCGTGACCGTGTTGAAGGGGACGCCGTCGACGTAGACCAGCACTTGGTTGGCGGTCGAGCCGCGCAAGGAGACCGTGGCCGTCGCGCCCATGCCGCCGAGTCGGGTGACATTGGCGCCTGCCTGTTCGGACAAGAGCTGGGACACGGATTCCGCCGCGCGCGGGGTGCGATCTTGTGTGATGACCGAGGCTGCGGCCGCGCGATCTTCGCGTGGCGTTTCCGCTTCCACCGGCGCGGCCACCACCACCGTCTCGTAGACCCGCGTGTCGCCCGTCTGCGCGCGCAGCGTGCGCGGACACAACCCGACCGCGCCGCAAATTAGCAGCGCGAAGAGCGTCATTGATGAATATGAAAGCTCGAAGCGAGCGTGCCACGCGCTCGCGTTCGGTCGGCAAGACCGCACGAAAAACCCCTTCTGCCAACACGGGAAGAAGGGGTCGCATGGACCGGAAGCCTCCTCCACGGAAGGACTTTCGAAGTTTGTCTATCGCGAGCGGATATCCTGGCTCGGGAGCATGCGACCAAGTCGCGTGCGTTGGTTCTCGCCTTCCCAGGGCTTGCGCCCCAGTGGCGTTACGAGAACCTCCTTCTCCCATACAGTGGCGGGACCGCGCCGGATTCTCACCGGCTTCCCCATTCAGAGGCGACTGCCCCTGACTCGCGATGGCTATGAAATTGTCAGAACGAAGCGCACAGTAGTGAGCCGGCGCGAGCGTGTCAAGATGCTAGCGAGCCGCATCCTCAGAAAGGTTGATGTCGACGCACACCACGTAGGCGTCGCCCGAGGACGGGGCCACGCGATTGGAAATGGTGACGCACACATTGCCGCTGGCCACGGAAACATAGGGGCTGGTTACAAAGTGGTGCTGGTTCTTGCCGAGGTACATGAAGTAGTCCTTGGCGCTTTGGTTGCCGCCCGCGGGAGCGGGCCCGAACAAGGCCGTCCGCTTGCGCTGTGGGTGCTTGGGGTTGAACACGGTTCGCGTGACCTGACGGCCCGATTCGTTGATGATGTACGCGCACTCGGCCGATGGAAAACGAGCCAAGGCGCTCTCGAGAATGACCTCGTAGGCCTTGGGATCGCTCATTTCCACCACCGTGGTGATGCGTTTGGCGATGTCGTTGTACTGCTTGTACATCTCCTTGCGGCGGGTGAACCGCTCGACCAGGTGCGAGGTCAGGACCGTGCGCAGTCGACTGGCATAATTGAGTCCGTTGTGCAGGCAGGTGTGGTCGGCTGGTTGCGGCCGCGCGAAGTAGAACCCTTGGACCAAATCCGCGCCGCGCTCGAGGCAGGTAAGTGCCTCCGCCTCGGTTTCGATGCCTTCCACCACAACGACAACGCCGATTCGTTGCGCCAGCTTCATGAAGAAGTCGAATAGCTCTTGCTTGTGGTATTCGCGATCGATGTTCTGGATGAGCGAACGATCCAGCTTGATGATGTCGGGCTTGATGCTTGGAATGCGCTCCAAGTTCGAGTGGCCGGCCCCCATGTCGTCGAGGGCGATGAGAAAACCGCGCTTGCGGTGGTTGGCGATGAAGCGCTGAAACGCGGTAGCGTCGCGGATTCTCGATTCGATGATTTCGATGGCCACCCGTTCGGGGGGGATGCCGTACTCCTCAGTCAGCTTGATGAGGGCATTGGATTCGGCCGACGACTTGCTCAGGGTCGAGACGTCGAGGTTGACGAAAAGAATAAGATCCGGGTCGAGCCCGGCCATGGTGGCAAACCCCGTGACGGCGGATTCCCGACACACGCGATCGAGTTGAGAGGTCTGCTTCTGTCGGCTGGCGGCGTCGAAAAGACTGCGCGGCGCAATCATCTTGCCGCCATTGGGGTTGGTGGCGCGCGCCAGCGCCTCGAGCCCAATGACCTTCTTCTCCCGAATGGAGATGATGGGTTGAAAGTGACTTCGCAGATTGTTCGTTTGCAGGATGGCGTGAATGTCGAATTCCGGATCCAGGCCGCGACTTCGAGGTGTGCTCGGCTCCGAGTCTTGTGTGTACATGGCGGGAAGTCCTTGCAGGATGTGGCGGCGGACAACCGAACACAGGAGCACCGACGAAGGTGGTACGATTAGAATCGACGCTCCTGGCTTGGGGACAACTAGGTTTTCACATCGCGCTTTCTGGCGCGAAAGCAATGGATAGTCGGCGGCAATGATACTTCGTCGCTTGCAGGCGGGGTAGGAATTGTCTGGCGAATTCTGGCGAAAACACAGTGGAATTGCGTGACGCCTCTGGTGCGGTGTTGCAACGATTTGGGGGCAGGGCCCAGCCACTGCCATGGCGCGCAGTGAATAGCGCCGCGCGAGATCTGGTCCGAGTTCCGAGCGCGCCAGTGCGCCAAGCGTGGCTTTGTGTGGCGGCGAGAGTCGTAGTCACAGGTGAATCAGAAATCGCCCCAAGTCCTTGTTGCAGCAGCTCGGTGTATGGCAACATCACGGCGGAGATATCAGATGCGCCGAAGGAAACGAACGATCCACAAGTCACTTGCGAGGGAGCGACCTGATCTGGTTGCCGAATGGCATCGCACGAAAAACCTGCCGCTGACTCCACGGGACGTGACCGCCGGCATGGAAACTTACGTGTGGTGGAAATGTCCCAAAGGTCCCGACCATGTCTGGATGGCGAAGGTCCTCGCGAGAGCCTACAGGGGCTCGGGGTGTCCCTTCTGTGCAAACCGCCGCGTGGGGGCTAAGAGTTCACTCGCCGTTCTGGCGCCGAGATTTGCGAAGGAATGGCACGAGTCGAAGAACGGCTCCGTGCGTCCGACCGATGTGGTTCCTGGCTCGGGCAAGAAGGCGTGGTGGCGTTGCAAGTTCGGGCATGAGTGGCAAACCACCATCGTCCAAAGGACCAAGGTCGCCACAGGTTGTCCGTGGTGTTCAGGGCGGCGGGTTACCCCCGACCGCACGCTCGCCGTCATTGCTCCCGCAGTGGCAAAGACCTGGCACCCGACCAAGAACGGGGTGCTGAAACCATCCGATGTGGCGTCGGGCACCGGTAAGAAGGTGTGGTGGCTATGCAAACGCGGTCACGAGTGGCGGGCGGACGTCAACGGCCGAGCCCGCCGGGGCGCCGGCTGCCCGATGTGTTCGGGTCGCAGGCTTAGCCCGGAGCGGTCGCTCGCGGTCGTGGCTCCCAAGGTGGCTGCCACTTGGCACGCCACCCGAAATGGTCGACTGCGACCCGATGCCGTCTCGCCAGGAAGCGGCCGGAAGGTCTGGTGGCAGTGCCCCAGGGCCCCGGACCACGTGTGGAAGACGTCGGTCGGGGCGAGGTGCAACAGCCGCCACGGTTGTCCGTTCTGCTCCAACCATCGTCTGTCTCGCACCAACTCGCTGGCGACTTTGAACAAGGCAGTCGCACGAGAATGGCACCCGACCAAGAACGGCAAACTGCTACCATCGGACGTTGTCCACGGCTGTGGCAAGAGTGTCTGGTGGCAGTGCGAGCGAGGCCACGAGTGGTTCGCAAGTATCAGCTACCGTACGCTCAGGGGCGCCCGATGTCCCGGCTGCCGCTTCGACGACCAACTCCAGCGTCGTCTTGAAAATGGCAAACTGCGGCCGGTTGACCGCGCCTTGTTGGCGATTCCCATGCGGCAAAAGCCCAGCCGCGCACGCTGACCTTCTTATCGCGGTGTCGCGTCGGGCAGGCCACCGTCGACGGGGAGGGTGGCGCCTGTCGTCGGCGTTTGGTGGGTGAGGAAGAAGAGCACGGCGGCGGCCACATGCTCGGCCGTGACGCGCACCTTGAGCAGATTGCGCGAGCGATAATACTCTTCCAGTCCGGCCTCGTCGAGGCCGCGCGCCTTCATGCGATTGGGGCCGACGGTGGCCCACAAGCCCGAACGCTTCTCGCCGTGGGAAAAGACGGCGTCGGGCGCCACCATGTTCACGCGCACTCCAAGCGGCGCCAGTTCCAGGCTGGCGATGCGCGCCAGCTGGTGACTGGCCGCCTTGGTCGCACTGTATGCGCCAAAGCCGGCGCCCGGGGCGAACACGTTCTTCGTGGAAATCAGCACGATGTCTCCGCCGGTATTCTGCACGGCGAAGTGACGGCCCGCCTCGGCGAGCACGAGCAGCGTGCCCTCGACATTGACGGCCTCGAGCTTGCGAAAAACATCCAGGTCCAACTCGACGAGCGGCGCGACGTGGGCGATGCCGGCATTGATCACGACTGCATCGAGGCCGCCAAAGGCGAGCACCGTTTGGCCAAACCCGGCCGCCACCGAGGCCTTGTCGGTCACGTCCATGGCCACCGCGATTGCGCGCAGTGGGTAGCGCCGCGCGAGTACCTGTCCCAGCTTGTCGAGCGCGCTTCCTGGCAGATCCGTGACGGCGACGTGGCAGCCTTGTTCGAGCAGTGCCTCGCAGATACCCGAGCCAATGGCGCCGGCCGCGCCGGTCACCAGGGCCACACTGCCGTGAAGCACAGGCGTGTCGGACGCTTTCAGCGCCGCCTTGGCCTGCTGGTAGGCGCGAAACTCCATGTCGAAGAGATGGTCTTCGCCAAGCGAGCGGTACTCTGCGCCGCTTTCCCAGATCGCCGCCTTCGCGCGCAGGCCTTGCATCATGATATCCCGGACCATGCGCGCGTCGGCCGCATCCCGACCTACCGTGACCAGGCCAAGGCCCGGAATCATGAGCGCGCGCGGTGGAAACTTGCGCTGCGCGAATTCCGCGTCGGCGGCGTGTCTGGCCACGTACGAGCGGTAGTCGGTCTGGTAGTCGGCCAGGACTTTGCCGAGTTGTTCGCGGAACGGTTTGGCGTCATCGAGGTTGGGCTGGTCGAGCCAGAGCGGCGCCTTGCGCCCGCGAACCAGGTAGTCCGGGGTGAGCGGCGCGGACAGGGCAAGTTCCTTGCCCACGGCACTGTCGAGCAGGCCGACGGCATTTGCGTCGAGCTCCGCGTCGAGCACCACGCGCTCTGCCAGTGCATCCGTATCGCCGGGCGTAAGCGCGGAGCGAATCACGGGCGCCAGGGCCACATACCTGCGCTCGCGCTCCGCAGTGGAAACGCTCGTCGTTGTCGGCAGTGTGCGGCGACGGCTCTTGGCCAGAGCTGCCTCGGCGCGGGTCACGATGGCGATAGTCGCCTCGTACGCTTCGCGCGCCGTGGTTCCCCAGGTCACGAGCCCGTGCTGCATGAGAACCATTCCGGCCGCCAGCGGGGCGCGCACCATGGCCTCGCGGACCGCGCGCGCCAGCTCCAGCCCGGCCGGTGCATAGGGGACTATCGCAATCTCATTTCCCAGCGCCGTGGCAAAGGTCTCGTCGCCGCCCGCGCGATTGCCGAGCGCCAGGATGACACTGGGGTGCGTGTGGAACACGAAGGGGTGGGGAAGAACCGCGTGCGTCGGTGTCTCGACCGAGGCCCGTCGGGCGGACGGCCGCAAGGTGTGGCAGGACAGTTCGGCCACCATGGCCTCGTCGGACAGGGCAACCACGCTCGCCAGGCGCACCAGATAGTCGCGGTCGAGCGCCACGAAATCGTGCGCCTCGACCAGCGCCAGATCCATGCCGGAGGCTTTCACAAAGAGCGTGGACCGTGCTTCGCCGACTGCATCGACCAGCGTGCACTTGCACGAGGTATTGCCGCCGCCGTACATGGCCAGGTCGGGTTCGGCGCCCAGCAGGCGCGTGGCGTACACCAGTTGCGCCAGCCGCGCCTCGCAGTCATCAGCGCCGCCCAGCCGAGCGGCTTCGGTTTTCGACCAGCGGTTTTGCATCGCCGGCTAGCGCTTGCCGAGTTCGAGCTTGGCCGACTTGTAGAACTCGAAGGCTTGCTCGGGGCTTGCTTTGTCGTGAACGACTTTGCGCACGGCCTGGATCATGGCGACCGGCGAATCGGCCTGAAAGATGTTGCGGCCCATGTCCACGCCAGCCGCGCCCTGGGAAATCGAGGCGTGCGCCATGCGCAGGGCTTCGAGCTCGGGCAGCTTCTTGCCGCCCGCGATCACGATGGGCACCGGACACGACGCGGTCACGGTCTCGAAATCCTCGGGCACATAGTAGGTCTTGACGAAGGCCGCGCCCAGCTCGGCGCAAATGCGGCAGGCCAGGCGCAAGTACTTCGCGTCGCGCACCAACTCTTTGCCAACCGCGGTCACTGCCAGCACCGGGATGCCGTAGCGATTGCCCTCGTCCACCAGGCGGGTCATGTTGGCCACCGACTGCGTCTCGAACTCGCCGCCGATGAAGACTTGCACCGCGACCGCCGACACGTTCATGCGCACGGCATCTTCCATGCTGACCGCAATCTGTTCGTTGGAAAGTTCCTTTAAGATGCTGGGGCCACCACTGGCGCGCATGACCACCGCGTTTTGCGAGGCGGGCGGAATCACACTGCGGAGAATGCCTCGCGTGAGCATGAGCGCGTCTGCGTAGGGCGCGAGCGGCAGGATGGTCAGGTCCACGCGCTCGAGGCCGGTCGTCGGGCCTTGGAAGTAGCCGTGGTCGAAGGCCAGCATCACGGCCTTGCCCGAGCGCGGGTTGAAGATGCGCGCCAGGCGGTTGTTCATGCCCCAGTCGTGCGCGTTCGAGCCCTTGAGAAAGAAGGCGTGGCTCTCTTGCGGAATGTTGGCGTGGAATTCCTTCTCGGCTTTCATCGTGGTGTCGGCTTCGGGCATGGTCTTCTCCTTGGTCCGCGTCAGGGGCCGCGCGGGCGTCAGGACCGTAGCACAGGAAAACCTTGGCGGCGATGCGGAGGCGCCCCTACATGCCGGTTTGGAATCCGATGCAGAAAAGCAGGCTCGAGAAATCGAGGTTGTTCATGGCCACGGAGCTGTAGGTGTCCGGCCGGCTGTTGATGCCGAGCTTGGCCGAGCGCGCGACCAGGGCCAGGGAGATGCCCTTGGCGCGGGCCGCCCCAAACGACAGTTCGGCGCCGACGGCGAGCGACAGACCAAGGCCGCTGGCGCCGTAGCCCTCGAACCAAGCAAGGTGGTAGGCGATCCCGGGGTTGAAGAAGAAGCGCGCCAGCTTGCCCTCGTCGAAGGCGAAATCGAGCGAAAGGCCGGGCGCCAGCGAATGCAGCCAGAAGCCCTGCCCCGAATCTCCATTATCCATTGCGATGATTTTGGGCGAGAACAGATAGGTAGCCGTCGGCCGAATGCCGAAGAAGCGCGTCGGGTAGTAGGCGATGGACAGGTCGGCCGAGAGCAACAGGACCATGTCCGAGGTTCCTTGCACGGTATAGGCGCCGCTCGGCACCTTGGTCGCGAGATAGGAATTCACGTCGGACGGGCTGAAGGCCCCCATGCCAAAGCCCGCGCGGAAGCGCACCGGGCGAAACGGCGCGATGGCAGGAACTGCCGCCTCGGCGGTTTCCTCGGGTTGCACGACAGGGTAGGGGGGCGGATAGGCCGGGTATGCGCCGGGCGGATAGCCGGGATAAGCGCCGGGCGGATAGCCAGCCGGAGGCGGATACGCCACGGGCTGGGCATTGGGCGGCGGATACCCGGCGGGTGGGGCACCCGCCGGTGGGTAGACCGGGTAGGCCGGCGGCGGGTAGGCCGCGGGCGCCGGGGCGACCGCATTTGCCGGGGCCGTTGCTTCTTGCGCCAGGCACGGAACCGCCACGACGAAGAAAACGGTGAAGAGCGAAACAGCAAGCCAAATGGGACCAACCCCATAACCACCGATTCGAGTGCTCATGGCGGAGCACGTTAGCCACCGCGGACCGATGGCGTCAACCGGTTTCTGAAGCGGCGGCTATGTCGAGTTCAACTTGAGCGAGCTCTTGCTCTTCACGCTGCAAACATCGTCGGCCTCGATGGAAACCGTCTTGCTCTTCATCACCACGGACCTGTCCCCCATCTCCATCTTGCTGGCCCCGCCCGCCGCGGCGGCGGTCACGGCGGCGGCGGCGATGGCGCCGGGAAGAATCGACAAACCGCTGCCGCCACACGCCTGGTTGATTCCCGTCGGTGAAGTCACGCCGATCATGCCCGCGTGGTCGCCCTCGCTACCCCTCGCCGGAATCCTCGCCTGCTTCGCGAGGCAAGGGATCGCCGCGCAGACGGCGGATGCGACCGTCGCGAATTTCGATGGCGGTGAAACGGAAGCCGGCGATTTCGACTCCGCGGCCGGGTCGTAGCGGTGGGGCCAGGTGCGACTGCACGTAGGCGCCGAGGGTGTCGATTTCGGGCGGCATGGGCGGCAGCTCGATGCCGAGCTCGCGCTCGGCCACGTCCAGGGTAAGTCGCCCGTCGACCTCGAAGCGGCCTTCGGCTCCGCGCACGATGGGCTGGATTTCGCCCACGTCTTGCTCGTCCTGGATCTCGCCCACAAACTCCTCCAGCAAATCCTCCAGGGTCACCACGCCCATGAAGGCGTTGCCCGCGCCGAGCACGATGGACATGTGCACGCGTCGGCGCTGGAACTCGCGACGCAGCCACTCGCTCGGGGTTTCCTCGCTGCAATAGATGGGCTCGCGGGCTAGCTCGCGCATGCGCTTGGGCTCTTGGCCCGAAGCCAGGGCCGCCATCATGTCCTTCATGTGGATGTAGCCGAGCACCCGGTCCGAGCCGGGCTCGACGAGCGGGTAGCGCGTGTACTGGTTGGCCAGGGCGATATCGATGTTCTCGCGCCAGGGCCGGCCCTCCTCCAAGACGACGACATCGCGGCGCAAGGTCATCACGTGGCGGGCGACCCGGCGGGTGTAGTCGAACACGCGGTCGATGAGGCGGCGCGCGCCTGGATCCAGTTCGACGTGCTGGAGCACCAAGCGCAGTTCGTCGGATGAGTGCAACATCTCGGCGCCTGAGGCGGGATGCAGGCGGACGAGGCGCAGGATGAGATTCGCGGCCGTGGTCAGCGCCCAAACGAAGGGGAAGGTGACAATCGAGAAAATGCGCAGAGGCGCCGCGGCCCACAGGGCCACCGGCTCGGCCTTCTGCAAAGCGATGGCCTTGGGCACGAGTTCGCCGAGCACCGCGTGCAGAAAGGTGATCACGGCGAAGCTACATCCCAAGGCCAAGGAATGCGTGGCGGCGCCGGTCAGCCGGCCGAGGCCGGTCATGTAGGGACGGATGGTGTGGGCGAAGGCGGGTTCGCCCACCCAACCCAGGGCGAGCGAGGTCAAGGTGACTCCAAGTTGGTTGGCCGACAGGTACCTGTCGAGGCGGCGCGTGATGCCAGAAAGCAGCCAGGCGCGGCGGCCACCGGTGGCGACCAGCTCGCGCACGCGCGTGGGCCGGATCTTCACGATGGCGAATTCGGAAGCGACGAAGAAGGCATTGGCCAAAACCATCAGGGCGGCCAGGATGAGGGCCGTGCTCGGAGTCAACATGCCCTAAGAGTACAGGTCGAAGGCCACGGGGTGAATCGACTTGTGGCGTTTCGCGCTTGTTGCGCCAAGCGGGCATTTCCGGCTAGATCCGGGCGCGCACGTGCCGACCTGCCAATTTAACAACGAGCCCGTCAAGAACCTCGCCCGCCGGAATTTCGACGGGCTGTGGTCCGGCGAAGCTGCGTGAGGATGCGATGCAGTTCCTCACGCTTGTCGCCATCGGCTTCGTTGGAACGGTTTTCTGGCCGGCCAACCCCGAGACTGCCACCCTGATCTGTGTCGCGGAACACCTGCTGCCGCTCGCAGTGGCCGGGCTCGCAACGACGATCGGCCAGACGGCGGCGGTGCTCGTGCTCTATCTCTTTGGCGACCGACTGCGTCGGCGATGGGGAGGTTTCGACAGATGGTGCACGCGCATGCGGACCCGGCACGCGAAGCGCCTCGCAAGCGGTCGCGTGGCACTCGCGATCACAAGCGGCCTTCTCGGCCTGCCGCCGGTCTCGATAACGGCTGCCCTGGCCGCTGGTCTCGACATGCCACTCTGGACGTTCGTGCCGATCGTATTCGCGGGGCGGATGGTGCGCTTCACCACCCTGGCAGCGCTCGGGGCCGCGGTCGCCAGCGCCGCGGGATCTTGGGTCGGCGCGGGTACCGTGGGACGGTGAAGCTGCCGGACTTCCCAGGCTCTTGAAATCTAGCGGCCGAGGAAGCTCATCAGCCAGGTCAACGCCGGGCGCTTCGTTCCGCTGTCCGTCATGAGCCCGGTGTTGTCTCTCCACGTCCGGCCGACGATGTAGCCCCAGTAGGTAAAGCCCGCCACCTTGTCATTGGCCCAAAGCGGAGTGACGACATCCTTGATCTTCGTCATCTGCGTGTTGTCGTCGGCCTCTCCGACGTCCATCTCCGTGATGTAGACGGGCAGGCCGGTTTGACTGGTGATGTTGTTGACGTAAGTCGTGACAGTGCTCGCCGAGACCTTGCCGACATCGTGGCCTTGGCAGCCAACCCCGTCGACGGGGCCGCCGGCAGCCTTGACGGCATTGATCAATTTGATGACGCCGCTGTTTTCGCTGGCGTACTCGATGGTGTTGTAGTCGTTGTAGAGCAGGATGGCGTTCGGACAGGCCGCTCTCGCCCATTTGAAGGCATTGACGAGCCAGTCATAGCCACTGGTGCCTGTCCCGCCGATGCCGTCTTTGTAAGCTGGCGAGTTGTGCAGGGATTCGTTGAATACGTCGATCATTGCGACCTTGGGATAGCGATCGCAAAAGGCTTTCATCCAAGCCTGGACAGCCGCCGGTCCATTGCTGTTGTTCACCCAGCTTGGTTGCTGTGCGCCCCAGCAGAAGCAGTGCTCCTTGAAGATGATGCCGTTATCCTGCGTGTACTTGTACATCGCATCCAGCGAGCTCCAATTGAAGGAACTTTGACCGCCACCCTGCACCGAGCCCCATTTCCCGGCGTTCTCAGGACTGAACTGATCCCACATGGACTTGAAGTCCGACCGGATTTGCCCACTGGTATCGATATTGCCGAAGTATTTCTTGAGCGTGCCCGGTGTTCCGGTCGAACCGCCCGCGCTGGCTCCGCCGTCCACGCCTTGCGCCCCGCCCATGCCCATTCCACCGCCGGTTCCGATTTCGGTTCTCCCGCCAATTGCGTACTCGCCGCCCACTCCGGGTGAACCGTCGGGTCGATTGCTGCCGCCGATACCAGCGGTCCCGGTGGTGGTCGACGCTCCACCGGCGCCCAGTCGGCCGCCGGTTTCCGAGGCGCCGCCACTTCCCGCCGATCCACTCGTGCCACCCGTACCGGACTGGCCTCCGCTTCCAATGCCACCACCCGTCTGAGTTGGCGTGCTGCCTCCCGTGCCGGTGCTCCCGATGTTTGGATCCGAGCACCCAAATGAGTGCGCAGCGAGAGTGCTCGCTGCAATGCCGAGGGCCAGTTTGGACAAATGATGCATCGTTCTGCCTCCGGTGCGGTGATACCTAACTTCCAGCAGCGGCGCGAAATGCCCCGTCCATGCGTGGCAAGTGACGCTGTAGTAGGCAGTGGGGGCAGCGATCGAATTCCGTCTCGCCCTTTTCCATTTCGCCGGCATGGAACGGCCTGGCAAACGCTTGTGGATGGACTTGTTTCTGCGCGCCTCACCGTGCGCTGGGCCACACGAACGCATTTAGCGCTGGTTACACCGGGGGCATGTGCGCGATAAACTGGCTCACACATGCGACGCCTCGTTCTGTTGCCCGTTCTGATTTTCGCCATCTCGGCTTCGCCCGCCCTGGCGCAGAATCTTTCGCCCATTCCTGCCTGCCCGGTAGGCAACCTGCTCGCGGGCAAGTTGCCGGTGGCGTGGCAGGAAACGCGCCGCGAACTCAAGCTTCTCACCGACGAGAGTATCGCGCCGGAAGGCGCCATGTGGGATTCGTCGCCCGCGGTGGTTCTGGAAACCGGCGCATCGACGGTAACTTGGGATTTGGGCGCAGTGACCTTGTTGCGTTCGTTCGCCATTCAGGCCGACGCCAACGACACTTACACCGTCTGGGGATCGCTCGACGGCAAGGACTACAAGGTCTTCGGTCAGATCGATCCCGTGCCCAACCACGGCCTGCGCATGCGTGTGCTCAACGTGGGCGGCATGCCGGCGCGTTTCGTGCGCGTGGGAGAGGGCGTGGGCGACAGCTTCTATTCGCTTTCCGAGGTCGCGGCCTACTGCCAGGTGCCGTCGCCCTTTCCGCCGTCGATGAAGGTGGTGGACGCGCCTCCCGCCGCGGTGCCGCCCAAGAAATGGCTCGACTACTGGGACAACGACGCGGCCGCGCGCTGGCAGTTGGCCCTGGCACTTCTGGGCATCGCGTTTCTGTGGTGGGAGCGCAAGCTCAGCGACGCGGGCAAGGCGGCGGCGAAGAAGCGCCTGCGCGGGGTTCTGGTCGGGATCATGGGCGTGCTGGCCTTCCTGACCTACTTCAACTTCGGCTGGTTCCACTTCCCCAACTTCATCCACGGCTGGGACACCTTCCACTACTACATCGGTTCCAAGTACTTCAAAGAGAACAGCTACGAGCGCCTGTACGAGTGCGTGGCCATCGCCGACAGCGAAGAGCCGAACCTGCGCCGTCGGGTCGAGCTGCGCAAGATGACCGATCTACGCACCAACCAGGTCATCACCACGGCGGATATTCTGGCCCATCCCGAGCGCTGCAAGATGCATTTCACGGACGCGCGCTGGGAATCCTTCAAACACGATTTGCGCTACTTCCGCACGCTGGAAAATGCGCGGCGCTGGGACGATGCCCAGACCGACCACGGCTACAACGGCACGCCGGTGTGGAACATCGCCGGTACTCTCTTAAGCAACCTCGGGCCAGCGAGCCGGACGCAGATCCTGATACTCGACGGCATCGATTGCGGGCTGATAGTCCTGCTCGCGCTCATGATCTGGTGGGCTTTCGGTTGGCGCGTATTTACCGTGTCCCTGATTGTGTTCTCCACAAACTTCCCCTCGCGTTGGTATTGGACGGGCGGATCGCTCTTGCGCTGGGACTGGCTGTTCTGGATGGTGGCGTCGGTGTGTCTGCTCAAGAAGGAGAAGTTCTTCTACGGCGGCATGTGCTTGGCCTATTCGACCCTGCTGCGCATTTTTCCTGGCTTCATGTTCGTGGCGCCGCTCATCGCGGCGGTTTACCACTACGTCAAGCACCGGGAGCTTGAGAAGCGCTTCCTGCGCTTCTTCGTGGGCGCGGCGGTGGCCGTGGCGATCTTGGTGCCGGTCAGCGTGGTGACCTCGGGCGGGCCGCAGGCCTATCCGGCCTTCATTCGCAACACCATCAAACACTCCGAAACGCCGCTCACGAACTACATGGGCCTGCGCACGGTGGTCAACTATCGGCCATCCGAGGTCGGGCGCCTCATGCGCAACGACCAGCTTGTGGACGCATGGAGCCGCTGGAAAGAAGCGCGGCTCAAGAGCTTCCGCGAGGCGCGCCCGCTCTACATCGGCATCATCATTTGCTATCTGGTGCTCATCGGTATGGCGGTGCGGGGCGCCGATCCCTGGTTCGCGACAGCCTTGTCGGCGACGCTCATCGCTTTTGGGGTCGAGCTCACCTGTTACTACTACTCGTTCCTCATTGTGGTGGCCTTGCTTTATGCAAAGCGGGAGGTGGCGGGAAGGTGGCTCATGGCCGTGACGGCGTTCACCCAGTTCATTGGCTGGGCGCCGATACAGGGCATGCCTGGCTGGCTTGCCAAGATCTTGCCGAGCTCGCTCCGCAACTCGGCGGCCGTGAAGAATTTCGGCATGCCGACCGGTCTCGACGAGCAGTACACCTGGATGGCTCTGGCTACCCTGGTCGGTTTCGTCTTGATTGCTTGGGACCTGATGGTCGCTCGCCAGGCCGAACTTGCGCCCGCCGGGACGCAAGGCCAGCCCGTCCCGGTGACTGCGCAAGCCACTGTCGAAGACTCCCACGAGGAGCCTGAAGTGGCGGAGGCCAAGTCCGGCCAGCCGGTCTGGCGCGAGCGCCTCGAGCGTCGCATGAGCGGCGGCAAACGCAAGCGGCGCCGGTAGACGCCGAATAGAAAAAGGACAGAGAGGAACCGATTTCCCGATTCCTCTTTGTCCTAGCGTTCCGGCCGGGCGGATTGTGCCGCCGGAAACAAGGGCCACTGGGGCCGAACCGAGGAGCCTAGCGCTGTCTAGCGCCGCTTCTTCTTGGCCGGCTTCTTGGCCGGCTTCTTGGCCGGCTTCTTGGCAGCCTTCTTCTTGGCGGGTTTCTTGGCAGCGGGTTTCTTGGCAGCCTTCTTCCGCTTCTGGCCACCGACGGCGCGCTTGGCACGCGAGACGTCGCCATCCTTGTCGACGAAGTAGATGTAGTTGTTGTCCATCTCGAAGCCGCCTTCGGCGAGCTTCTCCGGCTTGCCCTTCGGCACTCCGGGCTGCTTGCGACGGACCTGCCAAACGTCACCGTCCTTCACATACAGCATAAAGTCCTTGTTGCGATCAATGCCTAGCTTCTTGACTTTCTCGGCCATTACTCCACCCTCCGTCTGAGTTGTGGCGAAATTGAGGACTCACGCATCGTAGCCTTGGGGAATTCGCTGTCAAGCGCTTTCCGTCGGAGGCTCCGCAATCAGGTGGCGGCGGCGAGGTAAACATGCTCGACCGAGGCCTGGGCCGGCTCGTCGAGCAGGCTGCCGTCGAAGCCGGCGAAGGTCTCGAGGGGGCGGAAACCGGCGCCTTTGAGCAGCCGGTCGACGTCTTCTGGCCAGAGCTGGCGATGGCACAGCCGTACCACGTGTTCGCGGCCGCAGGGCTGGCCTTTTTCGTCGATGGGCTGGTAGTAGAGGCGCATGTGGAGCAGACGAGTTTTTGGGTCGAAGCGGTGGTTGGTGGTGTACACGAAGCGCTGCCGGGTCGCCGGGTGGCGAAAGGTGGTGCGGCCCCAGCGCCGCTTGGGATCGCGCCCAATCCAGGCAGGGTCAGGGGCGAGTACATCGAAGAGGAGCCAGCCGCCCTGGACCAGGCTGGCGCGCGCCGAGCGCAGAAAACGGCGGAGATCGTCGTCGGACAGGAGGTGCTGGACACTGTGGAAGGCCGAAATGGCCATGCCGGCCGGCCGGCGAAGCGCGAAGGCGCGCAGGTCGGCCCGCACCAGCGTGCAGCGTTTGGCACGGCTTGGCGACAGGCGGCGGACGCGGCGCTGGGCCGCCGCCAGCATGTCGGCCGAGCGGTCGAGCCCGATGACCTCGTGCCCGTCGCGCAGCAGGGGCACGAGCAGTCGGCCACTGCCACAGGCAAGGTCCAGCACCGGCCCGGGCGCGAATGCCACGCGGTTCTGGGCTAGATGCCGGTAGAAGTGGATGTCGGCGCGGCGGCGGCGGTACTCGTAGTCGTAGAGCGCGACATCGACGAACGGCTCGCGGCAGCCCGCCTCGGCGTTGAGGAGCGAGGTGGAAATGCGGTCCTTCGTCATGGGCCCGAGTATGCAATAAGCTTGGCCCATGCAGACGATTGTGTTGCTTTCCGGCGGGCTGGATTCGGCGACGGTGCTGGCCATGTGCCGCGCCGAGGGTAAGGCGTGCCACGTGCTCAGCTTCCGCTATGGGCAGCGGCACGAGGTCGAACTGGCCGCCGCCGCCCGCATCGCCCACAGCCTGGGCGCGGCCTCGCACCGTGTGTGCGCCATCGACGTCGCGTGCCTGTCGGGCTCTGCGCTGACCGGACGGGGTGAGGTTCCCAAAGGGCGGAGCGAAGAGGAGATTGGCCAAGGCATTCCGTCGACCTACGTCCCAGCCCGCAACACACTTTTCGTGGCCCATGCGCTCGCCTTGGCCGAGTCTATTGGGGCGGCGGAGATCGCCCTCGGCATCAACGCCCTCGACTATTCCGGTTATCCCGACTGCCGGCCCGAGTGGCTGGCCGCCGTGCAGGAGGTGGCGCGCCTTGGTACCAAGGTCGGCGTCCTTGGGCAGCCAGTGCGTTTGCTCGCGCCGCTCGTGACGATGAGCAAGGCCGACATCATCCGCGCCGGCGCCGCGCTCGGGGTTGACTTTAGCCTCACCCTTTCTTGCTACGACCCGGCCACCGACGGCGACGCGTGCGGCGCGTGCGACGCATGCATTCTCCGCCGTCGCGGCTTTGAGCAAGCCGGAGTCCCCGACCCGACCCGCTACCAGCGCTAGTCGCTGCGCGTGGCCCAGCGACCGCCGAATGTGCCCACGCCGAGGAAGGCTGGCTTCAAGCGGGGCAGAAGACCGAGGTCGGCGAGGTTCGGGATGGGCGTGCGGACGCGGGGGCCGGCCTGCCATGGAGCTGGCCGCTCCTGGAGTGGTTGGAGCGGTTGGCGATTGGGAGTCGCGCCGTTGGCGTGGACCACGGGTTCGGGGGCCGTGCCGCGTCCATCGCGTCCGTCGCGCCCGCGCCGCCCGCGCCGGTCGCGGCCCGTCTCGGCATCCACGTCGATGAGCAACTCGGGCGGAAGTTCTTCTTCGAACACTGCGGCTTCCGCCACGGCCTCGGCCGGGGATTCGGTCGCCGTGCTCAGGTCGGCGGGCAGATCGCTTCCTTCGGCGCGCGCCACGAGGTGGGCCAGCCAAAGCGCATCTTTGTAGAAGGGGCGATTGCCGAGACGCGAGTGGCGCCGCCCAGGTTTGTTTCCCGGCAGAAGGTAGCGCAGGGTCAGCAAGATCTGACGACACACCTCGGAGTCGCGGCGCGAGGCCTTGAGACGTTCGAGGATGGGCTGCACCGATTGCCCCACCACCTGGGCGATGTTCTGCACCGGCACGGAATCGGGAGAAAGCGCGTCGCGCAGGGGTGGCAGGAGCAGGGTCGCCAGGATCATGGCGTCCGAGGGGGTCTCATTGCGGGTGACGATCGACTCGTCGAGAGCGCGCATGTAGGCCCAGAAGCGCTCGATACGCTGCTTGACCAGTGGGTCGGAGTCGCTGTTGGCCCACGCTTGCGCCAACTCGGGCAGGAGAAATTCAAGCAGGCCCGTCTCCACCAGCAGCTCGAAGGATTTGCGTGCGGCACCCGCGCGCAGCAGGCGATAGAACTCCTCGGTGACGCGGGCCTGGGCGCATTTCTCCAGCTCGGCCTTGTGCTCCATCATGCGGCGAAATGTTTCTGGCTCGATGGTCAGGTCACAGCGGGCGGCGAACTTCACGGCGCGCAGGATGCGCACTGGATCTTCGCGAAAACGGATGTCGGGATCGCCAATGGTGCGCACCAGGCGGGCTTCCAGATCCGGCAAGCCAGCGACGTGGTCGATGACTTGCGCGGTGTCGACGTCGAAGAACAGCCCGTTGATGGTGAAGTCGCGGCGGCGCGCATCCTCCTCGGCGGTGCCGAAGACATTGTCGTGGCGGATGAGCAAGTCCGTGCTCTTTTCTTCGGCCGGCGTTTCTCCGTTGTCGTCCTCGGCGGTGCGCGGGTTGGTGCGGAAGGTTGCGACTTCGACAATCTTGCGTCCGAAGAAGACGTGCGCCAGGCGGAAGCGCCGGCCGATGATGCGGCAATTACGGAAGCAGCGGCGGATGTCGTTGGGGGTGGCGGAGGTCGCGACGTCAAAGTCCTTGGGCTTGCGGCCAAGCAGGAGATCGCGCACGCAGCCGCCCACCAGATACGCCTTGTGTTGGTAGCGACGTAGGCGCTGTACCACCCGCAAGGCGTCGGGATCAATCTGATCCAAACGTATTTCCATGTTCTCTTGCCGTACCACGTCGGGAGCGACGGAGCAAGCTAGCACTACGGCGCGAGCGGCAGGAGTTGGTCCTTGAGGTGAGGAGGTGGAACCGCCGCAGGGGTGGTCGGCGCGGGCTTGCGCACGGGCGCGGCGGTCTTGGGCGAGGGCGCGGTCGGGGCCGCCAATGGCCGCACAGGTGGCGGAGGCGCGAGCGCGGGCACGGGAACAGGGGCAGGGGGAACCGCGGAAGGCGCGGGTTGCGGCGCCACGAGGCTCGGCGGCGGCGGTTCGGGCTCCGGGCGCGCGAAGTGCTGCTTCGCTTTGATGACGGCGAAGGCCAAGAGGAAGGTGAGAACCGCGACCAGCGCGACCAGAATGACGTTGCGGCCTGTGGAATCGTGCGGGATTTTCAGGTCGTCATCGCTAAGCCCTGCCATGCGGCTGCGTGACTCGAAGCGACCACTGTCGGTCCAGCGGCCGAGGAAGCGCGCGAGCCGGCTCTGGCGCGGTCGCGGGGAGCGTCGTCCGGGAATGGACGCGGTGACTTCCTCGGGCATGGCGGCCATGACCTGGGCGCCGAAGGGCGGCGTTCGGAGAGGCTGCGCGGGTGGTAGCGGTGTTGGGGATCTCGGGGCTTTAGGCGGTGTGAATCCCGACGGCAGGCGCAGGTGGGCATCATGCCCGATGATGGTGCGCGCGGCGCGCGCCTCGTCGGAATCCGGAGGCTCGGAACCGTCGCCGGTAAAGCCGAATCTGGTCTTGGAACCCGACATTGCCGAGATCCACATTACCAGGAGGCGGAAGCCAGGGCCATGAGGCTTGTGGCTGGGGATCTTCGGTTGGCAGTTGCGGGTTGGCAGTTGCGCGTCCGCGTCGCCCGGGCCAATCTGGGCCGAGACGGGAAGTTTCCGTCTTGGCCCACTCCGTCAGCGCATGCGCCTGCTTTTTGTCGTCAACAATCCTCAAAGTCTTCGCGCGACCCACACCACGGTGTATCTCGCGGCCGCAGCGCGCGCGCGTGGGCACGAGGTGGCGTTCATTTCGGTCGACGATTTCGCCTACGAGCGCGAGGTCACGGGGCGGGTATTGTTTCCCGCCCAGAGCACCAGCCGTGAACCCTCCGCGCTGCTGGCCGATCTGGCGTCGCCGGGGGCGCAGCGCGCGGATGCACGGCTGGCGGACTTCGATGCGGCGCTTCTGCGCAACAATCCGCACGTGGGCGACGGACGAACGATGCGCGTGAATCCTGCCATCGAGCTCGGCCGGCGGCTGAAGGAGTCGGGCACGATGGTGCTTAACGATCCCGATGGGCTGCGGCGCGCGGGCTCGAAGATGTACCTGGCGGGCTTCCCCGCCGCCATACGCCCCAAGACCCTCATCACATGCGCCGCCAATCGCGTGCGCGCCTTCCTGCGCGAACTCGACGGCGCCGCGGTCATCAAGCCGCTCTATGGCTACGGCGGTCGCAATGTCTTCTTTGTCGGGCGGGGCGAGATGGCGAATCTGCCCCAGATCATTTCTACGGTGCGCGGGAGCGGCTACTTGCTTGTGCAAGAGTACGTCCCTGAAGCCGCGCGCGGCGACAAGCGCGTGTTGCTGGTGGGCGGAGTTCCGCTGGAGGCGGGTGGGCAGGTGGCGGTGTACCGTCGCTTGCACAGCCGCGAGGACATGCGCAACAACATGCAAGCCGGAGCTTCCCGGCGCCGCTGCCGGTTGACCAAGGCCGAGCGCGAGCTGTGCGAAACCATTCGCCCGCGCTTGATTGCCGACGGGCTCTATTTCGTGGGCTTGGATATCGCGGGCGGCAAGATCCTTGAGATCAACGTGTTCGCGCCAGGAGGGTTGCACAACATGCGCGAACTCTACGGCGTCGATCTTGCCGACGCGGCCATCGCCGACCTCGAGCGCAAGTTCAAGCTGCGCGGCGCCTACCACGAACCCGTCCCGCCGCATGTTTTCATGCGAGGGTAGACGCGCCTTTCGCCGAGATTTACCCCGAGCTTGGCCAGAGTTACAGCTTGAACTGGCCAACGCTGGTGCTGAGCTGTTTGGCGAGCGCAGCAAGCTCCTCCGAGTGGGATTTCACTTGCTCACCACCCTTAAGAATCTCCATCACGGAAACATGGACGCTCGCTACGTCCTCGGCGATGGAGCGCGAGACGGTCGCTGTCTCGGTCACACGGTGGTTGGCTTCCTGTACGGCAGTTGATGCTTGCGCGATGTTGCCGGCCACCTCACGGGTGGCGGAGGATTGTTCCTCGACCGCGGACGCCATGCTGGTGACGATGTCGTTGACCTCCTTGACCACCGCTCCGACCTTTTGGATGTCCGCGATAGCGCCGCCGGCCGACGTCTGCACGCTGCTGACCTTGCTCTTAATGTCTTCTGTGGCCGCGGCCGCTTGTTGCGATAGTTCTTTCACCTCGCTGGCAACCACCGCGAATCCCTTGCCGGCCGCACCGGCGCGCGCTGCTTCGATGGTGGCATTGAGCGCCAGCAAGCTGGTCTGAGCCGCGATGCTTCGGATCGTGTCGGTGACTTTCCCAATGTCGCTGGCGGCCTGTCCAAGCTGCTGCATGGTTGTGTAGATGGCCTGCGATTGCTGGCTGGCCTGGTCGCTGATGGTGCGCGCGCGGGCGGAATTGCTGGCGATGTCGCCAACCGTGTGGCTCATTTGCTGGGTGGCCGCGGCCACCGACTCGAGGTTGCGCGAAGTCTCGCCGATGCTCGTGGCTACCGACTCCGTATTGGTGCTCGATTCCTCCGCCGCGGCGGCGACCGTGGATGCCTTGTCGAGCATGTTCTTGGCGCTTTCAGCCGTCTGGCTGGATAACTTGGAAAGCCCGGTGGACGCAGAGTCGAGCGTGCTTGCGCCGCGAAGGATGTCCCCAAGGATCCGACGCATGTTGCTTCTCATCTCGTTGAGGGCCGCGATCAGCCGTCCGACTTCATCGCTAGGGCCCTTTTCGAGTTCTTGGCTCATGTCCCCGTTGGCCATGGCCGAGGCGAAAACACCAGCGCGGCCGAGACGGCGGATGATGTTTGACGTTACTTGATTGACGAAGCCCGCACTGAGGACCATGGCGACCAGCACGGTCGCGCCGAGAACACCTAGAATCAGACCGCGGCTGTTTACCATGGCCGTGACCTCGGTCTCTTCCTTCTTCAGCGAGCCGTCGGCGATGTTGACAACCTCCTCGATGGCCGCCCGGTGCTTTTCGTACAGTGGGAGCAACAAAACGCGTAGTGCGGCTCGTGCCTTTTCTCGCTCGTTGCGCTCGACCGCGGGCAAGACCTGTGTCTCGGTCACCTCGAAGAACTTGAGCGCTGGGCGGTAGGAGGTCTCAAGGAACTGTTCGCGCAGATGTCCCGCGGGCAGCGCCTTGCCCCAGAACTCATGTCGCTCGTCGAAATCGCGTCGAAGCGCGTGCAGCCTTTCCACCAGGGCCTTCTGCCTGGCTGGATCTGTTTCATCCACGAGCTGATAGACGACTAGGTAGGTTTCGACGATGTACTCCGGCGGCGGCAAGATGTCAGCGATGAGATCCTTGCTGTCGACAATGCTCTGGTAGTGCGTCCCAGTGACCTTCGTCGTCTCGACCGTGTTCCAGGCCAGGGAGGCGAAGGCGATGAAGGCCAAGATGCAGAGAGCGATGGCGAAAAGAAGCTTGAGTCGAATGCTCATTGGTTTTTCTCCGGCGGGTCTTCCTCGGTGCCTTGGTTGGTCAAGACCAAGACGGGTGGCAACATATGCAAGATCGGATGCTTGTGACGCAGGCTTGAGCGCCGATCGGGGCATTTTCACAGACATGACCTTGCGGAAGCAATCATCGGCGCCGTTTATCCCGAACCGCGGCTACCGATGGCATCGGGAATGGTGCTCGGGAATGGTGCTCGGGAATGGTACTCGGGAATGGAATGGTGCCAGAGTTTTAAAGCCCGCAGGGAATGGTGCCAGAGTTTTAAAGCCGCGAGGCGAAGCAGCACCTGAGACAGTGCAAGCGTTCTCGCGTTCGGCGCGCCGCTGTCCGGAATTCGGACGAGGCAACTTCTCATCATCCGTTGCCGATAGTCCGGTATGCCACGACCTCTCCGCTTCATTCCCGAACACTCCCTCGCCGAAATCACCACCCGCACATTGCAGGGCAGGCTGTTGCTCAAGCCCTCGCCCGAACTCAACGACCTTGTCCTCGGCGTCATTGGCAAAGCCCAGGATACCTACAAGATGGTGATCCATGGCTTCGTCGTGGTCTCCAACCACGCACACCTGTTGGCGTCGCCGACGAGCGCCCAGCAGCTTGCCCGGTTCATGCAGTTCCTCAATGCCAACATCGCCAAGGAGGTTGCCCGCCTCTACAACTGGCCCGAGCGCGTCTGGTCGCGCCGCTATCGTGCCATCCCCGTCGTCGACGACACGTCTGCCCACGCGCGCATGCGCTACCTGCTCGCCCACGGCGCAAAAGAGGGCCTGGTGTCCGGCGCTGGCTCCTGGCCCGGCCCAAACTGCATCGCTGCCCTCACCCACCGCGACCCCTTGCGCGGGACGTGGTTCGACCGCAGCGCCGAGTACCGCGCCCGCGCCGCCGGCAAGGACGTCAAGCCCGGCGAGTTCGCCACCACCTACGACATTCAGCTCACTCCCCTGCCCTGCATGCTCGACATGACCGAAGATCAGTGCCAAGCGCATTACCGCCGCGTCGTCCGCGAGATTGACGTTGCCGCCGAAGCTGCCAACAAGGAGAAAGGGCGGACGCCGATGGGCGTGCAGGCCATCCTGGACCAAGATCCCCATCATCGGCCCGCAGCTCCCGACCGCAGTCCCGCACCCTTGGTCCACGCCCACGACGACGAGAAACGCGACGGCTACCTCGCCGCCTACCGAGTCTTCGTCGCCAACTTCCGCGCCGGGGTCGACAGTCTCAAGGCCAAGGCAAGACAGATCACCGAGCTGTTTCCTGACTGGGCCTTTCCTCCGGCCTTGCCGTTCAAGGCGATTGCACCACCGGCTGCAGCCTGATCCCGGTCCTGACCACGACGGAAGCCCAGCCCGCCGGCCACCTGACACTGGCCCAGAAGGGAGTCTCTGCCCGGCGTCTGCATTCAGCGTCACATCGGTCGCGGCGCCTTCGCAGTAGGCATGGCCATAGCCAGGACCAGCCTCTCCCCGGCACCACCGCCGACGCT
>Ga0224559_1000058_pt1 | contig 60643 bp, 48 predicted proteins | sample 714S33034metaG_FD_180676 | JGI IMG/M metagenome (GOLD analysis project Ga0224559, IMG submission 180676) | Peat soil microbial communities from Stordalen Mire, Sweden - 717 S3 30-34 | ecosystem: Environmental > Terrestrial > Soil > Wetlands > Peat | place: Sweden: Norrbotten County, Stordalen... | reverse complement strand
TGTCGATGATTGCGTTTTCGATGCGCGCATTCTTGCCGATGCCCATGCGCGGCAGCCCGCGCGCCTCGTGCTGCTGGATGGATTCCATCGACTCGTAGTAGTCACAGCCCATCGTGACCGTGCGCGCCATCTTGCACCCGCTGCCGATGCTGCTGCGAATGCCGATCACCGAGTGTTCGATGCGTGCGTCGTTGATGATGCAGCCGTCGCACAGCAAGGCGTGATCGAAGGTGCCGCCGTTGATCTTCGAGCCCGGCAGCCAGCGCGGCCGGCTGAAAATCGGCGCCGTCATGTCGAAGAAGCTGAAGCGCGGCAGCTCAGCAGCCAGATCCAGGTGCGCCTCGAAGAAGGCGCGAATGGTTCCGATGTCCTCCCAATAGCCCTGGAACACGTAGGAAAACACGTTCCTCGACGCGATGGCATTGGGAATGATGTGTTTGCCGAAATCCGACTGATCGTTGTCGAGCACCTGCACGAGCGCATCGCGGTTGAACACGTAGATGCCCATGGAAGCCAGGAACATCTCGTCGTCGCCGTTGAGATTCAGGCGGCCGTACCACTCGCGCGGCAAGCGCAAACTGTCGAGCAAGGCCGGCTCCTTGGGCTTCTCGACGAAGCGATGGATGCGGCGGTTCTCGTCCATGTGCATGATGCCGAGGCTGCTGGCGTCGCGCCGGATGACGGGAATGGTGGCCACGGTGATCTCGGCGCCGCTCTGCACGTGCTGCTCGAGGATGTGTCGGAAGTCCATGCGGTAGAGCTGATCGCCGCCGAGAATGAGGATGTACTCGGGCTCGTGGGTCAGAAAGTGCATCATGTTCTTGCGAACCGCGTCCGCTGTGCCGTGCCACCAGGACGCATCCGAGAAGGTTTGCTGCGCGGCCAGAATCTCGACGAATCCACCTGTAAACGGGTCGAACTTATACGACCCCGAAATATGCTTGTGCATCGAGGCCGACTGAAACTGGGTCAGCACATAGATCGAACGCAGGTCCGAGTTGATGCAGTTGGAAATCGGGATGTCCACCAGGCGGTACTTGCCCGCCAGCGGAACCGCGGGCTTGGCCCGATCCTTGGTCAGTGGGAACAGCCGCGTCCCCGCCCCGCCGCCCAGGATTACGCTGAGAACCTTCTTCATGTCGATTGTCATGCGAACAGCCTTGCCTCCATGGTGAGCCACGTGGGAACGCCCCGCCCGGGGTCGCTTAACCACGGTCCCACGCCAGGCGCAACTTGGCCAGAATTTGGTCGACCGGCCCACATGGAGAGCCCTTTCTCAGCCTTTCGCCACAATGGCGCGCAGATCCGCCTCGCTGCGCTTCTTGCCGTCTTCCTCGAACCACACCACGAACTTGCAGCCCTCGCGCCAGCGGCCGCAGCCCCAGCCGCGCTTGCCGGAGATGATGCGACCTTGCTTGCAAGCGGGACAAATCAAGTCGGCGAAGCCCTTCTCTTCTGGTTTCGCCACCTCGGCCGGCTTCGCTTTGCGCGGTTTGCGCGGACCGGCAGGCCCGCGCTTGGCCGCGAGCTGCGGCGACAACGGCACCTCGGCCATGGGCGCCGCGGCGCGGATGGCGTCCACGACCTCTTTCACGTAGCGGACGATGTCGCCCATGAAGGTCGCGCGCTGCTCCTGCCCGCGCGCGATGCGCGCCAGGCGTGCCTCCCAGGCGCCGGTCAGCTCGGGCGAATACAAACTGTGCACCGGCAGCGCATCGATCAGGCCGATGCCCATGGGCGTGGGCACGAGTTGCTTGCCCTCGCGCACGACGAAACCGCGCTTGAGCAAGGTTTCGATGATAGCCGCGCGCGTGGCCGGCGTGCCCAGGCCGCTGTCCTTCATGGCCGCGCGCAATTCTTCGTCCTCGACGAGCTTGCCCGCGTTTTCCATGGCGGCCAGCAGAGTCGCTTCGTTGTGGCGCGAGGGCGGCTTGGTCTTCTTGGCCACGGTTGCGAACGCGCCCGCCAGGCGCTCGCCCTCGGCCAGGGCCGGCAAGGTGGACGTCTCCTCCTCGTCGTCGTCCTTCTTCTTGCCCCTCTTGCCCGGCTTGTCGTCGTCATCGCCAAAACCGGCGACCTCTTGCCAGCCCGCCACCAAGCGCACCTTGCCGCGCGTGACGAATCGATCCGGCTGCGCCGGCAGCGTCGCAATGGTCGCGCCCTCCTCGGCGACCGGCGCCTTGGCCGGCTGCGTGGCGCCCGGCCCCACGCGCACCACCACCTCGGTCTGCGCGAACTCGGCGTCGGGATAGAAAACTCCTAGAAAGCGCCGCACCACCAAGTCGAAGATGCGCTGCTCGTCGCGGCCGAGCGACTTGGGATCCACTGCCTTGCCGGTGGGAATGATGGCGTGGTGGTCGGAAACCTTACTGTCGTCGAATACACGCTTGCCCACGCGCGGCGGACTTTCGAGCAGCGGCCGCGCGAAGGCGCTGTACTCGGCAAGCTTCTCCATCCCGCCCACGATGCGCTCCATTTCCTTGGCCATGTCGTTCGACAGGTGGCGCGAATCGGTACGCGGATAGGTCAGCACCTTGTGGCGTTCGTACAAGGCCTGCGCGGCTTCCAGGGTTGCCTTGGCCGAAAGCCCAAAGCGCTTGTTGGCCGTGCGCTGCAAGGTCGTCAGATCGAAGAGCAGCGGTGGCGGTTCGCGGCTGCGCGACGGCTTCAGAGTCTCCACCACCGGTCCCACCGGATCGTCCACACCGCCATGCGCACGGTCGCGTTCGGCCACGCTGTCGGCCAAGGCTTCTTGCGCGAACCGGCTGAGCTTGCCCGCGGAGAACGTCGCCGGGAACTTCGCACCCGCGCCTGTCGTGAATTCCGCCTTGAGCAACCAGAAGTCCTGCGGCACGAAGGCACGTATCTGCTTCTCCCGCTCGACCAAGATAGCCAGGGTCGGCGTCTGCACACGCCCGATGGAAAACAACGTCGAATTGTCGCCGGTGCGGTGGCGGATGGTCACCGCGCGCGTGGCATTGAGCCCGACCAGCCAGTCCGCCTCCGACCGGCAGCGGGCCGCATCCGCCAATGCTTCCAGCTCGCCTCCCGGTTTCAGCCCGGAGAAACCGCGCCGAATCGCCTCATCCGTGAGCGAAGAAATCCACAAGCGCCGGATAGGCATGTGGCTTTGGGCCAACTGGTACACGTAGCGGAAGATCAGCTCGCCCTCGCGGCCGGCGTCGCACGCGTTGACGACCTCGGTGAAGCGCCCATCACGCAAGAGCTCGCACACCGCCCGCAGCTGGTCGCGCGTGGAAGGCACCGCCCGCAATTTGAATTCGGCCGGCAGCATGGGCAGGGTGTCCATGCGCCAGGCCTTCCAGCGCCCGTCGTAGCTGGCCGGCTCATCGAGTTCAACCAGGTGGCCGATACACCAGCTGATGACGTGGTCCTTGCCCTCGAAACAGGCCTTGCCCGCAGGCCGCACCCCGAGCACCCGCGCCAGGTCGCGCGCCACGGACGGTTTCTCCGCAATCACCAGTTGCACGATGGCAGTCTATCGGATGCGGCGAAGGAATTGTTGCGCGCGATGAGGTTGGCGAGGAGAGATTGCGGGAGTGAGGCGTGGTAAATTGACCATCGTGCGCGACACCTCGCCCACGATGGACCGCATGTAACCACATCCGGTCACTGTCGCGACCGTGCCTACCCCTTGGGATCCCCGAAACATTCGGGTCTTCCCCTTCTCTTGGCACACCCGGCACCCGCGACAAGAATCGCCTCGCTTGCCCACCCTGGTGGCGGGACTGGAGGATCCGATGCGAACTATGAAACCCGCAGCGGCCTCGAACGCGATCCCGCGCAGGCGCGCCCGAAAAACGTGAGGCCTTCCCTCGATCTGCCTGCGGAACATTTCAGTCGAGGCATCGGTGGGTAATCTCTTCTGAACTCCGCGCCGAAGCCAGACAAGTCCGCAGCGAATCTCGCACCTTCCGCCCCTGCTGACAACGATCCAGATCGAGTGCGAAGCGGCGACCAAGGTCCTGTTGCCAGCGTGCACGCAGGACAGGATCCCGGTACCCAGACTCGCCAAGTTCGAGTTCGACAAGTCGTTGAAGGATCGCCGCGCATTCTTCGGCGCTCGCGGGATGCCGGTCGCAGCCCAAAAATCCGCCAACCGCGAAGACCAGACAGAACCAGAGGAACAAGCGCATGGCGGCCTTCACCTGAAGAAATGGACGCGGATGGGTGGCGACTCGGCGGTGATTGGCTGGCCATCCCTGTCGCGGGCAGGCTCGAACCGCGTCCGCAGCGCGCATAGGCGCGCGGCAGTACCGAACCCGAATCCGGGATCGCTGAGAATACCGACTTTGTCGGCTCGGCCGTCGGCGCGCACGCTCGCTTGCAATACGACCGTCTGCTCGTTGACGTGCTCGGCGTCGGCTTCCGCCGGCCACGGACAGTTCCAAGCGGACTGATCGAGTGAGACTTGATGCGCGCGGCTGCGAACACTAGTCGGTGCGCTCTTGGGAGCTTCGGGTGACACTGGGCCAAGCGCCGCCTTGCGGTTGGTTCCGCTGCTGGTCGTCGCTCCGCCGGCATAGGAAGTGCCCGAGCCGACGATGAATGCCGTGCCGGTGAAATCGGCCGGCTCCGTGGACACCGCCGCAAGTTGTCCCGCCCGTGCGGGCGGCGTTGCGCGGGCTGGTTGCAAATGGGCTGCCCGCGCGGATCGCGAAACCGCGATGTGCGGCGCTTCCGCTGTGGGGGCAGAAGGCGGCGCAACGGGCGGTGGCGGCGGCGTCACATCGATCGATCGCTCCATCGCAATCGCCTCGTGAATGCGCGCGGCCATCTCCGCGCTCCACGGGCCGAGAGAGCCGCCCAGTCGACTGACCAACACGAACACGCCACCATAGAGCGCCACGACCACCGCGCCACCCAACGCCAGTCGCCGCCATCGGCCGGTGGGCTCGGCGAGAAAGACCAGGTCGACGATGCGCGGTGAACGAGCCACGAGTTTGGTCAACGGAGGATAGCCCATGAAACGCGCCTCACTATTTCTCCTGCTCGACCGGAAGGGCACCAAACGCCACACGCGTCAGCCCGGCACCCTTGAGCAGATCGAGCACATGGATCACGCGCCGATGCGGGACCTCCCCGTCGGCCTGGATGATGGCGCGCAAGTCCCGATCGCCCGCCAACGCCGCGCGGGCTTTGTCCGCCAACGCTTCATCGTTCGCCAGGGCGGCGCCATTGACCAACATCGGCCCGCGCAGCGGCACGATGACCGACAGCACGACCTGCACCTCCTCGCCATGCGCCGCGTGCGGCAGATCCAGCGGCACCGCCGGGGTCACGATGATCTTCGCGGTCACGATGAAAATCACCAGCAACACCAGCATCACATCCACCATCGGCGTGACGTTGATGCCGGAGATGATTCCGTTCGCTGCTTGGCCGCTAGGCGCCGCCATCCGCCACCTCCCGCAACCGAGGTGCCTGTCTCGGCCCCCGTGCATCCTCCGCGATGTATGCAAGCACCAGGTTGGTGAGCACCTCGGACCCGGTGAGTAAGGCTATCACCCGTCGCTGCAAATAGTTATAGGCCGCCACCGCCGGCAGCGCGACCAGGATGCCGACAGCTGTCGCCACCAATGCCTCAGCGATACTGGCCATCACCGCTTGTGAAGCTACCTGGCCTGCCGCCGCCGCGTGGGCAGGGGCAGCGTGGCCGAGCTCTTCGAAGGCGTGGATGACACCGACCACGGTGCCGAACAGTCCGATGAAGGGCGCGTTGTTGCCCACGGTGGCCAGGAAAGCAAGCCAGCGTTCGAGCCGCCCTCGTTCGAGAGCCGCCGCGCTTTGCATGGCCTTCTCGGCGGCTTCAGTTCCCCTCTCGGCCAGACGCAAGCCCGCGTCCGCCACGCGTGCCGCGACCGCCGGACTGGCTTCGAGCACGCGCCGTGCGCTCGCGAAATCGCCGCTCGACAGGTGTTCGTCGAGCTGGCGAGCAAGCGTTTCGAGATCCCCGCCGCGACGACGGAGATAGAGCCAGCGCTCGATGGCCAGCGCGAGGCTGGCCATCGAAAGCGCCCCAAGAAACCACAGAACCCAGCCCGCGCCCGAGGCGAGCAGGATCCGCTTGACCGTTTCGATGGTGCTCAAGGTTCACCTCATTGGGGCGAGGGATAGTGCCGCTCGACCGCGCACAGTCCGTCCGAGTTCAGGTGCCCTTGCGTACTCTGGTCGTAGGTCGTGTAGTCGTAATAGTCGCGCAGGCCGGTGGAAGGATCGTTCCCGGTCGCGTGAGGCACGCTCTGCGGATCGAAAGCCATGGCGCCGGTGAACTGCGGGTGAACGTCGGTCGGCGAATCCATGCAGTAGCGCCAGTTGAGGCGATTGCCAAGTGCATCCGTGTACGCGGTGTAGTCCACCCCCTGGGTCATTTCCAGTGTCACTGTGGGCACGCCCGCGTCCAATTGGCCGACCACGCGCGCGGCGAACTGATCGAAGTGCGCGGGCGAGTCGTGGAGCACGCTGTCCCAGAATGGGTGGTCGGTGTGAATAGTGACTTGCCCGATCACCGATTCGTTGGCCAGGAACGCAATGCCGCGCTCGTGTTCTTCGCCGGGGAAGGCCTGCGCCGGATCGTTGTCGGGGTTCTGGCAGTTGCCGTAGCTGGTTGGCGACTTGAAGCAGAAGTGAAAGTTCACCGTGGTCGGCCAAGTGGCGTAGATGCCGCTATTGCAATCCGTGTGTCCCGGAACCGTGCCGCCCTTGAAGGTGGCGATTCCGACGTAGAGCACGGTGCAGCCGTCCGCGACCATCTGCTGGTAGTCTGACATGGTCGCGCTATCGAGATTCACGTTGAGCGCGCTCGCGCTCGCGGGCACGACATCGAACCCGAATGCGTAGCGGGTGCCGTCGGTGGCGAAGGGCTTATTGCCGTTCTTGTTCTGGGTCTTGAGCGCCGCGATGGGCACCGCCTCCTCCCCCGGTCCGCCTGTGCCGGGAAGGTAGCTGGGATCGCCGTGCGCGAGGTCGACCGCCCACGGCCCATCCACCTCGGCGACCAGCCCGCTGCCCACGCTGCCCGGCGCCGGACCGGTGAGCGCCTGGTTGCCGGGGCTGACGTCCGGGTTGCTCGACAGGGTGATCTTGTCGACGGTGGTGAGGAGGCGAGTGAAACTCACCTGCCAACCATCTACAAAGGCGGGATCGCCATCGTTCACAGGCGGAAAGGCATAGCCCGTGAGCGCGAGGACCTCGCCCGAGACCGCGAAGAGAATTCCGCCCGGCCCCGGATCCGCGGGTGGTGTGAAGCCCGTGGCGCCCGATCCGCCCGCGCCAGTGGCGCCGTCAGCATTGGCGGACCCGCCTGCGCCGGTCGCGCCGCCGGCCGTGGTCGCCCCACCCGCGCCCGGCGGCGAACCGCTGCTGCTCCCACAGCCTCCCAACCCGGCGGACAGGACAACGACCACTCCAATTATCAAGGTCTTGGTTCGCATTCTCTCATCTCCATTTCTCATTTCTTTCATCTCCTTTTTGGTTGCGTCTATGGATTCGGGGTCCACGAGAACGTGTACGGCCCCGTGTTACGCAGATTTCCGTAAAGGTTCTGACTCGGCTGCGTGTAGGCCGCCGAGGTCGGGTTGTCGCTGAAGGCGTACGTGCCGGGCGTCGAGCCCGGCCCCAGCAAGCTGAAGTCGACGTTGGTAAACAGGCGGCACGGATCGACGGTCAAAAGCAGCCCGCCGGTCGGTTGCATGGTAACCGCGGTTGGAATCGGCGAGACGATGCGTTCCTTGCAAATGGGATCTCCCCCGGCCACCGCGCCGCCCGAGGCTTGCCGATTCGACCCGATGGTGAGCGCGGCGGTGAACGGATAGGCGCTGGCTGCTTGCGTGGCCGTGCCCGCCACCTGGAGCACGGGGACCCGATCGGCAATGGTGTTGATATCCCCGTGGGTCAGCCACACCTGGCCGACCAGCGCTGGCGGATAGGTGATCCCGTGGGCGTCGGCGGGAAACAACTGCGGGTCGGGCGACAGGAGATCCACGTCGAGGGCCGAGGTCTCTTGCGCGACGTAGGTCCCGGTGAGGTAGCAGCCGGTGGCTTGTCCGCCCGAAATCGGTTGGCTTTGATCGAGGTAGACGGCCCCGATGTGTAGCGTCGCCTGGGTCAGCGTGATGGCCCAGTTGCCGTCGTTGGTACAAGAGAGCGGCTGACCGAGGATCGCGCTCGCCGGTCCTGCGGCGGCCACCGGGAAGTCGATGGCGTTGCCGCCGGTTTGCCCCACGCACGAAAGGCCGCCCGGCGCGAGCAAGAGCGAGAAGAGCAAGAGACGTCGTGTCCGCATCACGATCCTCCCAGGTTGATGCCCAGTCTGACGAACACCGCACGGGGCGCGCCGGCCGCGAATTCGCGCCCAGGGACCAATGTTGGTTGCGGCTGGCGGTGGAAGTCCGAGGCGTAGTCGTATTCGCCCAGGCGGTATTGCGTGTTGAAGATATTGGTCGAGCTGAGCCACAATTCGTAGTGCGACCAAGAAAGGACGGCCGACGCATCGACGGTGAAGATGCGGTCGCTGACCTCCCCGTAGGGCAGCGGGCGCCGGCCGACGAAGGTCACGCCCCCACTGAGCCGTGCGTGCACCGGCGTCCCGAGCAGGCGCCACGGCAGGAAGGTGCGAAGCGCGGTGTCGGAACGAAACACAGTGGACGGCACGTAGGCCACCGCCTCGTGGTTGTCGTTAAAGGTCGCGCGCACCAGGGTCAGGTTCGCCGACTCGTCGAAGAACCGGCCAGTCAAGCGCAGCGCCCCCACCCAGCCGGAGCGCGTAGTGCCGACCCCGAGCACGTTGCGCCCGGCGGTTTGGTCGAAGATGAGATCCCTGTCGACAACGGTCTGAAAGAAGACCGAGCGCGCGACGACGGTAGTGTCCCTGATATTCGCGGCGTACCCAGCCCCCGCTTCGTAGGCGACGATGTGCGCGAACGGCGTCGCGACATCCTGGGTGATGTAGGAGGGATCGATCGATCGAATGCCCTGGCCGTAGCTGGCCGAAAAGGTGACGTCGCGAAAGGGGCCGACGATCAGCGAGGCACGCGGCAAGAACGCGACGCTCGACGTGGAAGTCTCCTGGTTGGGCTCGCGCGGCCGTCCGTAATCCTGCTGGCTGAGGCAACTCTGGTCGATGGGAGGATTGGTGGTCGAGGGATGAGCGACGGTTTTGGCGGCGCAGTTGTTGAGAACGCTGTAGGTCAGGAGGTCGGCGCGCGCGCCGCCGCGCAGACTGAGCCACCGGCTAGGACGCAGGTTCGCGTCGCCGTAGAGACCGATGTTTCCGATCTGGGAGACGAGATCGGTGTCGGTCAGGTAGGGCACGCCGGTGGTCGCCTCCAGGCGCTGCTGCGTGCCCGCGGCCTGGTCGCCGCGTGCGAAGTATCCCAGCTCCATCTCTTGGAGCTGGCCCAGGAAGGTTCCGTGCACGCGCGCGGAACCGCGCGCGCCGATGGTGACCTCGTGAACCTCGAGGTCGATCATGTCGCCACGCTGGTCGTGCACGCTCTGCAGCGGCTCCTGCACGTCGAGCAGGAACCCGGTGAAGTTCTCGAGCAGACGCATGTCACGCTTGATGACGAACATCTGCTGGGAAAACGTGGTGTCCCCGGCGCGGGTTTCGATATCCGCGGCCAGCGAGTAGCGCGAGGCATCTCCGCCCTCGGGCACGCGCTCGCGCGCGAAGCTGCTGAAGTCGTAGCTGCCGAAGAAGCCCATCTTTCCCGACGCGTAGTCGTCCTCGCGAACGATGCCGGCCGAATGGAAGTGCGTGGAATAGGCCTGGGTCGTGATGCGGTAGCTGCCGCTGTTCCCGAAGCGCCCTTCGTACTGGCCCATGGCCGACGCGCGCTGGGCGTCCCGATTCTGACCAAACCCGTCCGTCTTGTAGATCTCGGCCGCGCCGAAGGTGTGCGTGCTCTCGCCTGGCGGCCCCCACAGCCCCAGCACGCGCTGGGTGCCGAAGCTTCCGCTCATATAGCGGGCGGTGAGTCCCCGCTCGGCCAGACCGAGCTGGTAGTCGGCACTTCCCGCCACCGCGTAGTTGCCTTGCCGTGGATCGAAGGGGCCTTCGAGCACGCGCAGCGACTCGACCAACTCGGGGATGATGAAGTGGGTGTCGGCGTAGCCGTTGCCGTGCAGGTTCCCGCTCTCGTTGATGGGCACGCCGCCCACCGTGAACTCGATGTCCTGTCCTTCGCGCGCATCGAAGCCGCGCATGAAGACCTGCTCGGCGTGGCCCTCGCCGCCCTCGTTGGTCAGCAAGATGCCGGGCGCCAGCTTAAGCAGCTCGGCGGCATTCGCGCGCGGCACTTCGGCAAGCTGGTCGACGCGGATTTGGAAATCGGACGCGCCTCGACTGACGGGCGGACGGCGACCGAGCACGGTGACGTCCAGGGCAGCCGGCGCGGCTGGCGGTTGCGTTGTCGTGGGCGACGGAGGCGGGACAGTCGGTTCCTTTGCCGGTTCTTCTTGCGCCTTCACTACCTGCGCTGGGGGTGGAACCGGTGCCGGCGGCTCGAAGTGAAAGAGCAGCTGCACCCTGCTCGCCACCGCCACACCATCGCGCATGGCTGGCCGAAAACGCCACTGGCTGGCTGCCTCAATGACGGCGCGGTCGAGGGACGGTGCCGCGCCGTGGACGATTCTCACGCCAGTCACGTTCCCTTCCTTGTCGATCTCGACATTCGCCACGACATCGCCGGCTCCACCGGTGGCAGCAGCTTCGGGTGGGTATGCGGGCTGCCGCTGCTCCAGCACCTGTGGTGGTTCGACCGTGGGTATTTCCGCTTGTTGAGCGCGAGCCACAGGCTCTGCCGCGAACACAGCGCAGAATCCGAACAACAGAAAATGGCGTTTGAACCGTCGTGCGCCATTGCAACGACGGAAAGAAGCACGGAATGGAAACACGAGATCTCCTCGATTGGCCCGAGAATGGGCGACACCTGACAACCTGGGCAGCGGCGTGCGGTGCACGCGCGCCCGTGAACAGCGCAAACCTCGCGCGGTGGTCTAGCCCTGACGACAGATTGACCCGCGATGGTCCGCGGCCAGCAAAGCTGGCCGCCTCCCCACGCGTCTGCGTCAGGCCGCTGGCGGGGATGTCTTCGGTGCGCTGGCGAGAACGAAGGCTCGCCCAGGTTGCGCCACAAAGTCGCTGGCCGACGGCATGACCACCGGTGGCGGCGCGAAATGCGTCGCCAACCTTACCAGCTGAGCCCGCGTGCCCGCTCGCCATGCGAAGACAACCGAGCAGTGATCGTGCGCCGCCGTCTCCGCGCTGTCAGCCCCCGCAATCCCCGTGTCGTGTGCGCGATGGCGGCCGGGCGATAGGCCCGGGTTCGCGATGATTCCGACATCAACGGCCTCGCCATGCTCCGCGCATTGCACGTGCCGAACGCTGGCATCGTGCCAAGAAGCCGAGAACTGCGCGAATCCCAAGGCTGCGGTGAGAGCTGCCGCAAAAAGCCGCCCTGCCGCAACGCCTTTGCGGCGAGAGATCAGCCTGTGTTCGTTCGTTTGCGCGAGCACTCCGCGTCCAAGAGTGATCCATGCCTCGACCGTAGGCCAACTAAATTCTGTGGTCGCCAATGCCGGTCCGCGGATCCCGACCCATTTCGTCCTCTCCTGACACACTCCGCACCCGCGACAAGAATCGCCTTGTTTGCCCGCCATGGGGGCGGGACTGGAGGAACCGATGCGAACTTTGAAACCCGCAGCGGCCTCGGACGCGATGTGGAGTTCGGGGCGGAATCATCTGACAGCGCTGCCCTCTGTGCCGACAACAACACCAGCGCCGGGCCGGCGTACAAGGCGCTCTTTCCCGATGGCCTCGATAAGGTCAAGGCGCAAGCCAGGTCCAACTTCGACAAGGCGATCGCCGACTTCAAGTCAGCCATCGACAGCCGCCAGGCCGCCGACACCAAGTTGAGCCAAGCCCGCGCTGCCGAATCAGGCGCACGCGAACACTTCGTCAAAGCCTACGACAGCAACATCGGCGCGATCCGCCAGCTCTTCCCCCGCGACCGCACCCAGCAAAACCCGTACTTCGACGAAACCCCACCCAGCCGCGCATCGAGCAGCGGTGGCGGTGGCAATACGCCTGCGCCACCTGCGTCGACGAGTGAGGGCAAGAGCTAGCCGGACGGCCCTGGAGCGCCCGAAAAACGTGGAAATGCCCCTTGGGTCCACCCAGGAGGCGTTTGCCGTTCTGGAAAGTGCGGGCTGGGCCGGCACAGGTCGGGTTTCCCATTATGGGCAATGCGGGTTGCGCCAGCGTAGGTCGGGTTGACCACTTTGGAAATGCCACTTGCGCCGCCGCAGGTTGGGGTTGACCACTTTGGAAATGCGGGTTGGACCGGCGGAGGGCGGGTTTTCCCGTCGTGGAAATACCCGTTGGGTGGACACAGGTCCAGTCTTCCCCGTGGGGAGCAGAGGGAGCGCGGGCGGATGGAATGGTGGCGCGGAGCAAAGCAACACAGCAACTCAAGGCCTGCTCTCCCGCCATTTCCGCCGGACGTAGTCGAAACAGCGTGCGCGCTCCCTGCGCGTGTCCTCTCTCCGTCCTTCTGGACATCTGGGGACTGGTATAGTACGGCCGGATGGATTTGATTTTCCTGGAGAATGCATGAACGGCCCGCAATTCCAAACCAACATACCGAATGAGGATGTGACGCTTTATACAGGAAGGCTGAAGTTCACCGTCGAATCCATTTCGTTCGAGGGAGCTGGCGTGGTCAAGCTAACCTGGCTCCCGAAACCGCTCCTCAGGTTTGAGCTGGAGTTGGGTCCAACGGAGCAGACTCTTGCTTGGTCTGGGCCCGGGCACCTCCAACTCGTAGATCTAGGTGTCGAGGTAGAGCGTGCCGCGATCTCGATGTTCCACGAAGCTGCCGGAAGGCCTCAACTCCATGGCATACTGCTTGGAGGAATCCCAGCTTTCGGCCAATCTGAGAAGCTCTGTTCAATACTGTTTCATGTCGTCGGGTTTTGGGAACTCTGGCATCAACCGCTTCAGTTCGAGTGTGGTGATTGGGTAGCAACTCTAAACAATGTCCCCAATATTCCCAATGGGGGCGGAGTCGCGGCGCGGCTCCAGCTAGAAGGAGGCTTTGGCATCACCCATTGGGGCTGCCTTCGCAGACGCGACGGTGTCAACTTTGGTGCTGAAGCTGCGCAGGAATTCCTGAAGCACGTAGGACTTCTCCTGTCCTTTGCTCGGGGAGCATGGTGCATCCCCATGCTTCTGGTCGGGGTTGGGCCTGATCTCCTAGTTCAATGGCGGTCGTGGACACCGACGAGGTCAGATCAGTACAGACAGACAATAGGCTGGTACGACGAGCACATGAAGGGTCAACTAGACGCCATCTTGCCAGGGCTCCATGCAAAAATGCTCGATCCAATATGGAAAGAGGCGGTGGAGCTCGCCATCCATTGGTATGTCGAATCGTCAAGCGGCGTCCAAAACGTAGAATCCTCGGTCGTTCTCTCACAGGTCGCTTTGGAACGGCTGGCTTGTACGCACATCGTCGAGTCTAGAAGGGGTAATAGGAAGTGCCCAAAGGCAAAATCAATCGCTGACCAGCTTCGGGTTCTGCTTACCGATACTCAAATTCCGACATCGGTGCCAATTGCACTTCATCAAGCCAAGTCCAACGCCGGGACTTCTTCATCCCTGGATGGACCGGCGACATTCGTGGACATGCGCAATTGCATTGCCCACCCGCGCGGCGCCCTTCTCACTATGCCACACCCCAGCCGCAGAGCAGCCAAGGATCTTGGTCTTTGGTATCTTGAACTGGTCCTTCTCTTCCTGTTTGGCTACCGAGGCCTGTATTGCAATCGACTTCTCGACAACAGTCGGGGCCGCACATCGGAAGTCGTGCCTTGGGCAAGAACATAGCGTTTTGCGAAAACCGCGTCCGAGGCTACTCTCCTAGGACAACCACGCCAGCCAGCACGGCAAATTCGTCAACAGCACCTCCTACTACCGCACGTTCAACAGGCACACGTACCCTCGGTCCCTTGCAGCTTCCCTACCTGAACCGCCGCACGACTTTCAGCTCGATGGCTGGGTTGCCGGCGGCGAGGGTGACGGCTTTCTTTTCGGCGGCGGCGGCGCGCTGGTCGTCGATGCCATGTCGGCGCAGGGTTGCGGCCAAGAGCCACCATGCCATCCAGTCGGTGGGGGAATGGTCCGCGCTGCGCTGAGCGCGCGCGACTTCGATGTCGGCGCCCAGCTCCCAGGCCTGGACGGAGAGGGCGAGCGTGTGGTCGGCGTTGTCGTGAAATGCCCATGCAAGTTCCTGGCAGGCACAGGTCTTGAGCTCTGCATTTGTCCGCGGCAGCATGTCGGCATTGGGCCACCGGCTCATCACAGCGTAGAGCAACGCGCGCGTGGCGTGCGCATCGGCGGGTGTCAGAGCGCGCACATCGGTAATCGGAACGTGCGGCGGCTCGAAGGGAAATTCGTAGACGCAGTATTTACCCCCAATGATGTAGTCTCGCAGTTGCCCATCGAGTTGCTCGGCTGTCAGGTCGCCAAAGCCGGCTGTCCAGGCTTGCGACTGGCTCGCGCCCGCGCCAAGGGCCTTCATGTACGATCGAAGTTCCACATTGCGATGGTTCATGAGGTAATGCACCAGCAGCCAAGCGCTTGAGTAGAAGGTACCCGGGTTGTTGTGCACGTCGCTGCCAGCGAACAACTCGTCGACGGACATAATGCCGAGGTGGCGGATCTTGGAAACGACACCCGGATCCGGACGCCCAACCGTGACAAGGCGATGATCCTCCGAGATCTCCAGGGTCTCGAAATACCTGGCGAGACCTTCCGCGAGCCAAGGCGGATCGGCTGGCCGGACGTATCGGCTCAAGTAGTGCACAAGCTCGTGCTTGACCACGCTTTGCCCGAGCAAATTGCTGTCCGCCCGCATGGCGATTTGGGGCGTGTGAAGCTCGTCCGAGAAGATACCATTGACAAGAGGCCCTGCGATGGCGCCCCAGCCGTCGTCGAGCGCAACGACAAACACCTGTCCCGTACGCGTGGCCGGGGGCGCGCGGAAACTCGTGAGCAGCGCCGCGCGGAACGTCTCGAGCTCATTCAGCTTCGCGCGTGCCTCGTCTTCCTTGAGGTCGGTGCGCATGCGGAAGTTCGCGGTCGACAGCTCTCGCCAGTTTTGGTCGGCATAGCGTGGGCAGGTGGCGCAGCCGAACCCGCTGACCGCCAACACCATCATCGCGGTCACCGCGAAGCGAGCGACCCGAGACATGCCTCGGATCACATCTATGCTTGCCAAGACCGACGACAAAGCCGAGGTGCGCACCGAGCCGTGTCTACAAGCAATGCCGGCCCGAGGCAAGGCGCAGCTGCGGCTGCGGAAGAAATCACGCCGCCGGTTTCATCTCGAGCAGGCGTTTGAGCGCTTGCAGAACCGAGCGCCAGTTGTCGGCTGAGTGGTCGGCGCGCTTCTGGGTGTCGACGTTGGATTGCGCGATGGTGATGCGCACGTAGTCCTGGATGGGTTCCAGGTGGTAGCGGACGATCTGGCGCAACTCGGGTTTGTCTTCGAGACCGCTAAAGCCGCTCCAGTAATTGAAGGAGAGGCTTTGCATGGGGGTGAACGAAAGCACGGTGCCGCGATCCTCGTAGGTCTTCCCTTCCCACTCGCCGCGAAAGAAGAGCGGCGAGCCCACCTTCCAATCGGTGACGAGATCCGTGCCAAAGAAGTACTGCTTCACGATCTCGGGTTTGGTGATGGCGGCCCAGACGCTCGAAAGCGGCGCCCGGATATCCAGCGATGCTGTCGATGAGAATGGCATGCGCGAAAGCCTGACAGAGCCATGGCCGTGTGTCGAAGGCAATTGAGATGGTCGGTGGGCCTACCGCATCGGTCCGAGCAGTTTGCCGCCGGCGTGGCTCTCGCGCACGGGTTTGTGTAGGACGATCTCGCGGCCGGCTCGGCGTCCGTGTTCGTAGGCCGCCGTCAGGCGAACGCCGATGCCACCGCCGCCGCTGCGACGTGGGTAGCGTTGGTGAAGGAAACTCTCCAGGCCAGCGTCGCCCACCCAAACCAAACCTTCGCGCCCGCTCTCGGCGACACCGGCCTTGAGCTTCTCGTCGAAACCCATCATCACGCCGGCTTGAAAGCGCCGCCGCTCTTTGTCGCTGGCGATGCCGTGCCGGCGCTTGTGCTCGCGCCACAGACGCTCGGAGGTTTCGAGCAAGAAGCCGTGCACGTAGGATGCGACTTCGAGATTGGACAAGGTGCCGCACAGTTCAAGCACGCGGCCACGGCGGGCTTCGGAGGCGACGTAGGACGGCACCCAAATCGCCTCGACGAAGAAGTGGCGCGCCAGCAGGCCGGCCAAGACGTGCTCGGCGGCTTCCACGCGCTGGCGGGGCGCGCCCAGGTGCAGGAAGGCGTAGCCCTCCTTGGCTGCGGCGACCTGGGCCTCGATGTTGTGCTTGAGCATCAGGCGCTGCGCGGTCTTCATGGCCGCCTCGGCTTCGTGCACGTTGGGGCTTTCCGCGAGCGCGAGCAGGCGCGCGATCCGCCGCAGCACCGGACTGCCGCCCTCTTCGCCGGCGGGCGTAGCGGGCATGCCCGTGGCGCGCGCGTCGATGCCGAACTTGCGACACACGTCTTCGAAGGCCGGACCGTGCGCTGTTTGATCGTGAATCTTCAAGACTTCATCCACAAACTGGTGGGCGATCTCGTGCTTGAGCACCTCGCGCACCACGCTCCACGGTTTCTCGAACACCAAGGCGCGATCGAGAGAAAGGTTGCGCGTGGACGAATTCCACTGCCCCAGACGCCGGCCCACGTCGGAAAGCCCAAGCACGGGCGGCCGCAAGCGCCCGCGAAAATGGTTGGCGTTGATTTCTCGCCAGGTATCGGACAACTCGCGCAGCAGGGCCGCGTCCAAATCGACGTGCAGGGAACGACTCATGAGGGTCGCCATTCTGCCATGCCCGCTGCCCAATCCACGCACTCGTAGTATTCTCTTTCGTTGTGTCCGCCCAACTGACACGCCAGGCACCGCTCGGCTCGCGCGCCCTGCTCTCTCGCATCCTCGACCAGCCCAATCTGGTGGCCGCGGTCCAGGCCTTGCCGGCGCAGGCCCTGGGCAAGCTCATCGACCACGTGGGGCTGGAAGACTCGGGCGAAATCGTCGCGCTGGCCACCACGGAACAGCTGCGACGCATTTTCGACGACGACTTGTGGCGCAGCGAATGTCCTGGCAAGGACGAGGAGTTCCACGCCGAGCGCTTCGCCCTGTGGCTGGAAATCATGCTGGAGGCGGGCGAGGAGTTCGCGGCGCAAAGGCTGGCCGAGCTGCCCGAGGATCTGGTCACGCTCGCCTTGCAGAAACACCTTCTGGTCATCAACATCGACGAACTGGCCCTGGCCATGTCGGGGCGGCAGTCCCGCGAGGATGCGCTGCTGGAAAAGGCCCTGGAAAGCTGTCTGGGCGAGGAGATCGGAGAGTTCCGCATCATCTCCCGCCGCCACGACGGCTGGGACGCAATCTTGTCGGTGCTGCTGGCCCTCGACCGCAATCATCACGACTTCTTGCAACGCGTGCTCGAACGCTGCTGTTGGGTGGCAGCCGAGTTCATCGAAGAGAACGGCGGACTTTTCGACGTGCTCAACTCGGAAGACATGCTCGAAACCGACGTCGCCGCGGATCGCGAAGATCGCCGGGCCGAGGAAGGCTTCATCGCGCCTTCGAGCGCGGCCAGCTTCCTTTTGCTCGCACGCGACACCGAGGTGGCCGATATCGTGCGAGCGACCGAACGCGATCCCGTCACGCGTGCCTACTTCCGCGGCTTGCGCAAAGACAGCGGCGCGCAAGTGGGTACGAAGCACGGCAACGCCGCGCCCAACCAAGAGAGCACGCGAGCCGCCGCCAAGCTCGTCGAGGTACTGCGCGATGCCGAGTTGCTTGAACCAGCCCGGCTGCCTCTGCTTCTTGAAGGGAAGGCAAACTCTGAACAGGACACCGATGCCTTCACCCGTGCCTTGCGCGACCTGCAAGAACGCGGGGGCGACATGCACCGGCAGCGCATGGAAGAGCTCGCCTTTCTGGCCAATGTGCTGGTGGCTGGTTGCAGTATCGAAGGCCGCGCCTTCCGCCCGGTCGAGGCCGCCCGCGCGGTGGTTGCCCTGTGCAATCTCGGACTGGAGTGGATGATCGAAAACAAGCGCGGCCCAAGCGAACCCACGGCCGCGTTGCAAATGCATGGCGCTGACAAGCTCTTCCGCCTGGCCTGGCGCTTGCTCGATAGCGAGGTCGCTAGGCCTGCGACCAAGGCGCTCGAATTACTTCGCGCTCGCCAAGGGGTCATCGAACCCGCCATTCTCGAAACGCTCAAGGGCTTGAGCGAGAAGTGCCCCTTCTTGTGCGCAAAGCTGCGCGAAGGCGCGCAATCGCGGAAGGGCGGACAGCCCGGAGAGATTCGCTTCATCGCGACCACCGACGAGCTTCGTTCGGCCAAGGCGTTCCTGGCCAGCCTTGGCCGCGACTAGCCGCTTTTGCAGAAACCGGCCACGCGCTCGGCCAGCTTCAGGGAGCGATTGACCAGTTCAGGCACGCCGGCGTTGTGATAGGCGTTGCCGTGGAAGAAAAGCCCCGGATGACGTCGCTCGCCTTCCATGAGCGCCGCCACGCGCTCCATGTGTCCCAGGGTGTATTGGGGCAAGGCGCGCTCGTGGCGGACGATGTGCACGAACGACGGCCCGGCGGTAAATCCGAGCAAGCCGCGCAGCTCGTCGTCGGCCAACGCGACCAATCCGTCGTCCGGCATGGTGAACGCTTCGGGGTGGCGAGCGCCCCCCGTGCGCACGGAGAAAAGGTGAAAGCCCTCGGGCGCGCGGCAGGCGAAGAACTGCGACGGAAAGATGCCGCCGAGCACGCGCAGGGGTTCCGAGGGCGGCACGAAGAAACCATAGGCATCCACCGGTCGCGACAGCGCCGAGATGGGATAGCCAAGATGAACCAGGGTGACTGGAACGTAGGGAATCTGCCCAAGCACGGTGGCGATGGCTTCATCGAAAGGCGCCAGAAGCGACGTCCCCACATGCGCGGGCAAAGCCATGACCACGGCGGCTGCTTCAAGGCTGCGCGGATGCCCCTGCTCATCCGCGGCCACGCGGAATCCGGAACCATCCTTCTCGATGCGCAGCATGCTCGTGCGCAACAGCAGATCCGGGCCAAGCTGCGCGGCCAACGCCGAGGTCAGCTCGTCGAGGCCGCCTTCGAAGGAAGCCAGACGTGGAGCTGTCTTTTTGCGGGCGGCGGCAAATTCCCTACGCATGGCAAGCACGAAGCTCCGTTGGTCGCGCTCCATGGCTGCCACCAGGGGAAACGCTGACGGCAAACTCACGCGTTCAGGATCGCCAGCATACAAACCTGAAACGAGAGGTTGCAGCAGCCGCTCGCCCGCCAGCTTGCCCAGACGGCGGCAGGCAAAGGCGGCGACCGATTCGTCCTCGCCCCGTGCCGACGGCCCGCGTGGCAGAATCAGGTCGCCAAGCACGCGCAACTTCGCCGACCACGGCAAAAGCGACGACACGACAAAGGACGAAAACGTCGCGGGCGTGTCGTGCAGCCTGCCCTGCGCGGCCACCAGCCGGCGTTCGGCGGCGTCGCCGGCCAGCACGACCCGATTCTCGATGCCCAAGGCCTTGGCCAGCGCCGTGATGCTGCCCGCGCGGTCGAGGAAGCTGGCGGGCCCGCGCTCGCACAGGTAGCCGTCGCGATGGTCGCTTTCGATCTTGCCGCCCGCCCGCGCCTCGCTTTCCAACACCGCCACCGGCACGCCCAAACGGCGCAGCTCGAACGCAAGGGCAAGCCCGGAGATCCCGGCCCCGGCAACGACAACTGGCTTCATCACGCGAGCAAATACCAGCGCCCCCGCATTCTCGCAACCTCTTTGACCTATAATCACGGACGCCTTGCCCCTCGACATTCACTTCCTCGCTGAAACGGCGCTCGACGATGTGCGCCTGGCCGACTACCGGGACTTGCAAGAGCGACGGCTACACGAAAAGAGCGGGCGCTTCGTGGCCGAGAGCGAACTGGTGGTGCGCAAGCTCTTGGCCACGGACTTGCGCATCTGTTCGGTGCTCTTGACCGCGCCTCGTCTGGCCACGCTAGAACCGGTACTGGCCGCTGCAAAGAATGCGTTTCCCGTTTTCGTCGTGCCGCAGGCAGTGATGGATGGCGTGGCGGGATTCCATGTACACCGCGGCTGCCTGGCCATCGCCGAACGACCGCAACGCCTGACCATCCCAGGCGATGCGCGCTTGGTGGTGGTGCCTGTCGATCTCGTCGATGTCGACAACTTGGGCGCCATGGCCCGCAATGCGGCCGCCTTCGGTGCCGACGCCATGTTGCTCTCCCCTCGCTGCGCGGATCCGTTCTACCGCAAGGCCGTGCGCACCTCGGCCGGCGCGGTCCTGTCCCTGCCCATCGTGCGCGCCGGCCGCTGGCCCGAGGATTTGCTCGCCCTGCGCGAGCGCGGCCTGTCGCTCGTCGGCGCCGTGCTCGGCGAATACGCGACGCCGCTAGCGGATTTCCAGCCCCCGCCTCGCTCCGCCGTTCTCATCGGCGCCGAAGGCCCCGGCCTCGACGAAGCAACCCAGCGCCTGTGCGACAGCCTGGTCACCATCCCCATGGCCCAAGCCCCCGCCGTCGACTCTCTCAACGTGGCCACCGCCGCCGCCGTGTTTCTCTATCACCTGACTCGGAACAAGCTCTAAACCTGCGCGTGCAGGATCGCGAACGGCCACTCGAAGTCGACGGGGGACGGCGTTTGCAGCGTCTTCGGCGCGCGCTCTCCAAAGATAGCCACCAAGGCGCCGCGGCTGTCGAGCACGTCGAGGAGCTGGCTACCATCGGCGAAGCTTTCCGTTTGGCAGAACAGCTCGTGGCGTGCGACGCGCACCGGACCAGGCAAGAGCGCCGGAACGTCCTCGAAACGGAAGCCCTGGCTGCGCAGGCGCGTGAACGCCTGGCGATCCGACAATAGGAAGGCCGCCAGTGCGCGGTTGCCGGCGACGCGCGAAAAGCGGCGCAGAGGCACGCTGGCCAGCAGCCAGCCGCCTGGACGCAACACGCGCCGAACTTCCGCGCCGGCGCCTTCACCGAACCAGTGCCAGGCAAAGTTGGCCACAACCACGTCGAAGCTGTGATCGCCAAGGGGCAGCTCCTCAGCCCGCGCATGATGGAATTCGACACCGGCCAGGCTCGGCTTTCGCCTCGCCAGATTCAGCATAGCCTGCGCGCAATCGACTCCCTGCCAATCTACCCGCGGCACCTTCTCAAGCAGAACCTCAGTCGAGATTCCGGTTCCGCATCCAAGATCCAGCCCACGGCCGGTGAGAGACAGAGCACCGTCGAGCAACCGAACCATGGCCGCGCGGTAGAAAGCCTGATTGCCCTCGCGGTCGTAGCGCTCCACCCGCGCGCGTGCGCGGAAGGCCGTGTTTTCCGTCGGTAAATCGTGTTGCGCTGGTGCGCCCATGGGACGTGGCTGCGGGTTCTAGCACGGCCACATCGTCGGACGATCCCTCACGCTTCCCCTCACGCTTCCCCTCACGCTTCGCGAATCATGCGGCGCGGATGCGGTCTTCGAATGCGGTGAGCGCGGCCTTGGCGCCCTCGCCCATGGCGATGACGATTTGCTTGAAGGGAACGCTGCTCACGTCGCCGGCGGCGTAGATGCCGGCGCGGCTTGTGCGGCAACGTTCGTCAATGACGATCTCGCCCATGCGGTTGGTGGTCACCAGCTCCTTGGCCAGGGCGCTGTTGGGCACCAGGCCGATCTGCACGAAGACCCCGTCGAGCGCGATTTCGTGGATTTTCTCGGTTGGGCGATCCTGATAGCGCAAGGCCGTCACGGTCTGTCCATTGCCCACGACCTCGGTGGTGCGGGCGTTGGTCACGACGGTCACGTTGGGCAAGCCGCGCAGGTTGCGCACCAGCACCTCGTCGGCCTTGAGCTGGTCGGCGTATTCGACGAGGGTTACATGGCTGCAAATGCCGGCCAAATCGATCCCGGCTTCGACGCCGGAATTGCCGCCACCGACGACGGCAACGCGTTTGCCTTTGTAGAACGGCCCGTCGCAGTGTGGGCAGAAGGCCACGCCGCGCCCCATGTAGTCCTTCTCGCCTGGAATGCCCAGTTCGCGCCACTTCGCCCCTGTCGCCAGGATCAATGCGTCGGCGTACAGGACCTCGCCGCCTTGCAGGCGCAGTTCCTTCTGTTTGCCCTTCTCCAGAATCTGCTCGACCTTGCGATTTTCGAGCAAATCGATGGCATAGGTGCGCAGGTGCTTTTCCAGATCCGCGGCTAGTCGTCGGCCTTCGGTGTACGGCACGGAAATCAGGTTCTCGATACCAACCGTTTCTTGCACCTGACCGCCCAGCCGCTGCGCGACGAGCGCGGTCTTGAGCCCCTTGCGCGCGCTGTAGATGGCGGCCGAGCTGCCCGCAGGGCCGCCACCCAACACCACGACATCGTAGTTCTTCGGAGGCTGCGACGCCTCGCCCGCGGAAGATTCGCGCCCGAGAACGCCTTCCAGGGTTTCCAGCAGCTCGGCAAAATTGGCCCGGCCCACGTGCACAATGGCGTTGTCGTGCACGACCGCGGGCACGCCTTGGATGCCGAGGGCCTGAATGTCCGCCTCGGCCAGCTCGCCGTCGATCATCTCGTGCTGGAAATCCGCGTGCAGAAGCGCCATCTGGTTGAGCGCCTGGACCACGTCGGGACAATTGGTACAGCTGAGCGAAACATAGGTGCGCAGGCGCACCGGCCCCTTGAGCGCTTTCACCCGGCGCTGGATGCCTTCGTCGGGCAGCTTGCCTTTGCCGTCGGCGTTGAGCAGGGCTACAATGAGCGACGTGAATTCGTGCCCGCCGGGGACGCCGCGGAAGCGGATCCCCGTGGGGCGACCGTCGCGAAGCAGGTCGAACTGCACGCCAGAGACCGGATCGTTCAGTTCGGTCAGCGTGATCTTGTCGCTACACGAAGCGACATCGGCCAAGAGTTCGCGCAATTCATCCTGCTTGGGGCTGGCACCGCGATAGAGCGCCAGCGCCAGCGATGAAGACAGGGTCGCGAAGTGGGTCTTGAGTTGGTCCTTGATGCCTTGGTCCAGCATGGAGCCTCCGGGATGGAATAGGGACTATCCGACGCGAAAAGCGATCCGGAATGGTCAGTCCCGGATCGTCGGAATGGCGAAGCCGTCGAACGCTAGATCTTGCCGATAAGGTCGAGCCCGGGCTTAAGGGTCGCGGCGCCGGGGGTCCACTTGGCGGGGCAAACCTCCCCGTCGTGGGTGGCGATGAACTGAGCCGCCTGAATCTTGCGGACCAGTTCCTCGGCGTTGCGGCCGATACCGTTGTCATGGTACTCGGCGATCTTGATCTTGCCTTCGGGGTTGACCACGAAGCTGCCCCGGTAGGCCAGCCCCTCGGCGTCGATGTACACGCCAAACGCGCGGCTCAAGGCGCCGGTCGGATCGGCGAGCATGGGGAACTTGATCTTCTTGATGGTGTCCGAGGCGTCGTGCCACGCCTTGTGCACGAAATGGGTGTCCGTGCTGACCGAGTAGACTTCCACGCCCATGCTCTTCAGCTTGTCGTATTTGTCGGCCATGTCGCCGAGCTCGGTCGGGCACACGAAGGTGAAGTCGGCCGGGTAGAAAAAGAAGACCGACCATTTGCCTTTGAGATCGGCATTGCTGACGGTCTTGAATTGTCCGTTGTGAAAGGCCTGGACGCTGAATTCTGGAATCTGTGAGTTGATGATGCTTGGCATGGGGAGATCTCCTTGGGTGGGTTCGCTGGTTTGATGCCGAAACCACCGGCGCGTTACGCCGATATCAGGACACAGAATTCAAGATTTGGGGGAGTTTTCAGCAGCCGTCGGCATGGACAAGACATTGACGGCCCGAACCACGGCATGCAACGAAGCCGTGACAATGTCGACGTCGCGACCGACACCGAAAGCGCGACGCCCGCCTACTTCCACGCGAACATAGGCCACGGCTTCGGCATCGGTGCCTTGGGCCAGGGCATGCTCGGCGTAGTCCACCACCGTCAGGCGCATTCCAGCATGCGCGCCCAGCGCCGATGAGAACGCGTCGATGGCGCCAGTGCCCTCGCCTTCGATGCTGACTTCGCACTCGCCATCGAGAATCTTCGCTTTCAAGTGGCAACTGTCCGCCGCCTCGTGGTGCGCGTCGTAGTCGACCAGGCGGAATCGCCCGTCGGCGCGAAGAAAGGCCTTCTCGAAGATCTCCAGCACCGCATCCGGAGGAAGTTCCTTCCCACTTTGATCGGTGGCTACCTGGACCAGGCGTCCGATCTCGATGGCCATATCCTTGGGCACCTTGTACCCGTGAGCGTGCTCCAGCACGTAGCGAATGCCGCTCTTGCCCGACTGGCTGTTGATGCGAATGAGCGGCTCGTAGTCCCGCCCGACGTCGGCTGGATCCATCGGCAGATAGGGCACCTCCCAGACAGCGGAAGCCTGGGATGCGCGCGCGGCCAGCCCCTTGGCGATGGCATCCTGGTGCGAGCCGGAAAATGCGGTGAACACCAGCTCGCCGGCGTAGGGATGCCGCGCCGGAACCGGCATCTGGGTGCATGTTTCGTACACCTCGACGAGCGCCGGCATGTCGGACAGATCCAACCCCGGCGCCACGCCCTGCGAATAGAGGTTCATGGCCAGGGTCACCAGGTCGGCATTGCCGGTGCGCTCGCCATTGCCGAACAGCGTTCCCTCCACGCGCTCCGCGCCCGCCAACATGGCCAGCTCGGCCGCGGCCACGGCGCAGCCCCGATCGTTGTGCGTGTGCACGCTGACGATTACCTCGTCGCGACGGGCGATGTGTTTGCCCATCCATTCGATCTGATCGGCGTAGACGTTCGGCATCGCCGACTCGACGGTGGCTGGAAGATTGACGATCAGCTTGCGCCGCGGGCTGGGGTTCCACGCCTCGATCACCGCATCGACGACCTCGACTGCGAATTCGGGCTCGGTGGCGCTGAAGCTCTCGGGCGAATATTCCAACCGCAGGTCGGTTTCTGGGATGCGCGAAGCCATTTGCTTCACCCACGTCGCTCCTTGCACCGCCAGCGCGCGAACCTGCTCGCGGATCATGCCGAACACGACCTTGCGCTGCACGGGATTGGTCGAGTTGTACAGGTGGACAATCGCCTGGCGCGCGCCTCGCAGCGATTCGATCGTGCGCGCGATGAGGGATTCGCGCGCCTGGGTGAGGACTTGAATGGTGACGTCGGCCGGGATGCGTGTCTCGTCGACCAGCATGCGCACGAAATCGAAATCGGTCTGCGACGCCGCTGGAAAGCCAACCTCAATCTCCTTGCAGCCGATGGCTACCAACTTCTCGAAAAGGCGCAACTTGCGCTCGCTGCCCATGGGCTCGACCAAGGCCTGGTTGCCGTCGCGCAGGTCGACGCTGCACCAAATCGGCGCGTGGGTCACGCTCCGCTCGGGCCACGAGCGCTCGGAAAAGCGAGGGGCGGAATGGGCACGGTACTTTCGGGCGTCGAACATGGGGCATCTCCTTGCTGGGTTTTGAATCGGAGACGGCCCTGGCCCAGAAACACCAAAACCCTCTCCGAAATTCCGCGAGAGAGGGTTTGGTGGAAGCGATCGCGCTCAGACCTCTCTCGCGCTGCTAAGCAGCAGCCCGAGGAGAGATAGAAGCTGAGAAGACGATCGCATGAACGATTCCAGTGTGCGCGAAACCCGGGCGCTCGTCAAATCGAATTGCGCCTAGCCGCCTGCCCAGTCGCGCAGGGTGCAGATCGTTTCAAGGGACAATGCCTCGGGCGAACGCGGCTCGGGACGGGCGTCGTAGCGCCAGCGTACCTCGGGCGGCAAGGACATCAAGATCGATTCCGCGCGCCCGTCGGTGCGCAAGCCGAACAGGGTACCTCGGTCGTAGATCAGATTGAATTCGGCGTAGCGGCCCCGACGCAAGAGTTGCCAGTCGCGCTCGCGCTCACCCCACGCCTCGTCGCGTCGGCGCCCCACGATGATGGCATAGGCATCCAAGATGTGATCGCCCAAATCGCGAACGAACCCGAAGACCTGCTCGGCATCTCGCCCCCAGGAACTGGCAACCAGCGGCAACGGCTCACCCGCGGTCGCTTCGGCCCCGGCGCCGAGATAGTCGAAGAAGATCCCCCCTACCCCGCGTGGCTCGCGACGATGAGGCAGGAAGAAGTAGCGATCGCACCAACTCTTGAATCGTGGATAGAGCGCGACCTCATGTCGATCGCAGATCTGCTTGAGCGTTCGGTGAAACAAGACGGCATCCTCGGCGACCACATAATACGGCGTCAGGTCGGTGCCGCCGCCGAACCAGGCCGTGTCGCCGCGCCGGATGAAGCGCAGGTTGGCATGCACGGTGGGCACGCGTGGGCTGCGCGGATGCAGCACCAGTGAAATACCGGTGGCGCGAAAGTCCGCGTCGGCACCGGGAAGGTTGTGCGCCAGCTCGGGACGCAGGGCTCCCGCGACATCGGAGAAGTTCACGCCTGCCTTTTCGAAGAGTCCGCCCTCGGCCAGCACGCGCGTGCGCCCGCCGCCGCCGCCGCCCGGACGCTCCCATTTGTCTTCGCGAAAGCGAGAATCGTCGAGCGCCTCCAGGCATTCGACAATCCGGTCCTGCAGCGACCGAAAAAACTCGACCGCTCGCGCCTCGATATCCGGCTTCATCGGTTGATCAAAAAACCATGTCGCGCTCGCTCGTGTCGCGAATGCGCGATAGACGCGCCACGAGTTCGCGCTTCATAGGCGAGTCCTCAAGCTTGGCGAGTTCGACCTCGATCTGGGCCAGCCCTGACTTCTTCGTCTCCGGGCTGGCGTAGTCGACCAGGTACTCCATGAAGGTGGTCAGCGCGTTGGGCGTGCAGAAGCGCTTGATGAAGCCGGGAATGGCGAACTCCATGAAGTGCTCGCCGGTACGGCCGAGGCGATAACAAGCGGTGCAAAAGCTGGGCACGTGTCCCTGCGTGGTCAGCTCACCAATTACCTGGTCGAGCGAACGCATGTCGCCCAGGGTGAATTGCTCGCGCTCTATGCGCTGGCCGCAGGTCTGCTCGGTGTAGCCACCGAGTTCAATGCACGAGCCGGCGTCGATTTGCGATACGCCGAATTCCATGGCGGCCCGGCGCAGCTCGGCGGTTTCGCGGGCGGTGAGAATGAGGCCGGTATAGGGCACCGCCAGACGCAAGACCGCGATGAGAAACTTGAAGTCCTCGTCCTTCACCAGATTCGTGTTGCCCAGATCCACGCCCGTGGCAGGGCGCAAGCGCGGAAAGCTGATGGTGTGCGGCCCGCAGCCGTAGCGGCTTTTGAGGAAGATGGCGTGGCTGACCAGGCCAAGCACGTCGAAGCGCCAGTTGGCCAGGCCGAAGAGCGCGCCGATGCCGAGGTCGTCCTGCCCCACCTCGAACGCGCGGCTGAGAGCATCGAGTCGCCAGAGATAGTCGCCCTTGGGCGTACCGGCCGGATGTACGCGTGCGTAGGTGGCATGGTGGTAGGTCTCCATGAAGATCTGGTAGGTGCCGATGCCCGCGGCCTTGATGGTCTTAAATCCCGCGTGATCGAAGGGCGCCGCGTTCACGTTCACGCGACGGATTTCGCCGCCGCCGCTGCGCACGTCATAGATGTCGCGAATGCAGGTGGCAATGAAGTCGGCGTCATAGCGCGGGTGTTCGCCGAACACCACGATGAGCCGCTTGTGGCCCTGGTCTTCCATGGCCACGACCTGCTGGCGGATTTCGTCCATGCCCAGCGTCCGGCGCACGACGTCTTTGTTCTTGCTCTGGAACCCGCAGTACGCGCAATTGTTCACGCACAGATTGCCGAGATAAAGCGGCGCGAAGAGCACGATGCGGTTGCCGTACACGCGCTGCTTGAGCTCGCGCGCGGCCGCGAAAACCTCCTCGCGCAACTCGGGATCGCGCGCGTGCAAAAGCACCGCCGTCTCCTCGATCGACAACGCCTGTTTCTCCAGCGATTTGGCGACAACCTCGCGCAAGCGGGACACATCGACGAGATCCGTGCTACTCGCCAGCCTCTCCAAGCGAGCGTCGTCGATGAAATCCTCGCTGTGCCGGCTGAGTGTCTGCGAAAGCGGTAACATCGTACTTCCTTCCTGCTGAAGCGTAGCGCGCTTCCAACGCGCGGCCAGTGCTACTCGGGATCGCGTTGGCGAAGGCGAGCTTTGCTCGCCGTAGCCAGGGCGCGGGAGGGTTTGGCGAGGCCTCGCGCAGCGAGGGGGCTGGCGAGGCGGGTGGTAGGTGCCGAGTGCAAAGCAAACCCTCCCAGGGTTCCCATTAAGATGGATGAGAGAAGAACATGCTCTGCACCTGGACGCCTTTGAGGCGGCGCAGCTCGTCGGAAAGTTCGTCGATCTCCTGGTTGGTTCCCACGGCCTCGATGAGAATGAGCGCGTTGGGTGAAGCCGCATCCTCGTTCACGTCGTGCAAACCGAGGCGGGTGCGGATGTTCTTGCCGTACTTGGACAAGATCTGCTGGACCTCGCCAGCGTGGCTGGCCCGGTCGGTGATGTGAATGCCAACGATGCGATGGTCTTTCATGGTGTCGCCTTCTTATCGGGCAGGGTTGCCCGCAATGTCACGGTGAACGTGCTGCCCTTGTCGGGCTCGGAACCCACAATGGCATCGCCATGATACATGCCCGCGATGCGCTTCACGGTGGCCAGTCCCAACCCGGAGCCCTCGATCCCTCGCGTCTTCGCGTTCTTGATGCGCACGAAATCGTTGAAGAGCTTGGCGGCCTCCTCGCGGCTGAGGCCAAAGCCGGTGTCGCGCACGGCGATCTCGAACACGTCATCGTGCTTCGCGAGAGCGACATGCACGCTGCCGCCCTCGCGGTTGTACTTGATGGCGTTGGTGAGCAGGTTGTTGAGCACGATCTCGATCTCGGCGCGTACCGCGACAAGGTTGAGGTCAGCGCCGGCCACGAGTTCCATGCCGACGTTTTTCGCCTCGGCCTGCGGTCGCAAGGCATCCATGCACTCGCGCGCCACATCGGCAAGGTTCATGGGCGCGAACTTGCGCGCCTTCATGCCCGCCTCCAGGCGGGTCACGTCGAGCAAATCGAGAATGAGCTGGCGCATGCCCTGAATGCGCGCCACCGAACGCGTGACCACCCGCCGTAGCGTCTGTTCGTCGCTGACCACGCCGTCGAGTATCGAATTCAGGTAGCCTTCGACCGCGCCGAGCGGTGCCTTCAACTCGTGGACCAAAACCCGGATTAGCTCGAAACGCGTGCGCCGTTGTTCCGCGGCCAGCTTCTTGGCCTGGCGGCTGAGGACCAAGTCGCGCGTGGCCCGGCGGACCACCGCCCTAATCTCGTTGGGCGTGAACGGCTTGGGCAGAAAGTCGAATGTCCCGCCCCGGGTCGCCTCGACCGCCGTGGTCACCGACGCATACGCCGTGATCATCACGGTCAAGACGGGCGGCTCGATCTCGCGCGCCACCTTGAGCACATCGAGGCCGCCGATGCCCGGCAGCTTCAAATCGAGTAGCATGATGTCCGGGGCGGCGTCGCGAAGGCGCTCGACGGCGTCCTCGCCACTGGCCGCGGATTCGATGTCGTAGCGAATCTCCGCATCGATGTCGGGAAAGCTGGCCACGAATTTTTCCAGCACGCGCGCCACGCCCAGGCGAATGCCCTCTTCGTCGTCGACCACCAGAATGCGCAGCCGCTCGCCCATCAGCCGATCCTCGTCGCCAGATCATGCGTGACTTGATTGTGCGGGATGGAAACCTTGAATCGCGTCCAGGTCGGTCCCTTGGCGGGATCCGCGTTCGATTCCAGGGTGATGTCGCCCCGATGCATCTTCACGATGCCGTACACCACGGCCAGCCCCAGCCCCGTGCCTTTGCCGATCTGCTTGGTGGTGAAGAACGGCTGGAAGATATGCTTCATGTTCTCGGCGGGTATTCCGCATCCCGTGTCCTGCACGCAGATAATGAGCCGCTCGCCCTCTTCGTGGGTTGCGATGGTCAGCGTCCCACCCTTGGCCATGGCGGCGAAGGCGTTGCTGTACAAGTTGGTGAGCACCTGGATCATCTGCGCCGGATCCACTTCGCACTCGGGATGCTCGTGCTTGAGATCGAGAACGATGTTGACCTCGGGCGGAAGTGGCAGCCCGGCTAGGCTGCGCTTGATCAACTCCTCGACGCGAATCTGTTCGAGCAAGAGCTTGTTCTCACGCGCGAAATCGAGAAGATCCGAGACGATGCGCTTGCAGCGCGTGGCTTGATCGCTGATGAGGGTCAACTCCTTGCGAATCCCTGAGTCCTCGCCGGCCTCGTCGCGCAGAAGGTGGGCATAGAGCAGCACCACGCCCAGCGGATTGTTGAGTTCATGCGCCACGCCCGCGGCGAGCTGCCCCATGCTGGCCAGTCGCTCAGAGTGCATGAGTTGTTCTTGCGTGCTTTCGAGCTGCCGGTTCGAATCCGAGAGCTGGCGGACCGTCTGGTCGAAGCGCTCGATGACATAGGGCAAGCACATCTGCGTTTCGGCTAGGCCGCGGTAGATGGCGATGGCGTGCTCGCGACAGGTGGCGTAGCCGCACGCCTTGCAGTCGAGTTCGTCGGCCTCGGTCTCCTTGCCGAAACTGCGCAGGATGTGGCGGATCTCTTCCTCGGACGGAGTGGCCGTGCGCTGATCGAAGGCAAGGAATGTACGCGACAAATCGAGCCCCACGAAGTGCTCCATCTGCTGCTTCCACTCATCGAGGGCGCGGGCGTGCTTGTTCTCCTTGGCGTACTTGGCCACGCGCGCGCGACGGCGAAAGGTCTTCTCGCGCGTGGTCATGCCTGGCCCCGAGACACAGCCGTTGCAGCACAGCACCTCGACCAGACCGAAGTCGACATCGCCGCCAGCGAATTCCTCGATGGCGTTTACGAACGAGGCGGGACCACCGTGAGCCGCCACCGCCTCGGTACTAGCCAGATCTTCGCTGATGCCCGCGGCTTGAAACAACCCGCGGTTGAGCGGAAACAAGGTACCCGTGCCGGGATGGGGCGGATCGAAATCGCTGGCCTTCGCCGAGGCAGGGGTGAGCCCGCGCGCCAGGAACATCGCGCGCAACTCGGCGAACGTGATGGCCGCGTCCACCTCGCCCGCCACTTCGGCGCTGCTGGCCTCGACCTTCTTGGCCAGGCACGGCCCGATGAAAACGGTGCGCAAACTTGGCCCATGCATCTGACGCAAGACGCGCGCCATGGCCACCATGGGCGAAACCAGGGGCGCGAGATGCCCGACCAGCCCGGGCCAATAGCGCTCGACGTAGCCCACGACGGCGGGACAGGTGGTGGCGATATAGCGCTCGCCGGGCGACCGCGTATCGAGCAGCTTGCGATAACGGTGCGCCACCAGATCGGCGCCGAATCCAACTTCGGTCACGTGCGCGAACCCCAGGGCGCGCAGCATCCCCGCCAATTCCTCCGGCTCTTGCGGATCGCCTTCGGCGTAGAACTCCGCTGGAAAACTCGGCGCCACCAGCGCGGCCACGGGCTCCGCACCGGCCAGCAGCGCCTCTACGTCGGGAACCGTGTTGACGACCTTCTTGGCGCCACGGCCGCACACACGCACGCAGTTGCCGCAGCCAATGCAGCGATCCGCAACGATCTCGGCCTGCCGGTCGAGGATGCGGATCGCCTTGGCCGGACAACCGCGTACGCAGGTGTAGCAGACGTGACAGCGATCTTTCACCGTCTTGGTGAAGCACCGAGGCTGCGCGATGGTCTTTGAAGCCTCCATCTTCGCCTGCCTTTCCCTTCACCCGCGGCGCATGATGCGTCCCTAATGTGCCGCGGCCGCGCCTTCCGCTCCCTGTTCGAGCAGGCGGCGAATTTCACTACGCAGCCGCTCCGCGACGATCGGCTTGTTCAGCATTGCGTCCGCGCGTACCCAGGAATGTTCCTCGGCATTGCGCGGCCGGAAGTCGAGTCCGGTGATGGGCGTGACGTTCGACACGATGATGATGGGCAGATCGGGATACAAGCGCTTGAGCTGGTTACACAGCACGAAGCCGGCGTCCTTCTCGTCCATCATGAGGTCCAGCACCGCCAGGTCGGGTCGCACCGTCAAAATGGTTTCATCGGCCTCAGCCAGGCTTGCTGCCTGGACCACGTTGTAGCCGTCGGCCTTCAGGATCAGCGTGTACTGCTCCAGGATATCGAGATCGTCGTCGACGATGAGAATTGTCTTTGCTTCGCTCATGATTACACCAGGACCTCTCTTGGCACGTAGTGCGTATGCAGCAGATGGTGGCTCTTCTCCCCGAGGGGCGCGCCCAGGAATTCCGCATACAGGCGCTTGACCGATTGGTTGTGGTGGCTGACGCGCAGGCTGCTGTCCTTGTCCAGGTTGTACAGCTTCTTCATGCGCGCGACGACCGCGCTCTTGTTCGAATGCAGCGGTTGCCCGCCGCCATTGATACAGCCACCGGGGCAGGTCATCACCTCGATGAAGTGAAGATCCTTGCGGCCGGCCCGGATCTGCTCGACCAGATTGCGCGCGTTGCCCAGGCCGCTGACCACCGCGGCGCCCACGTCGACGCCGCCAATGTTGGCTTTCAGCTCCTTGGCGCCGTCGAGCCCGCGCAGCGGCTGAACATCGAGGTTCGGCATCTCCTTGCCGGTAATCATGAAGTGGGCGGTGCGAACCGCGGCTTCCATGACGCCGCCGGAAGCGCCGAAGATCTTGCCCGCCGTGGAACGCTCGCCGAAGGGCGTGTCGGCGGTTTCCGGCTCGATGCCGATCATGCTCACGCCGCTCATGCGCAAAAGACGCGCAGCTTCGCGGGTGGTGAGCACGTAGTCGACATCGGGCACGTAGTTTTGGGTCATCTCCGAGCGGCCGGCCTCGAACTTCTTGGCCGTGCACGGCATGATGGACACGCTGACGATCTTCGACGGGTCGATGCCCTCGCGCTCGGCGAAGTAGCTCTTGGTGATGGCACCCAGCATTTGCTGCGGGCTCTTGCACGTCGACAAGTGCGGCAGCATGTCCGGGTAGAAAGTCTCCATGAACTTGATCCAGCCGGGCGAGCAGCTGGTGAACATGGGCAGCACACCGCCGGTCGTGATCCGGTGCACCAGCTCGGACGCCTCTTCCATGATGGTGAGGTCGGCGGAAAAGCTGGTGTCGAACACCTTCTTGAAGCCGGCGCGGCGAAGCGCGGCCACCATCTGGCCGTCGCAGTCGCTACCCGGTAGGGCGCCGAACTCCTCGGCCAGGGTGACCGAGACCGCCGGTGCGTGCTGCACGACCAGGTACTTCTCGGGGTCGCGCAGGGCCGCCAGCACCTCCGGCACGTACGAACGTTCGACCAAGGCGCCGGTCGGGCACACCACCACGCACTGACCGCAATTCACGCAGCTTGAGGTGGCAAGGCCGCGCGAGAACGCGGTCCCAATCACCGTCTTGCTACCACGGCCGACGAAGTCGATTGCCGATACCGCTTGAATGTCCTCGCAGACCCGCACGCACTTGCCGCACAGGATGCATTTCTCGGGGTCGCGCACCAGCGAGGCTCCGGACACGTCGAGGTTCTTTTTGGCGCGGCCACCGTGGTACTCGCGGCGGGAGATGCCGAGGTCGCGGCCCAGCGCCTGCAGATCGCAGTCCGAGCTGCGCGCGCAGTAGAGACAGTCGTCCGGGTGATTGGCCAGGAGCAACTGCACGATGGTGCGGCGGGTTTCGAGCGCGCGCGGCGAATGGGTTTTCACCTTCATGCCGTCGGCCACGGGGTACGAGCAGGCGGTGAGGAGATTGGGAAATCCCTCCACGTCGACCACGCACATGCGGCAGGCACCGCTCGGCGTGAGCCCTTCCATGTGGCACAGAGTGGGGATCTCGATGCCGCTTCGCCGAGCAACCGTCAAGATGGTCTCGCCCTTGTTGGCTTCCAGTTTCTTTCCGTTGATTTCGATGGTCAGCATGTTCGTTGTTTCCTAAAAGCCGCCATCAAAGGGGCCGGGTAAAGTCCAGGTCACAGCGCAGGCACCGTTTTGCTTCATCCGTCGCCGCCTGCAGCGACAGACCCATTTCAACTTCGACGAAGCTCGTGCGCCGCTTGGCTGCGGGCACCATCTCCTCCACGGCACGCGCCACAGTGGATTCGGATTCCTCGTCGTCCTCGTCGGCCACCAGCGGCTCGATGTAAAGCGAAGGCAGCTTGACCTTCTTGATCATCTTGAGCTGCCGCCCGGTGAGATAGCGGTCGATCATCAGCGCCGCACGCTTGCCGTCGGCGATGGCTTCGATGACGCCGGTTGGGCCGCGCGCCACGTCGCCACCGCTGAAGATGCCGGGCTTGCCGGCCGCGGTCGACTCGGGATTGGTTTCGATGGTGCCCCACTTGGTAGTGCGCAAGCCCTGGAAGCTCTCGGCTTCCGGCTGCTCGCTGATAGCCACCACCAGTGTGTCGAGTTCGAGATCGAACTCGCTGCCCTTGACCGGCACCGGCCGTGGTCGGCCGCTTGCATCCTGAGCGCCAAGTTCGTTGCGGATCAGGCGCACGCCGGTGAGCTTGCCGTTCTTCGAGAGAACCGCGACCGGAGCAACCAGCTCCTTGACCTCGATTCCCTCTTCCAGCGCGGCATGCACTTCTTCCGCGAAGGCCGGCATCTCGTCGCGCGTCCGACGGTAAAGGATGGTGACCTTGTCGACGCCGGGTTGGCGCAGAGCCACGCGGGCCGCATCCATGGCGGTATTACCGCCACCGATGATGCCCACCTTGCCCTTGGCCAGCTTCTCGTCGCGCAGGTTGTTGGCCTTGAGGAAAGCCATGCCGGGAATCACGCCGGCGACATCCTCGCCATCGATGCCCAGGCGCTGGCTCTTGTACGCACCGATCGAGACGTACACGGCATCGTAGTCGCTGGCCATGAGTCCCTGGACGGTGATGTCCTTGCCGAGAGCAACATTGCACTTGAGCTCGATGTTGGCGTTGAGGAGAGAGGCGATTTCCTTCTTCAGCACCTCGCGCGGCAAGCGGTAGGCCGGAATGCCGTTGATGAGCATGCCACCGGGTTGGTTCTCTTTCTCGAACACGGTGACCTTGTGGCCCTTCTGCGACAGATAGTGGGCCACGGTCAGGCCCGAGGGGCCGGCGCCGATAACCGCCACGCGCTTCGACTTGTCGGTCGCGGGCTTGACGGTGACGGTGTACGCCTTGGGGTCGACGTGATCCACGACGTAGCGTTTGAGCGCGCGCACGGCGATGGGCTCGCCGCCCGTGGCGCCGCAGCGACAGACGTCTTCACATGGGTGGCTACACACGCGCGCGCACACCGACGGGAAGGGATTGGCGTCGCGAATGGCCTGGTAGGCCAGTTCGGTTTCGCCGCGGCCCAGGTGCGCGACGTAGCGCCACACCTCGGTGCCCACCGGGCAGCCGGTCTGGCAGGGCGCGCCCACCAGCTCCTTGCAGGTGCCGGCCGGGCAGGCGCGGTCGAAGATGTGCGCCTCGTATTCCTCGCGGAACCAGCGCATGGTCGACAGCACCGGGTTGGGCGCGGTTTGGCCGAGGCCGCACAGCGAGCTGATGCGGATGGTTTCGGCGAGCTGCTTGAGCTGCATCACTCCCTGGAAGCGAACCAGGGCGTCGGTGCCGTTCTCACGACGGCGCGGGCGCGTGATGGCCTGCAAGATTTCCAGCATGCGCTTGGTGCCTTCACGGCACGGGATGCACTTGCCGCAACTTTCGTTGCCGATGAACTCCATGAAGAACTTGGCCAGGTCGACCATGCAGGTGTTCTCGTCAAGAACCACCAGACCGCCGGAGCCCATGATGGCGCCGAGCTCTTTGATGGCGTCGTAGTCGACGATGATGTCCATCTTGGGCTCCGGGATGCAGCCACCCGACGGGCCGCCGATTTGCACGGCCTTGCACTTCTTGCCGTTGGGGATGCCGCCGCCCACCGCGAACACAATCTCGCGAATGGTGGTGCCCATGGGTACTTCCACGAGGCCGGTGCGGTTGACCATGCCCGAGAGCGCGAACACCTTGGTGCCCTTGCTCTTTGCGGTACCGACCGCGGCGAAAGCGTCGCCGCCCATTTCCATCAGCCCCGGAACGCAGGCCAGCGTCTCGACGTTGTTGATGACGGTGGGCATGCCGAACAGCCCCTGCACCGCCGGGAATGGCGGACGCGGACGCGGCATGCCGCGCTTGCCTTCGATGCTTTGCATGAGCGCGGTTTCCTCGCCGCACACGAAGGCGCCGGCGCCCAGCTTGAGCACAATTTCTAGATCGAAACCGCTGCCCAGGATGTTCTTGCCGAGCAAACCATATTCGGTCGCCTTGGGAATGGCGGCCTTCAGGCGCTCGATAGCCAGCGGATACTCGGCGCGAATGTAGATGTACGCCTTGCTGGCGCCGATGGCGTAGGCCGCGATGACCATGCCTTCGAGCAAGCGGTAGGGATCGCTCTCGGCCACTGCGCGATCCATGAAGGCGCCGGGATCGCCCTCGTCGGCGTTGCAGATGAGGTACTTGTGGTCGGCCTTGGTTTCGCGCGCAAACTTCCATTTCAGGCCAGCCGGAAAGCCGCCGCCGCCGCGACCGCGCAGACCGCCCTTGGTGACGATGTCTCCCACTTCCTCGGGCTTCTTGGTGCGCAGGGCGTTTTCCAAGGCGGAATAGCCGCCGCGGGCGATGTACTCGTCGATGTTTCCGGGATCGATGATGCCCGAGTTGGCGAGCACCCAGCGCAACTGCGGGGCAAAGAAGGGATGGGCGTCAAGGAAGGGCACCTTGGGCCAGGCTTCGTTGGTGGTGCTGCGGAATTGACCGAGCGTGGAGGCTTCGCCCATTTTGCCGGCCATGGCCGCGTCGAGAACCGCGGGCACGCGGTCGGCCGTCACGCGGGCAAAACTAACCCTCGCCTTGCCCGGCAGCTGCACGTCGAGCATGGGCTCTTCCGAGCACATGCCAAGACAACCGACTTCAATGACCTCGGCGTCGAGCTTCTTCTCGGCGATGTAGGCCTTGGCCGCTTCCATGGTCTTGGCCGCGCCGGCGCCTAATCCACACGTGCCGGTTCCGACGAAGATGGTTGGCTTGCCGACCTTCTCGCGGCGAAGCAGCGTGATGCGCTCGCGGAGGATGTCGCCGCCGGTCCTGGCCGAAAGCGGCCCGGTGGGCAGCTTGGCCAGAAGTTCGGCGCTGGGACGCGAGGGCTCGGTCCAGCAGGCAGTCTTTGCGGTGTTCTCAAGCGCGGGCATGGTTCTGCTCCTTGGCCCGGCATTCGTCGATGATCTTGCCGACCTTCTTGGGGGTGACTTTGGCGTACATCTCGCCGTTGATGCTCACGGCTGGCGCCAAACCGCACGCGCCCATGCACGCCACGACTTCCAGGCTGAACATCCCATCGCGTGTGGTCTGTCCCGCCTGCAACTTCAACGTGCGCGTAACGGCGTCGAGCAGTTTGATCGAGCCCTTGACGTGGCACGCGGTGCCGCGGCAGAGCATGATGTGGTACTTGCCTTTGGGCGTGAAGCGGAACTGGTTGTAGAAGGTTGCGACGCCGTAGACCTTGCTGGCGGGCAATTTCAGGTGGCGCCCGATCTCGGAGATCGCTTCCTCGGACAGGTAGCCGTGGACTTCCTGTGCCTTCTGAAGGATCGGGATCAGACTGTCTCGTTTGGCCGCCCCGAACTCCTTAAGGAGCGGTTTGGTCGACGTTGCTCGTACTGCTGTGGTCATCGATGTTTCCTTTTCTTCTCTGACTGCCGCATGCAAAAAAGGCCACCTTCTCCAACACCACCGTCATGTCGATATTTTCGACGTGTATCTTTTCTGGCAGGTGTAAACAAGCCGGGGCGAAATTGAGAATTCCGCTCACGCCGGCGCGCACCAGGCGTTCGGCCGCTTCCTGGGCGTGCTCGGACGGCACGGTCAGGATTCCGAGGGTGATGCCCTTCGATGACACCACCTCGTCCAGCTTGTCCACCGCGTGGCAAGGGACGCCGCTGAAGGTGTTCCCGATCTTCTCGGGATTGACGTCGAAGGCCACGGTCAAATGAATTTTGGGCGAGCGATCGACCAGATAGGCCGCGATCGAGCGCCCGAGATGCCCCATGCCCACGATGGCCACCTCACACACATGGGGTGGGTCCAGAAGCGCGCCGATAGAGGAAAGCAGCCGTCTGACCTCATAGCCGGAGGTCGGGCTGCCGCTGTAGCCGATGAGCATCAGATCCCGCCGCACTTGCGCGGCCGTCAGGCGGCAGGCAAAGGCCAGCTCGTGGGAGAAGATGCTGGGGCCAAAGAGACGACGGTCCTGAAGCAAGGCGCGCCTGTAGATGCTGAGTCGCTCCACGCATCGGCTGGGTATTTTTCGCTTGTTCATGATCCGCCCTCGTCTGCTGTGCACAAGGTCACGCTGTGAATTACGTAACGATTATGTAGCGTCGGCATCCAAGCATGTCAAGCGCGGATTCGTGCTTGGGCAATCCTCGACAGAACGCTCGGCATGCTCAGACGTACGTAAATCAACAGCAATATCCTAGCCTTACACTGACAACTGGGTCGCGGCATCATGGCACTCATTTTTGTCGCCACGACGAGTTGCAAGGGGCCTGCGATCAACGTCGCTTTTATCACAACAGACCGGGGCCCCAATGCGCGGCCGGACAAGGCCGCATGCAGGTGAAAAGGGCCGTGATCTAGCCTGCGGGTGAGGGCGCGAGGAGGCGCAGCTCGATGAAAAACGTGCTGCCCTTTCCAAGCTGACTCTCCACGCCCGCGCGGCCATTGTGGGCCTCGGCGATGCGGCGGACGATGGACAGCCCCAGGCCGATGCCGGTGGGCCGGTTGCGGCGTGACCCAGATTTGCCGGCACGGGCGAATTCTTGGAACAGGTGATCGATCTCGTCGGGCGCGATGCCGGGACCGTTGTCGCTCACCTCGATGCGCACGGTGGCTCCACTCTCCCGCGCGCGCACGACCACGGTGCCGCCCTGGTCGGTGTACTTGATGGCGTTGGTCAGGTAGTTGGCCAGGGCTTCGCGCAGCAGGCGATCGATGCCGTGGACGGTGGGCAACGAGGCTGGCAACTCGACCTTCAGCGTCTGCCCGCGCTGTTCGGCGGCATCCACGTGGTCCTCGACCGTGGCCCGAATCGTGGCCAACAGATCCACCGGTGCCATCATGCTTTCGAGCCCCTCGGTCTCCAGATCCGCGAGCACGCGCAATCCGCGCAGGAGATCGAGGAGGCCGCCCAAACGCTGTTCCGCTCTTGCGATCCGGGTCTTCTGCGCCGGCGTCAGTTCGCCGTCGATGCCGTTGCCCAGCCCTTCCAGCATGGCGACCACCGTTCCCACGGGGCTGCGCACATCGTGCAGAACCACGTGCAGGAATGACCGTCGGATATCCGCCAGCCGCTCCAGCCGTTCGCTCGCCTCGCGCAGTCCGCGTTCGCTCCCGCGCAAGAGCTTGACGATCCCGGTGGTCAGCGCTGTGGTGACCGCGGTGAGCAGGCCGTAGACGAAGAGCACGGTCAGGGCCACACGAAATCCGAAGTCGCCACCGCCGGAAACGGCCCCCACGGGACGATGCTGGGGAATGACGCCCGACCATTCCCCCAAGACCAAGCCGGTCAAAAGCAGATAGCCAGTCGCCGCGTGGGCGAAAGCCGCCCGACGCGACAGCAATACCGCGGCCAGAATGGCGTGCAAAAGATAGAAGGCGAGAAAGGGCGACTGCCCGCCACCGACCAGCCAGATGGCATAGGTCAGCACCAGGTAGTCCAAGCCGATCGAAAGGTGGGCGATGAAAAACAGACGAACTTCGGCTGGTTTCTCGCCGCCGGGGGCGCGAAAGGGGCGAACCGCGAGAAAGACTCCGACGTTGTAGGCGGCCAGGAAAACCGCGGCCGCGGACAGCGCGAAGAGATCGAGCCCCTGGATTCCGACGACGTAGGCGGCGAAGAAGGCGCCCACGAGAATCCCGCCAGCGGCCAGAAAGCGCAGACGGGCAAAGAGATACAGCCGCTCCCCCAGGAGCAGACTGTGCGTGAGAATCAGGCCTTCGCCAGTCCTAGTTTCCATCCCCGGGCTCGCCTGATGGAAAACATACCAGCGACGTCGCTATTTCGCGAGCTTGGCCTTGATGGTGCGCAGAAGCGCTTCGGCGTTGACCGGTTTCTGGAAGACGGCGTCCAAGCCCAACTCCCGGTATCCCGTCGACAGGTTCAGTTGATCGCCCATCGAACTGAGCAGCAAAACCGGCGCCTTGTTGCCCGCCAGCTTGAGCTCCTTGACCAGATTGGTGCCCGCGTCGATTTCTTCCATCATCAGGTCGACGATGAGGAGATCGGGCGCGTACTGCTTGAACTTCGCCAGCCCTTCCTCGGCGGAAAACGCGGATTCGACCGCATAGCCGCCCTTTTCCAGTTGCATGCGCAGTAGATCGAGGAGATCGGCATCGTCATCGACACACAGGATGAGGTGTTTTCCATCTCTCATGGTTACGCCTTCCAAGTTGGGCTGCCGTTTTGCGGACCAGCGGTAGTGTGACCAAATTCCTGCACATAGCGATCGAACTGGCGCTCGACAAGCGCTTTGCGAACGAATGCGATGGCTTCGGCCAGGTTGTCTTGTGCACGTTGGGAAAGGTTTTCGTCAAGTTCGCCAAAATCATAGCCGCGAATGCCAAGCGCGTAGGCCGCGGCCTTGCTGGCGAACATATCGCGGGCCAAAGAGACCACTTGGGCTGGGGTGACGCTGTGACTGGTCCAGCCCACATGATCGACAGCGGAATCGTCGATGCGCGAAAACCAGAACGGCGATGGCCCTTGCGTGGCGGCGTCGGCAAACACCACGGCCGCATAGCCGCTGAGCTCCGACGCATCTTCCACGGTCAGCTGGTAGTTGGAATCGACCGCGACGCCGGGAACACCGAGATCCTCGATAGCCGCGGCCAACGCCGGCCCCAGACCGTCATCGCCGCGGCCCGGATTTCCATAGCCGTAGAGCAGGATCTTGTCGCTATTCTCAATCATCCTCTGCTCTTCCGATCGAGAACCTGTCCTTGGTGATCCACGACGGTCATTTCCAGCGGCATCTGCCCGAGCGCGTGGGTGGCGCAAGACAGGCACGGATCGTAGGCGCGAATAGCGACTTCTACGTGATTGAGCAAGCCCTCGGTGATCTCTACGCCCTGCAAGTGATCCTGCGCGACCTTGGCCACGGCCCGGTTCATGGGCTCGTTGTTGCTGGTCGTCGACACGATCAAATTCGCCGACACCACTAGGTCGTTCTTGTCCACCTTGTAGTGGTGGAACAGAGTTCCGCGCGGTGCCTCGATGAGGCCGATGCCCACCTCGCGACGCTGACCCTTGGTGACCAAATCCGTGCCCTGCAGATCCTTGTCGTTGAGCAATGCCTGGATTTTCTCGATCGAGTGCAGAAGCTCGATCATGCGCGCCCAGTGGTACGCCATGGTGACGTTGTTGGGCTTGCCCGCGGTGACCTGGATGAATTCCTTGCGCTCGGCCTCGGCCAGTGGCGTGTCGATGAACTTGGCCGTATTGAGACGCGCCAGCGGCCCCACGCGGTACCAGCCCTTTTCCGGACCAATCGAGCGGATGAAGGGGAACTTCATGTACGACCAATCGCGCACTTCCTCGGCGATGAAGTCCACGTAGCGCTGGTAGTCGACCTGGTCGAAAATGACCTCGCCCTGGGCGTCAATCGCGCGCAGGTTGCCGTGGTAGAGGTCCATGGCCCCGTCGGCGCGCACCAACGACAGGTGGTTCGAGTCGAAGGAGCCGAAGGGCGCCAGCTTGGCCAGGTTCTGGACCGTGTAGTCCTTGGCGATCTTCACCGCCGCCTTGGACCACGCCAGTTGCTGGTCGAAATCCTTGAGGAAGCCGTCGCGCTCGGCGATGGACAGGTTCTTGTTCACGCCGCCGGGAATGGCGCCCGTGCCGTGAATCTTCTTGCCCGCCGTGGCCTTGATGATCTCCTGCCCGTACTTGCGCATGAGCACGGCCTGCACGGCCAGAGCCGGGTACTTGCCCGCCACGCCGATGACGTTGCGAATCGCCACGTCGGCGTCGAAGCCAAAGAGCAGATCCGGCGACGCCAGGTGGAAGAAGTGCAAGGCATGCGACTGATACATCTGTCCGTAGTGCATCAGCCGGCGCACCTTCTCGGCGGTGGGCGTGAGGTTCTCGCCGCCCACGATGCGATCCATGGCCTTGGCCGCAGCGAGGTGGTGGCTGACCGGGCAGATGCCGCACAGCCGCTGCACCAGTACGGGCACCTCCCAGAACGGGCGCCCCTGAATGAAACGCTCGAAGCCGCGGAACTCGACGATATGCAACCGGGCCTGAATGACCTTCTGGTTCTCGTCGAGCAGAATGACGACCTTCCCATGTCCCTCCACGCGGGTGACGGGCTCGATGACGATTCGTTTGGCAACGCTCATAGGAATTCCTTCTCCCATCGTCCTTGGTGGCTCAGTCGTACTTGATGAGTTCATAGGGCAGCGCCATTGGTTTCCCGGTGAGGAGCGCTGTCAGGGCAGCCCAGATGGTGTCCGCTGACGGCGGGCACCCGGGCAAGTGATAATCCATCTTAACCACCTCGTGGCAGGGATAGACCTTGTCGAGCAAGAGCGGAATCTCGGGATCGTTGGGCAGTTTGCCGCGCGGGTTGTACACCGTCGGGCCCTTGAGGTACGCCTCTTCCAGGCATTCCTTGAGCGGGATGGTGTTGCGCAAGGCCGGGATGCCGCCCATGGTGGCGCAATCGCCGGTGGACACCAGCACATCGCAGTGTTCGCGGAAGTGCTGGAGCACGTGTACGTTTTCTTCGTTACAGCAGCCGCCCTCGATAATGCCGACGGCGACGCGGCCTTCGATCTTCTTGATGTCGTTGATCGGCGAGCGGTCGAACTCGATCAGCTCGATCAGCTTGAGAATGCGTTCATCGATGTCGAGGATCGACATGTGACAGCCAAAGCAACCTGCCAGGGAAACCGTCGCCAACTTGGGTTTGTTTGCCATGGTGCTACCTACTTTGCGGCCGGCCGGCCCGATTCGATTACGCTGCCGATGGGTTTCGTATCGTAGAGGCGCTGGCCAATCGGCACGGCGAACCCGACGCGCTTCTTGATAATGCACCCAACCGGGCACGACTCGGCGGCCTTGTCATTCACGCTGAGGGCGGTGCCACTGGCCCCATTCGCGGCGTTGACGCCGATGCGCTTGTGTTCGCCGCGATGGATGAACTGGAACACGTGCTTGCCGTCTTGTTCCTGCGAAGCGCGAATGCAACGCGCGCACAGAATGCAGCGGTTGAAGTCCAGCATGACCTCAGGATGGCTGCTGTCGACCTTACGCGCGGGAAACATGTACTCGTGCCGCGGGGCCAGCATGCCCAGGCGGTAGCCCATGGCCTGCAGTTCACAGTTGCCGCTCTTTTCGCAAAACATGCAGTAGTGGTTGCCCTCGACGAAGAGCATCTCGACCAGGTTGCTGCGCAGATCCTTCAAATCCGCGGTGTCGTTCTCGACTACCATGCCGTCGGAGACAGGCATGGTGCAGGCCGCTTGTGGGCGACCGTTCACCACGACCGTGCACACCCGGCAGCTGCCCCAAGGAGTTAGCCCCTTCATGGCGCAGAGGTGCGGAATGTAGATTCCAGCCAACGCCGCGGCTTGCAGGATGGTCTGCCCCTGCTCGCCTTGAACTTCCTTGCCATCGATAGTGAAGGCGACCTTGGCGCTCATTGCTTCACCGCCCCTTTCTGGGTTCCGAAGTACATCGAATCGCGACCAGCGAGATTGGCTGCGCCGGCCACGGCCTTGGCCGCATCGAATGAGCGCTGGAACACGCTTCCATTGCTCTTGATCCGACGTTCGTATTCCTTGCGGAAGCCTTGGATGGTTCCCAGCACGGGATTCGCCGCGGTTTGGCCCAAGCCGCAACGGCTGGCCGTCTTCACCACCTTGCCGGTCTTCTCCAGGTAGTCGATGTCGCCGAGATCGGCGCTGCCATCGAGGAACCGACCGAGGCGATCGTGCATGAGCCGAGTGCCGACCCTGCACGGCGTGCAATAGCCGCAGCTCTCCTCGACGAAGAATTCCATGAAGGCGTGCGCGATGGCGAGCACATCGCGCTGGCCGCCGAACACCATGATCGAGCCGCCGGTGGCGAGATCGTCGTAGCAGATCTTGCGCCCGAATTCGGCCGGGCCAATCATGCGACCAGAAGCACCGCCGACTTGCACCGCGGCCGTGTCGGTCGCTCCCACGCGCGCCAAAAGACCATTGATCGTGATGCCGAAGGGGAGCTCGTACACTCCCGGGCTGGCGCAATCGCCGGACACACTCAGCACCTTGGTGCCGGCGCTGCCTGGCGTGCCCATCGAGGTGAACCAGCTGGGTCCGTTCTCGATAATGCGAGCGACTGCACAGTAGGTTTCGACGTTGTTGATCGTCGTCGGCATGCCCAAATAGCCCTTTTGCGCCGGGAATGGCGGGCGCGTCTTGGGATCGCCGGCCTTGCCCTCGCACGAACTGAGCAAAGCGGTTTCCTCGCCGCACACGTAGGCGCCCGCGCCGAGCTGGATGCGAATGTCGAACCTGAAGCCCGCCTTACCCAAGATGTCGCGGCCGAGAAGTCCGGCGGCGCGCCGCTTGGCCAAGACGTCTTCCAGGAAAGGCAGCAAATAGGTGTATTCGCCGCGCAAGTAGACGATGCCTTCGTTGGCCCCGATGGCGTAGCCAGCGATGGTCATGCCTTCGAACATTAGACCCGCGGCCTCGGTCAAAATTACGCGATCCTTGAACGTGCCGGGCTCGCCCTCGTCGGCGTTGCACACGATGAACTTGCGTTCGCCAGCCGCACCGCGGGTGAATTCCCACTTCATTCCGGTCGGGAAGCCCGCCCCGCCGCGACCGCGCAAGCGCGAAGCCTTGACGATCTTGATGATCTCGACCGGCTGCTCGGAAAGCGCCCGTTGCAACGCCACACCCGGCGTGGCCGGCGCGAACACCACCGCGCCACGCTCGCGCAGATTGTTCACCACCATGGAACGCACCAGGGGATGGCCGTTGTTGCCGTCTCCCAGAGTGAGCTTGAGCTGCTCGATGTTCTTCGTCGCCCTCAAGATCTGCACGATCTCGTGCACCTTGTCCGTCGAAAGCCTGGTGACGACCTTGTCGTTGACGAGAAGCGCGGGCGCCTGATCCGACATGCCGATACACGGTGTGTATTCGAGCGAGAACAGGCCGTCCGCCGTGGTCTGCCCGAAGTCGATGCCAAGCTCGGCGCGGAAGGCCGCCGCGATTCGCTCCATGCCGCTAATCCGGTCTATAATGTCATTGCACAGGCGAATGACGAAGCGCCCTTTGGGTTGGCTGGAGAAGAAGGCATAGAAGGTCGCCGTGCTCTCGACTTCGACCCTGCTCATCGAGAGCGATTTGGCGATATCGTCCAGGGCGTCGGATGCGATACACCCCGACTGGGCTTGGACACTCAAGAGGATGTCCATTAGCCGGCCCTTGTCATTGCCGAACCTCTCGCAGATCTGCCTGTTGATGCTGGAGTTGTCTGCCATGGCCCTTCCTGGTTCTGACTCTCATCGAGTCGGACACGCCCCCAGAGCATCGCGGGAAACCGCTTCGTTTCCGCCGATCGCGTGACCCGGGCTAGCTTCTCAAACTACGGGAACTACACTCTGCGACAACGATCAACTGCGCAAGCACTGCGCACGTGAAAAAAGTAACGAATCCGAAGTTACTTGGCAAGTCCTTCCTGAACTTTTTTTCTCGACGGCAAGAACCCGTGCGCCAGCGTCGCACATGTTTCGCATGTCTCGCACGTCTTTCACGGTAGTGTTACAACACTTTGGCGTTCAGCGCGTCCACGGATGGTTCCGCGACCGATGCTTGCGTCACGCGTGTGCACGTGGCCATCCGCGGTGCGGTCCAAGGCGTGGGTTTTCGGCCCTTCGTCTATCGGCTGGCGCGCGAGTTGGGCCTCGTCGGCTGGGTGAACAACTCCGCCGCGGGCGTGTTCGTCGAAGCCGAAGGTCCGGCTGCCCTGGTCCGCGCCTTCGTACGCCGTCTCGAAACCGACAAACCGAAAATCGCGTTCATCCAAAGCTTCGAGGCGACGTTTCTCGATCCCATTGGCTTTGCCAGCTTCGAAATCCGGGAAAGCTCTGGTGGCGAAAAGCGTGCCCTGGTGATGCCCGACCTGGCCACCTGCCCCCTGTGCATCTCCGAGATCTTCGATCCAAGCAACCGCCGCTACCAGTACCCATTCACCAACTGCACCAACTGCGGTCCGCGCTTCAGCATCATCGCGGCCCTGCCCTACGACCGCCAAGCCACCACCATGCGCGGGTTCACCATGTGCGCGGCTTGCGCGCGCGAATACCATAATCCGGCGGATCGCCGTTTCCATGCGCAACCCAACGCGTGCCCGGTATGCGGCCCGCGGCTGGCGTTGTGGAACCGCGACGGCGTTGAGGTGGCACGCGATCATGCGGCCCTGCTGGCGACGGCGGATGCGCTTCGGGCGGGACAGATCGCCGCCGTGAAGGGACTGGGCGGATTTCACCTCATGGTCGACGCGCGCAACGAAAGCGCGGTGCGGACGCTGCGCGAGCGCAAGCAGCGCGAGGAAAAGCCCTTCGCGCTCATGGCCCCGAGTTTCGAACATGCTTTGCGCATCTGTTCGGTTTCGGAAGTCGAGCAAAGGCTTCTGCGCTCGCCCGAGTGCCCCATCGTGCTGCTGTCGCGTCTGCCGGGAAATACCGGCATCGCCCCTGCCGTCGCGCCTGGCAATCCAACCCTGGGCGTAATGCTGCCAGGCACGCCCCTGCATCACCTGTTGCTGCGCGAACTCGGTTTTCCCGTGGTCGCGACCAGCGGCAATCTCTCCGAAGAGCCCATCTGCACCGACGAGCACGAAGCCCTCACGCGCCTGCGCGACATCGCCGATGTCTTCATGGTTCACGACCGGCCCATCTTGCGCCACGTGGATGATTCCATCGTGCGCGAGGTATGCGGTCGCGAACTAGTGCTGCGCCGGGCGCGCGGCTTTGCGCCGCTGCCCATTCAAGTCGATGGCGAACTGTCACCAGTTCTCGCCGTGGGCGGGCATCAGAAAAACACCGTCGCCGCGGCCCTGGGCTCGCAGATCTTCATCAGCCAGCACATCGGCGACCTGGAAACCGAGGGTTCGCATCAGGCTTTCCAGTCTGTCATCGCCGCATTCCGAAGCCTTTACGATTTCACCCCCGAAGCCATCGCGTGCGACCTCCACCCGGACTACCTGTCGACCCAATATGCCGAGCGTACGGGACTGCCCCTCCGCAAGGTACAGCACCACCACGCCCACATCCTTTCATGCGTGGCGGAGAACCAGCTGCGCCCGCCCGTGCTGGGCATTGCCTGGGATGGCAGCGGCATGGGCAGCGACGGATCCGTCTGGGGTGGCGAATTCCTGCGCGTGACCGGGCAGGGATTTCGTCGGGTGGCGCACCTGCGGCCGTTCCTTCTGCCTGGCAACGCCAAAGCCGCGCGCGAACCACGCCGCGTGGGTCTGGCCATTCTCTACGAAATCTTCGGAGACAAAACTTTCGACCTCGATGTGCCGTCGGTGCGCGCGTTTTCTTCCGCCGAACTGGCGGCGCTGCGGACCATGCTCGCGCGGCGTCTTCACACGCCGGTCACCACGAGTGCGGGGCGGCTGTTTGACGCCATCGCCTCGTTGCTCGATCTGCGCCAGGTGGCAAGCTTCGAGGGTCAGGCCGCCATGGAACTGGAGTTTGCCTTGGCCGGCACGAAAGAGCACAATTCCTATCCCTATGTTGTACGCGACCAAGAAGGTAGCTTTTGTTTGGACTGGGAGCCGGCCGTGCGCGCCGTGCTCGACGAAGCCGCGACCGACCGCGCCGGCGCCTCGGCGCGCTTCCACAACACCTTGGTCGAAATGAGTGTGGACGTGGCGAGGCGAATCGGCGAGCGCAACGTAGTGCTGAGCGGCGGATGCTTCCAGAACCGCTACTTGACCGAACGCATGGTGTCCCGTTTGCTCGGCGCGGGCTATCGTCCATACTGGCACCAGCACGTGCCGCCCAACGACGGCGGCATCGCTCTTGGACAGATCATGGCAGCCGAGGCAGAAATCCGTTCGCGAAAGGATTGAACATGTGTCTCGCGGTTCCGGGAAAGATCCTCAGCGTCAGCGGCAGCGATACCACGCGCATGGGCATGGTCAGCTTCGGTGGCGTCGGCAAGGAAGCATGCCTGGCCTTCGTGCCCGAGGCCAACGTGGGCGACTACGTGCTGGTGCATGCCGGCTTCGCCATCAGTGTGGTCGACGAGGACGAGGCGGCGCAGACCTTGGAATACTTCCGCCAAATCGGCGAGCTTGGCGAGCTCGAGGACAAGCCGTGAAATTCGTCGACGAATACCGCGACCAGGACAAGTCTGAACGCATCGCCAAGACCATCGCCGCCGTCACCACGCGACCATGGTCGATCATGGAAGTGTGCGGCGGACAGACCCACAGCATCGTCCGCTATGGCATCGACGACCTTCTGCCCCAGAAGATCACTCTGCTCCACGGCCCCGGCTGCCCGGTGTGCGTGACGCCGCTCGAACTCATCGACAAGGCGCTCTTCATCGCTGCACGAACCGAAGTCATCTTCTGTTCCTTCGGCGACATGTTACGGGTTCCTGGCAGCGGTGGCGATCTCTTCTCGGTCAAGGCCAAGGGCGGCGACGTGCGCATCGTGTATTCGCCGCTCGACGCTCTCAAACTGGCGCGTGACAATCCCCAGCGCCAGGTGGTGTTCTTCGCCGTCGGCTTCGAGACCACGGCGCCAGCCAACGCCATGGCGGTGTTTCAGGCGCACTCCGAAAAAATAACCAACTTCTCGATCCTGGTCTCGCACGTGCTGGTGCCACCGGCCATGGAGGCGCTCCTTTCGGCGCCCGACAACCGCACACAGGGGTTCCTGGCCGCCGGCCATGTGTGCACGGTGATGGGCTTCGAGGAATATTTTCCCTTGGCGCAAAAGTACCACGTCCCCATCGTGGTGACCGGCTTCGAGCCGCTCGACATCTTGCAAGGAATCCTCATGTGCGTGGCGCAGCTGGAACAGGGGCGCGCCGAGGTCGAGAACCAGTACGCACGCTCGGTCCAGCGAGAAGGCAACCGCCCGGCGCAAGCGCTGATGGCCAAGGTCTTTCGCGTGGTCGCGCGCAAGTGGCGTGGCATTGGCGAGATCCCAAACAGCGGCTTTGCCTTGCGCGAGGAATTCGCCGCCTTCGACGCCGAGACCCGCTTCGGCGTCGGCGACTACCACGTCGAGGAGGATTCGGAATGCATCAGCGGCCAGGTTCTGCGCGGGGTGAGAAAGCCGCGCGAATGCCCCGCCTTTGGCACGCGTTGCACGCCCGAACGGCCGCTCGGCGCCACCATGGTGTCGAGCGAAGGCGCATGCGCCGCCTACTACCAATACCGCCGGCACGCCGAGCGTTCGGAGAGCGGAACATGACCAAGAACGTGACCTTCACGGGAGGCTGCCCGGTTCCCTTGAGCAACCAAGACCACGTCACCCTCGCCCACGGCGGCGGCGGGCGCATGATGCACAATCTGCTCGAACGCATTGTGATTCCCGCCTTCGGCAACCAGCCCCTGGAATCGCGCCACGACGGCGCCGTGATAAAAGTCGGTCAAGGCCGGCTCGCCTTCACCACCGATTCCTACGTCGTTCACCCGCTCTTCTTCCCCGGCGGCGATATCGGCACCCTGGCCGTCACGGGCACCGTTAACGACCTGGCCATGTGTGGCGCACGCCCGCTCTGCCTTTCCGCGGGATTCATTCTGGAGGAAGGCTTGCCGCTCGCGACGCTAGAAAGGGTCGTGGCCTCGATGGCCCGCACCGCGAAGGCGGCGAACGTGAACATCGTGACCGGCGATACCAAGGTCGTCGATCGTGGCAAGGGCGACGGCATCTACGTCAACACCGCGGGCATCGGCGTCGTCGAGCACGACTTGGTCATCGCGCCCACCAGTGTTCGACCGGGCGATGCGATCTTGCTCAGCGGCGATGTCGGCCGCCACGGCGTGGCCATCATGGCCGTGCGCGAGGGCCTGCAATTCGAGACCACCATCGAGACCGACTGCGCTCCCCTCGCCGCTCCCGTGCTCGACCTGCTTGCCGCCGGCATCGAGGTGCACTGTTTGCGCGACCTCACGCGCGGCGGACTCGCCACCACCCTCATCGAAATCGCCGAATCCAGTCGGCTGCACATCGGCATCGGCGAACGCGACATCGCGGTCGAGGAAAACGTGCGAGGGGCCTGCGAGATCCTCGGCCTCGACCCGCTCTACCTGGCCAACGAAGGCCGCTTCGTCGCCTTCGTGCCCGCGGCGCAGGCCGAGCGCGCCTTGCAGATCCTGCGTGCCCACCCCGTGGCCGCAAACGCCACGCGCATCGGCACGGTCTCCGAATCGCCCGCCTGCCTGGTCACGCTGCAAAGCCGCATCGGCACCCGACGCATCCTCGACATGCACAGCGGCGAGCAGCTGCCGCGAATCTGCTGATCGGTCTTCCCCTCGCGCTATGTCCGCTTGCTGTTCATCCACGCCACGGCGACGCGCACGAGCGGGCGCGGGGCGATGCGGGGGAGGAACGCGCTGAGCTTGTTTTTCCAGCCAGGAATCGCCACGACCTTGCCCGCCAGCATGGCGCGGTAGCCATGGCGTGCAACCGAGGCCGCGTCGGCCACCCCGCGCTGAAAAAGATTGGTTCGTTCGCTCTTCGCCACCTGGGCGAACTCGGTCGTGGTCGGGCCCGGGCACACGGCTGTGGCCGTAACGCCCGTTCCGCGCAATTCTGTGGCCAGCGCCTCGGTGAAACTGAGCACGAAGGCCTTGCTGGCGTAGTACGTCGCCATGAAGGGCCCAGGGACGAAGCCGGCCACCGAGGCAATGTTGAGGATTCGCCCCTGCCTGCGCGCCAGCATGGAGGGCAAGCAGCGATGGGTCAGTTCGAGCAAGGCGCGCACATTCACGTCGACCATGCGAAGTTCGCCGTCGCGCTCCGCCTCGGCGAAACTCCCGAGACTGCCGAACCCGGCGTTGTTCACGAGAAAGTCGATCTCCGCGCCTGCTGCACGCACCTGGTCGACGATGCGCGCCGGCGCGGCAGGATCGGCGAGATCCTCGGCCAACACGGCGACCTCCACTCCGTACGTCGCCGTCAGATCCTTGGCCAAGGCTTCCAGGCGATCGCGCCGTCGCGCCACCAGAAAGACCCGGTGACCGTCGCTGGCCAAGAGCCTGGCGAGTTCCTGTCCGATGCCCGCCGACGCGCCGGTGAGAAGCGCGCATTTGCCTGATTTCTTCATCGTTCGATAGACGTGCGCTTGCGAACGCTACTCTTGCCGCGCGAAAGACACCCGACCACCGACGCACCATGCTTACGAAGGTGTCGAAATCAGCTACGCGCCCACGTCCGATCCATCCCAGGCGGCGCTACTTTCCATACCCCGCGGCGACGATGTTGGCCTGCACGAGGTCGTCGGTGGCATCCGGTGGATTGCCGGACGTAATGCACCCTTCGAAAAAGGTTCCCTTGCCGTAGTCACTACCGTCGCCACCTGTTCCCAGGATGATGGAGCCTTGCTTCAGCATGGGAGTGTAGCCGGACGGACGCTTTCCGCTAAACATGGTCACGAGAGCACCGGACTGCGCATTGCCGGCTTTGAGCCCCATCGCGTTCCCAGAGGGCCCCTTGAGTACGCCGGTAACGTAGGCCCAGGTTATGGAGGTATTGGTTGTACAGACGGCGTTCGGAGTATCACACTCGAACATGCCGTTTTCCAGATCCGCCCCGACCCACGGGCCGGTGCCAGCCCCCCCCTTCTGAAACTGCGTGGAGTTGCCCCAGTAGAGGGCCTCCATCGTCTTACTGCCGCTGTCGGAGTTGCTCGTCTCTGCATTGCCGTAGTCGAAGCAGCAGATTCCGCTATAACGCTTTCCGTCTAGAACCGCATACATAGCTTCTGCTTGATCGCCGGTTGCCATCCCCGTGGTGGTGTCGTTCCTGTAGGCGACATCCTTTGCGGTGCTCCCGTCGTTGTCGACGTAGATACCGTGGGCGACGTGACCACTCACCGTGATCTGACCCAGAGAGGCATCCGCTTCGTTGCCGCCATTCTTCAACCACAACGCCGTCCCAGATTTCTTGAGATCGTTCTTGTTCGGGGACTGGTCGTAGATGATCGAGATGGTGCACGCGGTGCCGGCGGGGCAGAACGAGTTGTGCACGGATATGTCCACGAAGCCTCCCGCGCCGACCGGGACATCCTTGGTGCTACTGTCCGACTTCTTCCTGAGCTGGTAGAGAGGGCCGGTGTACGCCCCGTAGAGCGCGCGAACCGTGCTGTGGGCCGCCGCACACGGTGTGGGCGGGCTGGCTGCTTGATAGATGTCGCATGGCCCCTGCGGACCTGTCGACCCGCCCGCCCCGGTGCTTCCAGCCGACCCGGTAGTTCCCCCCGACCCGGTCGCCCCACCCGATCCGGTCGCGCCGCCCGAAACGGGTGCTCCACCGCCGCCGGTCTTGCCTCCCGAGGCAACCGACCCACCAGCTGCGCTGTTCCCGCCCGAGTCGCCCACGCCACCGCTAGCGACCGAGCCGCCTTGGCCGGTGCTTCCGCCCGCGCCAGTTGCGCCGCCCGAGCTTGCGGGGCTGCCAACTCCACCGCTTCCGCTGGAGCCTCCACCGCTGCCACCCGATGCGGAGTTGCCGCCCGCGCTCGTGCTTCCGCCGGTCTGCGGAGTCCCATCTGTTCTGCTGGGCGAGCCGCATCCCATGAGGGCCGACAACGCAACAAAAGCCGACAAAGCAAGCTTCGATTTCATCACTTCTGCTCCTGTGGAGTTGGTTTTCCCCATTTTGTTGGACGAGTTCGTTGTGCTGCGATTGAGACCCTAACCAGTCCCCCAATAGTGAAAAGCTCGATTTTCAGAAATCTGGCCTAGTTTGCCTGACTCCATTCGATGAGTCACGCCAAATATCGGCCAGCGACTTGACCTATGTCACACCCTGGCGAGGAATTTCAAATCAGCTCCGCGCAAATCAGCTCCCTGCAGCCCCCATCAGTACATGTACATCAAACGGACGCGGGCGCTGTACATGTCGTTGGTCCACGTTGGAACGGTTGGATCGCTTGGCTGGAAATACGCCTTCGCGTAGCCAAACACGGCCTTGATGAAGAGCTGTCCCCCCAGCAGGTATTGAAGGGCGGCGAAGGTTTGTAGGTGAGAGGTGTAGTTTCCGACGTTGCTGCCGGTCGCGAGATACTGGTCTGTCTGCTCCGTCATGTTGAGGCCCAAGCCTAGCAGCCATAGGTCAGCCAGCCTCAGATTGGCGAATCCGCCCACGCTCTTCGTCGTGTAGTTGGCCTGGTAGACCACTGAGAAACCGTTCCCTTCGGCGTTCGTGTTTTGCTGCTTGCCAATTGCTGCGTTCAGGCCAAATTCGACCGTGGGATCGATTACGAACTGCGCGGAAGCGCCGACGCCCTCCTGGACGGTATTCGCCACTGGATCCTTCGGTGTCGGGTCGCTGGGACTGGTCGTGGGATCCTGCATGATAGGGGTGCGCTTCTGGTATTCGGCGCCAAACTTGAATTTGAACCAACCGACGTCGAGGATCGCAGTCAGGCGATCACCGAAGTAGCGACCGGGCTCGTTGCCGAGAGCCGTAAGAGTGGTGGCCGGAGGAGGAGTGTCCGCTTGGACAAGGGGCGAATTAGTATCGTTTCGGTAGTTGTTGCTACCCAGCTTCACGAGATCCTCGAATCGCAGCCATTGGGTAGCATAGGCGTGCAGGGCGATGTATCCCACGGCCAGGCCGTCGGTGGGCCGGTCGTGCAGGTAATTCACGCCGTACAAGGAAGGCGCCTCCAACTGAATCCCGTTCGGGCTCGAGGTGACGGTGCCGCCGGCATAGGGCTGGCCAAACATGCCCGCCCCCATGCGCTCGAGAGTGTACTGATCCATCCCCATGCCCACGTGATAAACTTCCCAGCCCTCGAAGCGACCGACCTTCAGGTCCCAGATATTCCATTGGCCCACTCGAATCCAAAGATCGTCGGTGCTGTAGGTACCTGCGCTCGTGCACACGGTGTTCACCGCCGGGTTCTCCGTCGCGCCGTCATTCGTCGCCTGGCAGAGATTGCCCACCACTTCGGCCTGGCCCTGGACGAAGAACCTGCCGCGTACATAGGTGGGCGTCACACGAAGCACCCCGCGGCCCTGCATGAGGTACATGGTTGAACTCTCGAAGAGTAGTTTGGGGTCACGCTTGATCGTTTCGTAGCCGCTGTCGACCCAGAAGTTGCCCGAGACACCAATGCCGGTGTGGGCCATGTACGGCCACTGCAGGCCGTTGAAGGATGGCTCGAGCCACAGGGACCCACCGTAGAGGCCGCGCAAACGACCGGGAAACGACTCGGGTCCCAAGTGCTCGACGTACGCGGCCGGGGCTTGCGCCGCGGGGGCCACCGTGGCGGGAATGGGTTCAACTCCAGGCGGGGGCGGTGCCGGCGGCTCCGCGAACGGGCGCGACTCGTCCGCCGTCGCCTCCACCTGGCCGTTCTTGTCGCTGGGCTCGCCATTTTCTGTCGAGGTCGGAGCCGGGGTCGATGTTGCGTTTTCAGTCGAAGCCGATCCGGCCGCTGTGGATGCGCCGGAAGAAGAATCGGCCGGCCCAGACGACGGAGCATCATCGGGCGCAGGTACCGCGGCGGGGGTATCGCTCGAACTAGTGCCGTCAGAGGCCGCGGGCGTGCTCTTGGTCGCCGCCTTTGCCGCTGGTTTGGCAAGCGCCAAGCCGCTCCCGAAGGTGAGCCAGCCCGCGAGAGCCAACAGGGTGAAAACAACGGACGACGTGAATGACTGCGAAACGTACCGGACGGATCTTTGCGAACCTTGCATGACGCATTCTCCTTGCGAGGACGGACACTAGCGGAGCGAGCGACACCGACGGACAACAACCGATAGAAGCAGAGCCCCACGAAACACGACGGCCCCGATGTTCAAAGTATCTGCCTCCACATGGTCTCTCGTCTGGGCCGGTCTCGCTTGCGTTCATATAACATCGTCATCCCCGTGTCTAGCCGGGAATCCGTCGTAGGCTGGACGACACAGGCGATGAGAAGTCGGGCCGAGCGATGAAGACGCCCTACGGTGTCGTCGTCGTAATGTCCACCGAAGCACCCGTGAGAGATCCCGAGCTCGCCTTCAAGGTGATCTTTCCAGCGGTCGTCGTGGACTCGACGATGGCCATCAACTTGCCGCTGAAAGCGGCATGCGACGTGCCCTTGTAGGAATCGTGGTTGGTGGAATCTCCGGCGTCAAGGCCTACAAGAGCACCAGGACCGCCGATCGTGAAGGCGATTGTGTCCTTGGCTTGCGGAACGACAACGCCCTGAGCGTCGACGATGTCCACCTCGACAAACGACAGATCGCGACCATCGGCCGCGATCGAAGCGCGGTCGGCCGTGAGAGTCAACGCCGCCGCCGCCCCGGCTGTTTGGACTGTATCGGTCGCGACGACCGCGCCACCCTTGGTGGCCTTGGCCTGGAGCGTGCCCGTCGCGAATGGAACCGACCACTGAGCGTGCGCGGCCGTGGCAGTCATGGTCTTTGAACCCTGGGACTTGCCGTTGAGGAAGAGCTCGACACTGTCCGCATTGCTGTAGACCCAGACAGTCACGGATTGCCCGGCCGTCCAACTCGTCCAATCCATCGGCACGATGTGGACCATGGTGGGCCCAGCGGCGTTCCACTTGCTTTGGTAGAAGTAGAAGATGTCCTTCGGGAAGCCGGCCGTATCGATGGCGCCGAAATACGAGCTCTTGGACGGCCAGCCGTACGGCGTGGGTTCGCCAATGTAGTCGAAGCCGGTCCAGATGAACTCGCCAGCGATGAAGGCGCGCGTGTTGACGCTTGACCACGAGCCTTCCGCGCTGGTGCCCCAGGAGACAACGCTGTTGTCGTAGGACGAGCACTGATTGTCGCTGGATGACAGGATGTTCGTCGTGACCGGCGTCTTGTAGACGTTGCGACTCCTTACCGCGGACGAGCTCTCGCTGCCGAAGAATTTCCAGGTCGGATTGCTCGAGTGAAGGGAGTCGTAGACATACGGGGCGTAGTTAAGACCGACCACATCTTCTAGGGGAGCTACCGCGGCGCCAGGGCTCGCCATGGCGAAGGCTTGACCGATCACGCGCGTGGTGTCCTTCGCCTTGACCGCCGTAATGAGTGATTGCGCGACGGTGGCGTTGTTGTCATCGGGAATCTCGTTTCCGATGCTCCAGATAATGATGCCTGGGTGGTTGCGATCGCGCATCACCATGTCGCCGATATCGGTCTTGGACCACTGGTTGAAGAAGCGTCCGTAGTCGTACGTGTTCTTGCCCTGGTCCCAGCAGTCGAATGCCTCATCCATCACGAGCAGACCCATGCGATCGGCCATGTCGAGAAACTCGGGCGCGGGCGGGTTGTGTGACGTGCGAAGCGCATTGGTGCCCATGTCCTTAAGCATCTGGAGCCGCTTCTCGATGGCGCGGTTGTTCACGGCGGCGCCGAGGGCGCCGAGGTCATGGTGATTGCACGTGCCGTTGAGTTTCACGCTCTGACCGTTGAGCGTAAAGCCCTTGTTCGCGTCAAACGCGAAGGTGCGAATCCCGAAAGGAGTCGTATACGTGTCGACCACGGAGCCACCCACCGACACAGTTGTCACCACGGAATAGAGGGTTGGCGACGAGGTTGACCATAGCTTGGGATTGGACACGGTCGCAGTGTGCGTCACGTCGGCGGTCTTCCCAGCGGTCACGGACGTCGCCGCCGAAGAGCCTTTGCCCACCTCCGCTCCCGAGGCGTCTTGAACCGAGCTCGCCACGGTCACCGATTGGTCGGTGGTCGCGTCGTTCTGGACCGTCACCGCAATGTTCACGGTGGCGCTCGTGGTCGAGACCTCCGGCGTGGTCACGAACACACCGGTGTAGGCCACGCGAACCGGGCTCACGGTCTTGAGCCAGGTGTGACGGTAGATGCCGCTGCCCGAGTACCAGCGGCTGCTAGGCTGTTGGTTGTTGACCTTGACTGCGAGCACGTTCGACCCGCCAAACTTGGGGGAGCCGGACGTCAAGTCGCATTCGAAGGAGGAAAAGCCGTAGGGACGGGCGCCTATTTGGGTGCCATTGAGGTACACGGTGCTGTCCATATAGACACCATCGAATTGGACAAGAACCTTCTGGCCCGAGCTCGCGGCGGGCAACGGGAAGGTCTTTCGGTACCAGCCCGTGCCGCCATCGAGATAGCCACCGCCGCCGCCGGCTTTTGAGCCTTGATTGAAGGCCAGCGAGATGCTCCAGTCATGGGGCACATCCAAACTGGTCCAGGCCGAATCGTCGAAAGTCGCGCCCTGCGCGCCAGTAACGTCACCGAGATGGAACTTCCACCCCGCGTCGAAGCTCACCGTGGTCGTTCGCGCTCCGTCGTAGTTGTTGACGAGCGTGGCGAGCGTGGCCGTTCCTCCGCCCGCGCCGCCGGAACCAGCACCTCCAGAGCCGACGGCGCCACCCGTTCCGGTGCCGGTCTGGCCGCCCGCGCCTCCGCTCCGCGTTCCAGCTCCGCCGGTTCCGCTGCCTGTTTGTCCCCCCATCGCCGCGCCGCCCGCTCCGGTCCCGGTTTGGCCGGCCATTCCCACGCCACCCGCTCCGTTGCCGGCATTGCCGCCAGTCACTGAGCCACCCGCTCCGTTGCCAGCCGTTCCTCCGCTGCCGAAAGTTCCAGCGCTTCCCCCGCCGGTGGCCAGGCCGCTACCCGCGCCGGCTCCGCCGTTGCCTGGCTGGCCGCCAGTCCCGCCGCAGGCGGCAACCCACAGTGCGCTCAGCATTACCGCGCCATTCCAGTAGCGCAGGTGTGAATCTCTCGGCGTCATCATCGTTCTCCTCTCGCTCGGTACGCGGATGTAGTTGACGCGAATATCAACGTCCCGCTCAGAACGTAAGGGCCGGGACGGTCAGGTTTTTAATGTCGTAATAGGTAGACACGATCCCAGCGGTCGCGATGGTATTGTGGGCGCCCTGCGGATTGGCGCCTCTGTCCGTCACCGTGTCCTGCCCGTTTTGGTTCCACGCGATGTTGGTCGGACAATTGACCATGACGTTATGCGCGACGGTGTCCCCGGAGGTTTGCTCGTCCATGTATATGCATCAACTCCGCTCGCGGCTGCTTTGCGGAACAACTTCGTGGTTCATCTAGCTACTGGCGCGAGCATCGCGTTTGTGCAACGCTGATTTGGCGGGTGGGTGAGCTTGCGCGATGGGCGAGCAGTGCTCCCCGCAAAACTTCACACAATACTTCGCCGCCGGGCAAGCGCGCCTCGACTCATTTTCTTCCCTGGACCTGCGCCACTCGGCCTGAGTTTTGCTCGTTGGTGAACCATGGCAGCAATAGATTCACTCTTGATGCTCATCGATGCACAACAGGCGAGCGGCATCGTCTTGCGGGCGCGCGAAATTCCCGTGCTTGTGGGCGGCAAGGGGCGCGGCCTCACCATGCCGCCGCTCGATCTGCCGACGGTGGAAGCCTTCGCCGCCGAAGTTCTCGCGCCCGAAGGCTTCGAAAAGCTGCGGACTTCAGGCTCTTGCGACGCGGTGTACACCTCGCAGCGTCACGGAGCCTTCGCGGTGGAGGCACGTGCAGGCAGCGACAACATGTCTCTCAAGCTACGCCGTGGGGCTGCCGGTTTGGCAAAACCGGTTGCGGCCTCCGCGCCGGATCTCGCGCCGGCAGTGACGTCGGTGGTCCTGCCGGCTGCGCTTGATGCGGCTACGCTCGCTGTTCCGCCGGCCCGGGCAGCCGAGGTTGCCGTGGCGGCGGACGACCCAGCGCGCGCGACGCTGGCGGCGCGTCTGGCGGGCATCATCGCGCGCGCGGCTGGCCACGAGGTTTCCGACATCGTGGTCTCGGCGGGACAGCCGCCATGGATTCGCTCGGCGGATGGGTTCGCCGCTGCAGCGACGGCGGCCATCACCCCGCTGGAGATCCGCGCCTTCGTCGACACCGTTCTCGACCCGACCCGCCGCAGGCTCTTGGATGGCGCCGGCAGCGTGGACCTGGCCTGGCAAGCGCCCGAAATCGACGACGAGGGGCCGCAGCGCTTCCGCATCAACGTTTTCACCCAGGCGCATGGACTGGCGGTCGCGCTGCGCCCGGTGAAACGTCGCGCTCCCTCGCTTCCCGAGCTGAACATGCCGGAGAGCGTGGGCAACCTCGGCAACGCGAGCGGCGGTCTGGTGCTGGTGGTGGGACCGACGGGCTCGGGCAAGTCGAGCACGCTGGCGGCCATGGTGGAAGGCATGAACCGGACGCGCGACCGCCACATCATCACGGTCGAGGATCCCATCGAATTCGTCTATCAAACGCGGCGTTGCCTCATCCACCAGCGCGAGGTCGGCACCCATGTCGAGAGCTTCGCCGCCGGGCTGCGAGCGGCCCTGCGCGAATGCCCCGATATCATCCTGGTCGGAGAAATGCGCGACCGTGAGACCATCGCCATGGCACTGACCGCCGCCGAAACTGGCCACCTGGTACTGTCCACTCTGCACAGCGGCACCGCGCCGATGGCCATCGACCGCGTCGTCGACATTTTCCCGGAACACCAGCAGGGACAGATTCGCCAGCAGCTTGCAGGCTCGCTGCGCGCGGTACTCACGCAGCAGCTTCTGCCCGGCGTCCGCCCGGGCACGCGCTTCCCCGCCATCGAATTGCTAACCGTCAACTACGCAGTCGCGGCGCTCGTTCGCGAGGGCAAGACCCACCAGTTGTCCACGCAGATCCAGACCGGCCGCGAGGACGGGATGATCGCCTTCGAGGCGTCGCTGTTCGAGCTGGTGCGCGCCGGGCGCGTGTCACGCGAAGTGGCCATGGCGGCGGCCCGCGACCCCACCGAGCTGCAGCGCCGCCTGCGCGAGTTGCGAGGCTAGCGTGAGCAAGAAGAAGGGGGATTCATGTTGGCGCAAATTGGGGTTGTTTTCGCCGGGGTAGAGGGGATAATTAGCTACCTGAACGGCACCCAAGTGCTTTCGCACTCGCCTCCCAAGGCAAAGATCGACGCATCGACGACCATCCACCTCGGCGGCGGAGGCGATCTGAGCCAGCCCGATCAGGTTCTCATGCGGGAGGCTCTCATTACTAGCAATGTGATGAGCGCGAGCGGGGTGACGGCAATGAAGGCGAACATCGTTGCCTTCTTTTCAGCGCTGAAGTTCCCCTAAGAGGCCGTCCAAAACCAAAATCCGGTCGACGAAAAGGGAAGGAAGTCTCTCGGTCTGCTCGAGCACGAACGCCTTGACCGAACTCGGGAGCGATCATCGCGATGAGCGCGTTACCTAAGCGGGCTCGCCGCATCAATGAGCGCTGACGACTGCCGTTTCGATTGACGGGTTGCCTCTCGACTCGCCACTGCCGGGCACAG
>Ga0224559_1000057_pt1 | contig 61213 bp, 41 predicted proteins | sample 714S33034metaG_FD_180676 | JGI IMG/M metagenome (GOLD analysis project Ga0224559, IMG submission 180676) | Peat soil microbial communities from Stordalen Mire, Sweden - 717 S3 30-34 | ecosystem: Environmental > Terrestrial > Soil > Wetlands > Peat | place: Sweden: Norrbotten County, Stordalen... | reverse complement strand
CCGGGGGAGGAAAGTCCGAACTCCAAAGGGCAGTGTGCCGGATAACGTCCGGGACGCGGGCTTCAAGGCCCGTGGACGGCCAGTGCCACAGAAAAGATACCGCCTCGGCTACCCCTCTCGCTCTTTCGGGCGGCGAGGGCTTCCGGAATGGCCCGACAGGTTCGCCTGGACGGTCAGTCCCGCCGGGGTAAGGGTGAAAAGGTGCGGCAAGAGCGCACCGCTCCGGCGGTAACGCCGGGGGCAGGGTAAACCCCACACGGAGCAAGACCAAATAGGGAGGGAAGCAATCGCCAAAGAGCCAGGCGTTGCTGCGCACCGGCCCGGTGCGCCCAGGCGGCTCGAGCACGTGCCGAAACCTCCGGGTAGGTCGCTGATGAGCGTCCGCGGCGACGCGGCGCCTAGACGAATGACCGCACACGACAGAATTCGGCTTACAGGTCCTTCTGCCGAATTTCTCGCATCCCCCGGCGGCGAAGTTTGCCGCTGGGGTGAAATACAGAAACCCCCGGCGGCGAAGTTTGCCGTCGGAGCAGCAAAGACGACAGCCCCGGCCGGGAGAGTTTTCCTCGCCGGGGCTGGCCATTTTGTTGCAGGGAGCAAGTCAGTCCCGCTGCGGCGGGGATAGCGGGTTAGCAAGTTAGCTGGTGCAGTGACAGGCCGGCCGCTTCCCGAAGGCCAACTCCGCTAACCCCGCCAACGCCGCTAGAGCCTGTTATTAACTTTGCGCCCGTAAACCCAATAGAATCAGCGCAAGTTTTGCGACGTTACTACGATTTAAAAAAACCGCAGGTGTATTCCATGCCACGTCTCGCAGGAAGTGCGTTCTACGCGGGTTTCGAGCATTCGGGCAACACGTGAAGCTACTCAAAGTTAATAACAGGCCGCTAGCACCGCTCATCCGTTACCATCAATTCATGCTGCGAGTGAAACTGTTGGAGGCCGGGGCGCGGGCGCCGGTGGTGGCCCACAAGGGCGAGGATCTGGGTTATGACCTGTTTGCGCTGGAAGGCGCGGTGCTGGCTTCAAGAGCCACGGTGAAGGTGCGGACCGGCGTCAGCGTGGAGGCGCGCCACCCCCAGACCGGCGTGCCGCTGGGCCTGCTGGTGCGGGACCGTTCGTCGATGGCCGCGCGCGGAATTGCGACCACCGGAGGGGTGATCGACTCAGGCTACCGGGGCGAGATCCTGGTGCTGATGACCAACCTGACCGATGCCGCCGTCGAATTGAAGGCCGGCGAAAAGATCGCCCAGATGATCCCGGTCCCGGTGCTGACCGGCGAGGTGGAGACGGTCGAGAGCCTGGAAGAGTCGGCGCGCGCCGGGAAGGGCTTCGGCAGCTCGGGGCAGTGAGAATTCGCGCTTACTCTATTCCCTGTCCGTTACACTAACCCCTGTGATGCCGCACATTCTGGCCCAATCCGTGGCGATGCTGACGACGCTGCTGACCGTGGCGGGAATGGGCTATTTTCTGGCGGCGGCGCTGGCGGCGCGCATCTTTCTGGCCGCGCGGCGCACTCCCCTGGCGGAGTTTACGCCCGGCGTGAGCGTGCTGAAGTCCCTCAAGGGGCTGGACCCCGGCATGATGGAGGCCTTCCGCAGCCACTGCCGCCAGACCTACACGGGCGAGTTCGAGCTGCTCTTCGGCGTCTCCTCGCTGGACGATCCGGCCGTGGCGGCTGTCGCGCAGTTGCAGGCCGAGTTTCCCCGGCTCTCCATCCGGCTGATCGAGTGCCCCCTGCGGCTGGGCACCAACGGCAAGGTCAGCACGCTGGTCCAGCTCAGCGCCTATGCCCGCCACGATTTTCTGCTCATCAACGACTCGGACATTACCGTCTCGCCGCGCTACCTGGAGAGGGTGATGGCCTGCTTCGCTCCGGCGGCGGAGTTCGGCGGCGCCCGCCAGGCCCCGCCAGAGGTTGGACTGGTGACCGCGCTCTATCGTGGCCGCGCTCACGGCACGTTGGCCTCGAAGCTGGAGGCGCTGGGCATCGCCACCGACTTCCAGGCCGGGGTGCTGCTGTCGATGTGGATCGAGGGTGGCCTGCGCTATGGCCTCGGCTCAACCTTGGCGGTCAGCCGCGAGGCGCTCGACCGCATCGGCGGCCTATTGCCGCTGGCCGACCATCTGGCCGACGACTACGAGCTGGGCGCGCGCGTGGCGCGGGCTGGCTACCGCGTGGCGCTGAGCGCTGAAGTGGTAGAAACCGGCGTTCCCGCCTACGATTGGCGCGGCTTCGCCGATCACCAGTTGCGCTGGAGCCGCACCGTCCGCGACGCGCGCCCCTGGGGCTACGCCGGGCTCATCTTCACTCATGGGCTGGGCTGGGCCGTGCTCAATGTCATCGCCAGCGGAGTGAGCCTGCTGAGCCTTTGGCTGCTGGGCTTGAGCCTTTTCCTGCGCCTCACGCTGGCCATGACGGTGGGCGACCAGGTGCTGGGCGATCGCCAGGTGCTCCCCCGGCTGTGGCTGCTGCCGCTGCGCGATCTGGTGGCCATGGGCCTCTGGGCGGCGGGCTTTGCCGGCAACACGATCGTCTGGCGCGGCGAGCGCTTCACGCTCCGCGGCGGAAAACTGCACCGAGTGGGCGCATCAGTGCGTTAATCAGCCCTGCGGGCCGACGGCAACTCCCGATCTCAGGCGACGGCCGGAGCCTTCAGGAAGTCCAGAGCGCGCGTCAGGTAGGACTTCAGATCGCGGCGGTGGACCACTGCGTCGAGGAAGCCCTTTTCCAGCAGGAACTCCGCGCGCTGAAAGCCCTCGGGCAGCTTCTGACGAATCGTCTGCTCGATGACCCGCGGGCCGGCAAAGCCGATCAGAGCGCCCGGCTCGGCAATGTTCAAGTCGCCCAGCATGGCGAAGCTGGCCGAGACGCCGCCGGTGGTGGGGTCGGTGAGCACGCAGATGTACGGCACTTTGGCGTCGTCCAACTGCGCCAGCGCGGAGGAGATTTTGGCCATCTGCATCAGGCTCGCCACGCCCTCCATCATGCGCGCCCCGCCCGAGGCCGCGACGACAATCAGCGGTTTGCGCCCCAGCCGGGCGCGGTCCACGGCGCGGGCAATAGTCTCGCCCACCACGGCGCCCATCGAGCCGCCGATAAAACCGTACTCCATGGCGCTGACCACCACCGCGTGCGGCCCCAACTGGCCCACCGCGTTCAAAATGGCGTCGTCCAGGCCGGTCGTCTCCCGCGCCTTAAGCAGCCGCTGCTTGTAGGGCTTGATGTCGGTAAAGTTCAACGGGTCGGTCGAGCGCAGCCCGGTGTCCACCAGCTCATAGCCGGGTTCGAGCAGGAGCTCGATGCGCTGCCGCGCGCCGATCTTGAAGTGGTGCTGACACTTGGGGCAGACGTTCAGGTTGGCTTCCAGTTCCGCCTTCCAGATGACCGCGCGGCAGGCCACGCACTTGGTCCACAACCCCTCGGTGCGCACCGTTTTGCCGGCTGCATCCGCCGCCTCGGGGGCCGCGCCGGCCGGGCCGGACTCGTACTCGCCGCTTTCACGCTTGAACCAGGACATTCAACCTCACTCTCGAATCAGGGAACTGCTCAAATCAGGAACTGCCAAGTCTCAGACCGCCTGTTGTGGTATCGCTCATGGGTGCCCCAGGTCCCGATTTTGGGGCCTGGGATCGTACAAACTGGGATTGTACGAACTCGATGTACAAAATCATAAGGTCAGAGGCCTGGCCACCGTCAGAATGGCCGATGAACTCCCGCTCCCCATCCTGCCCGCTGGAGTATTCTCCCCATCAGTATTCTATGCCGCGCTGGGCCAAAATCCCTTTCTGGTAGGCGTGCTTTATCTCGCGCATCTCGGTTACCGTATCGGCCAGCTCGACCAGCAGGGGGTGGGCGTCGCGCCCGGTCAGGATCACATGCACCTTTTCCGGCCTCTTGCTGAGCGCCTCGGCCACCACCGCCGCGTCCAGCATTCCGTAGCCGATGGCGTAGTTGATCTCGTCCAGCACCACTAGATTCCACTCGCCCGAGCCGATCGCCTCGTGCGCCTCGGCCCAGGCCGTCTCCACCAGCCGGATCTCCTCCGCCGTGGCCTCCGCGCCACCCACCTTCACAAAGCCCCGGCCCATCTGCCGTATGATGAACCGCTCGCCGAAGGCCTCGGCCGCCTTCAGCTCGCCGCTCCGCTGGGAGCCTTTGAGGAACTGGATCATCAGCACCCGCATCCCGTTGCCCACGGCGCGCAGGGCCATTCCCAAGGCGGCGGTGGTCTTGCCCTTGCCGTCGCCGGTGTTAATCAGAATCAGTCCTCGACGCGAGTCGGTCATTTTCAGTCGCCAGTAAACAATTGTCAGTTATCAGTAAAAGCAGTTGCCCGTTGTCAATCAACATTGCCCAGTTCTGAGCGGTCTGCCACAGGCGAAATGGAAACCGCAATGCGAGCGGACCGGCAACCTCCGCTTCCCGGAGTTCATTGTCGGCGGTGCGCCGCGAACTGACAACTGAAAACCGACAACTGAAAACTGATGCCTGCTCAGTGTCCTCCGTGGTACGGATGGCCCGCAAGAATTGTAAATGCACGGTAGATCTGCTCGGCCATCACCAGCCTGGCCAGCGCGTGGGCCAGCGTCATCGGTCCCAGCGAGAGCAGCAGGCTGGCCCGCTGGCGGGCCGCGTCGCTCCATCCGTCGGCCGGCCCAATGGCGAAGACCATCTGCTGCATCCCCTCGTTGCGTTTGGCGCCCAGCCAGGCTGCGAAGGCCTCGCTGCTCATCTGCCGTCCGCGGCTGTCCAGGAGCACCGCCACCACCGGCGTGCGCCCCTCCTGCCGCGCCAGCCAGTCCAGCAGCGCCGCCTCCGTGCGAAAGGCCTCGGCCGAGCAGCGAGCAAAGGCCGAGCAGCGTTCCAGATAGACCGCCGTCAGGGCGTTGAAGGGGTCTTTTGCGCCGGAGCGCGCGCCGATGTGGGCCAGTGTCAGATTCATAAAAACAGGATCAGCTTCCTGGGAAACAGGGTCAGCTTCGCGGAAACCAAGGTTAGCCTCCGGGAAACAGGATCAACTCCACGGAAACAGAACCAGCTTCCAGCAAGGAGAATAACCTGCCGCATCCCCACCGCGCCAATGCGGCAGGCCCGCTCTGCCGATAGCCGCGCCGCCGGCAAACCGTGCCAGAAAAAGTCGAGAATTGCCCATTTTTGGAATACATTCAATCTATTATCCAATTCTTCATATTATTTCGTTCTGCGTCAGATAAATCCTTCACCCGTAACTCCTTTATCTTCAGTAATCAATAAGCCAACCCGGCCGGCCGGAGGGAATGGCAACCTGACTGCATATATGTACAGCCAAACCGTGCCTCGCTTTCTTGGAACCGAGTTCTCCTAAGTGCAATCCAGGAGAGAAGACGAACAGATTTTTCATTGATAGCTTTACATCGTTTGTCTTTCAGCAGCGGATCGGGTTCACACCCACCCCCTCCCTGGCCGGGATACCGAAGCACAAGCAGCGAATAAGGAAGTTCCCGAACGGGCTTCTGGTTCCTATGATTTTTTTGGAGGAAGTCGATGCGATTTTTCCGGTTGCAGAATTTGCTTCTGTCGTTGAACTTGTTGGCCATGGTTTGCTTCGTGGCGATCACCACCGCCCCAGTCGCTCTCGCTCAAACCAACACCACCGGCGCGATTGCCGGAGTCGTTTCCGATTCCACGGGCGCTATCATTCCCGGCGCAACCGTAACCGTCACCAGCCTGGCCACCGGCTCAACCCGCACCGTCACCTCCGGCTCCGCGGGCGAGTATCGCGTCTCGCAGTTGCCTCCGGGAACCTATTCGATCACCGTCGAGGCGGCTGGCTTTGAAAAGACCAGGCAGACCGTCGATATAGGCCCGGGCGCGGTCGCTTCAGCCAATGTTGCCCTGACCATCGGCAAGGCCAGCGAGACCGTCGAGGTCACCGGCGGCGAAGTGCCGATGCTACATGTGGACGACGCCCAGATCTCCACCACGTTTACGGAAAAGCAGATCCTGACCCTGCCGAACCCCGGAAACGACCTGACTTTTGTCGCCCAGACCGCTCCCGGCAGCGTGATGAATACCCAAAGCGGATATGGAAACTTCTCTTCCTTCGGCCTGCCCGGCACGGCGAATACGGTTACCGTCAATGGCGGCTACTACAACGATCCGTTCCTCAATACCAGTAATTCCGGCGCCACCAACCTGCTGCTCGGCGCCAATGACATCGCCTCCGAGACCGTCACTTCGAACGCCTATAACGCATCCTTCGGTGGCTTGGGTGGCGCGCAGATCTCTGAAGTGACGCGCTCGGGCGGAAACCGGGTCCACGGCAATGCTTCCTACTATTGGAACGGCCGGGTGATGAACGCCAACAGCTACTTCAACAAACAGGCCGGTGATGAGCGATCCTTTGACAACGCGAATCAGTGGGCCGCGGCCATCGGCGGGCCCATCCGGCACGACAAGACCTTCTTTTTCGTAGACTATGAGGCTCTTGATGTCGTCCTGCCTACCCGCGCCACCATCTACGCGCCTGATGCCAGCTATCAGGCGCAGGTGCTGGCTAATCTGGCAAACAATGGCTTGAGCTCTGAAATTCCGATCTACAAGAACATCTTCAACCTTTACAACAATGCTCCAGGATACTCGAATGCAATACAGCAAACTCCGGATACACCCGACAATCCATATGGGACGGTGGTGTTCAACGGCACGGCAGGCAACTACACCCATGAGTGGCTGCTCAACGGCCGCATCGATCATGCCCTGACCAGCAAGGACCATCTCTTCGGCCACGTAACCATCGACAGAGGCGTGCAGGCCACTTTCACCAGTGTTCTGAATCCTTTGTTCGATGCATCCAGCTCACAGCCCTCTTACGCAGGCCAATTGGGCGAGCAGCATTCCTTCTCGGATGCGCTTACCAACCAGTTCCTCTTTTCCGTCAATCACTACGTGGCGGTTTTCAGCAATGCTAATCAGACCGCATCGGAGCAGATCGTGCCGTTCTCCCTCATCTTTGCGGATGGGGATTTGGGAAACAACACCCCCGTCACCGGTTCTGCATGGCCTGGCGGACTTAATATCATCTGGCCCCAGGGGCGCAACGTCACCGGCTACCAGTTCCAGGACGACCTGAGCTGGACCAAGGGCAAGCACACGCTGAGCGTGGGATGGACCATGCGCCGCAACGACATCACTGACTTCAGCCCCTCGGAGTACACCACCTCTCCAGAAGCGTATACGTCGAACGCCAGCTTCGAGAAGGGCTACGTCGACATATGGGCTGAGAACTTTCCAACCCGGCCCACCCAGCCGGTTGCACTCTACGCCATGGGCTGGTATGTCCAGGACCAGTGGAAGCTACTGCCCAACCTGACCCTCACCTACGGCCTGCGCATGGAGCACAACTCTGACCCGGTCTGCCGGACGAACTGCTTTGCGCACCTCTCCGGCGACTTTGCCAACGTGCCCACCAGCACCTCGACCCCGTACAATAAGCTGATCGCATCCAACCTCAGCAAGGCTCTGCCCAACTTGCAGAAGATCGGCTGGGAGCCCCGCGTCGGCTTCGCCTACCTGCCCTTTGGGGCCGGAAGCAAGACCACGATTCGCGGCGGATTCGGGATGTTTGCCGACGCCTTTCCGGGAATCATCGCCGACGATCTGCTCAACAATGCTCCAGTCAATGTTCCGTTTACCATTTCCAGTGGGAACAATCCGCTCGTTCCCACCGCCCTTAATAGCGCTCATTCCATCGCGAGCGACTCTAATACGGCATTTCAAGGTGGCTTCTCGTCTGGAGAGAGCTTTGCGACGATTTCCGGCGCAGTCCCTACCTTCTCCGCACCTAACATGACGAACCCGGCAACGAAGATCAAGAACCCGACCTACGAAGAGTGGAGCCTGGCCATCGAGCAGCAGTTGGGCAGGTTCGATACCGTCTCCATCATGTACGTCGGCAACCACAGCTATCATGAGCCGGAACTCAATAGCGGCATCAATGCCTTCAACCCCATCGACCCTGACACGCACCTGCCCAGTTTAACGGGCTTTCCCGAACTCCCCAACACCGCTCCCAATCCGAACTTCGGCGATGTCACCGAGGTAACGAGCTCCGCCAATGGGAATTTCAACGGCGTCGTGCTCTCGGAGCAGCACCGGTCGAAAAACCTCACGCTGACCTTCAACTACCAGTGGAGCCACGCGCTCGACGAGATTTCCAACGGCGGTTTCAGCCCATTCTCCGGTAACAGCGTCTACCCCTCCAACCCCTTCAATCTGCGCCAGAACTACGGCAACGCGGACTACGACATCCGTCAATACGTGAGCGCCAGTTACGTCTATGATCTTCCGCATTTCGGGGGACCAAAGGTGCTGGTTGATAACTGGGAGTTCTCTGGAACCGTCTTCCACAGCACCGGATTGCCCTTCTCGGTGATCGATTCCGGGACCGCCTACGGGATCGCCAACTACAGCGTCAACGGTACCCCGAACCCGCTCTTTGCTCAACAGACTGCATCTATTAACGGCCACACCCACTGCGGCGGCAACGCGGCTGCCAACGGAAACCCTTGCGCCTTTGCGTCGGACTTTGCAGCGGCAACCGACTTCGGTCAGTCCCGCCGCAACCAGCTCTATGGCCCCAACTACACCGATGTTGATTTCGCGGTGACCAAGGGCTTCAACATGCCTCACTGGGAGACGGCCAAGCTCAAGATTGGCGCGCAGTTCTTCAACCTCTTCAACCACCCGAACTTCGGTCAGCCCTATAACGATGTTGCTTCGCCAGGGCTGGGAACCATCACATCCACGGTGAACACGCCAACCTCGATTCTCGGATCGTTACTGGGCGGCGATGCCTCTCCGCGGCTTATCCAGTTGATGGCGAAGTTCGACTTCTAAACCCAGGCAGCAATCAACAAATAAAGGGCGCCCCGCGGGGCGCCCTTTATTTGTGTTGATAAGATTTTCAGCCTGGAGCCTTCCGATAAATCGTCCGCTGCCTCTGAATCAAACAGAAAATCAGGAGTTTTTCCGGGAAGTCTTCTTCGCGGCGGCTTTTTTAAGCGGAGATTTTTGGGCGGCAGCCGGTTTTGCCGCCGCAACCTTCTTCGCCGCGGCCTTCTTCACCGCAGTCTTTTTTGGCGCAGCCGTTTTTGGCGTAGCCTTCTTGGCGGCGGCGCTCGTTTTCGCCGCTTTCTTTGCCGCGGGCTTGGCCTTGGCGGCTGCCGGCTTGGCTTTGGCGGTAACTTTTTTTGCGGCGGGCCTGCTCACGGCTTTCTTTGCCGGAGCCTTCTTCGCGCCCGCTTTCTTGGCCACGGGCGCAGCCTTGGCGGCTGCCGGTTTGGCCTTCGCGGAGGCTTTTTTGCGCGCAGCGACGGTCTTTTTGGCCAGCGCGGCCTTCAGTTCGGCGTCGAACTCGGCCGGGCTGAGCGGACGCGCCGACTTGCGCAGCCTTTCAATGTCGTAAAAGGCGCGGCGCTCGGTCAGAAAGACGTGCACCACAAAGTCCACGTAGTCGAGCAGAATCCACTCGCCCTGACGGCGGCCCTCGACGGAGTTGGGAAAGACGCCAAACTCCTTTTTAAGCCGGTACTCGATCTCGTCGGCGATGGCGATGGCCTGACGGTCGTTCGCGGCCGAGGTGACCAGGAAGAAGTCCGAAAGCCCCGAGTCGATGGGGTCGAGCTCGAGGATGCGGGTCTCTTCACCCTTTTTCTCTTCACAGACCTGGGCAGCGGCCTGCACCAGAATACGCGTTTGCTGATGGTGATCCTGAACAGTTGCCATGCTTTGCGATTAGTCTCCGAGTTTTATCCTAGCCTTTCAACCGGGCGGGGGCAAGCTGCATTGTCAGCGATAGAGGCCGTGGGCGCGAATATAATCCGAAACGGGACCGGGAAGCAACTCGCGGCCCATCGCCTGGCCTCGGTCTTCATGTTCGTGTTCGCGAGCCCGCGCCGGATCTTGAAGCTGAATCAGCTCACGATTCTGAACCTGCTCCCGGATTCGCACTTGGTCCCCAATCCGCATTTGCACACGAATCCGCCGTTGCTCTCGAATTCGCAGTTGTTCACGAATCTCTGACGCGCTGATCTCGACCTCGAGGCCCGGAAGCAGGTAAAGCGGAGCCTGATCGCCGGCGGGATTGCGCAGCGTATAGCGCCGCACCTCAATTGCTCCCGCAGTATTCCCCGCAATTTCTTCGGCTCTTTCTTCGGCGCAACGGTCAGTTTGCGGCCTGGAGACAAGGCTGAGCCCTTCGGGCAGCATGGCCTCCAGATCGTCCAACCGCTGGCCCGGCCGCGAGGCGACGATCAGCGGCGCCACAAAAGGAATCTCCGCCGCGCCGCGCCAGCGCCTGAGTCCGCTGAACGAGTCGGCCCCCATCAGGCAAAACAGGGCACCCTCGGACGGCAAACCGGCGCGCAGCCCGCGCAGCGTTTGCAGCGTGAAGTTGGGCTCGCCGGAGGGTTTGGGGGCGTCGGCCAGCGAGACGATAAAGCCTGGATTCGAGCCGATGGCCAGCCGGGTCATCTCCAGCCGGTCGGCAAAGGAGGCCGTCGATCCCAGCGGCTTGAGCGGCTGCGCGCCCACCGGGGCAAAAAGCACGGTGTCGAGGCCGAGCGCCGACTGGGCAGCTCGCGCCACGGCCAGATGACCCAGGTGGGGCGGGTCAAAACTGCCCCCGAAGAAGGCCACGCGGCGTCCGTGAAATGTAGGCTGACCCATTGCCGGCTGATCCATCCGTTTATGTTAGCTGGTGACGGGCCTTCTGGTAACATCGGAGTCATAATGCGCTACTTGATTGCAATTCTCGCCCTTGCCGGAGTGGTGGTTTCCGCTCTGGCTCTTCGCGTTCACTATTCGACCGGAGCCGAGCCCTGTTCGATCAACGCGACCTGGGATTGCGGCGTTGTGAATCACAGCCCCTTTGCCGAGATCGCGCACATTCCCGTGGCGGCCATCGGCATTGCCGGCTACCTGGTGCTGGCCGGCCTGGCGCTGGCGCGGCAGCGTTTTCTGGCCTTCCTGGCCGCTCTGGTGGGGCTTGGTTTTGCTCTCCGCCTGACCTCCATCGAGGAATTCGCCTTGCAGACCTGGTGCCTTTACTGCGTAATTTCGCAGGTGCTCATAGCGCTCATCACGCTGCTTGGCCTGGGATGGTTTTGGGCTGAATATATTGCCCTGAAGCGGGCCAGCCGCGGAGTGTAATTCCCTATTACTTTATTGGTACCTTATCTGACTTCCCTCTTGCCCTATGCCAAGCGCTGGTAGACTTGAGCAATAGCGGTTCTCCTGTTGCTATCGCGGGAAACCACTGACACCTTGCACGATTTTTGAAACTCTGCACGAACTGGAGAACCGCTCTAGCCAATGGTCAAGCAAAAATACGCTCGCTGGATGTACGAATGGGAGACGCGGCTGACCACGCGCGATGAAAATCGCGTGGTGCGTCCGCTGGAGTGGGGCTTCGAGTGGATTGAGCCATTCCTGCGCGAAAACGGCTTTGCGGAGGCGCTACCTGGCCCAGAGGTCGTGGCCGACCCCGCGCTGGCCGAGGCCGCCATGGTGCTCATCAACCAGTTCCTCATCCGCCACAGCGACAGCTACTTCGGCTACCGGCGCCCCACTGACTTTCGCCTCGAAGAGCGGGCACCGCAATTGTTTCCCACCAACATGCGCCCGGAGACGCTGGCCCAGGATGCCGCGATCAAGCAGCAGGCGGCCGAGGGAAAGGTTCAGCCGGCGCAGTTTCTGCGCTTCACCTCGCCGGAGCGGACGCCCTACCCGGAAAATGACCAGGTCAACGCCCGCTGGTATCCCGCCGCGGCAGCGCACCAGGACTCGAACCGGCCCCGGCAGGCCATCGTGGTTTTGCCGCAGTGGAATGCCGACGCCTTCAGCCACAATGCGCTGTGCTCCATCTTCAACCGGATGGGGATTTCCGCGCTCCGCCTCTCCCAGCCCTACCATGACATTCGCCGCCCCGCCGAGTTGGAGCGCTCCGACTACGCCGTCAGCGCCAACGTCGGCCGCACCCTCTCGGCCTGCCGCCAGGCGGTGGTCGACATTCGCTGTTGCCTGGACTGGCTCGAGGAGCAGGGTTACGAGCACTTCGGCGTGCTGGGAACCAGCCTGGGCTCTTGCTACGCCTTCCTGGCCAGCGCGCACGATGCGCGACTCCGGGTGAATGCCTTCAACCACGCGTCCACCTCCTTCGGGGACGTGGTCTGGGCCGGCCAGAGCACCCGCCACATCCGGCAGGCGCTGGCCGAGGCGGGCCTCTCGCAGGAGCGCATCCGCGCCTTGTGGGCGGCCATCAGCCCGTGCAGCTATTTCCCGAAGCTTGTCCGCCCCGAGGTCCGCGGCCCGCAAAAAAAGGTGCTGGTCGTCTATGCCAACTACGACCTGACCTTTCCCAAGGAGTACTCGCTGCAAGTGGTCGAGGCCTTCCGCCGCATCGGCCTCAACTTCGAGCCGCGGGTGCTGCCCTGCGGCCACTACACCACCGGCGAAACGCCCTACAAATTCATCGACGGCTGGTACATGGGCTCGTTTGTCTACCGCGCCTTCAAGGCCCTGCGCCAGGAGCAGGCCGTCAGCCTGAAGGCCGCCGCCGTTCGTCCGGTTTCCGTTCAGTTGACCGAGCGAGAAGAGGAAGCCATCCTCCGTTAAATAATGTCCTTGCTCCGTCCCTACGGGACTCCGTAACGAACTTGTGGAATCCCTATTCCCCACGCTGAAGCGCGGGGCTAATCAACTCTGCGCCTTCGGCGCGTTTGTGCGGACATTCCCCATGCAGTCCTCAATGAAGCCCCCTGCTCCCTCCGGATTCCGCGATTAACAACTGTAGTACCAGGGTGGAAACCGGCAATTGCCAGTCAGCTCGCCGGCCGCCAGCGGAGGATGGGCTTTCGGGCCGCCGTCACCTCGTCGAGACGGGAGACGCGCGTCGAGTGGGGGGCGGTCTTGACCAGTTCAGGCGTCTCTTCCACCTCCTTGGCAATCGCGAGCATCGCCGCGATGAACAGGTCCAGCTCCTCCAGCGACTCGCTCTCCGTGGGCTCGATCATCATCGCGCCGGGGACGATCATCGGGAAGCTGACCGTGTAGGGATGGAAGCCGTAGTCGATCAGCCGCTTGGCGACGTCGCCGGTTTTGACCCCCTTGGCCGCCTGCCGCTTGTCGCTGAAGACCACCTCGTGCATCGAGGGGGTCTTATAGGGCAGCTCGTAGAGGTCTTCGAGCTGCGAGCGGATGTAGTTGGCGTTGAGAACGGCGTCTTCAGTGGTCTGGCGCAGGCCGTCCGGCCCGTTGGCCAGGATGTAAGCCAGTGCGCGGATGAAGATTCCCACGTTGCCGTAGAAGGCGCGGACCCGGCCGATGGACTGGGGGCGGTCGTAGTCCCAACCGAAGGAAGCCGATTGAGATTCGTGGTCTCCCACCCTTTCGCCTAAAAGCTGGCGAAAGGATGGGGCACCCGTCGCTAGTGTCTCAGTCCCTAGTCCCTCAGTCCCTGTCTTGCGGACCAGGACCGGAATCGGCAGAAACGGCTCCAGAGAGGACTTGCAGGCCACCGGGCCGGATCCGGGACCGCCGCCGCCGTGAGGGGTCGAGAAGGTCTTGTGCAGGTTCAGGTGCATTACGTCCACGCCGAAGTCGCCGGGACGGGCCTTGCCCACCAGGGCGTTCATGTTGGCGCCGTCCATGTAGAGCAGAGCCCCCTTGGCGTGCAGGATATCGGCGATTTTGTGAATCTGGCTCTCGAAAACGCCGATGGTCGAGGGGTTGGTGAGCATCAGCGCGGCGGTTTCTTCGTCCACCTGCCGGGTGAGCGCCTCCAGGTCGATGCCGCCCTCGGCGTTGGATTTGAGGGTTTCCACCGCGTAGCCGCAGATGGCCGCGGAGGCCGGGTTGGTGCCGTGAGCCGAGTCGGGAATGAGAATCTTGCGGCGCGGATTGCCCTGGGATTCGTGCCAAGCGCGGACCAGCAGAATTCCGGTGAGTTCGCCGTGCGCGCCGGCGGCCGGCTGGAGAGTGATCGCGTCCATGCCGGTGATTTCGAGCAGGCAGCGCTGGAGCAGGTCGATCACCTCCAGACTTCCTTGCGCCAGGGAGTCGGGCCGGTAGGGGTGGGCCTCGGCCAGGCCCTCGATGCGGGCCACGTACTCGTTCACCCTCGGGTTGTACTTCATGGTGCAGGAGCCGAGCGGGTACATTCCCAGGTCGATCGAGTAGTTCCAGGTTGAGAGCCGCGTGAAGTGGCGGATGATCTCGATCTCGCTCAACTCCGGGAGCTCCGCTCCTTGATCGCGCCTTGCGGCGCCCAGCAGCGATGCGGCATCGACAACTGGCACATCGAGCGGCGGCAGCCGGAAGGCTCGCTTGCCGGGCGAGGACTTCTCGAAGAGCAGAGCCTCATTCTGCGTCGGGTGAGGGCGGACTTTCCGGTTGGCGTTTGCTACTGGAACCTCGGGTGATGCCATTTTTGCCTCGCTGCAAACTCAGGGAGCCGATTCCGGCTTGCTCCAAATTGAAGAAAAATCAGTCGAATGAAAGGTAGATCATCGTTCTGTCTTGAAGCCGAAGCGCTTCTCGTTCAAAAACCAAGTGCAGCGCGCCCAGAGGTATCCGGCCAGCAAACAAGCGGGCAACCTGCTCGCCACATAAAGCCAATCCAGTTTCTGGTGGCGGGCAAAGTGATTGGTGATGGAGGTCAGGATGAACATGATGCCGCCCCACTTCAGCACGCCACGATACAAAATAAAAGCCCGCCTGCCGTGCCTTCGCTTCTTCTCCCACTTCCGGAGCTGCCGGTTGCGTACTGCGGATCGGAAGCGATCGAACATTTCCACTCCTCCATTTGCGAATGCAAAACCAGACCGGGCCAATCAGTCCTGGCCTATGCTCCCGCCGGCCGGGCGGCCAGCGCGCGGGCCGCGGCGTCGATCTGCTCGCGGGTTACAACTTCGGTGGCGCACCAGAGGGTTGCGTCGCCGAGTTCAGGGTACCAGCGGCTCAGATCGATGCCGCCAACAATTTTTTCATCGAGGAGCCGCTGGCTCCATTGCGCCGGAGACTCCTCCGTCAGAAGAACGAACTCGTTGAAGCGGGGCGCGCCCGTGAACAAGAGCGTTGCGCCGGGTTGGGCGCTGAGTTTCTTGGCGGCGTAGGCGGCTTTGGCCAGGTTGTGTTCGGCCAGTTCGCGGATTCCTTCCTTCCCGTAGACCGAGAGGAAGATGGTGGCCATCAACGCCACAAGGGCCTGGTTGGTGCAGATGTTCGAGGTGGCCTTTTCGCGGCGGATGTGCTGCTCACGGGTTGCCAGGGTGAGCACGAATCCGCGGAAGCCTGAGACATCGACGGTCTGGCCAACCAGGCGGCCCGGCATCTGGCGCAAAAACTGCTCCTTGGCCGCGATGACGCCGCAAAATGGGCCGCCGTAGCTTAATGCCACTCCAAACGATTGCGCCTCCAGGCTGACGATGTCGGCCTCGACGGGCGGGCGAACGACGCCGAGGGAAATTGCTTCGGCAATCGACACGACCAGCAGCGCGCCCTTGGCGTGGGCGATGGCGGCGATAGCGGGAATGTCCTCGATGACGCCGAAGAAGTTGGGGCTTTGCACCAGAACCGCCGCGGTCTCCTGGGTGACGGCGGCTTCGAGCGCGGCCAGATCGATGCGGCCGGTTTCGCGGTCGTAGCCCACTAAGGTCGTGGGCAGGCTCCGGAATTTCGTATAGGTGGCCAGGACTTCGCGGTACTCGGGATGAACGGCGGCGGCCACGACGGCTTGGTGGCGGCCGGTGGCGCGCGCGGCCATCATCACCGCCTCAGATGCACCAGTTGACCCGTCGTACATGCTGGCGTTCGCTACGTCCATAGCCGTCAGCTCGGCGATCATGGTCTGGAATTCGAAGATAGCCTGGAGAGTGCCTTGCGAGATTTCGGCCTGGTAGGGCGTGTAGCTGGTGAGAAACTCGCCGCGCTGGATGAGCGAGTCGATGATGACCGGCCGGTAATGGCGATAGGCTCCCGCGCCGAGAAAACTGGCGAAGTCGGTCGAGTTTTTCGCCCCGGCCGCGCGAAAGCCGTCGATGATCTCGCTCTCGGCGTGGGCGCGGGGAAGCGCCAGGTCGCGGTCGAGGCGGTATTCGGCAGGAATGACGGCGAATAGATCGTCGATCGAGGCCGCGCCGACGGCGGCCAGCATTTTTTCGCGTTCGGCGGGAGAGTTGGGAAGGTAGCGCATTTTTAGCTGCTAGCTCCTAGTCTCTTCCGCGATGAAGGCCTCGTAGGCGGCGGCGTCGAGCAGGGCGTTGATCTGCGCCGGGTCGGCCAGCTCGACCTTGACGATCCAGGTCTCGTGGGGCTTCTCGTTGAGCTTGTCGGGCGAGTCCTTCAGCTCCTCGTTGATGGCGGTAACCGTGCCGGTGACGGGCGAGAAGAGGTCGCTGACCGCCTTCACGCTTTCGACTGAGCCGAAGGCCGCATTGGCGGTGACCGGGTCGCCCACCTTGGGCAGGTCCACGTAGACGATGTCGCCCAGCGAGGCCTGCGCGTAGTCGGTGATGCCGATGGAGCCGATGGAGCCCGCGAGTTCGATCCACTCGTGCTCGCGGGTGTAACGGAAGTTTGTGGGGTAGGCCATGATGAGTCCGCTCCTCAAGGAAGTGAAGCCCCAGTGTACGACTTGAGGGGGTTGATGGAAAACGGCAGGCACGGGAAGAAGGCCAGGAACCAGTCCCTGATCCCAATTCCCTATTTGTCGAAGAAGCTGCCATGACCGCCGTTGGCCCAGGGGTCGTAGTGGGCTGCAAAGCTGGCGCGGTGCTGGATGGAGGGGTGGCTGTATACCCAGAACTCAATAATGGGGTTGGGGTTGGGGTCTTCGAGCCAGGCCTCGCCGAGATGGTTGAAGGCGGAGACGACAGTCTTTTGCGGGTCGGCGACGAGGCCGTGGATGGCTTCCTGGCCATAAACGTCGGCTTCGTGCTCGAAGTGGCGGCTGAAGGTATTGCCGACCGGTTGCAAAATGAAACTTGCCGCCGAGAGGACGAAGAGCAGCACCAGGAAGCCTTGGCGGCTGGCGAGCGGCGTTTGCCCGTCTTCGAGCCCGTCCAACTGCCAGCGAGAGCCGAAGCGGCGGGCCAGCCAGCCGGCCAGGGATGCCGAGGCCCTGAAGACGAAAAACAGCGCAATGGCCGCGCCGGCGATCATTTTGGAGATGTGGTGGAGGACGTAGTGGCCGCTCTCGTGGCCGAAGATGAAGAGAATCTCGTCGTCGGGAATGCGGCCGACGGTGGTGTCCCAGACGACGATGCGCTTGGTTGAGCCGAGGCCGGCGACGTAGGCGTTGAGTCCGTTGGATTTTTTGCTGGCCTTCATCAAAAACATGCGGTCGGGCGGGATGCGAGTGCCGGTGCGGGCGACAAGACTCTCCAGCCGGTCAACCAAGGCGGAGTGGTTCTTGGCCAGCGGCTCGAAGTGGTTGAAGATGGGTTCGAGCAGCGGCTCGCCAAGGACAGAAAGTATCATCAGCGTCAGCGCGACCAGCCAGGAAAAAATCCAGTAGCGGCGCGGAGAAACGCTTGCGATCCAGTTGAAGAAGAGCAGAATGGGAGCACCGAAGAGGACCGAGACTCCCAGTCCTTTGGCCAGATCGTCGAACCAGCTGCACCAGCCTTGAACGCTAACGCCATAGTGGCGGCTGACCGCGTGGCCGATTGCCTCCAGCGGCAGTTCGGCCAGCGCGGTGACGATGAGAACGGCGGCGAAGAAGAGAAGACCCTGCAGCCAGCGACAGCGCGACTGGCGCTCAGCCCATGCAGCCAGGCCAGCGGCCCAGCGGGTGACCAGCAGCAGCCAGAGGAGGAGCAGCTCCCAGAGAGAGCTGGCCAAGCCGAGGGAATGACGGATGCGGCCGAGGGCGATGGCCTTGACGAGCTTCGCGGGCGGCAGGGAGTAAGCCTGCGCCGTGGCGGGTTGGGCTGGAGCGGTCGTGGAAGAAGGCGCGGTTTGGACCGGAGTTGACGGCAGCGCGGTCTTGCCGTGCGAATTCAGGCCGCTGAACAGAAAGGCGAGGCAAAGCACCGGCAGCAACCGGCGCGCAAAGCTCATGGGCAGTTTCCTCTTGAGTAGCTTACTCTGAGAGAATTCAGCCTGAAGGCATTTTGCCGGGATTATCAGCCTATGAGAGAGATTTCGATTGCCATCCCGAGACGCTCCGCCCTCAGAACTGGCCTTTGCGCGGTTTTTGCCGCTTGGATGCTGGCATTGTCAGCGGCAGCCGGAGCACAGCAGCAGACAGCTCCCGTACTATTGGACGCGATGACGGCCGAGCTCAATCGCGCCTTCGCCTCGCTTGGCAAACAAGGTTCCGGCCCCCAGGGATCTGACCAGCCGCTGCCTCCCTACTTTCTGAGTTACGCGGTGGGCGACGCCACCATGGTGACCATTCGCGCGCAGTTTGGGGCCTTGGTGAGCAGTTCGGCCAACCACATCCGACAGGCTGACGTGCAGGTGCGGCTGGGCTCGCCCAAGCTGGACAACACGCATGGCGCTCATCGCGGCTCGGCGGTGACCAGCGCCGCGCTGCCGCTCAACGACAACCGGGAGGCGCTGGCGCGGTCGCTGTGGCTGGCCACCAACACCGGTTATGGAAATGCCGTCGAAAACTACCTGCGGGTGAAGACCGAGGCCGAGGTGCGGGCCAGGGAAGCCGACAACTCGCCGGATTTCAGCCAGGAGGCGCCACAGATCCACATCGGAAAGCCAGCTCCGCCGGTGAAGGTGGACCGCGCCCTTTGGGAGCAGCGGACGCGGGCGCTCTCGCGCATCTTCCGCGAGTACCCGGACGTGGACCAGAACGCGGTGATGCTGACGGCCGAAAACGAGACTGATTACTTTGCTTCGTCGGAGGGCTCGAAGGTGGTGGCGCCGCATCAGCAGGCGCGGCTGGTGGCGGTTGCCGTCACCCGCGCCGAGGATGGCATGGACCTCTACCGTGCGCGAACCTTCGAGGCGGAGACGGTCGATGGCCTGCCCTCGCAGGCGGAGATGGAGGCGGCGGTGCGCGAACTGGGCGCCAGCCTGGAGGCCTTGCGCAAGGCTCCGGTGACCGAGCCCTTCGACGGGCCGGCGATTCTCTCCGGGCGGGCGGCGGCGGTCTTCTTCCATGAGGTGCTGGGCCACCGGCTCGAGGGCCAAAGGCAGCGCGGCAACGAGGAGGGCCAGACCTTCACCCGGGATGTGGGCAAGCAGATCCTCCCCGGCTTTCTCTCCGTGGCCGACGACCCGACCCAGGCCAGCTTTGGCAAAACCTGGCTGAGCGGCAGCTACGAATACGACGACGAGGGCCAGAAGGCGCGGCGGGTCGAGCTGATTCAGGACGGCGTGCTGAAAAACTTCCTGCTGTCGCGGCAGCCGATTGACGGTTTTACCGCCTCGAACGGCCACGGCCGCGCGCAAACCAGCAAGATGCCCACCGGGCGGCAGGGCAACCTGATTGTGACCTCGACCAAGATGGAGTCCGAGAACAAACTGCGCAAGCAGTTGATCGAGGAGGCCAAAAAGCAGGGCAAGCCCTACGGGCTCTACTTCGAGGACATCTCCTCGGGCTTCGCCGTAACCCAGCGCAGCTCGCCGCAGGCCTTTCAAGTGATTCCGCTGGTGGTCTGGCGGGTCTTCGTGGATGGGCGGCCGGATGAGCTGGTCCGCGGGGTGGGCATTGTGGGCACGCCGCTGGCCGCGATGAAGAGCATTCTGGCCACGGGCGACAGGTACGAGGTCTTCAATGGCGAGTGCGGCGCCGAATCGGGCACGATTCCGGTCAGCGCGGTGGCCCCGGCGATGCTGGTGCGGGAGATGGAGACGCAGCGCCAGCCGCAGGGCACGGCGCGGCCACCGATCCTGCCGATTCCAGGGGTGGAAGCCTCGGCGGCAGCGCCCTCTGGGCCGCAAAACACGCCCGCCGTTCTCCAAAAGGAGGCGCAATGAAGCCGATTCGTTCCGTGGCTCTGCTTACCGGAGCCGGATTTCTGGCGGCGATTCTGGGTGGCCTTGGCGGCCTGAGCGCGTCCGGACAGACAGCAGCTCAACAAACCCGCGCCGAGGCCGAAAAAGACCCTGTGCTGAAGGCCATGCTCGCCGAGCTGGACCGCAGCAAGAGCCAGTTGCAGTTGCCGGGCTTCGAGAAGCCATTCTTTCTTCAGTACCGCATCGACGAGATCGACAACTTCGAGACCAAGGCGGAGTTTGGGGCCACCAGCAGCTCCCAGCGCAACCACGGGCGGGTGGCGCAGGTGACGGTGCGGGTGGGCGATTACAAGACTGACAGCTCCGGAGGCAAGGGCGACGGCGTGATCGAACTGGAGGCGCTGGACGACGACCCGATCGCGCTGCGCTCGGCGCTGTGGGCGGCAACCGATCAGGCCTACAAAAGCGCACTGGCCGCCTATGCGCAGAAGCAGGCCGAGCTGAAACAGGTCGAAACTCCGCCGCAAGCCGATGACTTCAGCCGGGAGACGCCGCTGATCCGGCTGGAAGAGCCGCTTGAGCTGAAGGTGGACGAGGCTGCATGGGAGGCCAGGGTGGCGCGCGACACCGGGCTCTACCGGACCAGCGCCGCGCTGAAAGCCAGCCAGCGCGAGGTGCGTTATTCGGCCGGGAAATTCGCCGCGCGGGTCACGACCACCTGGCTGGTCAACAGCGAAGGCGGCATCGTGCGCCAGTCGGCGGGCTATTACCAGGAGGAATTCGCAGTGGGCGCGCAGGCGGCCGACGGCATGAGCCTGGACCGCTCCTATGCGACCAATGGGCCGGCAATGAAGGACCTGGATTCGGCGGCGGCCTTCGCCCAGCACGTAGCCGGACTGATCGCTTCGCTCACCGATCTGCGCAACGCGCCGATCGCCGGGGAGGAGTACCACGGCCCGGTGCTGCTCTCGGCCGACGCCAGCACCAGCATTCTGACGGCCCTGCTGTCTACCGAACTGGCGGCGACGCGGCCCAAGCTGGGCACCGAGGCCAGGACCAACGGACCATTTGCATCGAGCTTTCAGGCGCGCGTGCTGCCGGAGTTCATGGATGTGACCGACGACCCCGGCCTGAAGAGTTTTGACGGCCGAGGGCTGGCTGGCTCCTACGATGTGGACGACGAGGGCGTTCCGGCGCAGGCGGTCAAGCTGATTGCCGCCGGCCGGCTGGAGAATTATTTGATGGGCCGCCAGCCGGTGCGCGACTTTCCCCAGTCGAACGGCCACGGCCGCGCCGGGATTGCCGCGCTGCCCAGGCCGGTGATCGGCGTGCTGAAGGTGAGCGCGCGCGAGGGATTGACGGACGAGGAGCTGAACCGCAAGCTGCTGGACCTGGCCAGGGATCAGGGGCTGAAAAACGCCTATTACGTGGAAACCATGGGCGGAGAACTGACGCCGCGGCTGCTCTACCGCGTCAGTCTGGACGGCCCCCAGGCAGGCCAGCGGGAGCTGGTCCGCGGTGCAGTGCTGGACGACCTGGACCAGCGTACGCTGCGCTCCGGCGTGGCGGCGGCGGGCAAAAAGCTGTGGGTGGCCAACTACTTTGGCGACGTGCCGGAGACGGTGCTGGCCCCGGCGCTGCTGCTGAACGACATCACCGTCCGCCGCGCCAATAAAAAGAACGACAAGCTGCCCTTCTACCTGCCGCCAGAGTAAGCGGCGAACCGCCATTGCGGGCGAACCGGCTTGGAGCATTTTCAGGGTTCCTATAAGGCGTGCATTGCGCTCTCCTACCCTAGAGCATTTTCGGAATAAATGTAGTCCTTTTGAGTGTATTGAATGTGGCTTTTCCTTAAGGGAAAAGCCACTTGAGTGTGAGGTTTCGGTCTACAGCAATTCCGAAAATGCTATAGCCGCAAGGAGTCAAGAAGCAGCTTCTTCGGCTTCGCTCAGAATGACAAGCGAGAGCCTGCCCTGAGCGAAGTCGAAGGGATGGGGCACCCAGACCTCACACCATCAGTGAAACCGCCTTAATCCTCCGCCGCCGCCGCGCGCAGGTACTGGTCGCTGATGGCGCTGCAATCGATCGACAGGCAAGAGCCCAGTTCGCTGAAGTTCTTTTCCCAGACCGGGCGCTCCTCGGAGCCCAGCGCGGTCAGCGCGTAGCTGGAGGTGCGCAGGATTTCGTACCAGATGTTCTGCGCCTGCCACAGGTTCAATTCAAAGGGCAATTCCTGCAGGATGCGGCCCAGCGCCAGCGCCCGGTCCAGCGTCTCCAGTACCCCGGAAGACATTTGCAGTTCGACCATGACCGACTTCATGCGCTGGTCGGCGAGATAGGAGAGCGTAGCCGTCTCCGGGGGAACCTGATCGGCCTTGGCCAGCGAAAGAAAGGAGCGCAACTGGGGTTCGTCAACGGGGTCGGTCTCCAGGGCGCGGCGCAGGCCCGCGTTGATGGCAAAGCCGGCCGCCAGGGTGAGGGCGGGCGGCTTGGGCAACCCGGCCTGGGAGAGGAAGTGCAAGAGGGTGGCGTGGTCCTTGTAGATGGAGGTGAGCGAGTTCTCGATGTCGGTGAGCGTCGAGTTCAGAATCAGTTGCACGATGCGCCGCTGCTCGTCGGTAAACAGCGAGGTGAGCGAGTAGTCCATGTGGCCGTAGTAGCGGTCCAGCAGGCGGATCACCTCAGGAAAGTCGGCGCGCAGCACATGTTCGGCGGCCTGGGCGCCGAAGGCTTCGAAAGCGGCCGCGTCATCCGGCTCGTATGCCTTGACGGCGGCGGTGATGTTCTGGTCGCCAAAGTGCAGGACGGCAAAAGAGAAGCCCCGTTGCTTGCCGGTGATGATGCTGACGATCTTGATCCGGCCCAGCGCCAGCCGTCCCGGGCCGGAGGTATACACGTCGTAGGAGTTGCGCCAGATGCGGAAGCAGAAGAGGTCGGTCTCCTCGGCAAAGGAGGAAAAAATGGAGCTGATGGCATAATGGGCCGTGACCTGTTCCAGGCCCAACTGCTTGCTGCTGACCTGCACCTTGTAGATTTTGGCGCCGTCGCCGGACGTGGCCACATTCGAGCGGGCCAGGGCTAAACGAGCCAGAAACGCCGGCTCCAGCGGCGCGGCCACCTCGCCAAAGGCCTCCCTGGCCAGTTGCAGCACCCGCGCGGCATAGTCGATCACCTGTACCGTCTCGATGCCCGAGATGTCGTCGAAGAACCAGCCGCAACTGGTGTACATCAGCTGGGCATGGCGCTGCATCTCCATCAATTCCAGGGCGCGCACCCGCTCCGCCTCGGAGAGCGGGTGGTTCTGGTGCATGGCAAAGAAGCTTTCCACAGTCTCCGGGCTGCGGTCGAGCATTACCAGAATATATTCGTTGCGGGCGGCCCAGACGTCTTTGAAGAGCTTGGCGCCCTCACGCTCAAACACCGGGACGAGGGCGTCGCGCAGCTCGTCCAGTGCCTGGCGGAGCGGGGCGCGCCACACCTGGCTCCAGCCCGGCGTGCCGCTATTGCAGCCGCAATCCGAGCGCCAGCGTTCGACACCATGCTTGCAGCTCCAGGAGGTGTTTTCGACGATCTCGGCTTCGTACTCGGGGGGAAACTGCTCCAGAAAGCTGCCGTAGTTGGTCAGCTCGACGGTCTTGTCCTCTTCCAGCAGGCGCAGCGCGTAAGCCAGCGCCATTTCGCCGTACCTGTGGTGGTGGCCGTAGGACTCGCCGTCAGTGGCCACATGGACCAGTTGCGGCTGGGAGCTGTCTTTTTGCGGCTGGGAGTTATCTTTGAAGCCGGCCGTGAGCCGCGCGGCAAGGCCCTCGCCGGAGTTCAGCAGCCCACCGAAGGCGATGGCCCGCGCGATGGGATCGTCGTAGAAAAAGACGGCTATCGAGAGGCCGGAGTCGAAGCGGACAAGGTAGGGGCGGGTGGTATCCACGCTGGCGCCGGGAGTATCCGTCCACATCGCGCCGGTCAAGCCCACCCCGCCTCTCAGCGGGCGAATGCGCTTCGCCTGGTGCGACGCCAGCACCGTAAACTTGATGCCGTGCTGGGCCATCAGCTCCAGCGATTCGTTGTCGGCCGCGGTCTCGGCCAGCCACATGCCCTCGGGCTGCGCGCCGTAGTGGCGCTGGTAGTCGGCGATGCCCCAGCGAATCTGGGTGATGCGGTCGCGGCGGCTGGCCAGCGGCAGAATGATGTGGTTGTAGACCTGCGCCATGGCCGAGCTGTGGCCGTTGAAGTTCTTGCGGCTGCGGCGCTCGCCCTCGAGGATCGTGCGGTAGGTGCGCGTCGCGTTCTCCAGTAGCCAGCTCAGCAGCGTGGGCCCGAAGTCGAAGCTGATGTGCTCGTAATTGTTGACGATGCGCGTGATCTGGTTCTTGCTGTTCACCATGCGCGCCGCGCCGTTGGGGGCGTAGCACTCCGCGCAGATGCGCTCATTCCAGTCGTGGTAGGGCGCGGCCGAGTCCTGCGTCTCGACCGTCTCCAGCCAGGGATTCTCGCGCGGCGGCTGGTAAAAGTGACCGTGAATGCAGACAAAATGTTTGCTTGCGGACATGACATTCCCCATCAACTTGCCGGAGTAGAGGCGGCGTTTGATTATTGTAGGCCGGACCGCCCCGATGCTGCTGTTCCCTTGGCCAAATCGCAGGCCCGCCACAGGTACCAACTGGCCACGGAACGGAAGGGCGCCCAGCGCCTTCCCCTTTTGAGCAGCACTTCGGGAAGGGGCAGGTCTTCGGCGGCCAGGAGGCGGGTTTTGGGCACGCGCTGGAATGTCAGCGCGAAGCCCTTGCGCACGCCGTAGTCGGTCACCGGCAGCACGTCGGGCCGGCCCATGCGAAAAATCAGCAGCATCTCCACCGTCCAGGGCCCAATGCCGCGCACCTGGGTCAGCCGCTCGACGATCTGGGCGTCCGTCATTTTTTTGATGGCCGCATGGCTTGGAACGGTCCCGTCCAGGGTGCGCGCGGCCAGGTCGCGTAGCGCCTTGATTTTGTTCGCGGAGACGCCGCAGGCGCGCAGCGGGTCGTCAGGCGCGTCCAGCAGCCGTTGCGGCGCCGGGTCGCCGCCAAAATAGGCGCGTACCCGGCCGTGAATGGTGGCCGCGGCCTTGCCGTGCAATTGCTGGTAGAGGATCGACTCCAACAGCGATTCGAAGAGCGAGGGCGAGGGATCGAGCCGGAGCGTGAACTCGCCGGCCCGGTCGATCAGCGCGCCCAGCTTGGCGTCGCGGGCGCGCAAGTGAGCCAGCGCCTCGGCGGCGTCGAAGGGAAGTTTCCGGCTGCGGCCGTCGTGGATCATACGGGAACAGTGTACCGCGCCGGGATTTCATTGCGGCGGCGCCGGCGGACGCGGCACTGGCAAGATGCGCCGTTTGCCCAGCCCTTGTAACATCTAGGGCAAGGGCGGACGAGGAGCGCCAAACCATGAAGATGCGGCCGGGAACACAAACGGGATTTCTGCTTTGCGGCAAGGAGTGGACGGAAGGCGAAGCGCTCGAGGTGCGTTCGCCCTGGGACCAGGGACTGGTGGGCCGGGTCACGATGGCCACCCGCGCCGATGCGCGCCAGGCCGTGCACCACGCCGTGGCCAGCCTGCGCCGCGCCCGCGCCCTGCCGCGCTGGAAGCGCCGCGAGATTCTGGAGGACGTGGCGGCCGCGCTGATTGAGCAGAAGGAGCGTTTTGCGCAGTTGATCGTGGCCGAGGCTGGCAAGCCGGTCCGCCTGGCGCGGGCCGAGGTGGATCGCGCCGTGCTCACCTTCAAGACCGCGGCCGAGGAGGCTGCGCGGCTGGGCGGCGAGAGCCTTCCGCTGGATCTGACCGAGGGCAACGAGGGCCGTTGGGGGCTGGTGCAGCGCTTTCCGGTGGGTCCGGTGCTGGCCATTACTCCCTTTAACTTTCCCCTGAACCTGGTGGCGCACAAGCTGGCGCCGGCCATGGCCGCCGGCTGCCCAGTGATCCTGAAGCCCGCCCCGGAAACCCCTTTTACCGCGCTGGCTTTGGGCGAGGTGATTCTGAAGGCCGGCTGGCCCGAGGAGGCGCTGGCCGTTTTGCCGCTGAGCGACGCGGACACCGCCTGGCTGGCCGAAAAGGAGGACCGCATCAAGCTGGTCAGCTTTACCGGTTCGGCCAAAGTGGGCTGGGAACTGAAGGCCCACTCCGGGCGCAAGCGCGTGCTGCTGGAGCTGGGCGGCAATGCGGCGCTGATCGTCCACGGCGATTGGCCCGACCTGGATGAAGCGGCCACCCGCACCGCGCGCGCGGCCTTCGGCTACGCAGGCCAGTCCTGCGTCAGCGTGCAGCGGGTTTTTGTCGAGCGCTGCGTCTTCCAGACCTTTTTGTGGAAGGTGGTCGAGGAAACTGCCAAGCTGCCGGCCGGAAATCCCTCCGATGAGGCCACCGAAATCAGTCCGCTCATTCATCTCGCCGACGCCGAGCGCGTCGAGTCCTGGATCAAGGAGGCGGTCGCGGGCGGGGCCAAGCTGGTGTCCGGCGGCGAGCGCCACGGCTCCGTGGTAACGCCGGCGATTCTGACCGCGACCAAGCCCGGCATGAAGCTGCGCGACGAAGAGGGCTTTGGCCCGGTGGTGGCCATCGAGCCCTACGACGACTTCGAGCAGGCGCTGGCCGATGCGAACCATTCAAAGTACGGCCTGCAGGCCGGCCTGCTCACCCGCGACGCCGGCCGCATCCTCACCGCCTATCGCGAGCTGGAGGTGGGCGCGCTGATTGTCGGCGACACGCCAAGCTGGCGCACGGAATCCATGCCCTTCGGCGGCGTCAAGGACTCCGGCCTGGGCCGCGAGGGCATCCGTTCGGCGATCGAGGAGATGACCGAGCCGCGCATACTGGTCATGGCGGGGCTATGACCGCGTGCGGTTGTACGCGGCTGGAGTATTTTCACCGAAGCTGTACGGGTCTGCGTGCCCCACCCCTTCGACTTCGCTCAGGGCAGGATCTCGCTTGTCATTCTGAGCGAAGCGCCGTGAAGTCGAAGAAATCATTTTTTGATTCCAGCGCCTGGGGCGGAATCGCACAGTGCGTGCCTTATAAGGCGGTTTTCCTCTACAGTAACTGGAAAACCGCCTTGGGAACGCTGACCGGAGAATGCTGGAAATCTTCTAACTGCCCCTCGGTCCAACGCTTTTTTAAGCCTTGGCCTTCTGCGCGGCCCAGCGCTTGCGCTGCGCATCGGCAATCCGCTGGCGCGCCTCAGGACTTAGCACGCGGCGCTTCTTTGCCTTGGTGGCAGGTGCGGCCTTCACACCGCGTACGGCCTTCACAGCCTTCTTGGTTAAACGCTCGGTTGCTTTGGCGGTAGCTTTGCCGGTGGTGGCCAACAGGGAGCGAACCTGCGTAAGCCTTGCGATTTCGTCGTCGATTAGGGCAATAATGGAGTCAGTAGCCATTAGTTAAGAGTAACTCACAAATCTACTTTTGCACAATTTGACGAATTATTAATTCCATATTCCGGAGTAAATTGAAGACGCCTGCTTCACTTTGTCCGCGCGTCTCTGACGGGCCATCTCCAACAATGTTAGATTCAACCCGGCACATATAGGTAAGTTGCGCCGCAAAAAAACCTGACGCGGGCGGAGACTGAAACTCCTCGGCCAACTTACTGGCCGCTAAATTGAAAAAACAGCGCCTCTTGATTCAAAAAAGGTTGCCCCATATCCCGTTTTCGGGAGCTGGGGCTGAATAACGATCTACCAAAGCAGATGAAATCACGCGGGCATAGAGCTAGCTCCCTGACTTAGCGCCGCGCAGCCACGCATAAAGCGGGAACTGATTAGTCAGCTCGGCCACTTCATGGCGAATCTTTTCGAGAGCCGCGTCGTCGTTGCGCTGGTCCAGGGCCTTGACGATCCAGGCGGCGATCAGCTTCATCTGGGGCTCTTTCATGCCGCGGGTGGTCAGGGCGGGCGTGCCCAGGCGAATGCCCGAGGCCTTGAGCGGCGGGTTGGTGTCGTAAGGGATCGAGTTCTTGTTGACCGTGATGCCGGCCTTGCCCAGCGCCAGCTCGGCCTCGGAGCCCAGAATGCCCTTTTGGAAGACGTCCACCAGCATAAGGTGGTTGTCGGTGCCGCCACTGACGATGCGGAAGCCGGCCTCCTGCAAGCTCGCGGCCAGCACCTTGGCGTTGGCCACAATCTGCGCGGCATAAGTTTTGAACTCCGGCCGCAGAGCTTCGCCAAGGGCCACCGCCTTGGCGGCGACGATGTGCACCAGCGGGCCGCCCTGCTGGCCGGGGAAGACGGCCCGGTCAACGGCCGTGGCCAGCTCCTCGCCACAGAGAATCAATCCCGAGCGGGGTCCGCGCAGCGTCTTGTGCGTGGTGGTGGTGACAATCTGCGCATGGGGCACCGGCGAGGGATGCACGCCGCCCGCCACCAGGCCGGCGACGTGGGCCATGTCGATGATCAGCACCGCTCCCACCTTGTCGGCGATCTGCCGCATGCGGGCGAAATCCCACAGCCGCGAATAGGCGCTGGCGCCGCCGATGATGGCCTTGGGCCGTTCGCGCAGGGCGATGGCCTCCATCTCGTCGTAGTCGATCATCTCGGTGTCGCGCCGCACGTGGTAAAACGTGGGCCTGTAGAGTTTGCCGCTGAAGCTCAACTTGTAGCCGTGGGTCAGGTGGCCGCCGTGGGCCAGGTCGAGGCCCAGAATGGTGTCGCCCACCTGCAGAACGGCCATGTAGGCCGCGGCGTTGGCCTGCGAGCCGGAGTGCGGCTGCACGTTGGCGTGCCCGGCGCCGAAGATCTGCTTGGCGCGCTCGCGGGCCAGATTCTCCACCACGTCGGTAAACTCGCAGCCGCCGTAGTAGCGCCGCCCAGGATAGCCCTCGGCGTACTTGTTGGTGAAGACGGAGCCAGCCGCCTCCAGCACCGCTTCAGAGACGAAGTTTTCGCTGGCGATCATCTCCAGCCCCTCGTGCTGGCGGAGAATTTCATGTTCTAAAGCGGCGGCTACCTCAGGGTCGGCCTGGGCAAGGGAGAGCGAGATGCGATCGGTCATACTGAAATTCTAACTCCTGCCCGTTCTCTATTAACAGGCCGGGGAGCCGCAGCCGGCACATCATGATTTACAGCAGCGAATGAGCTGCGTTACTACAACGGTCGAGTTGCGGCGAATAAAAGGGAACGCCCTTCAGCCTCATGAAAAAGATTCTGCAAGGGGTGGTGGCTTAAGGCTCCTGAGAGAGAGTAAATGAGCAGGGCCTTTAGAAGCTCGATCTGAACGCACCACACGAGAAAAGGCAACAACAAGGACAAAAATGCAACTAAAAGCTATCTCATAAACCGGTTTGTAAAGCCCGCCCCCCTGCATTCGCCGTTGCTATCAAGTTGAGTCTTCGCCGCAACCTCAAACCCGCTCCTTACCCCCTCCGGGAATTCGTATGGGAGAATGAAGGTTAAACCGTTATGACAAACGACAACCCCAAAGAATCCTTGCCCACCCCCGAGCCGGCTCCCGCGCCAGCCCTTGAATCGGCTTTGGAAGGTACATCCGAGCCAGCCGCCGCTGCCATTGCCGTCCCCGAGGCTCTCGCAACCCCGGAGCCCGTCTCCGAGGCCGCCGTCGAGACCGCCGCGCAGGCCCCCGAGCCCGTTGCCGAGCCTGTGACCAAAGCCGTTGCGCAGCCCGCGCAGCCTGCCGCGCCCGTTGCAGAGCCCGACGAGCCTGAGGAGTCCTTCGCCGACCTGCTCAGCGCCTTCGAGCACAGCCACTCGCACCGGGCCGAACCGGGCGCAAAGCAGTTGCAGGGCACCGTCGTCTCGCTCTCCGCCGATCAGGTTTTTCTCGACATCGGCTACAAAACCGAGGGCGTTCTGCCCCGTTCGGCCTTCGAGAACAACGCCGATGAGGTCAAGCCGGGCGACAGCTTCCCGGTATCGGTTACCGGCCGCAACACCGAGCACTACTACGAGCTTTCGCGCTTCAAGGTGGCCCAGCCCCGCGACTGGTCGGCCCTGGAAGCCGCTTTCGCCGACAAAACCGCCGTCGTGGGCACGGTCACCGAAGTCGTCAAGGGCGGCCTCCGCGTGGATGTGGGCGTCCGCGCCTTCATGCCCGCCTCGCGCAGCGGCACGCGCGACGCGGCGGAGCTGGAAAAGCTGGTCGGAACCGAGATTACCTGCCGCATCACCAAGCTGGATGTCGCCGATGAAGACGTGGTCGTCGATCGCCGCGTGGTCCTCGAAGAGCAGGCGCGCGGCCTCGCCGAGAGCTTCCGCGAGTCCCTGAAGGCTGGCGACACGGTCACGGGCACGGTCAGCAGCCTCATGCCCTACGGCGCATTCATCGACCTGGGCGGCGTTGATGGCCTGCTGCACATCTCCGACATTGCCTACAGCCGCGTTGCCAAGCCCGAGGACGTGCTCGCCGTTGGCCAGCAGCTTCAGGTCAAAATCCTCAAAATCGACCCGGAGAGCAAGAAAATCTCCCTCGGCCTCAAGCAGCTTCAGCCCGCGCCCTGGGAAACCGTTCCCGAACGCTTCGCCGCCGGCCAGCGCATCACTGGCACGGTCACGCGGCTGGCCGATTTCGGCGCTTTTGTCGAGATTGAGCCCGGCGTCGAGGGCCTGATTCACATCTCCGAGATGGCCTGGGGCAAAAAGGTCCACCACCCCAGCGACATTTTGAAAGAGGGCGAGCGCGTTGACGCCGTGATCCTCGGCATCAAGCCCCCCGTCAATTCTGAAGCCGGGCGCATCTCGCTCGGCCTCAAGCAGACCCTGGCCGACCCCTGGACCGAAGTCCAGCGCAACTTCCCCGTCGGCTCCCAGATCGAGGGGCCGGTCACCAAGCTGATGAACTTCGGAGCCTTCGTTGAGTTGGCCGCCGGCATTGAAGGGCTGGTCCACATCAGCGAGATCACAGCCGAAAAGCGCCTCGACCACCCCTCGGAGCAGCTGCGCGTTGGCCAGGTGGTCAAGGCGCAGGTGCTGGCCATCGACCCGGAAAAACGCCAGATCAAGCTCAGCATGAAGCAGTTGGTCCCCACCGGCATTGACGAGTACATTGCCGAGCACAAGATTGGCGACCGGGTCTCCGGCCGCGTCGTCGAGGCCTCGCCGGAGTTTATTCAGGTGGAATTGGGCGATGGTATCCGGGCTGTCTGCCGTGCGGCAGCCGCGCCTGCGGGACAAACCGTCGCGCCAGCCGCATCAGAAGCCAAGCCCGGCGGCAAACTCGACCTGTCGAGCCTCTCGTCGCAGCTCAAGAACCGCTGGAAGGGCAATAGCCCCGCAGACTCGGCGAAACCCGAAGCCCTGAGCCCGGACCAGATTCGCACCTTCAAAATCGTCAAACTGGACGCGGAAGCCAAGAAAATCGAGGTCGAGTCGGCGTAGGGCGAGCAATAGTGCGGCATTTTCACAGTTTCTGTAGAGCCAGCGTCGTGCAATCCCACCCTAGAGAATTTTCGCTTTTACTGTAGACTCCTGTGCCCCATCCATTTCCGCGTTTGTTGCGGAAATGGGTGGGATACCAATGCAATCCAGGTCTATACAATTTCCGAAAATGCATCTAGCCGCAAGAATAAAATCGCGGCGAGGGTGGGGCACCCATAAAATTGCAGCTCTCAGAAAATGCACTATCGAACTGCTTTGCCGTTACTGGCGCAGATCGACCAGCGTCGCGCCCTGGCCGCCCTCGTTCTGCGGGGCTTCGGCGAAGGTGGCCACGTGGGGGTGGCCTTTCAGGAATTCGCGGACGCCGCGGCGAAGGATTCCCGCGCCGTGGCCGTGGATGACGCGGATGCGCGGCAGGCCGGCCAGGAAGGCGCGGTCCAGGTACTTTTCCAGCTCCTCGGTGGCCTCGTCCACGGTGCGGCCGATCAGGTTGATCTCCATGCGCATTTCATCGGTGTTCGCGCTGGTGACGGTGACGTGCACGTTCTTCTGCCGGCGGGCGGCGGCCAGCGGGTCAAATTTTTCCCCAGCCGAAGCCGCCTCTGAACGCGAAACTGCGGAGCAGTCGTCGCGTTTGACGCGCATTTTGATGGGGCCGAGGGCGACTTCGAAGAGGTCTTTTTCGATCTCGCGCACCACGGTGACCACCTTGTTCATCGACTTGAGGCGGACCTGGTCGCCGGCGGCGATGTGCCGGAGCAGATGCGGCTGGGCGTTTACGTCGCCCTGATCGGCACCGCTGCGGTGCGCCACGACGGTCTGGTTGAAGCTCTCCTCGAACTCGCGGCGCAGGCGCTGAATGCGGCGTTCGGCCTCTTTGGAGAGCTTTTGCTGCGCGGCGCGATCCTCGATGGCCCTGACCGTCTCGCGCATCTGGAACTCGAAGTCCTTGAGCAGCGAGGCCAGCTTGTTTTCCAGTTCCCTGGTCCGCTGGCGCAGCTCGACGTCGCCCTCGCGAGCGAGCCGGGCCCGCTCCTGATTCAGAGCGTATTGCTCGGCACGAGCCGCCTTGCGGTCCTCTTCGAGCTGGGTCAGCTCACTGTGCAGGCGGTCGAGGAAGCGGGCAATGTCCACCTGCTGCGAGCCCAGGCGCAGGCGGGCGGCGGCGATGATGGCCGCGTTCAGCCCCAGCCGCTCAGCGGTTTGAATGCCGGCCGAGGCTCCGGGAACGCCCATGCGGAGCTGGTAGTTGGGCGCGAGCGTCAGCTCGTCCACGCCAGCCGCGGCATTCAGTACGCCCTCGGTGTTGGCGGCGTAAACCTTCAGCGAGGTGTGGTGCGTGGAGATCAGCGACCAGGCCCCCACTGTTAAAAAGTAGCTGGCAATAGCCACGGCCAGCGCCGAGCCCTCCTCGGGGTCGGTCGCGGAGCCGAGCTCGTCCAGCAGAACCAGCGATTTTTCGCCGGCCAGCCGCGAAAGCCGGTCCAGGTTGGTGATGTGCGCGGAAAAAGTGGAAAGCGCGGCCTCGATCGACTGCGCGTCGCCGATGTCAGCCAAAAAAGCCGTGAAAACCGGAAAACTGGCCGCCTTGGCCGGAATGGGCAGGCCTGCCTGGGCCATCATCGACAAGAGGGCCGTGGTCTTCAGCGTGACGGTTTTGCCGCCGGTGTTGGGGCCGCTGATGATGAGCTGCCGCTCGGCAGCCGTCAGTTCCAGGGTGAGGGGGACAATCTGACCGCCGGTCGCGCGGAGGCGTTTTTCCAGCAGCGGATGGCGCGCGGCCTCCAGGTGCAGCCGGTCGGGCGTGATGGCCGGGGCCACGCAATCATACTCGCGGGCAAAGCGGGCGCGGGCTTGCAGGCTATCGACCAGGGCCAGCACGCGCGCGCCCTCGACCAAAGCCTGCGCGTAGCCTCCCACCTGGCGGGTGAGGGCCATGAAAATGCGGTGAATCTCGGCCTGTTCTTCCTCGATGAGCCGCACCAGCTCGTTGTTCTGCTCGATGGTCTCCAGCGGCTCGACGTAAACCGTCTGCCCGGAGGAGCTGGCGCCGTGGACCACGCCGCTCACCCGCCGCTTCAGTTCGCTGCGGACCGGAATCACGAAGCGGTCGCCGCGAATGGTAATGAGGTCTTCCTGGGTTGCGCCGTCGGAGGAGAGTTTGCGCAGCGCGGCGCGCAGGCTTTCTTCGATCAGTCGCTGTTGGCGATCCTGTTCCCGGCGGATGCGGCCCAGCTCAGGCGAGGCGTTGTCGGCCAGCGACCCATCGGGCTGGATGGTGCGCTCGATGGACTCGGCCAGCGGACGCAGGCTGCTTCCCGCCAGGGCGCTTGAAAGCTGCGAAAGCCCCGGCATTCTGCCCACCAGCCGAGCCGGAGGCGATTGCAGGAGCGACTGCCATGAGCCCACGTCGTTGGCCAGCCGGGCGATGGCCTGGAGTTCGTTGGCTTCGAGAGCCGCGCCGGGAATCTGCGCCTTGGCGGCCAGTTGCGTGGGGTCGAAGAGGCCGCCGGCGGGGATGGAAGTCTGCTCGGCAAGCAGCAGCCGCAGCTCGCCGGTGAGCTGGTGCTGGCTGGCGATCCACTCCTCATCGGTCGAGGGACGGAGCGCGAGGATGGCGTTGCGGCCGACGGGCGAGGCAGCAAAGCCGGCCACCAGGGCCAGCAGCGGCTCCCACTCGAGAGCGGCAAAGTCCGCGTCCGCGACCGGCGACGGAATGGGATCAAGCAGGGGCATAGGTTTTCTGCGCTGAAACTATCTTAGAGTGGTTCTCCAGCTAATGTGGAGTTTCAAAAATCGTGTAAAGGGCTTTTCCTTTGGGAAAAGCCACTTGAGCGGCAGTGGTTCCCTCTATTGCAACTGGAGAACCGCAATAGTCGCTAAATTGTGAGTCAGTGCATAATTTCTTTACACGAAATTGTGGATAACCTCGCCAAGCCCTTCTGTGCGCATGGGTTGCGTGCCGCCCGCCCGCCGAAGTAGTAGTTCTCTCGTTATTGGTTGATAAATAAGAATTTACCTCGGATGTTGAGACGGAATCATTGTAAGTTAAAAGCGAACGCTGAAGCCCTTCGCTGAATTTACCAAAATAATCCACAGATTTTTCCACAAAATAACGGACAAATGTTGCAGATAATTTCACGTTCTTATGAACGGCTCTCCCGATGCTCTACAAAATTGTTGCGTAAGCACAAAAGGCCCCGCATCGCGGAGCCCTTGTGAGCCATTGTGCTGACGTAGCCCTAGCGCGCGGCGGGAGCCTTGGCGGCGGGAGCCCTGGCGGCTGGCTGGGCCGGAGGCGCCGGTACGCCCGATTTCACGTTGTAGGCGTCGATGATCTGCTTGGTGATGTTGGTCGAATCGCTGGCATAGAGCACCGGATTCTGCTGCTGCGCCACGTCCAGCACCAGCGTGTAGCCCTGCTGCTGCGCGTAGCTGGCCAGAACGTCATAGACCTTGGAGGCCAGGCCGTTGTAAAGCTCCTGCATCTCCTGCTGGAAGTCGTTCTGGGCGTCCTCGGCCGAGCGATCCAACTTCTTCTTCTTCTCGTCGATGACCTTGGCGCGGCTGGCGCGTTGCTCTTCGCTCAGCTTGTCGCCCTGCGCCTGCAACTGCTTGGTCAGGTTGTCGACCTCATCGCTCTCAGCCTTGAGTTGCTGACGCTTGGGGTCGTACTTCTTCTGCAGGTCGGCGAAGTTGCGCTGCCCCTCGTTGGTTTGGGCCACTGCCACCTGAAAGGCGATGACAGCAATCTTGGCCGGGCCGGCAGGCGCCGCGGCGGCGGGAGCAGGCAAGGTTTGGGCGGCGGCACTCAGGACAAAGCCCGAGGCCAGCGTAGCAATGAGTGCAAGCGAGCGCTTCATGCGAATGTAATGCTCCTTCGGAATTCCTGTGGGTCTGTCCGCGCCAACTGGCGCGAAAACTGGGAAAGACGCAAACCGGGACATCAGTACGATCAAACTGGATTATAGGAGCCGGGGGTGAGGGCGTCAAACCGTAAAATTGTAAAATTCAAGCCCGGCACATCTTATTTTCAGTAGAAAGCACTCTTTGCGCGCTGCAAAAACCATCGGGGCCACTCCCATGAGCGGCCCCGATGGTTTGCCGGTTGAAGACTGCCCTCAGAAGGTCGTCGATACCGTCAGCCGGAAGGTCTTGCGCGGCTCCCGGAAGAGGTTTCGCGCTCCGTACCCCTGGACCGCCTGGCAGTAGGTGTAGGTGCCTGCATTCTGCGGGTTGGAGCAATCCGCAGTGGCGTTCGGGAACATGGCGGGGGTAATCAGCGTATTGCAGCTCTGATTCTTTCCCGCGCCAAGGTTGCAGTAAGGCCGCTCGTCAAGCCGCAGCGGGTTGTAGGCGTAGTAGAGGCGGAAGGGCGCGTTGATCACCGGCATGATGACCGCGATCTCGCCGCCCATTGACATACGCGGAACAAAGTTGGTTCCGGCGATGGGGTGAATATCCCGCTTGAACCCGACCTGCGAACCCTGGATGCCATCCAGGCAGGCGCCGTTGTTCACCACCGGGCAGCCATAGAGCGCCGATGTTAGCGAGGCAAAGCCCTCGACGCTCTGCTTCAACTGCCCCTTGTTGAAGGCGGCGTCGATGCCAAAGTCGTCGAAGAGCGAGAAGGTCACCGGGCCGGCGATGGGAATGCGGTACTCGATATTGCTAGTGAAGTTGGTGTCGCCGCCGATCGAGGCCACGCCGTAGATGGGAATCGGCACCTGGACGCACTGGGTATTTTGCCGCTGGCCTGGATAGCTCGAGACGCAGATGCCGTCCGGGTTGGTCAACTGCACATTGACGCGCGTGGGGACGTAGCCGTAGGGCGTGGCCCCGCGAATGTCGAAGCCCCTCAGGTCGCCCTCGCCGCCAGAGTAGAAGCGGTTCTGGGGCGGGGCCACGTCGCCGCCGTAGCCCTGCACGTAGCTCAACTGAGCGCGCACGGCCAGCACGTTGCGCCCGGTGGCCGAGGGACGCAGGAAGTGCATCGGCATGAACTGCTTGTAGGCCACCATCGGCGCGATATAACGTTCATTGCCCCAGATGCCGGAGGTTTGCAGCACCGCCGAGTACTCCTTGCCGGTGCGCGGCCGCATGGGATTGTTGACGGTGTTGTAGGTGTAGCTGAAGGAGACGTAGCTGTTGATGATGCCAGCCAGCGCATTGGAGCCCTGAATGCCCGACCGGTAGCTGATGGTATTGAAAAAGCTCTGCGAGGCGGCTGAAAAGGCGGTAATCGTCGACCGGCTCAGCGAATAGGTCACGCCCACGCGCTGGAAGGCGTGCCGCTTGAGCGGGTAGCTGACCGAGAAGTTCATGCCGGTCGAGGACTGGTTGTAGTTCTGCGTCAGCGACTGCTGCGCCGCCGTCAGGTTCACCGCTTGGCCGGTGGCGGCCTGGTAGTTCTTGGCCGAGTTGAAGTCCTGTTTCTGGTTGTAGATCTGGAAGCCCAGGTTGAGCGGGCGGTTGCGCACGTAAGGCTGGGTGAAGCCGAACATGAACTGGCGGCTGGTGTTGCCGATGTTGCCCGACAGGCTCAGCGTTTCGCCCAGTCCGAGGAAGTTGTTGGTCTGGTAGTTCACGCCCAGGAACGCGCCCGACTGGCCGCTCATGCCGCCGTTCAGGCCGATCGAGTTCTTGCCCTTCTCCTTGACCTTCAGCAGCAGGTCCACCGTGCCGGCCTCGGTGTCCTGGTGGGCCTCCGAGTCCTGATCCACCTTGAGCGGCTCGAAGTACTCGAGCTGGTTCAGCCGCAGCAGGCTCATCTCCCACAACTGCGAGTTGTAGACTTGCCCCTCCTGGAGCATCAGTTCGCGGCGAATCACCTTGTCGCGGGTGGTGGTGTTGCCCTGGAACTCGATGCGCGAAACGTAAAAGGGCTTGCCCTCATCGATGTCGATGTTCAGCGAGACGGTCTTCTTCTGCTCGTCGAAGATGGGCTTGGGGATGGCGCCGAAATTGATGTACCCCAACTGCCCGTAAGCCTTCTTGAGGTTCTCCAGCCCCTTGCCGATGACCGTGGCGTTGAACCAGTCGCCGTCCTTGATGGCGAAGGTCGAGCGCAGCGCCTTCACGTTTTTCACCGCCTTGTTGCCGGTGAAGGTGATCGAGCCCAGCCGGTAGCGAGGGCCTTCTTCAACGGGCATCAGAATATCGATGCGCTTGCCCTTTTTGGGGCGGAAGGTGAGCCAGTTCAGACCGCCCTGGTCGTGGATCTGCGTCTTGGGCTCTTCAATGGCGGCCGTGTAGTAGCCCTTGTCGCGGTAGGCCTGGCGCACCCGCTCGGTGTCCTCTTCCAGCTTCGAGGCGTCGAAGGTCTGCGGGAAAATGTCTTCAAAAATAACCGAATGCGGAATGCCGAGGGGCTTCAGATTTTTCATCGAGCGGCGCAGTGTAAGGCTGCTCAGATGCTGGTTGCCGGTGAACTTGATCTGGCCCACCTTCACCACCGGGCCTTCCTTGACGTTGAAGTTCACCTGCACCGAGGCCGGGGGAATCGTCTTGACCTCGGTTTTGATGGTGGCGAACTGGTGGCCGTGCTCGGACAGAATCTGCTTCAGAACCGTCTCGGCCCGCTTGATCTTGGCCGGGTCGTACTGGCTCTCCACCGTCAGGCCGACCTTCTCCTTCTTGAAGCGGTCCAGCACATCCGAGACCGAGACCGCGTTCAGCCCCTTGTAATTGATCTCGCGGATGGTGGGCTTCTCGCGGACGAAAATGTTCAGGATAATGCCGCGCTCCGAGTCCTCGCGCTCGATGCGCACATCGTCGAAGTAGCCGGTATTCCACAGCGAGTTGAAGTCGCGCTCGATCGAGACCGGGTCGTAGGTGTCGCCGGGGTGGGTAAAGAGCCGCGCCAGCACGGTCTCCTTGGGGATGCGCCGGTTGCCGATGACCCGAATGGAATCGATGGTCTGCGACTGCTGGGCCAAGGCCGCGCCGGCGGCGAACGCCAGCACGAGCACCAGCAACACGCGCGCCAGGCCGCTCGCGGTTCGCCAGGCGCGGAAGGTGGAATTGCGCTGGATCTTCACCGGGCCTGCGCCCTGCGCCGAGCACAAATTCTGGTGCGGTCCATAGTTCGCCTTCAGGTTCGGCTTCACGGGAAGAATATCGGCACCCTCACAGCTAAAAATCTGATCCTGCATCAAGGAAAGAACGATTTTACCACCCCGGCGGCAAACTCCCGCCACCGGGAACCCGGTGAATTAGGATACAGCCCACAGTCTAACGGACGCGGGCGGGTTAAAGCGGTTCTCCAATCCACGTTCTCTGGCCAGTTCTGTGCAAGGTGGCTTTTTCTTGAGGAAAAAACCACTCAATGGCATTGCTTTCGGTGGATTGCAATTGGAGAACCGCTAAGCGGTTTACCTCAGCTTGATCTTCTCTGAAATGAGCCATTTTTCGGAAATTAGTTGGCGAATTTTCCTCTTTTCCGCTCCTGCCTTTGGCCTCTGCGGTATGCTTCTCCATATCGGCTATGCCCGCCGGCCTTTTTTCGCGTTTGAAGAGACCGCGCCCGAGGTAGCCAATCAATGGAGGCAAAGCGGTGCGCCGAAATCTTCCCATGATCCTCGTCCGGTTGATTGTGGGCCTGGTATTTCTGCTTGAGGGCGCCCTCAAGTTCATCCGGCCCGAGGAGCTGGGCGCGGGGCGCTTCGCCTCATTTGGCTTGCCCGTGCCTCATTTGTTGGCTCCGCTGGCGGGCGGCCTCGAAATTCTGGGCGGCGCCGCGATCCTGCTGAACCTCTACGCCGGTGATGCCGCGCTGGTCTTGCTGCTGTTCATCCTCGCCGCCCTGGCCGCCAAGCTGCCCATCGGTCTGGGCCGGCCGCTGGGTCCATTTCCTCTGCCCGCCAGCGTCCTCCATTACGGCTGGCTGAGCTTCTGCTACGAGGTGCGGATCGAGCTGCTGCTGCTCTTTAGCCTGGTGGCCATCCTCATCGACTCCGGCCTCAGAATGGGCCACCGCAGGCGCTGGTATCAATCGGGGCTTTAAAAAAACAGTCTTGTATCCAAGACAGGAACGGGCTTGAAGAGAAGGAGCTCTGGAGTATGTCCGCGCCGGTCAGTAAATCCCCGCTCGGCGAGCTGCTCCGCCTCTTTCTGCGCCTGGGCCTGACGGCCTTTGGAGGCCCGGCGGCGCACATCGGGCTGATGGAGCGCGAGGTTGTTGGGCGGCGCGGATGGATGTCGCGCTCGCATTTCCTTGACCTTGTGGGCGCATGCAACCTGCTGCCCGGACCCAGCTCCACCCAGATGGCCATGACGCTCGGCTATAGCCGCGCCGGCTGGGCCGGTCTGACCGTCGCGGGTGCCTGCTTCATCCTTCCCGCCTCGCTGGCCACGCTGGCCCTGGCCTGGGCCTACGTGCGCTTTGGCAGCCTGCCCCAGGCGCAGGGGCTGCTCTACGGGGCCAAGCCGGTCATGGTGGCGATCATTGCCCAGGCGATCTGGAATCTGGGCCGGATGGCCTTTCGTGGCTGGCGGCTGGCCCTGGCCGGCCTGGCCTGTTTTGCGGCGGTGCTGGCGGGCGCGCCGGCCATTCTGGTGCTGCTGGCCTCGGGCGGCGTAGCGCTCAGCCTGGCGCTTCTGGCGATGCGCCGGCATTCCCGGCCCGCCGCGGCCTTGGGACTGGTTTGGCTACCCGCGGGATTGGGCGGTGCGGCCAGTTCAGCCGGGCTGGTTCCCATCCTATTCGTCTTCCTCAAGCTGGGGGTGGTCGTCTTTGGCTCGGGCTACGTGCTCGTGGCCTTTCTCAAGGCCGACCTGGTGGACCGCCTGCACTGGATCACGGAATCCCAGTTGCTGGATGCCATCACCGCTGGCCAGATCACGCCCGGCCCGGTCTTTGCCACGGCCACCTTTCTGGGCTATCTGCTGCGTGGGTGGGCCGGAGCCGCCGTGGCCACCGCGGCCATCTTCCTGCCCTCTTTCCTGCTGGCGGGCCTGGTGGGCGCGCTGGCTATCCACATCCGTAAATCCAAGCTGGCCGCCGCCTTCCTTGACGGCGTGAATGCCGCCGCCGTGGCGCTGATGGCAGCCGTGGCGATTGTGTTGGGCCGCGCCACGCTGGTGGACGGCTGGACCTGGGCGCTGGGTCTCGCCAGCGTCGTGCTGCTGGTGCGCTGCAAGGTGAACGCCACCTGGCTGATTCTCGCCGGCGCCGGCCTGGGCATTGTCCTGCACGAATTTGCCCTTTGATCTCGGCCCTGAATGAATAAAACAAATCTGGGTGCCCCACCCTCGCGACGTTCTTGTTTTTGTCGCCAGGGTGGGATCGCTGCGCCCCGCCGCCCCATCGCCTCAGTCGAAGACCACCGTCTTGTTCCCGTAGCAGAGAATTCGCCGGTCCAGCCGCCAGCGCACGGCGCGAGAGAGCACCATGCGCTCCAGGTCGCGCCCGCGCGCCACCAGGTCTTCCACCTGGTCGCGGTGCGATATGCGCGCCACATCCTGCTCGATGATGGGCCCATCGTCGAGCACCTCGGTGACGTAATGGCTGGTGGCCCCGATCAGCTTCACACCGCGGGCGTGGGCGGCGTGGTAGGGTCGCGCCCCGGTGAATGCGGGCAAAAACGAGTGGTGCACGTTGATGATCGCGGCCGGGTAGCGGGCGACGAAGCGCGGCGAAAGAATCTGCATATAGCGCGCCAGCACCACCAGCTCAATGCCGTGCCTCTCCAGCAATTCGAGCTGCCGTTCTTCGGCTTTTTCGCGCGTCGTCGCGGTCACTGGCACGTGCTCGAAGGCCACGCCGTAGAATGCCGCCAGGTTCTCGACCGCGCGGTGGTTCGAGATGACGAGGGGGATCTCGCAGACCAGCTCCCCGGTCCGCCAGCGGTGCAGCAGATCGGCCATGCAGTGCAGGTACTGCGAGCAGAAGAGGCCCACGCGCGGTCGCCGGTCGCTCGAGGTCAACTGCCAGCTCATGCCCAGCTCGGCGGCTAGCTCCGTGAACTCGGCCTTGAAGGCCTCCAGGTCGAAGGCCTCCGCGTTGGCGCCCGGAGCAGCCTCCAGGCGGGCCTTCAAACCAGCTTCGGGGTGCTCTTTCAGGCCCGCCTCGTGCCGGACTTTTGAACCAGCCTCGTGGCGGACAGACGAACCAGATTTTGAGCGGGCTTTCGCGCCGGCCAGCAGGTTTTGCGCGTGTTCATCCGGGCCGGCCAGGCTCCCCGCCGGCCCATGCAGGGCCCATTCGACGCGCATGAAGAACAGGCCCAGCCCATGGTCCTGGTGCTGGTCGGCGTGCAGAATGTTGGCCCCGTGCCGGTAGAGCAGCGAGGAGACGCGGGCCACCAAACCCTTCTGGTCCGGGCAATTGATCAGCAGAACGGCGGAATCTTTCATGCTTTCTTCAGTTTAATCCACCATCTGCGGTGGGGCCGGCTGCCTGCGGCGCAGAATGCAAAGGGTCTCTGTCATCCAGGGCCGGGGACCCCACCCCAGCCGCCGTGTGCTCCCCCTTTGCCGCCGACATCCTGAGTGGAGCGAGTCTGGAAGTCGATCAAATATGAAGAGGTATATCTCCACGCCTACGAGACGGTCCAAGAAGCCAGGACTACCATCGGGAAATACCTGGAGTTCTACAACGCCACCCTGCCGCACTCCAGCCTGGATGGGTTCACGCCCGATCAGGTCTACTTCAACTGCTTGCCGGAAGCTCTGGCAGCTTACACCGAAAAACAGACCTTCCATTTAAGAATCGGCGAAAACTGTTCGAACAACCGGGGCCACCGCAATCGAACTCGGCATTATGATAGGAGCGCAACTTGTGAGTAATTGAAAGGAGGACCGCCCGCTTACTCCTGATCGAGAACCTGGCCAAGTTTTATCCGGAAGCCAAGTTGCAGCGGCGCAGTGCATTCTATCGCAACGTGTGGCCAGAGATTCCAAGCAAAAAAGGCATCCGAAGATGCCTCGATTCCGTGAAAAATTGATTCTATGGTGCCGGGAGGGGGGGTCGAACCCCCATGACCTTGCGGTCGGCGGATTTTGAGTCTCTCAAGAATACCGTAAGTCTATGATAAATAAGCGAAATCGAGCGTAATGTCGGATATCCACAAGTGACTGCCCATCAGCAACTTAGCGTAATTATCCGTAATCAAGCCAAACTGATGTCTGTACCCGAACTTGTACCCGACAATCGAGTGTTGCCCGGCGCTATCGAGATTAGCTTGACGCCGTTGCAGCTCATTTCTGTTCGCTCCAGTGAAGGCTCGGAGTCCAGTAGTGGGCAGTTGATTCAGCTGCGGAGACCGAAAGGATGCACGGCAGAAGGAATGCCCGGAGTAAAACTCCAACCTCTTCAAGCGATGGTGAGTCGCTGCCTGGATACAGCCGACTGACGAACGCGTTCCATTGCCGTGTCTTCTGCGGATCGCCCAGGAATTCCTCAGTCAGAGCAAAAGGTACATCCTGCGGGATTCCGACTCCGCGCTGCTCGAAGGATGCGCGGATAGCGTCGCGTAAGGTGGTCATTTCAAAGTTCCAGGTGTTGGCCATGAACCAGATGTCGTAGAAGTCCTTCATGCGGCTGTTGCGAATATCCAGCACAACCATAGCATTGAGTTTTTCCGCAATAGCGGCTTCGCGTGGATAGGCACGGATGACCGGTGGCTCCATAGGGAGCAAGACAGGAAACGAAGCAAATTCCGGCTCTGGATAAACGGCGTCGCCAAATCCAATATCGACCTGCATCGGAATCCGCGCGCCGGCCAGGACGGCGTGGAATTTCACGCGCACACCCTCGTATTCGTCCTCTTCTTTGATCCTTGTTCCCTCGACTGATTCGCCGTCAAAGAGAATGCCGTCATTCCCTTCGACCTTGCAGATGGCCCGAATTGTCTCCTCTACTTCACGAATGGCCGACGATCCCCATCCGAGGAGGTCCAAGTCCTTCGTAGGCCGGTGTGTATCACCCGTCCAGAGCGTAAACAGCGTCGCTCCCTTGATTGCGAATCTGTCGCGGTAGGTCGAGCTGCCCAGCCGATACAGGAACCGTTCGATCGCATATCTGCCCAAGACTCGCTGGTAATCTTGGCCCTTGCCCTGGGCCAGAGCAAGCAAACGCGCGCGGATTGAGGCTGCGGGATTCTTCGCCGGTTCGCGGGTCATAGCGCCTCCATGTAGGGACGGATGACGTTGCTCACACGGCAGATCTTGGCATAGCGGTAGATGTCGTTGATGGTGGCCTTCTTTTGGCGGAGGCTGTCTTTCAGCGCCTCGATTGCAACGTCCAGGCCGATCTTGTTGCGGAACTTGAAACAGTCTGCCACGGTCTTTGCGGCTGAGTAAACGCGCACAGGCACGCCCTCAACCATATGCTGTTCGACGCCTTCGGAGAGCGAAGGTTCCGTGAGACGCACCACCCGGAGTGAAGGCGACAGGATGGCAGGCTTTCTTGCCCCTTTTCCGAGGGCGATCCAGACAGATGCCGGACTTTGCGTCGTGAATTCGTGAAAGGCCAGCGCAGAAAGCAGGCACAAAATCGCTTCCGGCACCCGTTTTGCTACCTCCGCGTAGGAGTGGCGTTCCGTGACCGCCGCGCCTGGCAGCGTATAGATGCCGCGTCCGGTCCGGCTGAGCTTTCCTTGTCGGTGGAGACGCAGCAGGTACTCGCGTGGAATGCCGAGAGCCTCCAGGTCGCGGGGCCTCACAATTCCCTTCCGGCGGACGTACTGCATCGTTCTCTCAATTGGCTTTGTCGCGCTCATTGTGTCAAACCATCATTATTTAATCACTTGTAATGACATAATGCAACATCCTGCAAAGCGTATCGTATTTGCAACACGCCTACAAACGATTATCCAGACGGCAACTGGACAATTCCCAACCTTCGCAATTGGCCAGACAATGTCTGGCCAATTGCGGGATGCTAGGAGCTAATCGCTTTCGCTTGGAAAGCTCCGGCAGCTTGAAATGGTCAGATTTCGGGACGGTCTTAACCAGGTCTAGATTCCAGCAATCGATGAGATTGCCGACCGGTAGATACACGAGCGAGGACAATTCGACGATTCAGAACAGAGCCCACAATAAGGACAGACCACTATTGGAACCGGATGTGCGCCATTTGTGCAGAAGAACGGCTGTGGCGCCGCACCCGTACGTGGGTCCGACACCTCTTCCGATGCCAACATGGATTCCAGGAAGGTATGATCGGGCCGGCTTTCACGAATTGGAGCGACCCCAGATCTCTTAATTGCAGGAAAGCGATTGTGACAATGGGCACAGGTAGACAAAAGCCAAATGCATCCACAAGTCTCTGAGTGACAGGAGTAAACGCCATCTTCCTCACTGAAGCCTCCGTGCCCGCATAGTGGGCATTCGTCAGCGGTAAAACCGTTTTCGAGGCTGAAACGCGTCGTCTGGTAATTAAGAAGTTGAGCGATTCTAGACAAGGACGGGAATTGATCCCTTGATATAGGAATGATGCCCGCCCGAAAACCTCCCCACTTTGGCGCTTCTGCTGATGCATAACGATCGCCAAAACTTAGTAAGCGGCGTACGACATTCTCTGCAGCCTCCGAGCTTTCGTCTGTCTCACTGAAGGCAACTGGGAGCAGAGCGAACGTAGAGCGCAGCCCTTTTTCAGAGCCGAAATCTAACAGGTGGTCCAGGAGTTCAGAGGTAATCCCTTCAATGTATCTCGATGAAGGTATGAGTTTCGATAAAATCGGGACTAGTCCGAGTTCGGCAAAAAAGGCTGGAGCGGCATGTTGATTCGTGTCATAAACAAACGATGCCCACTGCTGCCGGTAGTACGGCCTATCGCTACCGAGCGGCAATCGTCGTAGCTCATCCATTTCGCTGTTCGTCAGCCGATCATAATAGGTGATATGGTCCAACGAAATCTCGTACCTATCCGTAACTATCCGAGGCGTGGGATGCCACGGAGATTTGAACGGAAAAGATGTTGCAACACCCCTCGACCACGTTATGCGCAACCACGGCATCATTCCGTCCGCATCTTCCAATCGGGGCGATATTACCCAATTTCGTCTTCTGTAGTCCCCTTGAAGTTCAAATCTCGACCGGGCGGCACTAACGAGCTTAGTGTTCGGCTCCACCGGCGTAAACCCGCTCACGTCGAGCGCGGCAATTGTAAGTACCTGACAAAAATCCACAAATGCCGGAGAAAGATCGACTTTGACCACACCGTCCATCCCGCTTTCGGGGACGGTCGCGGAGTCCTTTATCAGCTCCCACATCTCGCGTGCTCGACGATAGCGTTGGTCCATAGCGAGAATATTTGTGGATAATATCGGACTTTGAACGTCGCGACATTTGTGAAGGCGCTGGTAGAGCCTTGATTGCCGGCATACGTCTGTAATTCGAAGAAGCCTCATCAAACGAGAATGAAGGTCATCGAGACGCAACCAACTGTCTTCTATTTGATCCTTGCGCACATCCGGCAACAGGTAAGAAAGTGCCCGCGGCTGTTTTACTTGGGTATAGTCGGTGATTCTGTAGAAGTTGATACTGCTATTCGCTTGCTGCAAGCGACCATCAATCTCTTCCCAGGTGGAGCGAAGGTATTTCCTAAGCTTGCGTAGAAGCGTGATGACGAATCGGTTCTCGTACAAATGCCAGTCATCTTCCAGCACATATGCCAGCAAGCGAGCAGGTCGCAACCCGGCCACAGTACGTGCCTCCCAGTGTTCGCTGTGGCGGGCTAGATGCTTGATGGCTGCGGGTCCCGATCGCCTAACAACTCCAATTGGCCGAATCTCCTCTTCAATGTGCAAGTGAAGTCGCGGGTGTTCGCAGATATCGAGGAGCGATGGACATCCACTGAGAAGTTCTTCAAGCGGGTAATCAGCGCTAAGTCCGCTTAAAGGGTTGGCCCTGGTGAGGAGTGTAAGTCGCCCAGTACTAAGGGCCTCAAATAATGCGTCTGTAGTTTTGTCGGTCCGGCTCAACCAAGACTGCAGCCGTTCGCGAAAGTCAGCGAAGTCGCGAAGCGTTTCCGGTTTGAACGATTCGCCTGCACCCACAACAACGGTTATGCGTTTCGACTCTTGACCGTCAGATACAACTTCAAGAACGCATTCGGAATCGTGAGATGAACGGCACACAACGTCGCAAGGGGTCGAAAGGCCTTGTGCCACGCCGCCACAAGCTGAGCTGACTAGTGCTCGGTCCCCGGGCCCAGTCATCACACGAACCTCCCCACCCCCTAAGGGAAGGCTAATCGGCCTTCCGGGGTTCGCTGGCGTCCATTGCGAGCCAGGCCAAAACGACTTTGTGTAGAGTGTCAAATGCACTTTTTTGCAATTCTTTCCACAGCATCGATAGAAATCCCCAGAGAGTCCCACCCGCGAGGCGACCTAGTTAACTCGTCCGTCAAGCTAAGCAGCCTCTTCCCAGCAGAAGGTTCATGCAAGCTCCCAAGCTTCCGAAGGATCTTGCGGGAGAACTGAATGTCGAATGCCTCGCTTTTTGTGCCACCGCAGGCAACGTACACAGGAACGAAAGACCTAATCTGGTCCAGGATTCGATTTCCAAATGTTACGTCGAACTCAGAAACAAGAAAGCTATCCAGACGGTCTAAGAACGCCAACTCACTGTCATCGAGATTATTCTGCTTTTGCGCTCGCGCACTTTCGAAAGCGCCCAGAAGTTCACGCAGCGAGACTCGACGCTGCGTTACACGCCTAGATGCTCCACTCTTAGGGTGACGATGCTGGAAGTCGATTAGCTGCGCCCGATCGTACACCTTGTCTGTAATCTCAAATGTGGACTCATCCTGGTTGGCCGTTCCGATGAACCAAACATTCCCAGGGATCTGCAGCATTCGGTTTTGGGACAAGTAAAATGGTCCCGCCGCACCTTCCGCTGTTGGATCAAAACTCATGAGTTCAACAGACCATTGGGTTCGGTCCTGTTCTTCGAGCACTGAAAGGAAGTCTGCGAAATAATATTCGATGCGTGCCAGATTCGCTTCATCGAGCACAATAAACCAAGGCACGTCCTCCTCATCTGGAAGCGCGGCTGTATACAATGACTGGGTAAATTCCGTCTCGGTAAAGCGCTTGTTGAAGTCGTTGTAATAACCCAAGAGCTCATGACGGTCCCGCCAGTTGCTTTGGACGCTAATTTTTCGGTGCTCTGCAGAAATCGATTCCGCAAAGATTCGAGGGAGGCTTGTCTTTCCTGTTCCGCTTAGGCCCTGTAAGATCATCAGTGGTGACGTGGCAAGTCCGGCAAGAAATGTGCGGATATTCATGTCGGAATAATAGAGTGGTTTGTCTGCCGCGGAGGCAGCATAGGCGCGCACGTGCGTTACCAACGCGCTCAGAAGGTTTCCATCAGTCGCTTTGAACTTCTCAATGGAACTAGTAGGGCGGCGTTTCGTAGAGTCAATTCGAAGCAACTCAGGGAAGCATGAGCCGGTCCTCTGAGTAAGCGCCTTCGAGTTGAGCTGGATCTGTTTTTGAAGTTCGTCGTTCAGTATCCGTAACGCGTCGGCCTCGATTTTCACCTGATTGAGTTCTCTCAAGCCCAGGTCCTGTCGTGCCGCTGCCTCCAATTGAGAACGCAGCTCTCGGTCAAGTTCGTCGCGCTGTTCGCGCACGACACGGAGTTCTGCAGCATCCCTTCGTAGCGCTGATAGTTCATGATCTGATGGAAATGATGCACAGCGATCTTCCATTTCCCGAGTTCGCGCCCTCAACGACTCCAATTCGACCAACAGAGCGCCAGCAGATCTGCCGGCCATATTCTCCTGATCCCGCAAGTAGCGGTCGCACTGAGCCTGAAGATCTGTAACTACGGTAGAGAGGCTCTCAGACTTCCGGTGTTCGCTTTCTAGAGTGCGCTCCAACATCCAAAGTCGGTCAGGTGAGCATTCGTTCCAACGCTTTTCGAGCTCTGCACGCCGAAGCTGGACCCCCTCAACCTCGAACTCAATATCGTCCCGTAGGATCAAAACTCGCTGTTCCTCTTTCTGGGCAACTTTCTCACGAGCTGATAGGGCTTCCTCACGCGCACGCAGATCGCTCTGATCTTTCTTCACTTTCTCAAGCGCTTCCTCGATGCGCCGGGCGAAATCTACCTCTAGTTCTTCACGCCTCGTTTTAATCTGATTGTTCGCATCATCCGTGATTCGGTTTGCCTGAATGGTGGCTTCGTTGAGTGTATTGCGGGCAGATTCCAGAATCGTTGCGGCTTCGTCTTCTGCTTCGTTTTTGATACTTGATGCTACTTGATGAGCATCTGCGCAAAGTTTGTCCGCTTCTTGTTTGGCAGTAGTCCGAAGCAGCTCGATCTCTATCTCTTGTTGGCGCCTGCTACTCTCGCGAATTGACGCTTCATCCTGCTTGATCAACTGGACCCACTCTTCAGCATCCCTCTCGGCTTTGCCAATGACATCCAGATACGGCTGCAACCTAGCATGCAGCTCGATGTTCTCGGATTCCAGATGCTCCTTGGCAGACCTTAGCTGCGATAATTCATCATTTGTAGGCGCAGCAATTTGGGTCACCGAGCCATTTGCACTTGGCCCAGATGGAAGCCGATTCCCCTTGTATTTGTTCTTGCCCATTATCCATTCTCCCCAAAAAAAGCGTTTCCCAGTACATCAACTACTCTCCGCGTCGATCTCTCCACTTGCGCTGCCATAACCGCTTGATCGCCCAGCCCTACTGACACGTCGTAATGACCGCCGTGTGTGTTTCTATATCGTGTGACCGTATCGATATGAACCAACAAGTCAGGACATTGCGCGAATGCCTTCCGAGCGGGTGAGTGAATGTCGCACTTGGCAATGTAGATCAATGCGATAGCACGATCTTTAGGATTCTCTCCCTTACCACACACCGCCTTTTGTGCCTTCCTTGCGTAATAAGGACTGCAGAATCCGGGAGGAAGCTCCAAGTTCAAGCTTGCTGAGAATTCGCGCAACTGGTCAACAAAGGAATCCTCTCGAATGAGCCGAGACGCCTTAGAGACATTGTGAGACTCTGAGATGCAGGCGGTAAGCAGAGCTTCCAAGGTGCTACAGCATCGAGTAAGGTAGACGTCGAGATTTTCGGAGTTCTCCTGGTACAGAGCCCCCGCCCGATAGGTGCGTGCAAGCAACGCTCGGGTATGATCGAGTTCGTGCCTCTTCGCCAGAAATGGGAACTCACGGACCGCACGGTTATCTGTCTCTTCCAAAGTTGGGCTCGGCGGGAAAAGCCCCAATGCCTGAGCGGTCCAGTCGTCGATCTGATCTCTTAGTTCGGGAATCCGCCCAATAGCCCAACTTAGCTTAGATTTGAACCACCGATCAAGCGGCGACAGTGGTACGCCTGTTGCAATCTGCCAAACCTTTGGATCATCGGCCGTGAAGTAGAGCCACATAGGCACATAAACGCGCTCGGACTTCTCCCAGAGCAATTGAACGATGCCTGGAATCGGGCGGTCGTCCTCTTCGTTGATCGCTTGCTCATCGTCATCCGCCGTACTGTCTATTGCGGCTGAGTTATTGGTCCGCTCGAAGTCGCGAACCTGATTCATGTACCTGCGATATTCGGACAGAGCTTGTCTTATGCGCAATGGCTGAGGCCGGTCGGACGAGAGGCGACCCGCTCGCAGTATGGTGTATGCGGTCCTTTTCTCACGATTGCACCAATGGAGATCGTCTTCGATAAGGAACGGGACGATGTCTCCGCTCCAGTCATCTCGGAGAACCCAGCCTGGGTGATGGGAAGTATCCGCAAACGTTATTTCATCATCTTCCTTCAGGAGCTTCCTGCCACGATCCGACAAACGCACCAGTTCTGTGGGCTCAATGAGGCCCTCGGATGTGTACATCGCCATTAGCACGCGAACTAGTTCAGGCGGGACATCGAGCCACAAACCGATTGCATGCGGGTCGACGCATCCAGCACCGACTATTCTGAGCACTGCACGCTGAAGTGGATCAGTACCTGTGCGGCGAGGTGCAGGAACCAGTGCCCTCCAAGCGGTCACTGGCCATGCCACTGGAACACTAAAGGCATCTTGCGGTACTCGATCCCCATCGCCGAATTGAAGGAGGCCGATAGCCTCGACAGCCTGCGTTGTGTCAGCGGCGGACATACTTCCCCTCCGGACCGCGACATGCGGCCAGCAATGATTGAAACTCTGGTATGGATGGATTGCCTTCCGATCCTGTGATTGTCTCAGAATCGCCAACGGTAATCAGCAACTTGCGTGCGCGACTAAACGCGACGCAGAGTCGATTCGAATAAGCAAGAAAACCCACACGACGTCTAAGGCTGGTCTCCCTGTTGGATCGAACGGTGGAGAGGAGAACGACATCAAATTCGCGTCCTTGAAATGCGTCCACTGTCCCGATTCGAACCCGGTATTGTGAGTCAAGCGGCAATGCTGCGCAAAGACTCTGGAGCAAAGCCGCTTGTCGTTCGTAAAATGTAATCACACCGACGGTTGTATTCTCCCCGGCAGCCAAAATGCGCTCAACTTCTTCAATCACAATGCGGGCTTCGCATTCACGCTTTTTACTTTGCCCCCCTTCCTCAGAGCCACGTTGGATGGGAACGTCAATCCAGCAGAATGGACCGGGCCCATAACATGAAAGGCCGTGAGTGCGATCCTCAGCCTTACAAGTTGCGCGAACGGCATTTTCGTAGAACAACTTGCTGACCAATTGGCTAATAGAGGGATGCATCCGAAAATCATCCGTCAGCATTACGGTGCGTCGTGGAGCGCCGGCTCTCTCCGCCTTTTGAAAAAGAGTGTAGAGCCGCTCAAACAGGCTTTGTTGGAGGAGTTGTTCATCGAATCCGGGGCGCAGCGCTCGATATGCATCTACTACGTCCGGTTCCAACATTTGTGGGAGTTGCTTATGATCACCAACAAGCACTACACGCTTTCCGCGGCTTAATGGTATCAATAGATCGAGTGGATTGGCACGCGCAGCCTCATCGACGATAACGAATTCGAATTCAGGGTCGCCGTCTTCATATACCTTCGAAACAGATTGCTGGCAAGTTGAAGCGACAACACCTGCGTACTTTTGGATCATGGTGTTGCGAGCGGCAGGATCCTCCAGTTCCTCCGTGAATGCCTCTACAGCATCAAAGATGCCGTCGCCGCCTTCACTTGCGCGGGTTCGAAGGTGGTCAATCACATCGGAGAGGAGTTCATCAGTCTCGGAATTATTCTTGTCGCAGACCAAATCTCCATCCTGACGATCAGTGACGAGCTCGGCGAGCATCGAGGTCCAAGTCCCTTCGGAATGCAGGAACGGGCTTTCTCCTTGAGCTGCTTCTTGCAATATTTGAGGAATTCGCTTTTTTAGAACGTCTGCGTTCCTCTCGATGAACGTCACAAGTCTTCCTGATTGAATTAGCCCGCTGGATTCGTAGTCGGCCGCATTTAGAGGTTGAGCCTGAACAATGGCTTGAAAACGCTCACGAATCCGGCGTTCATAGTCGCTGTCGACTGGACCCCTAGTAGGATTTGGCTTCAATTCATCAATCGCGCTCATCAGCCTGCTAAACATCTCGGGAGGAATGGCCGTACTGCACAGAGATGAAAGGTCAGTCAGACAAGCGCTCTTCTCGTCCTCCAATTCTGCCTCGCGCCACCGCAGAACCAAACGTTCGGAATTCCTCGCAAGGATGCGGGCTGGAGTAACGCCGTGCTGTCGGAGATGCTCACGACAGGATTCAATACGTCCTGTAACCCAGCGGTTCAACTCTCTGTCTTCGAGCCGACTTTCCTCCTTCCGTCTGCTGTAGCGGTACACTGGCAGCCCACCAGCATCAACGCCGTCGACTGCATTCTCGACTGCATCATGCTGTTCGCTCGTGATAAGGACGGGTGCGGCCTCGTTAATCGAATCCGAGCCAGTCCGAGATCTGATTAGGTTCTCTCGAAGCTCAGCTAATCGCGTCATCAACGCTCGAATCACGCTTGTCTTCCCTGTGCCAGGTGGCCCTTGAATGAGCGCGATATCCGGCGTATTCAAGGCGACGTCAAGAGCGTCCTTTTGCTGATCCGTTGGATTGGGCAGCAACCGCCGCACTCGATCACTCATCGCTTGCCATGTTCGAGGTTGCGCCACTGGGGCGTCGCCCTGTTCCAGTAATTGGGATAACGTTGGTAATGCGGTCTGATGTTCGCGAAGAAGTTGCAGAGCGTTCTGTCGCCGCTTAAGCATCGTACGATCGCCAGACTGAGAGAGCTGAAGTGTACCTTTAGCTGGAACCTCTTCATCAAACTGCGAACGAGCCAATACGCGCAATTCAAGAGTTGGCTTTCGAGAAAGCACCTGTCCGATCGAAGTGCTTCTCCTTTTCGAATCATTTTCAGACTCGTCCTGTGCCAGCTCTACCTCAGTCCCTTCATTCAAGAAGGCCGGATGGGGTAATGCGGAAAGCGAAAAGACAAAAACGGGATGTCCATTCTCCCAGACTGTTGAAACCTGTTGGTAGCTTAGAATCCCGGCCTCTTGCGTTTGTTGCTGGAGCAGAGTCTCGGAGAGGTCTTGATAGACTTTCCACATTCCGAAGAAGCTGTCATCTTCGGCTTGAAGTTGAGCGGTAAGATCGCGAATGGAGGTCAGCTGAGTCGTAGCGAGACGTGCATCCTCGAAACGGATTGCACCGCGCATGAGTGAAATGCGGTCGCTATCAACATCTCGACGCTTCCGTTCCAACTTCTTTGTTTGAGGGTGACCTAGCTTGCCGATCCGGCAATCAAGTACGAATCGTGAGCCGACTAGGCGGAATGCCCGCGCGTCGTCGCCTTCTCCCATGAGGGCGTATGCGACATCACCTGCCAGAAACTCGCGCTGGAGAAATGGAATGAAACCTAGCTCCCGACCCCATTCCGGAATTGTTGCCTCAATAGCTTCGGTCACTAGTACCACGAGAGGGGAAGTGGCAGGAAACTGAACAGATCTGGGGAAAATCTGCGCACGGACCACAACTCTAGCACTCTCGCCCGCAACCACTGAAACGATTGCCTTGGCTCCTGCGGCTTGCGATTGCAGAATCACCGACCGGGCCTGCAAATCGAGCGGCTTCAACTGCCAGATATTACCGTTTGACGCACTTGCCAGGATCACCGGACCGTTCTCCCTCCACGGCAACAAGTCCACCCGACTGCCCGTCAGGTCTCCAATTGCTGCGCCCGCCACCAAGGTGAAAGTCCCAAACCACTCGCTCGTCCCTTTGATCTCTCCGATTTCCATTACTTGATCCCACCGCACCGCACAAATCGTGCGCCTTTCACCGTCCGATTCGGTTGTGGCCGATCGAACAAGATTCGACTTTTGACCGGGAAAGCAGAATTGCCTCCTGGGGGCACTGCGACAGAGCGATTGGAATCTAGCTGGAAGACAAAGAATGGCCAAGAAGAAGCATTCTCTATGGCAAAGGCCCCGTCCTTTGCCAGGAGACGCGCCAAAACTCGATCAGAATCCCCATCAGGCTGCCCGGACAAGCAATGCCGCCAGAAGAGGTCGACGGGGCGGCCTCCAGTGATCGTCAGCGAGTGCCCCGAATATCGAAGGATTGTCCGACTGGGTTGGGCCGCGTCATCGACGACAGCATCGAAGAACTCAAGCGCAGCAAGATCGGCTTGAGGCTCTCCGCAGAACGGGCACAGAACTTGCTTGATCGAGGAATGGACTAGGAGCGTTGAATTACAAGCGCCGCACGCGACTGTGCGATCCAATGACGACTGACACGCGAGCATCCATGCATTGCAAGAAGGTCGTGCGAATCGAGATTCTCTGCCGTCGATGAAGCACTGTGTGAAAAGCCTGCGCATCTCTTTAGTCAAGACCAGCTCTGTCGGTACCAACTTATCCGCGGTATCGCGACTCGGGTCATCGACCCATTTGTTCTCAATGTCAGATTGCAACCCATCACCACCGAACGGGTGCGTCGTCTTGAGCAGACCGTAGATTACGACTGCCAGACTGAATGCATCCGAAAGCGGATCCGGTTGTCGACTACCATTCATCAACTCCGGTGCGAGGGCGAACAGATCGCTACGGGCGATCATTCTGGCACGGCGCGAACGCGAGAAGCTTTCTGGATCATCGCAAGAGACATCTCCATCGTCTCGAACTGAGAAGGAATTTAGAGGCCATTCGCATCGCGCATATCCAATTGTCGACCATCGAGAGACAACTGAACTAAGTCGGTGCGCAAGACGCAATCTGCTCTGCAATCCGAAGCGACTGTACCAAGTGAGCCAGGGCTCTGTTCGGTCCCAGCGAATTAAATCGGACAGCCTGATGCCTGCCGGATCAAACGGCGTGGAATAGCCAAACCAAGCCGAGTCTAGTCGAAGCTCGGTAAATGTCTTTAGGCCAAGTGGGGTCAGAGACTTGGAGTCAAGTTCGGTGACCCGCCGCTTAAGCTCCGAAACAGTAGTGGAATCTTCGCCGTTCCAGATTCGAATGATTGCCGTCCCTTTACGATCGAGAAAGCAAGCAGACTGCGGTCCCACGGAGGACACTGAGCCCAGTTCATATACGGTGCCATCGCGTCCGCATACCGTCAACCCCGCAACTGAGTTCCAATCAAGCATTCTCGTTCTCGTGCCTCCTCAAACACCCTGGAGGGCTTGGTCAATTTACTTCGCCGGTAGGTCATAGTTCAAAAAAGTGCTCCGACGCTTCAGATCACCGATATCAAGCTTGCAAGCGGCTCTCCAAAACTTCCGACAAACGGCAAGTGATTGATTCTATTGAATCTGTTTTCAGCGATGCGGGCGAGCAAATCAACTGTGGTTGTTCGGAAATCATCATCAGTTTAGTCACCGGTATTCACTTGTTTGCTCAAAGCTTGAGGAGTTATACCAAGCAGTTTGGCAGCCATATTCTGCTTGCCGCCCGCGATTTCAAGCGCTCGTACGATTAGCCGCCGCCTCATATCGCTCAAAAACTCAGGCATCGAAAACCCTTCCTCTGGCTCCGGCAACGAAGGGTTCGATCCCCCTAATGACAATTCACCCCCGACCATGTCCAGTTGCATTACTCCGATTTCGGGACCGGCGGTCAGAATGGCTGCGCCTTCGATCGTGTTTTCTAAGTCGCGGATATTGCCGGCCCAGGGACGTGACATGAGCCAGGCAAGCGCTTCACGCGAGAATCTCTTTGGGTGCCGAACGCTTGCGTTAACGCGGTCGAGAACGTACAGGGCAATCCTTTGAATGTCGCTTCGGCGCTCACGGAGCGCGGGTAGTCGGCAGATTCCTACCTTGAGCCGGTAAAAAAGATCCTCGCGAAGGCGTCCTGACCGAATTGCCTTCTCGATGTCGACGTTCGTAGCGGCGATGATGCGGACGTCAACCTTGTGGCCCTTTGCCTCGCCAATCGGCTCTACGATTCCGTCTTGAAGCACTCGAAGAAACTTGGGTTGCACCTCAACGGGAAGTTCACCAAGCTCATCCAAGAAGAGTGTCCCTCCGTTGGCCGCGTCAAACTTCCCCTTCCGGTCTTCGTGAGCACCCGTGAATGAACCCTTCTTGTGCCCAAACAGGGTGCTTTCCACTAGCTCTTTCGGGATCGCAGCGCAATTTAGGGGAATGAATCTGTCTGCAGCCCGGCCGCTGAGATGGTGTATGAGCCGAGCAAGTAGTTCTTTGCCAGTGCCGGTTTCGCCGAGAATGAGGACCGGAAAGCGAGTAGGGGCGAGAAGGCTTGCCTTTTCTAGAAGTTTTAGGAACTCAGGGTGGTCCCCAACGATTCCAATGGCGTGGGCTGCTTTTCTGATGTCATACTGAGCGGCCTCGACGATCGTTTCGCCAGCAACTGTCGCCGGGCGTTCTCCTTTCCCAGTTGTGGGCACATTCGGAGTGAGCAACATTCCAGATCTTACGGAGCGAATTCCTGACGGTAGCCCAGGTGACATTGTGTCGTGAACAGACGCTCCGGCGAGGGGAAATGGCTGCGGGAAGACACTGACTTCAGATACGAGGGGCTTATCCTTTGTCACGTACCTGGGCGGCCGAGTATTGAGGATTCTTGCCTTCAGTTCACCGCTGGCGACCAACGTAAGCCAAATAACATGCATCTGTGGTGTCCCGGATGCGATCGAGACATAGTATTCATCGATTGACTCACCGCATCCCTTCTTGTTGATCCAGGACAGGAGGGCGTTTCTAATTGTTGCGTAATCCGTGGGGTCAAGAAGTGGAAAATCCTCGATCTCAACTTCAGTGTTTGGGCTGACTTGACTGACCGCTTCCCGCGTGGCGACTGAGTGCTTGGCGGTGCCAGGAGTCGAGAACAAAACGATGCGATCGAAGTGGATTTCCCGCGCGAGGGTCACGACCGGCCCGGGCTGCTCCTCTTCGCCAACAAGACCAGTTGCAAATGGGTCATGAAATCCAGTGAACGTCAGAAGGACTATCGCCATATCGGCCTCCAGGGGACGAACGCGGACACGATTAATGCGGCTGAAAGTTCAGCAACAACTCCTAGGGCAGCACAGCCCCCCTGCTTGAGCGGGGCACTTGCCCACAAGACATCGGAATGCCAGGAGGGGGAAGCCCCTCTACCTTCAATGACAGCTTTCATCGCGAACCTGAGTTTCGCCGACTATATCAAGTAAAGTTGATATTTGTCAACCGCGGTTGATAGACGATGAATTGCAAGTGGATGATTTTATTGAGCGAAAACACTTGGCCATGTACTTGCTCCTTGTGGGTAAGCAAGGTACGCACACCGAAGTGAGCCTTCGGATACCAATCCACAAGCGGGTGAAACCATGATCGATCTAGATGCTGCATACGGGGTTCGCCGTTGGGTTGGCGAGAGACTCGGCAGCCTTGTGAAGAGCAAAGCAATCCAAGAGCCAACGACAGCCGAGATTTGGGATCAAGTATCTCCCCTGTTGGATAGGGGCCTCACAATCTACGACAAAAAAGAATCCGCATCTACGCCAGATTTCACTTTGAACCCGTTGAAGGATTCAAGAAATAGCTGTCGAAAGGACCTCGAACAAATTCTCGACAAACTCCTGGATGTACTTGGCCTGTGTGGTGCATCCGAGTACAGGGACCGTATTCGCGTTCTTCAGATGGAGAATGCCGCATCAATGAAACGGATTGGGGACGACCGGCAGCAACTGCTATCGGCTCCGCCTGAGAAGTCACTCAATGCGATTGAGGGCATTTGGATGCGGAGTCGCGAGGGACTGCAGGAGCAGATTGATATAGAAACTAACGTAATCGCGAACAGATCTCAACAAATTGAGAATTCGAAATTAGGGTTTCACGAGCACCTCAAGGAAATTGACTTAGATGTGTCGCCTCAGACGGCCAATTCCTTTTTGCTCCCAATCGAAGATGACATTGTTTCAATGGCGGCGGTCATTTCCAATATCAAGCATTTGACTGTCGAACTGGAGCATCTGCTTGCCGAGAGAAGAGAGGAACTCGGCGAGGCTATGCGTTACTACGGCGTTTACGTGCTTTTGGTTTTGGCCTTGGACCGGCTTGAGAAGCAATTTGTGAAGAAGATCGACGATGAGTTCTTGCTCCGACTTAAGAAGCTTTCAAGAGAAGCTCGACAGATCATTGCGGACGCACGAGACCAGATCTCGAAGGGAGGACCAGAACAGATACTCTTAGCGAACATCGAAACCAACAATCGGACCATCGGCGGTTGCCAAATGTTTGCAAACATCCTAGAGAGTCAGAGACAAACGATTCTAGATAGGAACTGTGAAACGCAACGAGTGTTCGGCGCGGCCGTGAACACCTACAGAACCGTGCGAATCGCCGCAGACGTTCGAAAAGTAATCGGTGAGTGCCAAATGGCATTCAAAGCGTTGCGCGAGCTTAGTCTGCCACAGCTGAGAACGTTCCAAAACATCCAGATGAACGACGAACTGCAACGGCTGGCCGAACGTCTGGCCGACAAAGGGGTAAGCGATGGGCTGGTCTCTTAGAAAGTCATTGAAGTTGCTGCCTGGAATCAAAGTGAACCTCTCAAGGAGCGGTCCGCGTTTGAGCATCGGAATCCCTGGCGCCCGCGCCAGCGTTGGCCTCGATGGGAAGGCCAGCATCTATGGTGGGAAGGGGCCGCTCAGGTACCGAAAGACGATCACAATAGGCCCAGCTCTTGGCTTAAGAGATAGGTTGTCCGCCGCAGCGGCCGCGGCTAAGAGGCTTGTCGGCGGCATGTAACTAGACGGTGAACTCTGCAGTATTAGCGGAGTTATCCCGCTGCGCGTCGCGGAGCCTCATCGCCTCATCTGCTCTTTCCAGATAGTCAGGCCATCGCGTGCCAGCGACCGGATGTTCTCAGCAATGCTCATTTCACACCGGCAAGCCTTGGTACTATGCACTGATTCCGCAGGATGCGATAGATGCCAGCGCCACGTTCAGCAGTTTAGCCAGGCAATACCGCTTTCAGGCTCCGAACTCGAACTGATTGCTGTGTTCAAACCGGCCTCTTTTCCGTGGCCCAATGAACGGCGGGCGGATGGCACGCTAGCTGCCGCCGCTTGCCGTCAATGACGCTGTTTTGGCTCCCCCATGCCCTTCGGTCACGGTCCCCCCAAAAAGCTATGACTGCTGCGCTTTGCACGGCCGCATTCTTGTGCCTCTCTTGCCCCCGCCGTTGGGGTCACTTCAAGGAAAAGAGGCATCACATGACGAACGCAGCAACACTCTCCGAAGTTCAACTCCGTCAGTTCACCGGCTCCGAGAACTGGTATCGCCACGGCATCAATCGCGCGGTCCTGTATACCGACGGCGTAAAGTACGTCGCCGACCAGGGCGGCGCCTACTGGCTACTGGACATCATTGCTATTGCACAGCAGCACGACAAATCAGTGTCAGCCGAAGAATTCCAGGTCTGGAACTTGAAGGTTCATTCCGACCGTAGCGCGACCGTGTACTGCGACGACGGCGATGGGAACCCAGTCTACACGCAGGAGATCCCGTTCACGGACTTCCCAGTTGACGAAGTGAAACTCTACTTCGCCAACAACGTCATTCACCTGCCCAGCGAGTATTAGCTGGGCACGCCCGCGCTGGCCTTCGCAGGCGCGGGCTCTTCACATTGGCCGTCCAACGTCCAACGGCGCGCGACCATTAGACCGACCGAAGGGAAATGGGAGATGACTCCTGACAATCGTAGACGTGTGAGCAACCACACTGAAGGTTATCCTCTCGTTGCCGTTTAATCTGCAATTTCTCGCAAGAATTTCAAGAACTTCTCTCCCTCAGGGGAGACCAAGAATCGCGGGAGCCATGTAGATTCCATCGTCTGTATATCCGCAACAAAACCGAGGCTCTGGAGGCGCGCCAGTGAGCTTCGAATTACCATCTGACTCCCCGGAGTGATAAACCGATCCTGTTCCAATGCTTGCCACACTTCGCGAGGCAAATTGATTGTTCCGTCGCCTGTAGACAAAGAGTAGATTGTCGCTTTGCTTTGCGTCTCCGCCACGCTTTTCAGCACGAATATATCGCCACTTGTCAGTTGGGTAGCTGCCCTCAACATGTCGTCAAGACCCTCAGGATCAAGTTCGTCCCCTTTCACGCCATTTACGACTATTCGCGCGAGACGTTTAAGCCGGTCTTTCACTGAGGTGTGCATCGCTCGAAGAGCAAGCCCAGAAATAGCCTCGGCGAACCGCCCATCAGTTCCGAGAGACTCAATCCGTGCGCGAAGATCTTCGTGTCGTTCGTAGAGGGTCTCCAAGTCGTTGCGGACGGCGGTGATTGCATAAACCAAGTTGCTCGCATAGCTCGCACCGGCAAGCCGCCGAATCTTGAGCAGCAGGCCCGGAATCATGCCCACAATACCCAACGGCCCTGAAGTAGCGGTGAGGGCAACGAGATCGCCAATTACCTCTGCAAATTCTCCTCCGGGCGTCTCGGATATCGCCTCCCAATTTAGTTCGTTTAATGCCGCATCAGTTTCGCGATCAAATTGCCCCATCTGACCCCTCGTCACTCTTCGATTTCTCTAGAGTACTACTCAATCGATCGCGCGCGAGAACGCACGTGTACGCGTATTGGTCTAAAAACAGCTCGCCGGGGCCACCAGATCTGGCATTTCCGCGGGCCGGCGCACCCTTTGCAAGAACCACCGCCATGAACCATAATCTGCAAATGAGTGAAAGTGAGAAAAAGGGTCCTCCGTGGCCCATAAACGTCGAATTGCAAAAGCTGCATGGAATCGTGATTCACTATTCCATCAAAGTCCAGGAGGCGGCAACTCGCCTAGATGCAGATAGACCACACGTGTCATATCACGCATTAGCCAATCTTCACATGCGGGCCATCATCATTCATCGCTCAATTCGTGAATTGTGTGAGGCTGGCTGGACCCCTGTGACTGGCATCCTTATACGAACGCTTCTCGATATCTACGTGAATTGCCTCGCAATCGCAATAGTGCCGGAGGATTCAGAGTTTATGGCCTTCAGGTTTCTTCTTGCCTTCCCGTTGAGTCGAGTGAATGACTCCACTCTGTCGAAAGAAACTCGGCAAGCGCATCGCGAGGAGATAGAAGCGGCGATCTCGCGGCTTCCGAGCAAAGACACAGCGCGCGCAATTGCATTGATTGCGGATATAACTCGAAAGAGCTACTGGTATCAACCGGAGTTTTCGAGTCCGAGTGATTTGCTCAAGAGGACAAAAGGAGACATGCCTTTTCTCTATCGAACTTTTTCCGGTTCAACGCATGGCGGAGTCGTTGGACTCGCACTTTTGGATGATGACCCGGATACGCCAAATATCAACCCAAGACAGCACCCCAGGCAAACTCCCATTTCAATTGTTGCTTCGTCGCGGCTGCTCTTGTCGGCGGTCATCAGGAAACGTCGTTTATCGGCCATCTGCCGGTATAGGGTAGCTTGATATCATCCGCGCCGCAGGCGCAATCATCGGTCGATCATCGTCGAGAGGCTTGAAGCTGTAAGGTATT
>Ga0224559_1000056_pt1 | contig 61243 bp, 51 predicted proteins | sample 714S33034metaG_FD_180676 | JGI IMG/M metagenome (GOLD analysis project Ga0224559, IMG submission 180676) | Peat soil microbial communities from Stordalen Mire, Sweden - 717 S3 30-34 | ecosystem: Environmental > Terrestrial > Soil > Wetlands > Peat | place: Sweden: Norrbotten County, Stordalen... | reverse complement strand
TCAGCTTCACGCGGCAAACTGTTCTATCGATTGGCGCAACAGGCAGTTCAGATTGAGCCGGTTCCGTTTGCAAAACTTGTAAATCCACAACAGCTTGGGCCTGGTGGCGTCAAGTAGATAGCCAGATATCCAATTCCTTTCCGGCGGCTCGATGAGGAGCAGCAATACAAGAAATACCAATGGGTCGAGGTGGACATCGCCCGCAACAAAGGAGACCAGCGGCCCGAAAGCCACCGCGTTCTCAGTACGAGCGACATCAAACTCCTGGACGAAGTCGGCACCGAGCGTCAATGGGCGGATCGCAGAAAGCTGGTTCTCGGCAACAAGAAAATCTATACCAACCTGAAAGAAATCATCGGCCTTGCGCACGACAACAAAATCTCTCTTCTTGTGTTCAGGCCTGCCAATGTCATGGAATTCGTCGCAGAGGCTACAGAGCCAGAATGGCCGCACGACAAGATCACCGGAATTCTCAACAGAATGAAGCAAGGCAATCTTTTCGAGGATCAGAACCTCGAAGATTTCAGGATCATGTCGAAACTCCCATACAAATTCTCGTACCGTTTTAAGGACGATGCTGGCGCCACGAGCAAGCTGATGATTGAGGATTGGGAAGTAGGCCAGCTATATTGGAGCTGCGTAAAGTACTACGGAAAGGATCAGGCCGTCAAAAAGGTTCGCCAGAAATACATGGACGATTTTGTCAAGACCAAAGACCTATACTTGTTCCTTGGCACGACCTACGAATGGCACGTCCGTAAGGCGAAAAACCCATTCGTCATCATCGGCACATTCCATCCGCCGTTCATGACACAGGAGAGCCTGTTTTAGGATGTGAAGATTCACGGAATACTCTGGCGGGTGGCCCCGGTCGCTCGCAGTTGGGGACCGGGGAGACATCCAAACCGGAGATTACCTCTCGGTAAACAGCATAGAGACAGCCGGTCGGGACACGGGGGGTTCCGATCCTACTTATGAGCCGCTTGCAAAATTCAAAAGTGGAGTGCGACTGCGTCAGGGTTTGCAACGGCCACAGTTGTTTGCAGATCATTTTGCCGCCTCGGCGCACAATAATTTCGGGAGCGCTTTTCCCAATCGTCCTCCTTGTGCTGCAAAGGCGTTGCTAACTCCTTATGCTGGAATATTTTGCAGGCAACTCCTTTGTTTTGACGATTTTACAGCGAAACACTGCATGTAAGCTGATGAAAACAAGTATTTTACGCCCAAAATACGGGTGGGGGGTAGGCCGCATAGAACGCCGTTACGCCCCTCGGAGCAAGCCCTGGCGCCGAAGGGGCAGCGGAACCCGTAATGCCGGTTTCCAGGTGATTTTGCAAGCGGCTCCTTCTTACGATTTGTATTTAGCGAAGCGTGCGGCAGAGGCTCGTGGCAGAATTCGCGAATGCCTGCGAGACGGTCCTGATTATTTCTCCCATCCGCGCCTGCCGCGACCCGCGAGATGACAAGTTTCTGGAAGTGCCCGTGCATGGCCGGGCCGATCTGATTGTGACCTGCGACCGGGACCTGCTCGACCTCAATCCCTTCCACGGGATTGAGATTCTCACGCCGGCGGAGTACCTGAAACGCGGGTAGATTGAATGCTGCGCGCTATCCTGAAGAGAAGATGAAATCAGCAGCCAAACGAGAAATCCCCGACGATACATCTTCATCGCCACGGCGGAAACCGGCTCGCCGGGTAGCTGTTTATTGCGCCTCAAGCGACGGAAATAATCCTGCGTATCTGGCCGAGGCGCGGGCGCTGGGCACGGCGATTGCAGCCGCCGGGCTGGGGCTGGTTTATGGCGGGGCCAACGTGGGGCTTATGGGCGCGGTGGCCGACGCGGCGCTGGCCGGAGGGGCGGAAGTTATCGGCGTGCTGCCGTCGGTGCTGGCCGGCCGCGAGATCGCCCACGAGGGGCTGACCGCGCTCGAATTTGTTCCCACGATGCACGAGCGCAAAGCGCGCATGGTCGAGCTGGCAGATGCCTTCTTGGCACTGCCCGGAGGCTACGGCACCTTCGACGAACTGCTGGAAGTGGTTACCTGGGCGCAACTCCGCCTGCACGCCAAACCCTGCATCCTGATCAATACCGCCGGGTACTGGGATGGGCTGCTGGCCTTTCTCGATACCGCTGTCACCGCGGGCTTTCTGAGGCAGAAAAACCGGGAACTGATGCGAGTGGCTGCCGATGCGAAAGAAGCGGTGGAAATGGCAGCCAGGGATTATTGATCCGGCAAGAAATCAGTGACATCGCTTTCCCACTCTTTCCGCAAAAAGCGCGGAAAGGATGGGGCACCCTGCTGTCGATGCGAAAGAGACGGTGCGGATGGTCGCCAATAGATAGCTGAGCGGCGCTCCTCGTATACTTGACGCAGCGTATGTCTACTTACCTCGACAAGATTTTGCCCGCGACGCGCGCCACGGTGGCTGCGGCCAAGGAGTGTGTTTCCGTAGCGGAGTTGGAGCGGCTGGCCGCTGCTTACCAGCCGCGCGGATGGGCCAGGGCTTTGCGGCAGCAGGCTGCCACAGGCCCAGCCGTCATTGCAGAAATCAAGAAAGCTTCGCCATCGAAGGGGCTGATTCGCGCGGACTTCGACGTGGCGTGGCTGGCCCAGCGTTACCTTGCCGGCGGCGCGGCGGCGCTTTCCGTGTTGACCGACGAGCCGTTCTTCCAGGGCAGCCTGCACAATCTGGAACTGGCCTCGGCTGCGGTTCCGTTGCCCTGCCTGCGCAAGGATTTCACGGTGGACGAATACCAGATCGTGGAGGCTCGCGCGCACCATGCGGACGCGATCCTGCTGATTGCGGCCGCGCTCACCGACGCTGAACTCAGCCGCTTTGCCCAGGCGGCGCACGCGCGATCTCTCGATGTGCTGGTCGAGGTGCATACGGGCGAGGAGCTTGACCGCGTGCTCTCGACGCTGGGCGAAAGCGGGGCCGACGCCATCGGCGTGAATAACCGCAACCTCAAGACCTTCGAGGTGAGCCTAGATAACTCGCTCGAACTGGTGGAGCGAATTCCGCGTGCGGCGGTGCGCGTGGCAGAGAGCGGTATTATGTCGGCCGAGGACTTGGCGCGCCTGCGCAAGGCAGGCTTTCACGCATTCCTGATCGGCGAGAGCCTGATGCGCCAGCCAGACCCCGGCGCGGCGCTGGCTGCAATGCTGACCGGTGCAGGCGCTGCATCATGAGCATCTGGATCAAAATCTGCGGGAATACAACGCTCAAAGACGCGCTGCTGGCCGTTGAAGCTGGAGCCGATGCGGTGGGGTTCGTCTTTGCTCGCAGCCCGCGCCAGGTGACGGCGGCCCAGGTGGCGGCCATCGTTCCGCACCTGCCGGCAAACGTCGAGAAGATAGGCGTCTTTGTGGACGCCGCGCTGGAAGAGATTGTCTCTACGGTTCAGGCCTGCGGCCTGACCGGTGTGCAACTGCACTTCGACGCTGACCCCGGACTGCCGGCCAGGCTTCACGAGCGGCTGGGGCCGGAGGTGCGCATTCTGCAGGTGATGCACTTTGGCGCGGAAACCGCAGAAGAGCACGAAACCCAGATTGCTGAACACGCAAAGAATCCGCACGTGGATGCGGTGTTGGTGGATTCGCGCACAGCCACGGCCGTGGGTGGCACTGGTGTGACCTTTGAATGGGCTGAGGCGCGGAAGACTGTTTTTCGTGATGCCGGGGAACTCAGGCGCATTGCCGCGGGCGGGCTGAATCCGGGCAACGTGGCAGAAGCCATTGCCGCGCTGCGCCCCTGGGGCGTGGATGTGGCCTCGGGCGTGGAAGCCGCGCCGGGCCGCAAGGACCCTGCCAAGGTGCGGGAGTTTGTGGCGTGCGCGAGGGCCGGGAAAGCAAGATCCTGAGTTACGACAGGATAGATAAGTTCACCTGTTTTGCAATGTTCTCAGGCGCCTATCGAACTTCTTCTAACGCAGGCACGCGAATAACATTCGACTGTAACTGCGTTCAAACGGAGGAATTGCATCTTCATCCTCTCCGAGCTGCACGATCCGCTTGAATGTCGTATTTGCTTCGAGCCAGTGCTGAATGCGGTCTGGATTCCACCCCACAAAAGTCCCGCCAGCAAAAAACTCCTCATGGCTCTGGCCCATGTCAAAGAACAGAACGCGGCGCGTGGCTGAATCCAGCAGGTGAAGCAATTCTTCTGCACTCACGTTCAAGCGATTCAAAAGGTAGTGATGCGCTAGACTAAAGCAGGACGTAATGTCAAATTGACTTTGAAGCGAACGAAGGAAGCCAACAGCATCGGAGCGATGTAACTGTTCTTGTTTCAGGCCATACATCACTTGTCCGACTGAGATTGCCGTCGGATCGCGCTCCACGCCCTCAGCTTGAAACCCTGCCTCTTGCATCTTCGACACGAACCATCCATAACTGCAAGCCACATCCAGGTAACTACTGGTTGCAGGCGGCATCAAGCCCTCGGCAAGAAGAAATTTCTTCATTTTTGCCAGCCTGTCTGAGCAGCGCCGCACGAGAACCCATTCCGCCACCTCCGGCGCATCGATCGGTTGATACAACTCCCGCCGTCCTTTCAGCCAAAGAACCTCTAGCAGACGCTCCTGCAAAGGGGTTATGACGGAGGGCGGCTTGATGAAACCCTGGATCTCTCGAACGCCTCTCATGTGCGCGACTGCAAGCCTGTGGTGGCCGTCGACCACTTCATAACAGGATGAATACATAATCGGATGGACCGTGACGTATTCGCATGCGTTCGATTCATCGCTTTGGCCTATTTGCGGGGGAAGGGCCTCTTCTATGCCACGATAACAATTGACAAAGCGACGGGCTCCAAACTGAATCTCTTCGGGAGTGACAGCGTCGAAATACCTGCCGCAAATCTCAATATTAATAACCGCGTTTAGATAGTAATCTGTCTGCTCGAAAACATGCCGCTCCCAGACGCGATCACCGATGCTTTCGAACTGGCGCAGAAGTTTTACGTGCGGCCACTCGGAGATAGGACGTGAGGCCCGGCGAGTATCGCCAACCATGTGCGCAAAGCGAACTCCCGAGATGCCGTTGTCGCCGCCAAGAAGGCAGGCATCGACGCGGATGGGACGCAACTGCATTCTTAGCGCCAATCTCGTACAACTTCTCTTCAACGATGAAAGCCGGCGTCGAACGGGCGCCGGACAGTTCCGGTAAATATCTTTGATCAACGACGGAAGCATCGGTTCCTCCTAACATTAACGGAAAATATTAGTCGCGCTCACAGCAAACATGGCATAGCGCCGTGGCTGCCACAACGGAGAGGGCCATGTACAGAGCGACTGAAACAGGTAGCGCACTTCATTCTTGAGACCGTTGTCCCGTGCAATCAGCCCGGCGCTGCATAACTGTGTCGCAAGAATCCGGCGCCTCCAAAGCCAGCGATCGAAGCCGTGAAGATCAGCCAGCAGAGTCATATTGAGAATCAGGTCGAGATCCCGCAGCATTGCTTCGGGATTCGCGCTTAGGCTGTCCGAATGAAGGTAGACATTCGTCAGAGGATCGGCCACAGCTTCAAACTTTCCCAGGCGCTGCAGCCGCACGAGCATTTCCCAATCCTCGCAGGCGCGGATATCTTCGCGGTAACCTCCGCCCTGTAGCAGCGCTTCCCGCCTGACAAGATAGGTGCATGGTATTGGATTGCTGTACCGCAGTGCCTTGCCAGCCGAAACGGGATCTATGGCAAGCAGTTCTCCACGTCCACCGCTGTCGTCAAAAAATCGAATGCCGGTGTAGACGAGCACGGTATCGGGTTGAATGCAGGCAGCCTGAAGCTCGAGCTTTTCCGGCTTCCAACTATCATCAGCGTCCAGAAGCGCAATCCATTCGCACGAAGCATTCTGGATTCCGATATTTCTGGCGGCGGAAATTCCACCATTCTTGCGGCGGATAACTCTCGCGCCCAACTCCGCCGCGAGCGCTGCTGTGTTGTCGGTCGAACCGTCATCGACAACGATGATTTCCTCCGGCTTCAATGTCTGCGCGATGACCGACGCGAGGCAGCGCGGGAGAAAGCGCGCCGCATTGTAAGCCGGAATAACCACGCTGATCTTCATCTCTGAAGTCCTCCATTCCTACGGTTTCAACTGCTTTTCCACCTAAGAACTTGTTGAAAAACTCCACCGAGTCCCGGAAAATGGGATAAACAGGGGTTCACAAACCCTTGCCAACTCTCCGCGGATCGCTCCTGGGGCATTCTGGCGCGATCCGTTCTTCACAACTTCTGGCATCGCAGCGTTTTTCAACAAGTTCCTAGAAATCTCGGCCGAAGAAGCGATTGAACAAATGCTGCCTTACCATCACCGCCGCGACTTTGTACCTCTTCATGGACATCTCGGTCCACGGAACCGGCCAGAGCACGATGCTCTTGAGAATAAACTGAAGGTCGAGAAGCGATCCGCCCTCGCGCAGAGCGATCGATGTGTCGTAATAACTGAAAGCGAAGATTCTCCGGCGCCAGAGAAAACGAGAGATGCCGGAAGTTCCAAGAAGGCAACTGCTCTCGATCAGTAATATCTGCTGATGAAAGTACTTTGTAATGCTTGCGGTGAGGCTTTCGGCGACCCTTCGATATACAACAAGCGGCTGGGGGAGCGCGACGAACAACTTCACAGAGTATCGAGCGGCGAACCTTAGCCATAGATCCCAATCCTGGATAACGTGATATGCAGGATCGAATCCTCCAACCGAGTCGAAAGCGTCACGCCGTAGTATCACCGTGCTGAGAAGAAAGGCACATCTGTAGCGAAGCATTGGCCATAGCTCAGAGGGAGAAACGAACCGGCCATAGGACTCCGATCCATCGATATCGATCATCTGATAGCCGGTGTAGATCAGGACGGCCTGAGGGTTCTGCAAAGCGCACTGACGTTGTAATTCCAACTTTTCGGGAAAGAACCAGTCATCTGCGTCAAGAAAAGCAATCCAGTCGCCTGTTGAAGCCTGAACGCCTAGATTGCGCGCCACCGACACGCCCATGTTCCTGGCCATGCGGATGACGCGGACGGGAGAAGGGAAGGACTCTGCCACTGCGGCCGTGCCGTCGGTCGACGCGTCGTCAACAACGAAAATTTCGTGGGGCGCATAGGTTTGACTCAGGCAACTCTCAATCGCCTTGCCAATATAGCGCTCCGCATTGTAAGCGGGAATGATGACGCTGATCTTCATGTCGTGTCTCATCTCGATTCGATTTCAAGCCACAGACGGCCGGCTTCCGGTTTTTCTCCTCGTCCAGCATCCATGCGCGCGCCTTGTGATTCATTCTTCAAGGGTGGGTGAAACTGCGATGGCGCATTCCGCGTGAACCAGCAGTGATATGACTTTATCCGCCGGGCCAATCAATGGTTTTGGGAGCAGTTCTGCCAGGTGCGTGAAGCGATCGCGGTCTTCGGGCTCGAGCACGCGCATGAAGTAGAGGAGTCCAAAGAGAACGATCAAGGAGGCGCTTCCGCCACAAAGAATGCCCCACACGGGCTTCAGCCGCATAGCGATGCCAAACGCCGTCAGTGCTGACAGAACGCTGATAAAGGAAATCTTTGTAACCTGCAGCCAGGGCAGTTTCATCTTGTATACATGGATGCCGACGGCCCACATCATTCCAGCGGCCATGATCTGCGCCGCTCCGCTGCCGATGCATGCTCCTACTGCGCCGTGCGCTGGAATGAGATACCAGGCAACGCCTATATCGACAATGCCGGCGAGTACCGTTGCCAGGATGACATAGCCCTGCTGCTCCGTGCTCTGCAAGAAACTCTGCACCGGTCCAGCGAAAGCTTTGGGCATGCACAGCACCGGCGCCAACATCACAACCATGGCCGCGTCCGCATAGGCGTGGCCGAAGACGAGCAGCAAAGCGGGAACCGCCAGAGCGGCGGCAATGAGATGCAGGGGAATGGACGTCAGCGCAAGGTAGCGAAACGTCGAAGCCGTAAGTTCAGGAAGCCTGGACTTATCGCGCCCATACTGAGCGAAGATTGTTGCGCTCGCGGCGGAGCTGAATATCGCCGCACCCAGCAGCAACTGGTCGGCCATGCTGAAAGCAATCGAGTAGAACGCAACCTGGCGAATATCCGCGCAGAATTTACCCAGCAAAAGGACCTCTGAGCGGTTCCAGACGACCAGCGCTATGGCCATGCTTGCAAGGCTCTGCCATGCGAAGGAGATCATGCGCCGGCGCAATCCCAGCGGATGTGCATGAGTTATATCCCATGCAGATATCCGCTTGACTGTTGGAAAAAAACGCACAAGGAGATCGACGACCCTCATGCTAAGCAGCGATGCGCCGACGCCGGTGACGCCCCATTTCAGCACCACCGCTGCCGAAATGGCCGCGAAGTAGGCAAGGGCCGATAAAAGGGAGGCTGGGATATTTCTCGACATGTCCTCCGTGGCGGCATTGGCCTGCGAGGAAATGGAGTTGACCATTGAAGGCCAGATGCTGAGCACAATGAGAACCGATGCCAGCTTGTACTCGCCAGCGGCAGATCGCATCACCCAGAACAGAAGGCCCCCGGTCGCCAGCGTCGCCAGAATCGTCTGGAGCAGCAACGTGCGCCAATAAATGAATCTTGCGGTTCCCTGGTCGCCCATGCCCAGGAACTCTGCCATATATTTCCGTGTAGTTGCGGAAATGCCCATTCCACCCAGGCTGCTGACCACGTAGGCGATAAACGAGACATAAACGATATAGCCATTCTTCGCCGGTCCAAGATAGCGGGCGATAAAAACTGAAGTAAATAAAGCGACTATAGAACTGATTGCTGTTTCTATGCCGGACCAGCCGGTATTCCGTGCGATAGTTTTGGTGTTTGTCATTCCACAATTAGCTCTGATCCATGAAGGATGCGCACATCATTTGTCTACGCCATTCAATCTGAGTAGACTGTCATCCGGAAGCGCGCTACGCGCCGCCGGCTGACAGCAAGGCCTCAATGCAGTCTAACCTGCCTTTTGCAGTGCCGCCCGCGCGTCCTTTGCCGCAGGCGAATCGGGCGCCAGCGCAACGGACTTCTTGAGATGACTCGCTGCGTTGTTCTTATCTCCCAGCTTGCTATACACCATTCCCAGGTGATACTGCATGGCCTGGCTGTTCGGGTTTGTCTTGATTGCGTCCTCCAGAAGATCGCGGGCGAATCCGTAGGTCCCCTTGTAGTAGTAGGCCCACGCCAGGGTGTCTGCGCTGTTTGGCGAATTCGGCATACTCCGCCGCGCCGTTTGCGCCAGCGTCAGGGCTACATCCACATTTTCGCCATTCTCAAGCATTAGGTAAGCGAGATTGTTGGCCGCAAGAGGCTGCGCGGGCTGGATTTGCAGAGCCTTCCTGTAGTAATCCTCGGCCTTCCGCTTATCACCAAGCGATTCCTCCAGCATCCCAAGAGTGGCGAAAGCGCCGGCATTGCCTGGATGCGCCTTCGACCATTGCTCCCACGTGCTGATCGCATTGGCTGCCTGGCCGCGTTGAACCTGAAGCTGCGCGTAAAGGAAAGCAGCCTCGCCATCATCGGGATTTACCTGCATGGCTTTCTGGGCCGTGGCGACCGCCTGATCGAAGCTCTTGCTTTGGACTTGAAGCTGAGCCAGCAGATCGTAGAAGCCGCTGTTTTTCGGACTCTTAGCGATTTGCGCGTTCAGGCGAGCCACGGCCTGGCCCGGCTGCTTTCTAAAAAGGTCGTAACTGACCAGTCCTCGCATGGCTGGAATCGAATTGGGGTCGTACTGTAACGCCTGCTCCAGCAACGCTGCTCCTTCCGGGTAATGCTTCTGCGAGTAACGAAGCTCGCCGAGCATCAGGTAGGCCTGTGCGCTTTGCGGGGCATTGATGATTGCTGTCTTCAGGTCGGCCTCTGCCTTGTCCGGCGAGTTGTGTGCCAGCTCCACGGTAGCCCGCCATAGATAGCCGCCAGGAAAGCGAGGAAAAGTGGCAATTGTCTTCTCCGCCATATCTGCCAGCATGCTCATGTCGCCACGCTGACCGGCAATGTGCGCAAGTTCCTCCCGCGCCTCCAGTTCACGCGGGTTCAGTTGCACAGCCTGCTGAAAGCTCTTCTCGGCCACGCCAGTATCCCCCTTGACCAGCGCGGCCCTGCCCAGCCAGTACTGGATGAAAGCGTCCTTCGGGTCGTTATTGACGGCGGTCTGAAGAGCATTGACTGCGTCGTTCGCCTTGCCGTTATTGAACAACACAATTCCGTTCAGCACTGCGACTTGAGGATACTTGCTGTATTTCTTCATCAAGTCATTTACCAATGATTGGGCGGCCGCATAGTCCTTGAGTTGAAGAAGAACCCGGACGTATCCCTCCTTCACGGAGACATTCTTGGGGTATTTCTGAGCAAGGCCGGCAAACTCCGCCCTGGCCTTGTCGAGCTGTCCAGAGCCTGCGTAGTAGTCAGCCAGCAGCCGCACTCCGCGGGGATCGCCGGCAAGATCCTTTGAAGCCTGACGAAGCACCTCTTCGGCTCTCTGCTGATCTCCTTCCTTGAGAACGATCTGGACGACATTTTCCCTGGCGGAAAGGCTCTTGGGGTCCGTGGCGATAGCAGCCCAGCCGATCTTCTCGGCCTCCTGCAAGCGATTGTTCCGGACGTAGAAAGCGGCGAGCAGCAGCTTGGCGTTCACGGACTTCGGATCGAGTGCGACCGACTTCTTCATCTCGTCTTCAACGGAAGCAATCTGCGCTGGGTCACCCGCTTCAAGCAGTGCGTAGGTCTCGTGCAGCGACGCCTCGTTCGGGGCGAGTTCCAGCGCGCGATGAATCTCAGTCAGGGCAATATCCTTCTGTCCCCGCCAGGCGGCGATGCGGGAAAGCAGCGCGTGAACATCGGCGCTGTCCGGCTGAAGCGCTATGGCCGCGGTGGCCTGTGCCTGTGCGTCGTCGGCCTTGTTTCCGGCCAGAAGCATATTCCCGAGATCAATGCGCGCCTTGACGTTTGACGGCTGCAAGTTCACGGTCTTCTGGAGCTCGCTGTAGGCGCCGCTCAATGCGCCCATATGAAGGTAAGTCTGCGCCAGGGCAAAATGCGCCTCGGCGAAGTTCTTGTCAATCTTCAAGGCGTTGGCAAACTGAATTGCAGCTTCCTTGTTTTTGCCCTGGGCGCTGTACCGCTCACCGCTTTCGAGATACTTGTGCTTTCGCACGTTGGAATCGCGGTGACAGCCCGCCAAGAGAGCAAACGACAGAAAAAGCATGGTCATCCAAAAAGCTACGCGACGATTCCGTCGCCTCAGGCTGCCTTCGAAACCAAACTGGAATGCATTAAATCCACTTTCCACTTCTTCCATCCTTTCAGGCTGTCTCTCGAACGGCTAATACTTGAAGCAACCAGCCGAGCTACGTTGCCTCTCCCTGCTTCCTGCAAAGTGCGCCTAGTCAGGGATAAATCGCGGCAGCAAAGGCGCAAGCTGCGCGGCAAAATCCTCCGCGCGTTTTCTCGCGGCCGGCGCCTCTTCGCTGGAAGTCAGCGGCGTGATGATCCGCACCAGCGCCCCATCCGTGCGATTCATCCGTATTGCATCGATGGCCATGTATGCCTTCGCCATGTATTCACTGGCCACGCTGCGCCCGTGCGCCTGGTACCAATAAATGACAAACTGCCTTGATTCGCCGTTGGCAATCATGTATTCGCCAACCCGGTGCGGTTTGCCTTTCGCATCGATCAGATCGACATAATCCGATGACTCAAAGAACCAGCCAGCCCCTGGCAGGCAATGCTTCGGAGAATGAATGGTCTGGCCAGTTCGCTGCGTTGGAAAATAGACGATAAAAATGCTGATCGGCGCCGCGGTTGACCCTTGGACATAAATGCGCGAAAGAAAGTCTCCGGCTCCGAGAACATCGCGGGTCTCCTGGTCGATTGGCTGATCGCTTCCAGTCCACCCCGCGATGACGGCCGGCAATTGCGCCAAGGGTTCACTGGGGGGATTCCGATCAGCATCGGCGCGCAAATGCAGCAGCAGCGCTGTTCCCGCAAGAAGGAGGACCGCAGTCCAGAAACGAAGGTTCTTCATGCCCGCCGCCTCTTAGCAGGGAATAGACACATGGCGCGCTGGACAAGGTACAGGCACGCAAGCGAAACCAGAAAGATGACCCATCCGGAAAACTCGTGAAAAAAGCCAAGCGCCTTGTCCGGATCCCAGTACTGCACGCACAATCCCGTGCCGAGAATGCGCACCGCATTGGCCGCAATCGCGATGGGAATGCTGGCCAGCACGAGCAAGGTTCGCCGCCAGACGGACTTCTCCATGAAGTATCCATAAAAGACCGACAGGGTGAACAGGCTCATGAGGGAGCGAATTCCGCTGCAGGCTTCCGCCACTTCCAGGTTCATCAAAGGAAGCTCGATGACGTTGCCCTCCCGCAGAACCGGCACTCCAAATAGAGGAAGCAGGCCGCTGGCCAGTTTTGATGCCAGGATCTGCAGAGGAAAGGTGATCTGGTTGTAGATGATGGCCGGAAGCGGAATCGCCAGCAACAAGACCAGCAGGGCGAAGCGTAACTCTTGCAGCAGTTGCCATCCGCCAAAGCAAAGCACCAGCCCGGCCAGCAGGATGAGCAAGGAAACGCGAGAAAGGAAGAGCTCGGATCCGTAAACCCCCAGAAGCAGGACAACAAGCCCCAGAGCTATCACTGCAATTCCACTCCAGGCCGGTGCGATCTTCGTACCGAGAAGAACCCTTCTCTTCTCCCAAACCAGATATGCCACGAATAGGGGCACCAGGAAGCCGTGAGAGAAATCGGGTATCTGCCACCAGTCGGTAACCAGTTTTCCCAGCACCTGGTAATAGACCGCCACCACCAGCAGGCAGATGATCACCCAACGCAATACAGATTGAGTGTCGCGAGAGGGCCGGGAGCCCGAAGACGCCGCTGGAGTTTGTATGTCTTGAGCCATATTTCCCGTGGTGGAATCCTCACGCACACTGGTCGGTACACTCTACACTAGCAATCTGAGTGCCGAACGTGAAGCGACTAGATTCAACGCAATTCCCCAGGGATTCTTCTTTTAGTGGGAAGCAGAGTTCCGATGCGAGTAGAAAATATTTACCACTTATCAGGGAACTAGATGGCATAAATCTTCTTACCAAAAGAGAACAACTCTGGACTTTCCTCGGTATCCCTCCGAAGAAGTGTGCCCAAAAGCAAGCATTCTGCTGAGAAAGCCCTTCTCTTATCCCGATTCTGCATTTGGAACCCGCATTGCTACAGAAGGGGGTGAACCCTGGTCCCCCTATGGCAAGCACAGCAATGATGCAGAATGCGAAACGGCAGGCTAAACCGGTTCCTCCGACAGAAGCGCGGGTTCAACGCGCCATTGCGAGGATTGCAGAAAGCAACTGTCCCGTCCTGATTCTCGGCGAGCATGGCGCTGGAAAGCGATCCGTTGCCATGCAGATCCACGCGCAGTCGAATCGACTTTGCAGCACGTTCACAGAGATTCGCTGCAGCGATACAAATGCGCAGGCCCTGCTGGCTGCTCTTTCTACCGATGGAACTGTCTATCTGGTTGAACTAACAGATATTAGTCTTTCCCTTCAGGAATTCATCCTCAGAACCTATTCTCGCCCGGAGCAGACGCCAACCTGCCGTCTGCTGTGTGGCTCGGGCCGCGAACTTCCGGAAGAAGTCAAGTCATGGCGCATGAGAGAGGATTTCTATTATCTTGTCTCAGCACTTACGCTTCGAATTCCCCCGTTACGCTGCAGGAAGCCGGAGATTCTCTCGATCGCCGATGAACTCCTGACGCAGTATGCCAGGCAGTTTGACCGTCCCAAGCCGGTCCTCTGCAAGGAAGTCGTTGAATACCTGATGGAGCATACATGGCCCGGCAATTTCTCTGAACTTCAGACTGCGATCAAGACAATTGTTGCCGTCGGAGACCCGGCGATTGCTCTCGCCGCCATAAAAACGGCGTCGCCATCGGGGAAGACAAACGGAAGTCACAGGCATCTTTTGTTGAAGGAAGCGACGCGCGCCTCATCGCTCCGAATCGAACGCCAGTTGATCACTGAAGTCCTGGTTGCGACCGGCGGCAACCGGAAACGCGCCGCGGTCGACCTGGGAATCAGCTATAAGGCCCTGCTCAACAAACTCAAGCAGATCGAAACGGAGAATCAATCAGCATTCTGCAGGAATGGAGTCACACTATGAAACCGGCAAGCCTCCTCATTGCGGCATTTCTTGCCCCGGCGCTTTTCTGCCACGCTCAAAACAAGGCGCCCGCTGATCAGCCGGCGGCGCAGGATGCAGCTAGGCCAACTGCGTCAGACGCAGCGGCACCGGCCATAACCGAGAGCTATGTCATCGGCGCATCTGATGTTATCGCTGTTACCGTATTCAAAGAGCCAACTCTGTCGAACTCCTTGCTCGTCCGGCCAGACGGCATGATCTCGATACCGCTTCTCGGTGATGTCAAGGCCTCCGGCAAGACGCCGCTGCAACTTGCGGACGAAATTGCTGCCAAGCTCAAGAAGTACGTGCAGGATCCCAATGTCACCGTCATTCTGAACCAGATGAACAGTAAAAGAGTGTTTCTAATCGGCGAAATCGGCAAAACCGGCCCGATCGAGATGACACCCGGCATGACCTTGCTGGAGGCGATTGCCACCGCCGGCGGACTTAACCAGTACGCCAATGCGAAGAAGATATACATTTTGCGGAGCGAAGCCGGAACGCAGCAAAAGATTCCCGTGCAATACAAGCAAGCGCTGAAGGGCGACCTTTCACTCAATCTGATTCTGAATCCAGGCGATACGATTGTCGTTCCGTAGGGCAGCCGAAATGAAGCCAAGTTACACCATCCTGGCGCTTCTGTTCACCGTCAGTGCCGCGACGGAGGCGCAAGTTGTTCCCGCTGTGACGAGCCACGCTGGCTCCGCCGGTCTGGCGGTCAGCGGCGTACTGCGTTGCGATCTCCGTTTTTCGCAGACTTCTCAGTTTGGCTATGGCCAGGATGGCCGGGAGTGGAGTATGGCGTCTGGAGATGCAAGCTACGCGAATACCGCCAAGCGCTTGCCGTTCAGCATGCAGTATGGCGGCGGCTACGGGTGGACATGGGCCGGCCCGTCCTCGCCGGGCAGCACCTTTCAGTCACTTTCGCTGTCGCAGGGCATCAACGGGCGCTCGTGGAATCTTTCGGCCAGCGACAACGTGAGCTATACCTTTGAAACTCCGACCACCGGATTCTCGGGCGCTGCATCCTCGACCGACCAGACAGTTCTGGCCCTGAATTCCCGCACTCTGGATAATACCGCGACGATAGGGATTGGACACAAGCTGGACTCTGCGTCATCACTAAATATTGGCGGTTCTTCAGGACAAATGCGCTTTATCGACGGCAATGGCCAGGATATGAATACAGTAACTGCCGACGCCGGGATCTCTCGCCGCCTGAACGCGCGCGACTCAGCTTCAGGCCAGTATTCATTTTCCCGCTACAGCTACGGCAACGCCGGCTCTTACTCAGGGACCAGCGCCGCGCAAATCAGCTTCAGCCAGACCAATACCATGCAGTTAAGCCTCAGCCGCCAGTGGAAGCCGCAAATCAGTACCAGCGCCTCTGTCGGACCGCAGTGGATCTCAAGTTCAAACAGCGCCGTGCTTCCTTCCTCAACAGGAATCTCGGCGAGCGCTTCTTTCAGCTATGCATTCAGGTTTGGGACTGCTGGCGTGTCTTATAGCCATGGAACCACGGGCGGTTCCGGATATATGCTCGGAGCGGAGACCCATGACGCCGGTGGAAACTTCACGCGAAGCATTAGAAAAATACTAAATGTGGAATTGAATGCCTCGTATATGCGCACTGCCGAGCTGGTTGGTAACTATGAAACCAAAGCGAAATATGGTGGAGCGCAAGCCACGTGGCGGCTAGGAAGATATCTTAATACCTACGCAAGTTACACGGCTGCCGACCAATCGTCAAGCATTAAGAATTCAGCGACCATCCTTAACGGGCTGGATCAATCGCTTACCTATGGAATCGGATATTCACCGCGGGAAGTGCATCTCAGGAAGTAACTCATCAAGGAGGCCTATGCTCGGGCATCGGGAATTGACAATGCAGGACTACGCAGGAATATTGAAGCGGCGATTCTGGCTGATTCTGGCTTGCGCGGTCCTTTCCTTGATGATTGGTTTCGGATTCAGCTGCACGCTGCCACCGCAGTACGTGTCCCAGACATTAGTGCTCATCGAGCAGCAGAAGGTTCCAGAAGACTATGTCAAACCCGTCGTCAATGAGGACCTTGGCTCGCGTTTGGCGTCGATGAAGGAACAGATACTGAGCCGTTCGCGCATTCAGCCGATCATCGAGCGATACAACCTGTATGCCGACAGCAAGGCCAGCATGGACGACCGCGTCGATTTGACGCGAAAGGCAATTGGAATCAATCCGATTCCCTCTGGCCAGTCGCGTGGGATGCCGGGCTTTTTTATTTCGTTCAAGGCGCAGGACGCGCACACTGCCCAGCAGGTGTGCGGTGACATTACATCGCTCTTCGTCAGCGCGAATTTGAGTGCGCGAGAGGAGTCTGCCGAAGGCACAACCGACTTTCTGAAGCAGCAACTGGCTGACGCAAAGACAAACCTCGATGAACAGGACGCCAAGCTTGCAACCTTCCAGAAAAAGTACATCGGCAGGCTTCCCGAGCAGGAACCGGCGAATGCAAACGCGCTTCAGGCGTTAACTACGCAGCTTGACGCAGCGACTCAAACGGCAAGCCGCCTGCAGCAGAGCGAGACCATCCTTGAAGCCATGATTACCCAGGAGCCACGGGAATCGTCATCCGGCAATCCGGGCGCAGGGACATCGGAGGATGGACTCAAAACGCAACTCAAGGATGCGATCAAACTAGAAAAAGAACTGGAGAGCGTCTATACGCCCAGCCATCCAGACGTGATAGCAATCAAGCGCAGGGTTGCAAGTCTGCAGGAGGAGATTGCGCATGCTCCCGCCGAGCCCTTGAAGGGAGAAACTACAGTGAATTCTTCCGATTCGCCGCAGCTTCGGCAGCTCAAGCTTCAGCTTCGCGGCGAGCGGCAGTCCCTGGCCGCCGCCAAGCAGGAACAGGCTCGCATCGCGCAGCAGGTTCGCAGTTATGAGTCGAAAATTGAGTCAAGTCCAATGGTCGAGGAAGAGTTCAAGCAGGTTACTCGCGATCATGAAACGGCCTTGCAGTTCTACAACATTCTGTTAACCAAGATGAATGAATCCTCCATGGCAACAGCTCTTGAACATCGCCAGCAGGGCGAACAGTTCCGTGTGATGGATGCTCCCAACCTTCCGGATGCGCCAACCTTCCCGAACCATCTCAAATTCGCCGGCGGTGGCCTTGCAGCCGGCCTGGTTCTGGGCCTGTTCCTTGCCGCGCTGCTTGAGTATCGTGATACTTCCGTGCGCAACGAAAGGGACATTTGGGCTTTTACCAATCTGCCGACGTTGGCCGTTGTCTCTTACCTCAGCGATCTGGCTCAACCCCCAGCAGCCCACAAGCGCTGGAGACTCTTTACTCGAGCGGCATAACCCGTTGCAGGCGCGCATGGATAGCCATGTGCAAGTCCATGCCGGAATTCAGGGAACGGACCTGCAAACAAACATTTCCAACACCATTCAGCCCACTGCGGATTGGGCTGATTCACCGGAGGAACCCGAGAATGAACCGCATGCACGATGCACCCCCAGGAGCAGAGCTTGAGCAGAAAGCCGCGCAAGAGGCGGAAGCCGCAGAGACTGCCGTTTCATTCACTGCATCCAGCTCTTTTCTCAATAACATCGCTCTGCATCCATGGAGGCCAACCATGACTTCCCTTCCGACGCTCGCGGATCGAGGGGAAAGCATTGAGCAGTTTCGCGGCCTCCGGTCACAGATCTACCAGTTTCTCGATCAGGACCCGCTGAAGACGATTCTTGTCAGTAGCGGCATGCCTGCCGAAGGCAAGAGCTTTGTCGTGACAAATCTGGCCATGAGCCTGGCGCGCAATAAAAACCACAACGTTTTGCTCATCGACGCCGACCTGCGCAAACCCTCGCTTCACACTATTCTGGGCGCTCCCAACGTGCCGGGGCTCGCGGAGTATCTCGCGGGCGCTGCGGAGGTAAACGACATCCTACAGCGCAACCAGAATCCAAGCATTGTTGAAGTCGGAGGCCTGCGCAATATCCCGAATATCACCTTTATCTCAGGCGGCGTGGGCGGGGACAACGCTTCGGAGCTCGTTGCCAATCACCGTATTGAAGAACTGATAGCAACCCTTTCACCGCATTTCGACTGGATTCTGGTCGACTCTCCGCCGGTTCTCGCGTTTGCGGATGCGATCGATCTTGCCCGCGCCGCCGACGCGGTGCTGCTGGTTGCCCGTGGAGCAACGACGCCTTACGATGTCGCGCAGCGCACGCAAGCCGCATTCAGCAACTCACGCATTCTCGGCTTCGTGTTGAATGCGGTCAAGGATGCTCCACACAACAGTTCTTACTATTACCACTACAGCAGCTATGGCAAGAACGAATCCGCCGGCGAATTGCATGGGCGAAAGGATAAGCGGCGACAAGGATGATCAGGCTTTTCAATGTTTATTATCCGACACGGACCTTGGCGCTGCTTCTTTGTGAAACGCTCCTCGTGGCCGGATCGTTTCTGCTGGCCGTCCTGTGCGCATTGGGGCCGGATACGTACATTGGTTTGATCTATGAAAACGGTTTACTGAAGATTGCCGGCATCACCGTCGTCACGCTGCTTCTTACTTACTATTTTGATTTGTACGAACCGCGTCGCATTTCGGAGAGCTGGGAAATCTACTTTCGTATGTTGCTGGTTCTCAGTGTCCTATCCTTCTTTCTCGCGGGACTTATCTTTCTCTTCCCGGATTTGGACATTGGTCCCTATGTTCTTGTCCTGGGAGTCTCCTTCCTGACCGTATTTCTCGTTTTCTGGCGCTGGGCCTATGACCGGATTATTGGCATTCCGATATTCAGCGAGCGCGTCTATGTTCTGGGTAGCGGCCAGCAGGCGCGCATCGCAGTCGAAACACTGCGCGCCAGCCGCGACGCCGGCATGGAAGTTGTCGGTTGGAAAGGCGGGAGTGAGGCTGAGGAACGGCGCGATCGCTTCGCCGCGGACCTTCGCGCCTTCCTCGACGAGAAGCCTGGCATCGACCGTGTCATCGTTGCCATGGAAAACCGCCGGGAAGCCATGCCAGTTAGAGAACTGCTTGATCTTCGCCTCCGCGGAGTCGTCATTGAAAATGCCAGCACGCTCCTGGAACGGCTCTCGGGCAAATTGCCGTTGGACGGACTCAATCCAAGCACACTCATCTTTGCCGAGGGCTTCCACATGAGTCCAGCGCAGAGGCTTTTCCGGCGTCTGCTTTCCCTGGCGGTTTCCCTTCTTGCGCTTGGGATATGCCTGCCATTCATTCCGTTCATTATTCTTGCGGTGCGCCTTTCTTCGCCGGGTCCAATATTCTTTACACAAACGCGCGTCGGACTGCGAGGGCGTTTGTTTACACTTTTCAAGTTCCGGACCATGCGAGAAGACGCCGAAGTGCAGGGAGCGGTATGGGCTACCAAAGACGATTCACGCGTGACTCCGCTCGGCAGGTTTATGCGAAAGGTCCGGCTCGACGAGATTCCGCAGCTCTGGAACGTCCTTCGGGGAGAAATGGCCTTTGTCGGTCCCCGTCCGGAACGGCCGGAGTTTGTGCAGTGGCTCAGCCAGGAGATTCCCTTCTACGATTTGCGGCACATGATTCGCCCTGGAATCACGGGCTGGGCGCAGGTGCGCTACCGATACGGTGCGAGTCTGGAAGAGACCAGGCGCAAGCTTGAATACGATCTCTACTACGTCAAGCACCTGTCGATTGGCCTCGACCTGCTCATTATGTTTGAGACCGTCAAAACGATCATTCTGCGGAGAGGAGCCCAGTGAAGGCCGTATTCTGGCTGTCGATCATAGGCATTCTCTACACCTATGTGGGATACCCTTCTGTGATATGGATGATTGCATGGCTGCGGCCGCGGCCATGGACCGTCAAAGCGATCTCTCCCAGCGTCAGTATCGTGCTTGCGGTGTACGATGGCGCGGCTTTGCTTCCGCGCAAGATCAAGCACCTGCTTCGCCTTGACTATCCAAACATCAAAGAGATCATCATTGTCTCGGATGGGTCAACCGACGGCACGGCGGAACAGCTGGCTCGTCAGCACCATCCGCTTCTCACGAACATCATCCTCAATGAGCACGGCGGCAAGGCGGTTGCCCTCAACGCCGGCGTGGCGAGAGCCTCGGCTGATGTGATTCTCTTTGTGGACATCCGGCCGGAGATTGCTCCTGGCGCGATTCAGCATCTGGTCAGCAACTTCGCCGACCCGAAGGTCGGCTGCGCGGCCGGCGAACTGCATCTGCGCAAGGAAGGTCAGGACGCCTCCTCCGCGGCTGTCAGCGGAATCTATTGGCGCTATGAGGAATGGATTCGAAGATGTGAGTCCATCTGCGGCTCTCCAGTGGGAGTTTATGGCGGATTCTATGCCATTCGCCGCGAACTCGCAGCGCCACAGCCAGCTGGAATAATCCTGGATGACATGTTTCTGCCGCTTTCGATCATCCGCAGGGGCTATAGATCAGTTCTCGATCCGCGAGCCTGCGTCTATGACACTTGGCCCACGAGAATTAAAGATGAGTTTCATCGCAAAGTGCGCACGCTGGCGGGAAACTTTCAGTTGTTCCATCTGGCGCCGTGGACGCTGACTCCGCTGAATCCAGTTCTCTTTCAGCTTGTCTCGCACAAGCTCATGCGCCTCATAGCGCCTTATCTGCTGGTGCTGCTGTTTGTATCCTCGCTTGCTCTATCGCGCGGCTCGCTGATCTGCGCGGCATTTGCCGCTCTTCAGGTTATCGTTTGGACCGCTGCTATCGCAGGCCTGCGCAACACAATTCCCATACTGCATCGTGTTGCGGCTCCTGCCAGTGCGCTGCTTGTGCTCAACGCAGCAGCCGTTGTTGGGCTCTGCAGGTTTCTCTTTACGCGGGGACCGCTTTGGAAGATCTGGACCTCAAATGGACCGATAACTAGGGCCATAATTCCTGAAACAGAAGAATCCGCATCGCCGGAATGGATTGCATCCGCCGCGGAGAATAACCGAGTGTAAAATCTTCTTGAATCATCTATATCCACGAGAGGAGCATGAAGCTGTGATAAACCACTTGAAGGTGCTGCGCCGTTCCGCACTAGGAATCGGAGTTATTCTGGCCTGCTACGGTCTTCATAGCCATATTGTCAACGTAAGGGCCGCGAAGCTGGACCACGCCGTTGCTCCGGCAGCTTACTTTCCTTCCGGCGCGATCTGGACACAGGATATTAGTCACGCTCCTCTCGATCCTCATTCCTCCGACATGATTGCCTGGTTGGCAAATGCGGGAGGTTGGGGACACAATAACAAGATGCAAGTCGATTTTGCCGTCCGTGTATTACAGGCGGACGCTTCCACTCCGCATGTTCCTTTTCGCAAAGGCCCTGAGTTTTATGTTGCAGATTCGGACGTAGTTTCCAGCATCCCTCTCCCTGCCAGAGGCGGCCTGGAGGGGGAATCGGGTTATCAGTGCAATACTTCGGAATCAGACTGCCACCTTATCGTGGTAGACCGCAGCCATGGCAAACTCTATGAAGCCTATCAGGCCAACTACGCAGATGGTGTTCTTGCCGCCAACTTTCTCGCGGTTTGGGACCTCAATCGTGTCTATCCGCCGTCAGGGCGCGGAGATCAATGCACCAGCGCCGATGCCGCAGGCTTTCCCATAGCTCCGCTGCTCTTCAATGCGGACGAACTCGCAAGCGGACGCATCAACCACGCCATCCGCTTCATTCTTCCCAATCCGCGAATTCGTGCGCACGTGTTTGTGCATCCCGCCACGCACGCCGGCGCTCCGCGCGGGCCGGTTTCTGCTCCGCCAATGGGTGTCCGCCTGAGGCTGAAAGCCTCGTATGACCTGTCGCAACTAACGCCCGCGGCGCAAGTTGTCGCGCGAGCCATGCAGAAATATGGCATGTTTCTGTCAGACGGGGGCAATATTGCACTGACCGCGCAAAACGACGCGGACACGAAAGCTAAATATGCCGACATTGATTTTACGTCGCACGATCTTGCGGACCTCAAAGTAACAGATTTTGAAGTCGTCGATATGGGAACTCCAATCCGGTTGACCGATGACTGTGTGCTCAACCCATGATGCGTGGCGCCGCGCTGTGACTGCTGAGAGTTATTTTCTCATGACCGGGTTCTGGAATTAGAGAGACAATATGAGCGCATCAAAGAACCGCGGAGAACCGGCGGAGCCGGATAAGCTAGCCCATACTGAGCGTCGGGGCAGGCCCCGGCTGATTTATGTCCTTGGGTTGGCGCCACAGAAGATTGGCGGCATCGAGAAGTTTCTTCGGTACTATGTGATGGCGCTCGATGCTGCTGGATGGGACTCGATCCTTTGCTTTGATGGACCAATAGCGAACGGGTTCCGATCGTACATCTCCTTTCCATATGTGACCATCGAGTCACTTGAAAACCAGGGAGGCCTGGGACTGGACTGTGCCGGCGAGCTTTGGAAGCTGCTCCGTAAACATCGGCCACAAGCCTTCGTATATGCTTTTAATGGGGTTATTCGCTGCTTTCCATGGCTGGCCAGGTTGGCGGGATGCAGGCATATCTTCTTCAACGACCACTCGTCGCGACCTCAGGGCCAGGTGGCCGCGCCGTTGGCCATTTCCAAACGCTTCGTCGGGCGGCTGCTCACCGCGCCTCTGACCGCAATTGTCAGTGTCTCAAGTTTTACCCGCAAAACGGGCGAGGCGCTGGGTGTTACATCAGCCCGCAACATCGTTGTGAAAAACGGAGTCGAGATTCACGAAATGAACCTTCGCCGCCGGGTTGAGTTCCGTGGGCTGTATGGCATCTCCGATAAAGACATAGTGATTACTCAAGTCTGCTGGATGGTGAGGGAAAAGGGCGTGGAGATCATGCTTCACGCAGCCGCGGAACTTCTGGGCAAGCGCACGGGGATTCATTTCTTGTTCGTTGGAGAAGGACCCGATCTTGAAAAGTATAAGAATCTAGCAAAGGCGTTGGGAATTGAAAGAGCTGTTACATTTACAGGATTGATCAACAACCCAACCGGTATGGGAGTCTTCGATGCAAGCGACATCTACTGCCAGGCATCGATGTGGCAGGAGGCGTCTGGACTTGGCGTACTGGAGGCAATGTCGGTCAAACTGCCGGTCGTTGCGAGTAACACGGGCGGCCTGACTGAAAATGTTCAGAATGGCCGGTCAGGCATTCTGGTTTCTGTGGGCAACAGCGAAGAGATTTGCGCGGCGCTGGGGAAGCTGGTAGGTGATGCCGATCTGCGTCAAAGCATGGGTGAAGCAGGCTACCGTTTGATTCTCGAAGAGCACCGAATCGAGGAAACGGCCCGCAAATATGTGGATCTGTTTACAGGCCGAAGATGTTAGTAGAGCAAGATTCAGTTCCTTACTGTGCGCCGTGCTCGTGCGGTGTTCCGATAGAGGTTCATATAGGCATCGACCATAGTTTGGACAGTAAAGCGCGACTGGAAAGCGTCTTCCGCGTTCGTCGAGAATCTCTCCCTTTCCGCATCGCTTCCTGCCAGTCGCAGAATCGCCGCAGCCATCTCTGCCGGATCTGTCGGAGACACTGTAATCCCTGCCTGTGCCATCCGTACAGCTTCCGCCATCCCGCCCACGTTGGTCACGATTGCCGGGACTCCCAGAGAAAAGGCTTGCAAAAGCGACATGGGCAAGCCCTCTGACTTTGACGACATGATGAAGGCATCTGCTGCGGAAAAGAAACGAGCCACGTCGAGTTGCTGTCCCCAGAATTTCACCTGCGCGGAAATTCCCAATTCCACGGCCAGGTTCTCCAGCATCTTGCGTTCGCTGCCATCGCCGACCATCCAAAGCCTCAAATCCGGACTGGACGAAAGTGCTACGCAAAAGGCCCTGAGCAGCAGTGAGTGGTTCTTTACCGGCTCAAGCCGGCCCACGTAGACCAGCGTGAATCCGGTCTTAGACGGCAGTTGTTCGCGCGCAACTCGCATGAGCGGGGTTGCGCCATTATAGACACGCACTATCTTGCGCGCAGGAACACTGTGAATGCTCCTTATGTTGTTAGCTGTTGCATCGCAAATGCCGACGATCCAGTCGCAACAGGTAGCCGCGACGGCGTACTTCAACTCCACAACCAGCCTTCGTGGCGAACCCACCAAGCTATGCCGGGTGGACACAATACTTGGAACGCCCGCCATCCTGGCAGCCATGCCCGCATAAACTGTAGGCGTCGGATTATGAAGGTGGACTATGTCGGGGTGCGATTCCTTGAAAACCCGGAAAAAACTCTGCGTGGCGTCTGACAAGTGCCGACCCAGGTTCGCCTGCACAGGGAAGCCTTCTCTTTGCATCTGTTCACCAAGTGCGCCGAGAGTTCCGACCGCGTAGACACGCGGTTCGTGCCCTTGCTCTCGATGCAAACGGCACATCTGCGATACGAGAATCTCGGCTCCGCCGACTTCCATGCTGTCAACCACATGCGCAATCTTCATACTCGCCACCTTAACCACGAAAAACACTGCAATGGTCTGTTCTCTGCTTAAAACTCTGATCGTGGCAAGCTGTCCGCCAGTCCAAATCAGTGCATAAGGTTTGTGACTCGAAGCATGATGTAAACCGTCAACACGAGCGAGATCGCTAATCCACCTGTATAAAAAAGCACGCGTGTCAATCGCAAGTGGGGTGCAATCATCCCTCTTTGCAAAGCCATTTCATAAACCACTTCAACCATGCCACCCAGTAAGAAATAAGTCATAACATAGGCACGGGACAAAAACCACCCCGCAACCAGAAAACCCGTAAAAGATAAAACCAGCAAACGCCCCAAACGGTTGATTTCCGCCTTGTCGACTGACTCAGTCTTCCTCGGTGCCATTGGAAAAGGCCGTTCCTCGGATAGCATCGGCTCAGTTTCGCTGACTTTCGCCGGTGAAGCCACCGCCAAAGCGTCCCTCACTGACGAAAACAGGAACAAACACCAGAAGTACAATCCGAATATACCAAGCTCTGCCGCGCAAACCACGACCGAGTTGTGCGCAGTATGATGGGTAGCGGTGTAGTCCGCCATGTTATCAAGGCCCACTCCGAACAGCGGATGAGACTTCAGTAGTTGCAAGCCGGTGCTCCAGAGCTCCGTGCGGTCCGCGCCAGCCTCTGCAGAAATGTCTCGTCCGCCCGTGAAGTTCAGCGCCATCGCTGCAGCAAACAACCCGCACGCCAACAGTAGCGCAGGCAGAGTCCCGATGCGTCGCCGTGCCGCCACGATCGCCATCGCAATCAAGGCCAGCAAGGCGCCTCGCGAGTGGGTCAAAAACGCTCCGTATAGCAATGTAGACACGGGCAGAATAACAAATGCAATATTTCCAAGCGTCCTCTTTGTCCGCCAGAAAATGAATACGAGCGGAACGACGCAGACGACCAACTGTCCAAAGTCATTCGGGTCGTGAATAAGTCCCAGTCCTCTCAGCCGATAAACTGACTCACCCGAATTATCGCCCGTTCCAAGAAGATAAGGATGCTCCATGTCCCATGAATTCAAATCCGTCTCGGCAGGCTCAGTGGTTTCTGAATGAAGTGAACAGCTCCTTGAAACTCCGTAATGCAGATCGATGAACCCACGGGCAATTACAAACAAGCAGACGAATAGCAGCACACAGACTAAAGCCTGCAACTTCTTCTGCGAGTTGCAGTGCAGGCAAACCAGAATGTAGCCGAATGCGCACGGAATAAATGCAGGGAACGCCTGTAGTGCTCCCGAAATCCAATGCATTCCGAAAACCACTGATAAAGAACCAGCAAACGCCAACCCGACCAAGGCCAAAAGCTGTGGTGCTTTCAGAAGAACTGATCCCTTCAACTTAAAAAGCGATATAAAGGAAATCAGTATCGCAAGGACCATCTCCACATGAGCGTCAGCTAGGGGCCCAAATATAATGGGCGACGTAAGGTAGTGCGTAACAAAATAGAGAATGCTTAGAATAAAGCCCATGTTGAATCGTCCGTGCTGATGCGCACAACAGCAGAATACAGCAAATGAGTCTGCGAAATCCATTAATATCGCACAAAAACTAAACAACTCAGTCAACGTCGGATGCAAGCATCCCTTTGCACCCGTAGCGCTTCAGCCGCATATGCGATACGCTCCGGCAAGAGCGCACAAACAATCGAATAAAACTAACCTATTCTCGAGTATCGCTAAAAACCTGACGGTAATGTGAACTGCTCGCTAAAAACCTCCTTTCAACCAGATTCCACATAAGAAAAGCCCCTAAACCTATAAAGAAAAGACTAAGCGAAACAAACAACGCAGGATTAAGAGTTGCAAGCCCCAGAGCGATCAGGGTCTGTAATATGGGAAAGTGAACGATATATACCCCATAAGAGAAATCGCCATACTTTGAAAAGTTTCCTAAATAGCGCCAGAATCCGAAGACGAAGACGACTCCCGATATCCACACTACATCCAGGAAGCCTCCTTTGAAACAATGGTCAAGAAGAAACACACCAAGGGTTATGCAGGCAATGCTTCGAAAATGGAGCTTCAGCGTATCAAAATATAGCAAAAGCGAAATGCCTGCGCAGAAATATACGAGCTGCGCTGGAAACTGAGCCTCCAGTTTGTAATAAATGCTACGTGAACCGTCTATTGAGTAAACGCTCCGCGAGCTGGTGATCGAGGCGAGGAATGCGAAGCCGTACTTCCATAAAAAAGAAAAGCTGAAGATTGTCCCCATAACCCTTCTGGTCCCGAAGCGGCCGAACAGATAATGCATAACGGGAACAAACAAATAAAAGGCTATCTCAATCTTGAGCGTCCACAGTGCTCCATTAACGGCGAGCGTTCCATTCGAGGTGAATACACCCGGCAGCGTGGGCACAAGGAAGTTCAAAAACAAAAGATTGGCGCCAAGATACTTCCAGAAGCCTGCTCCAAAGTACTGTTGCGCAGGCAAAGTGCTGACAAGACATAGCGCAACTGCAGCGAAAGCAACCGCGGTAAAATATGCTGGGTAAATGCGTCTTGCCCTCTTCTCAAGGTACGAGATAAAAGAAGACGAGTGAAGGTAACTGCGATATATAAGAAGCCCGCTAATTACAAAAAACCCCTTGACAGCACAATCGGCGGAGAAATATCTGTCATAAGCAGAAAGGGAATGGATGCCCGTCAGCCCGCAAAGATGAAACATAACGACGATTGATGCCAGAATCAAACGAAGGCAATCTAGATTGTTTCTACTGAAGTCAGCTGTTCCTCTCATAATGCTGTCCCCTGGCTTTCTCTGGAAATAAAGCAAATCGTCATTACCTGGTTAAGAATCTGCCTATGCTTTTGCCCGAGCAATGAATGTCTAGTTGCATTGACCGATTCAGGAGCCCTCATACTTCTCTTGCGGAGAAAGGCAGGCTAAAGTGCGTCGCCGGCGAGAACTGAGCTTTCGTCCGATATTGATGAAGGGAGACTCGATGACGTGGTAAGTGATAAAGGACGCGAACAAGGTAAGCGCAACGGAAAGCAACGGGCCGAAAAGCAGATTCCTGATGCCTAATACCATGAAAACTAGATAGAGAGCGGGAACATGAAGCAAGTATATGCCGTAGGAGTAGAGTGCGATTCTCTCGGCAGCTATATTGATTGGCCTATTGGAAGAGTTGTGAAAGGCATTGATTGCGAGTCCAAGGAGAAGGCAGAAGATCCAACCCTTCCAAAAAGATGGCCTGCCGTTCATGTTCGTAAGGCAGTATCCCGAAATGAGCAGGAGAATAAAAATAGGCCAGAGTGCTGAGGGGAGAAAAGCGCAAATGCGATTCCGGAGGGAATAGCACAGAACGCCGCATAAAAAGCAGGGAATATATGCCGCCATGTTGAGGTGTCCTCCGGACTTTTCCGCGACCAAAAAACCTAAACAGCAGAAAAGAGCAATCAGACCACAGAGATAGCCTACAGCGTGTTTTCTAATCGCAATGTAGTAGAGTGCGGGCAAAGCGACGTACATCTGGATCTCATAGGGGAGGCTCCAAAGGGGACCGATGATGCTGATCTTTGTAATTAGGTTCTGAACAAGGCATAAATTAGCAACAATGACACGCGGGGTAATAGCGTTCGGAGCTTCCCAAGTGGTGCTTGGGATATGAAGAATAAGTGCGAGCGTAATGCAGAAAATGGCAAGGGGATAGATTCGGAAGAAGCGTCGAAGATAGAAGCGCAAACTTACCCGGTCCGCAGACTGGCATAAGCGTTCCAGAGAGTACATAAGGACGAGGCTTGTATGGACAAAAAAAGAGATTACTCCCGCGCGGCCGATCTGACTGGTAAACTCGATAATTGCAACATTCTGAAAGCCTGCATGTGCTGTCAGCGTCAACACCAGATGCTGAACGAGTACGCTCGAAACCGCGAAAGTGCGTAGTATGTCCAGATTGGCGCTATGACGCATAAAAGTCCAAAATCCTCAAGAGTTACTCTGGTGGCCCAGGGCGGCATTGTCCAGGGTTGGCCTGAGCTGGCAAAAACCTATTCCGAGAAACGACGCTCAAGGTGCCTGAAGTTTGTAAACCTTAAGATCGCCATAGTAGGGGTCGGGAAAGTGTCCGACCAGTGTGCTTTTGGAGATTACCTCATTGATGCTTCGATCGAGGCTCTCATGGAAGGCTTCGTCGCCTATTTCTCCGCTGGTCATCACGCGGTCGCCAGCGATGAAATAGCGGGCGTGGAACTGATTGGCCGCCATCCAGGGATCGGTGCGTTCATAGGAGATGAAGGGACGATCATGGAGTGCGAGCCAAAAGGTGACGGTTCCGTAGGCAGTCTGGCTTGGTGGTATCACGCTGCGCAACCCCGCCGCCACCTTGTTGTAATCCGCATTGCGGGCGGCATGGAGCAAGAGAATATTTGCTGACAACTGCGCCACAACAACGATGCAAGAAAGCGCCAGCAGGATGCCGTGCAGCTTTCGCTTAGCTCTCGTGGCCGCGACGGCAGCCCCAATGGCTATGGCAAAGATCGGCGCAAGAATTGCGAGGTAGCGCGAAGACTTGTTCGCAGTGTAAATAAACCAAAGTAGAGAAGGGACGAGCAAAAGCAATTCAAGATAAAACCACTGCCTACGCAGCTTCCACAAGAAAAAGCTGGCCGCGAGGAAGAAGAGTGGGATCGGAAGCCTGACAGGAATAGATTCCAGTCCATGTTCATGCAGTATGTGGAAACCGAGCAGATCGGAGTAACGATGCCCCTCCCGCAAGAATTTCAACCATAGCGAAAGGCCCTCGGCCCTGCCTAGATATTCCTCACGGAAGCCGGTGCCTCCCAAAGGAGCGGTCAGCAGCCAGGCGCCAAAGGGCAGAATTCCGAGGCCGTATCCAACCGCGCAGCCGATTGCGCCCCGCAGAGGGAATGAACTGCGCCTGCAATCAAGAACGATAGCCAGGATGCCAAGCGACACGATGTAGCCCAACAGCGTGACATGAAACATGGTTCCTATGGCAAGAAGGAAACCGGTCGCAAAAGCCCATGCGATGCGGCCGTTACCAGCATACTCCATCATTGCCAGCAGTGAGGCCAGGATCATCATGGTTGTAAGAGCTTCGGGCCGCGCGGAACGGGAAGTCAGCACAATCAGGTTGTCGGTTGCAACAAGAAATGTAGCAACTAAAGAACCTTGACGCCCTATAACATCGCGCGTGAGTCGATAAGTAAAAAATATGATTGCCAGTCCGGCCAGGATTGATCCCAAACGAGCGGCTATCTGGCCAGTTCCAAAGAGGCGGAAGGCCCCGGCTATAACAAGCGCGGTTCCGGGTGGCCGAGCGTCGAAGTGGTTTTCCAAGTCGTTCGGGCCGAGAGCTGGATCGGCTATTCCATTTCCTTGGGTAATCGAATAAGCAGGCGCGGCGTACCAACTCTCATCTGTGACCCAGCGATAAGACAGATAGGGAAGCGTCTGCAGAAGAAACAGGCAAACGGCCAAACCTAGCCAACTGTAGACGGCAGCAGGGGCAAGAAACCGGCCGGAACTCAGTATTCCTGCAGCCTTTGCGCAAGCCGGCTGCCGGCCTGAAGAACTGGCTGCAGATGACATGGAGTTTCCTCGAAGAGTGATTGATACTGTGGAGAGCTTAATAAGAGTCAGATTCATGTGTCAAGGTGGAACGAGGACGTTCTGATCGACGAAATTCCGTTGTGGGATCAAGTAAATCAGAGACAACGCACTCGATCATCTAAACTGATTGTTATGGCTGCAGTGCATCCGCAGCGAGTGGCCGGAGTGCAAAGAGGTAAGGTCCATTCCATGAAGCTTCCACGACACGCAGAAATCTGGCTTGTGCCATATCTGAGGGACCGCATGCGGAAAAGCTCGCGGCCCACGCGGGCGAAGAGTCTTTGGGTTGCGATCACCGATCACTATGAACCGATGGGCATGGGCGCATCTGTTGAGGCCGCGCTCGGCCGCGTTGCGCAGTGGCGAGACAAGTGGCCGCGCATTGCAGAGAACGCTCCTCGGGATGCCGCCGGCCAGCGTCCACAGTACAGCTTCTTTTACCCGCAGGAAGAATACCGACGCGACCTGCTGGAGGGCATCGCGGAGATGGTGCGCCTGGGTGTCGGCGACGTGGAAGTGCACCTGCATCACGAAAACGAACAGCGTGACTCCTTCATCCGGAAGGTGACTGAATACTGCCGTTGTCTGACGGATGAGCATGGCCTGCTTCGCCAACAGGACGGCCGCACAGTCTTCGGTTTTATCCATGGCAACTGGGCGCTGGATAACTCTCGCCCGGATGGCAGGTGGTGCGGCCTCAACGGTGAGATCGCCCTGTTGCGCGATTTGGGCTGCTATGCCGATTTCACGATGCCCTCTCTTCCTTCGCCGACGCAGGGGCGCGTAGTCAACCAAATCTATTGGTGCACGAACCGCCCTAATAACCGACCTAAGTCATTCGATTGCGGAATCGAGGCCACTGTCGGCGGCGGCAGATGCGGTGACCTGCTGATGATTACTGGGCCGCTGGGCGTGCGCTTCGGCGGACGGCTGATGCCGCGCCTTGAAACCGGAGAGATTACTGGTTACGATATGCCGACGCCTTCGCGGGTTCGCCGGTGGTTTGATCTGGCGCCGGCTGTTGGCGAAGATCTCTTTCTGAAGCTCTACACCCACGGTGCGCAGGAAAGAAATTATGTGCCGCTGCTCAATGGAGGCCTCGCTAATCTCTTCGGCTGGATTGCAGAAGAGGCGGAGAGAAGAGGCATCGAGGTTCACTGGGCCACGGCCTGGCAGATGTACCAGGCCGCCATGGGGCTGATGTGTGGCCGTAAAGCTGATGCAGGTCTGGTGACATCTCAAGAGGAAGCCGCACGATGAAGCTGCTGAATGTTCTGCTGGTCACTTATTCGTTTCCGCCAGCCGGAGGCGTTGGGGTACTGCGCGCCGCAAGCCTGGCCCGCTACTTCCCCGCAGAAGGAATCCGGCTCGATGTGCTGACGGCGCGCAACGCATCAGCCGTGGGCTCCGACCCCACGCTCCTCAAGGAGATTCCCGCCGAGGTCAACATTCACCGCACCGTGACGCTCGACCTTCCGTTCGGCATCAAGAAGCGGATCAAGAAGCTCATCACTGGAGGAAAGCCAGACAAGGGTACAGCCGCTGCAGCTAGCCCAGCCGGCAAGCCAAACCTTCTGAAACGGGTCTTGCAAGACGTTCTGCTGCCCGACCCGCAGGTGACCTGGTTTCCAGTGCTCACTCGCGCTGCGGGCCGCATCATCAGGATGCGAAAGATCGACCTAGTTCTCATCACAGTGCCGCCCTTCTCCAGTGTGTTGCTGGTGGAGAAGCTCCGCAGGGAGTTTCCTCGCCTGCCCATTGTGGTTGATTTTCGTGATGAATGGCTTTCGACCGCCATTGACCTTGTCGGCTTCAGCCGCAGCGAGCGCGCCCGAAATGTCGCCCGCAACGCCGAAGCAAGCGCCGTGACCAATGCAACCGCCGTTGTTGCAGTGACCGAGGCCGCGCGCCGCGAGATTCGCGCCCGTTATACCCAGGAGCCAGACAGCAAGTTCCAACTGATTCCCAATGGATTCGACGCCACAAGACTGCGCCGTTCCGCGCCCTCGGCAGGGCTCCGGCCCGGCGGCAAGATCGTCATTACGCACATCGGCACAGTCTATGCTTCAACCGAACCAACAACGCTGATTGAAGCCGTGCAATCGCTGCCGCCGGAGGTGAAGTCCCGATTCACGCTCCGTTTTATAGGCCATATCGAGGAACCTCGCTTCCGCGAAGCTCTATTGCAATTGGGAGAGATGGTTGAGCTAAAGGGATTTGTGCCGCAGCATGAGGCTCTGGCTGCGATGAACGAAACCGATTATGTTCTGCTGGTCCAGCATGGACACCTCAATATCGCGGCTAAGTTATATGACTATATTGGTGGAGGCAAGCCCATCCTCGCAACTGTCCATCCCCAGGGCCCTGAACGGCGTCTGCTGGAAGAGTTGAGGGCAGGATGGTGGGTTGACAGACGTGATGTTGAAGGCATTCGCCAGCTCTTCATCGAAACCGCAGCGCGCGGCAATTCGATGCTTGCCTCTTTTCATCCCGATCTCGAAAAAATCGCGCAATACGAACGCAAGGTGCTCGCGAAGCGCTATGCGAGCCTGTTGTATTCCATCGCCGGAAGAGAGCGTGAGTGCGGCTTGCAAACGCCGGCTGCCCAGCCTGCGGGAATGGGAGAATAGCCTTGCTCAAGATTGCGGTTGTAACCCGGTATTTTCCCAGCTCGGCGGAGCCCTGGCAGGGCAGGTCGCTCTATCAGACGCTGCGCTTGCTTGCCCGCGAGGCCGATGTGCGCGTCTTCTATCCCAACGCAAGTTACCCATCTCTGCTCAAGCCACGCAGCCGGAATTACGACAAGCTTGACGCCTCCTTTGCCCCCCCCGATGTAAAAGTGAGTTACTATAACTATTTTGCGCTGCCCGTGGTTTCCCGACCGTTGAACGGATTGGTGGCGTCGCGCGCGCTGCTGCCGGACGTACGCGACTTTTCCCCCGATCTTATCTTCAGTTGCTTTCTTTATCCCGAAGGCTATGCGGCTCTCAGGATTGGCAGGGCCCTGGCGGTTCCTGTCGTTGCCATGAGCATCGGGTCCGACATCAACAGGATCGGCGATCCCATCTCGGCCATGCACACGCGCACGGTTCTGCGCGAGACCGATTTCCTGGTCACAGTTAGCGGCGATCTGCGCAACAAGGCTGTAGCCATGGGCGCCTCGCCAGAAAAGACGCGCGCCGTCGTCAACGGTTGTGATCTCTCGGTCTTTCACGTCAGGGACCGTCTTGAGGCGCGGCGGAAGCTCGGCATCGACCCGGCCGCGGAGGCCGTTGTTTACATCGGGCGCATGGATGTGAAGAAAGGTCTTCGTGAACTTGTCGAAGCGGCAGCTTCGCTGCGTCCGGCGTGCCCGAACCTGCACGTCTATCTGATTGGCGAAGGGCCGGACAGGCCGGTCGTCGAGAGCGCCATTCAGGTTCAAAACGCAACCGTCTACATTCACGCCCTGCCCGGTTGCGCCTTCGACGATGTAGCTATCTGGATGGCGGCTGCGAATCTTGTCGTTCTGCCGAGTTACATGGAAGGCTGTCCCAACGTGGTGCTTGAGGCGCTCGCCAGCGGACGCCCTGTCGTTGCCACAAATGTTGGCGGCATTCCTGAGATCATGAGTGACGAATGCGGACGGCTCGTGTCCCCTCGTTCGCCGGCCGAGCTGGCTCAAGCCCTTGCATCGGTCCTCGACAGAACATGGGACGCCAGGGCCATCTCCGCGCACGGGAGCCGAAGCTGGGAAGCCGTTGCGGCGGAATTGCTCGAAATCTTCGAAACGCTTGTATTCAGCCGGAAGACCGAAGCTAGAGCTCACTAACTTGCCACAAAGTCATATGGAAATCCGCTCATGAGGCCCCTGGATAGCTCTGCGGCGTCAGTTCGAAGTGTCCCCGGTCCACATCGACTTGATTTCCTTCGGTGTGGCCTGAAGCGGGATGGACATTGAAGCGGGATTCGCCGCCTCGGACGGCGTATCCGAGAAGCCGCTGAGTTGCGTCTCTTGCAGTTTGTAGAGCAGCGATCTGTAACTGATATTGAGCCATTTGGCAGTCTTCCGGCGGCTCCAGGCATTCGCTTCCAGCACCTTCAGGATGATCTGCCGCTCCAGTTCTTGCGTGGCGGCCCTGGTGATCATTTTCAGCGAGACAGGGCTGGTCAGATCGAACTGTGAGTTCAGCCTAGCCGGGCTGTTGGGAGCAGAGGGAACCAGATCCGCCGTCAAAGCCTCTTCGCTGCCGATCAGAATGTAGCTGCGGAGCAGCTTGCAGAATTACCTGGGAACCGGCATTACGGGTTCCGCTGCCCCTTCGGCGCCAGGGCTTGCTCCGAGGGCGTAGCGGCATTCTATGCGGCCTCCCCCCCCCACCCGTATTTTGGGCGTAATATCCTTGTTTTCATTAGCTTACAGACGGTGTTCCGCTGTAAAATCTTCTAAACAAAGGAGTTGCCTGCAAAATCGTCCAGCATAAGGAGTTAGCAACGCCCTTGCAGCACAAGGAGGACGATTGGGAAAAGCGCTCCCGAGAATTATTGTGCGCCGAGGCGGCAAAACAATATGCAAACAACTGTGACTGTTGCAAACCCTGACGCCAGTCGCACTCCACTTTTGAATTTTGCAAGCGGCTCTGCGGATCATGTTTTCCAGTTGCCGTATGTTTCCGGGCCAGTCATACCGCTGCATCAAGCGCACCACCTCGCGGGAAAGAGATTAGATAGCGGCGATAACGGAGTGTAGAGCTAGGATAGCTCGCATGACTTCGCGTAAAGGAATGTCTCGCGGCTCATCCCAGTTGACCTCAAGAGTCGATTCTACCCCATCGCCGCGACGAATATCGACGGTGCATCCACCTTCCGAAATGAGAGCTAGAGCGCTCCGAAGTTCTTCGATTCGTTCTTCGTGTGCAGAAAAACACAGTACCATCTTGCACCTCCTTGGGTTTAGCTACCTATTGTTAGGTAACTCAACATGTTTTGGCTGTAGGTAAAAACCAGGTAGGCAGAAATTAAATCTCAACAAATCTATGCAACAGTAATAAGAGGGAGGGATGCTCCAATAAGTTTGAGCCGAAGTCTTTGACGACAAGCGGCCCCACTGCGAGTGAGGATATTTGCTCGAAGAGCTCTGCCGGACGCTGCTTGGCTCTTTCAGGGAGATCAAGAAGTAGGGCTTCAATGTAAGCCAAATCCTTTCCCTCAACAATTGTGCGTAATTCTGGATGAATGAAGAAGCGGATGCTTCCGTTCTCACCCCTAAGCATGAAAAATACAATCGCATCCTCACGCGACGAAGCAGCGGTCCAACCCTGAGTCCTGTACTCGAGGGTACAGAATTGACACGGACGGCTTTCGTCTAAAATGCGTCTTCTCATTTGCTCTCTTATCGGCCTTTTGCATTGAATCAATCATCGTATCGAGGATATTCTGCAAAAGGGTTGACATTGACAGACAGTTAAGGCAATGGGCGAAGCCGTCAAGCGCAGACGGCGTCTTCCACTCCTCCGGCAGTGTCCTAATCTTTCGCCACAACTGATCCGCATCCAGGCCAAGTACAACCTTCTGAAAATTCAGAAATTGCAAAGATGATACATTCTTATAGATGCGCTGGTCAAGATAACGGGATGTCTCGAAGTTCCGTCGCAATTCCCCATTGGGACCGCCAAAGAGATGTCCGTGATCGATAAAGAACGCATCCAGCCAACCCGCACTGTCTTCCACAAAGATCGCTTGGCGGTGATCAGCATGGTAAGCACAGATGTCAATCAACCATGCCAACCAGAAGCTGTCGCAGTTACGGACCCGGTTGAGACTGGTTCCAGGCAGGATTTCCAGCAGGCGAATACCTTCCAAACCAAGGAAACGGGAACTGAAGCAGAGACCGGGTTCTGGCCGAAGATGTCCCTCCTCAGTTTCGATCCAGCAGTCATGGTTCTTGTCGATAAAGTCATCGGTGAGCAGCAATGGCTTCCAAGAAGGCCCAGCTAGTCCACATGCCCGGTAAAGCTCACTTCCAATGCACTCGTTGAACGGCAGGTTGGGACCCTGGAGATTGTTATTGAACTTGACTACATAGAACAGACCGTCACTGGCCTGAGCCAGAATGGCTTGTGAACCACCGTGCAGTTTGCGAAAACAATACGTTACAACAGCTACGTCCTTACCTGAGGCAGACATACTTTCCCCCAAGAAGATCGGGTTGGGATGAAGATTATCCCTGACCAACACTGATTTCTGGGGTTACAGCAAGCAACCTGGCAACCAAAATGGAAAAGAATCAATGAAAAATCTCTGATTCAGATTTCCACGGAAGAATTCTCTGGTTCTACCGGCCTGTCTCGCATCTTGGCGAGAATACCGTACTGTGTTTTCCACAGACAAATAGCGTGTATTTAGAACTAGCTTCGAGTTATTCTCTTGTCAATAGCAATATTGAAAAATACTGTGGAAAACTTTTGAATATACGTAAATATCTCAAACATCAAGGCTGCAATCGCGCAAAAGATCTTTCGAGAAGACCTTTATTACCGCCTGAATGGTTTCACACTGAAGATGCCCCCGTTGCGTGAGCGCACGGAGGAGATTCCGATTCTGGCCCATCATTTCATGCGTAAGGTGGCCACGAAGTACGAGCGCGATCCCCTGCCGATTTCGTCTGCGCTGATGCACGCTCTCAATAGCCACTCGTGGCCTGGCAATCTTCGGGAACTGGAGAATACGATCAAGCGCTACCTCATCCTGGCCGATGAACAAGCTATCATCGACGAGCTGATTCCGCGGCCAAGCACGGAATTATACGTGCTTGGCGTGGAAGACAATAGCGGCGACGGAAGTTTGAAGCAGCTCGTTCAGAATCTGAAGGGCGGCGCCGAGTCTGCTGCTATCGCAAGAACGTTGGAGGGCACTGGATGGAACCGCAAGGCCGCCGCAAGCGAACTGCAAATCAGCTACAAGGCGCTGTTGTACAAGATCAAGCAGTACAACCTGCTTCCACCGCAGAAGCAGTTCAGCCCGTTGGCAAGACACGAGGCATGACTCTGCCCGAAGGAAGCCACGATTCTCCCCTGTCGGAGAAGGTTGTAATCCAGCTCGTATCCAGGACGATCAAGGGGTACCTCGACTCCCCCGCCTGGAGCACCGTGGAAGATTTGCTGGGCCGCGCTCCCCATGCTTCGCCCGAGACCTTCCGGGTTCGCCATCTTGAGTCAAATATCGTCGAGGAAATTTCAGCCAAAGATATCAAGGCTGTTTTCTATGTAAATAGCTTTGAAGGGGACTCGGATCACCAGCATCTGAATTTCTATTCCCGTGCGCCCATCGTCCACGGGATCTGGATGCGGCTGCAATTTCTCGATGGCGAAGTCATGGAGGGAATGGTATATAACTCCATTCGCTATCTCATCGACCCGGGCTTCTTTCTGCTGCCCACTGATCCTGAGAGCAATAACCGGCTCGTGTACGTGCGGAAGAGCTGGCTCGCCGATCATCGCGTCCTCGGCATGCGCAAACTCTAGGAACTTGTTGAAAAACTCCACCGAGTCCCGGAAAATGGGATAAACAGGGGTTCACAAACCCTTGCCAACTCTCCGCGGATCGCTCCTGGGGCATTCTGGCGCGATCCGTTCTTCACAACTTCTGGCATCGCAGCGTTTTTCAACAAGTTCCTAGGCGCAGGCTGAGGCTTCCCTTTGAATCGAATAATGGAGAATCTCCGCGGCGATTCCCGTCATTTGCCCTGATACTTTCTCCGTGCGGACTACCCGGCCCTGACATTCGACCAGACAGCGGGTTGAGAGCGTAATCTCCGGAGGCAATTCGACCCGAAACTCAAAATTGCCGCCAATCATGGCGCTGTCGGCCAGGTCCAAATGAAAAAACACTCCCCGGTTGCTCAAGTTCTGAGTAAATCCAGGAATCGCCCGCTTGCCGATGATCACCGTAAGGGGAGCGCTTATCCCAAAGCGCTGTCTTTCCCGCCGTTCGTTCGCAGTTTGTGATTTGTCAGTCATCAGTTGCCTTCCATGCGCGAAAGCCGAGAGGACTGCGCATGTTGGAAACTTGCGCTTTCACGGCTACATGCAAGTGCTGTGCATCGCCGGTTTCCCGACTGTGCCTCCTGGGTTCCGAAACGAGGGTCAAGGGACCCGCGAGATGGCACGCGAAGGTATCCTCGATACTGGTTACCACGGTATTAATTCATTGTTACTGATGGTGTCTAAGCAATCGCTATGCCGAATGAGATGTATATATATGTTGAAGTTAGGAACAAGTCCAAAAATGGTTGTGCATAGTATTGCACAGGATGTGGTAAGAATCTGGACATTCTGGGGCGCATTGAGATGACCCGGTGCGGGCTCCTGGATGCACTAGGATGGCTTCATGGGAGTGCTTCTTGATATTCGCGGCTTGCACGTTCGATTTGGAGGGGTAGAGGCGGTGCGCGGTGTAAGCCTGCGGCTCGATGAGGGCGAGGTTCTGGGCCTGGTGGGCGAATCGGGATCGGGCAAGAGCGCCACGGCGCTGGCGATTTTGGGACTGCTGGGACCAGCGGCGCAGGTTGCAGGCCAGATCCTGTGGCGGAGGGCCGGAGCGGAAGGTTTGGGCGAAACGACTGAAAGCAAAAGCCCAGCCATGATGGACCTGTTGAGCCAGCCGGCGGAGAAGTTGCGGCGGTTGCGGGGCTCTGAGATCGCCATGATCTTCCAGGAGCCGATGACTGCGCTGAATCCAGTCATGTCCATTGGTCGGCAAGTGGCCGAAAGCGCTGAGGCGCATTTTCCCTCCTGGACGGGCAAAGAGTCTAGAAAAAAAGCACTTGCGGCGCTGGAGGCGGTGGCGATTCCTGATGCGGAGAGGCGCTATGGAGATTTTCCGCACCAGTTTTCGGGGGGGCAGAGGCAGAGGATTCTGATTGCCATGGCGCTGATCAACCGGCCGCGGCTGTTGATTGCCGACGAGCCAACGACCGCCCTGGATGTGACGGTTCAGGCGCAGGTGCTGGAGTTGCTCAGGGAGTTGCAGCGGCAGAACGGGCTGGCTATGTTATTTATTTCTCATGACTTGGCGGTGGTGAGCCAGGTGGCCAGCCGGGTTGCGGTCATGCGCGCCGGGCAGGTAGTGGAATCGGGTTCCTGCGCGCGGATTCTCTCCGCGCCCGAAAACCCCTACACGCGCAGCCTGCTGGCGGCCGTGCCCACGCTGCGTACGGACCGGAACAGGCCATTGGCAATGGTGGCTGGTTCGCCCATAGAAGTACGGCTGTAGACCTACGATTCTGGAGAATAGGGAGCTTCAGCCCCTGAAAAAAAGCGAATCGTCCGGTCCTATGCCGCCCTTTTCTTGAATTTAAGGGAATAAAACGGCCTAAGAGATCGCTCGGAAGAGCCAATAGAGCGTTCCGGAGAGCAAAGCGGCGACAGGCAGCGTGAAGATCCAGCCAGCGGCGATATTGCGAACGGTGGAGAGGCGCAGACCACTTCCATTGGCGGCCATGGTGCCAGCGATGCCGGAACTGAGTACGTGCGTAGTGCTCACAGGGAGGCCGAAGGTGTCGGCGGCAAAGATGGTGCCCATGGTCACAAGGACAGCTGCGACGCCCTCGGCGTATGTCATCTGCTCCTTGCCGATCTTTTCGCCCACGGTGATGACAATGCGCCTCCACCCGACCATGGTGCCCAGGCCGAGGGCAAGGGCCACGGCGACCTTGACCCAGTCGGGAATGAACCTGGTGGACTTGTCCACCTTGCTCTTGTAGTTTTGGAGGACTTTGACTTCATCGGGGGCAAAGCCCGAGTTGTTGGTCTTGGCCATCAGCCGGAAGGCTTCGCTGGTCACATACAGATCGTTGCGAACGTTGGTCTGCTGGTTGGCCGGAATGGCTTTGAAGCTCTTATAGAGGGTGACCTCGTAGTTCACTTCCTGAATCAGATCGCGGAGCGCCGGGATCGTGGCCGGCATCATTTGTCCGGTGCGGACATAGTTGGTGACCTCGGTGCGCGGATCGGAGCTGAGGCCAATGGCAGGATCGGAGTGCTTGTTCAGAATGCGTCCGGCCTGCTCGGAAGCAACCATGAATGCCGTCATGTCGCTGGCAGTGGCGGCGTGGTTGAGCGCATAGGCGGTGGGCACGGTGCCTATGAGGATGAGCATGATGAGGCCCATGCCCTTCTGCCCATCATTGGAGCCATGGAAGAAGCTGACGCCGGTGCAGGTGAGCACCATCAGAACTCGGATGGGCCACGGTGGCGGCTCGTCCTTTTTAGGCGCTTCCTGGAGCGAGGGGTAATTGAGAAGCCGCTTGGAGAGGAACAGGAGTATTCCGGCGCAGAAGAAGCCGACGAAGGGCGAGACGAGCAGCACCTCGAGCACTTTAATGGCCTGCGCCCAATCCACGCCGGAGGTGCTGGCGTGAACGTGCATCAGTTGGTTGGCGATGCCCACGCCGAGGATGGAGCCGACCAGGGTGTGGGAACTGGAGGCCGGCAGGCCGAACCACCAGGTGCCCAGATTCCACAGAATGGCCGCAATCAATAGCGCAAAGACCATGGAGAAGCCGGCACCGGAGCTGACCTGAAGAATAAGCTCGACGGGCAGCAGCGTGACGACCGCGAAGGCCACCGTGCCAGAGGAGAACAGCACGCCGGTCAGGTTGCAAAGTCCCGACAAGACTACAGCAATGTCGGGTTCCAGCGAATGGGTATAAATGACAGTGGCTACCGCGGTGGCGGTGTCGTGGAAACCGTTCACAAACTCGAAACCAAGCGCGATTAGGAGCGCCAGGGCCAGCAGCATATAGGGCCAGATGCTGGTAATGGTGACCGTGTTGAGGTCGCGAACTACGTGATATGCGATGTAGCAGATGCCGCTGGTCAGGGCCAGCAGAAATACCGCAATGCCCGTGGGGCTGGAAGCCTTGTTCAGTTTGTGATCAAGCAGGGATTTGCCTGGAGTCATTGATTCCACGGCGGTTATCAAGTCGGCCATCAGAGTTCACCAATGCGGCCGAAGAGATTCCGGACACGCCTGGGCCTCCGATGTTGAGACTCAACAACAGAATTACATAGCAAATAAAAGAGGGATCGCTTGTGGCGGGAGAGAGCAGAGCCGGATAAATTGGCGTCCATAAAACCCCAACAACCGCATATCTACGCAGTTGTTTGCATAGCCAGGCGGGGATTCACTTGGCTGTAATAATTCTACACGGGGGTGGGGGGGGCTTGGGAAGGGGGCACTGGGCGGCGGTGGAAATCAGAGTCGTCCGAAATGGGAAAAGAGCGTCCAGAAATCCGCCAACCGACGCGGGTTCCGCTGTGCGTTTCAGCCAAGCAAAACGCGGCTTTCAGGCGCTTCGCGAAGCCAAATTCCCCGCCAGCTTCTTGCCCCGGAGTTTTGCTCAAAGAAGAATGTGGGAATCGCGGCAGAGATTCGCCGTTTCTTCTGCTTGACTGGCTTTTCGCGGGCCCTATCGCCAATCGTCGTGGGTGTTGACGAGGCCGTCGTTCATCATGGCGTCGAAATCGGTGTGCTTCTTGATAAAGATTTCGCTGAAGGCGCGATCCTGGCGGAGTAGGATCGCCTGAAGGCGGACCAGCTCCAACAGCGCCAGGAACATGGCGATCAGCGCCCGCTCGGAATGGGTGTGGCTCAACAGGCGGCGCAGCGCGATCGGCTTGTCTTCCATGGTGAGACGGCGCGCGAGGAACTGGATCATCTGGCCCACGGTAACCGAGTCTTCGGTCACGTCCAGCACGGGGCGCTTGCGGGCGCGCTCCAGAATGTCGCTGAAGACGCGAACCAGATCAACGGTGTCGGCGGCGATCTCCGGCTCGGCGGCGGCATCGTCCTTGAACTCGCGGCTGCCGGGGTTGGACCAGGTGGCGGCCTCGAGCATCTGCTTCTGTTGCAGCATCTGGGCTGCATTCTTGAAGCGCTCGTGTTCGAGCAGCCTCTCGACCAGCTCGCGGCGGGGATCCTCGGCTTCATCCTCGGGGCCGGAGGAGGCGCGAGGCAGCAGCATCTTACTCTTGATGTGAATCAACAGCGAAGCCGTATAGATAAACTCGCCGGCCACGTCCACGTCGCCGACCTTGAGCTGGTTCACATAGGCCAGGAACTGCGCGGTGATTTTGGCGATGGGGATGTCGTAGATGTCGATGTCCTGTTTGCGTATCAGGTCCAGCAGCAGGTCGAGGGGGCCGTCATAAACCTGGCCCACGACCACGGAAAAGGGAGATTCCTCGGAGCTTTCGTCCCGTTTCTTCTGTTGCGCGGCCAGCTTGGCTGCCGTCTTTTCATCCACAGTGGGCTCGGTGCCCAGCACCAGCTGGACAGGAACGTCGGCGACTGGCTCGGAAGTGAGCTTTGGTTCGACTTCTGCAACGGGTTCGGCGCTTTTGACTGGCTCTGGAAGAGCTTCGGTTGGGGCCTCGGCTTCAGTGGGCTGAGCAGCCTCCGGTTCGGCTTCCACTTCGGGTTCTGCGGCTTCAACCGGCTCGGGAACAGGCTCGTTCATAATCTCGGCTTCTGAAATCTCGGCTGTTTCATGTTCGGCTTCCAAAATAGGCTCGGCGTTTTCGACTGGCTCTGGCAAGGCTTCGCTCGCGTCCTCGGCTTCTGGAATCTCGGCAGGCTCCGGTTCGGCTTCTGCGACCGGTTCGGCACTCTCGACTGGCTCCGGAAGAGCTTCGGTTGCGTCCTCGGTCTTTGTCATCTCAGCAATCTCTAGTTCAGGTTCTGCCTCTTCAACCGGCTCGGGAACAGGCTCGTTCACGATCTCAGCTTCTGGAATCTCGGCAGGCTCCGGTTCTGCTTCCACGACAGGCTCTGCGCACTCGACCGGCTCTGGAAGAGCTTCGCTCGCGTCCTCGGCGTCAGTAGTCTCAGTAATCTCCGGCTCTTCAACCGGCTCGGGTTCTGCCGTTTCATCCGGCTCGAAATCAGGTTCGCTCACGATCTCGGCAACCGTAATCTCTTTAATCTCCGGCTCGGTTTCCGGCTTGGGCTCTTCCGATTCAACCGGCTCGAAATCGGGATCACTCACGATCTCTGCTTCTGAAATTGGAGCAGGCTCTGGCTTGTCTTCCATGACAGGTTTGGCGATTTCGACCGGCTCTTGGAGAGCATCGCTCACAGGCTCGACTTCCGTAGTATCCGCAATCTCCGGTTCAGTTTCCGCTTCGGGCTCTGTCACTTCAACCGGCTCGGGATCAGGCTCGTCCGTGATCCCGGCTTCTGAAATCTCAACAGGCTCCGAAACGGCTTCCATGACAGGCTCGGCCTCTGGAGTTTCAACAATCTCCGGCTCGGCTTCCGCTTCGGGTTCTGCCGCTTCAACCGGCTCGGGATCAGGCTCGTCCACGATCTCGGCTTCTGAAACTTCAGCGGGCTCTGGTTCGGCTTCCACAACGGGTTCGGCGGCAGCGGACAATTCGGCGACGGACACTGGCTCGGCCAGAATCGCTGGCGCGGCGGCAACGCTTTCGGGTTTTGGGGAAGGATCAATCAAGGTTATTTCTATTTCCTGGTTTTCTTCCAAACTATTTGAGAATGTCGGCTCGGCGACAGCTTCGGTCTTTGAGGAGCGCGAAAAAAGGCCAAACCCCGAGCGGATGCCATCCAGAGCGAAATTCAGGGCCTTTCGCCACCACGGGATTGTCGTCTCAAGCGATTGCATTTTTTCGGTGGCTCAAACCATATCTGGTTTGCCCCTTCTCATGCGAGGCAAAAAAGGGCTGCGGGAACAGAAAGCAAATCTCCCGAAAAGCATACCGCAAGGGCCTAAGCCTCGTTCGTTGCATGAAGGCCCGCTTCTGTTCAGGCCCGGCTCATTGGCCCGCTTTGCCGTTCTGCGTCATCCGCATGGCGGCGCGCACCTCAACCATGGTCTGCTCGGCGCGTACGCGGGCGCGGTTGGAGCCATCTTCAAGAATCTCCAGCGCCTGAGCCTCGGTGTAGCTGGCGCGCCGGTCCTGAATGGGCTGCAGAATCTGCACCAATGCGTCCGCGGCCCAGCCCTTGCACTCGATGCAGCCAATTCCGGCCGAGCGGCAGCCCTCATACACTTTGGCCATAGTTTCTGGCGTCGAGAAGACCTTGTGCAGGTCGCCCACGGGGCACTTGTCCGGGTCGCCCTTGTCGGTGCGGCGAATGCGGGCCGGATCGGTGACCATGGTCTTCAACTTCTGGCGCACCACTGGCTCCGGGTCGGTCAACTGAATCGTGTTTCCGTAGCTCTTCGACATTTTGCGGCCGTCGGTGCCGGGCAGTTGCGGCGAGGGCGTCAGCAGCGCCTTCGGCTCGGGCAGAACCTCGCGGCCATCGAGCTTGTAGAACTGGTTGAAGCGCCGCGCCACTTCTCGCGTCAGCTCCACGTGGGCGCTCTGGTCGTTGCCCACGGGGACAAAATCGGGCTGGTAGAGCAGAATGTCGGAGGCCATCAGCACCGGATAGCCCAGAAAGCCGAAGTTCGACAGATCCTTGTTCGCCAGGTTCTTCTGCTGGTCCTTGTAGGTGGGCACGCGCTCAAGCCAGCCGACCGGCGTAATCATGCCCAGCAGCAGGTTCAGCTCGGCGTGCTGCAAGACCTTGCTCTGCAGGAAGATCACGCTCTTGGCCGGATCGAGGCCGGCGGCCAGGTAATCCAGCAGCACGTCCATGGTGTTTGCGGCAATCTTCGAGGTGTCGGCGTAGTCGGAGGTCAGGGCGTGCCAGTCGGCGATGAAAAAGTAGCAGTCGTACTTGTCCTGGAGCTTGACCCAGTTGGCCAGGGCGCCCATGTAGTTGCCCAGGTGGAGTTTGCCGGTGGGACGCATGCCGCTCAGTACGCGCGGACGGGAGGATGAGATTGCGGATTCAGCCATTTTGCCTATCGATTCCGGGATGATGCCGAGAGAATGTGACCGCCACCGCGGAAAATCCGGGGAAAGCGGCTCATTCCATTGTAACGGGCCATTGTGCTGAAGATCGCTCGGCGGACGGGTTAGGCCTCAGACGGCCAGACGTGCCAGGTTCCACCCATCTTGGCCAGGGCCTTGCGTACGCTCAAAGCTGTCACTCCATCTGGCGCCAGCCTCACAGCTTCCTGAAACGCTGCCCGCGCATTTGCCATATCGCCCAGCGCCCTCCAGGCTTCGCCGACAAAGTAATGGACCCCGGCAAGGTCTGCGTTCCCAAGTCCTGCGCCCTTGGCCAACGCTTCCTGAATCTTTAACTCCGCCTCCTGCCGCCGCTTGCAAGCCCCGAGCGCCCACGCATAGCGTGCAATCCTCCGCGCCAGGTCGGCGCGGAGGAGACCCCTTGTGGATGCCTGTGCCTGCTCCAGTAGTTTGCAGGCTCGGTCCGTCTCCTTGTCCTGCGCCAGAAGACAGGTAGCCAAAGCCACCTGCATTGCTTCCGGCTTCTTGGACACAGGCACAGCGGCTTCGAGCAACTCCTGAGCCTCTTGCTCGTGTCCGTCATTTTCCAGCGCCAGCGCATAGGCGTAGAGTTCGGTGCTGGCCAACCGCGGCTTTCCCTGCGCGTCGAAGGCCAGAGGCTTCAGGAACTCCCGCGCTTCGCTATAACGTCCGGCGTTAAACAGAATCATTCCTTGCAGAGACTCGCCGTAAAAGGGCAGCAAAGACCATTTCCTGTCCAGACGCAACGCCCGCTCAAAGTTCCCACTATGGCCCACCTGATAAATCCAGCGCTTCACTCGCAAAACCAGATAGGCAACGGGAAACAATGCCAAAAACTGTCCATAGAAGATCGCTGTCTTGATCTGCGAGCGGAGCGGCGAGATCAGCACCAGCAACAGAGCGCTCGAATAAAGAACATAGAACGTAGTGCGCCGCATCCTGCGTCGAAAGCCTTCTCTTGTTTCATTGCCGTCTTTGTCCAGCCGAGCCGCGCAACGACTGGATTCATCTTCATCCGGTCTTTGCAGGATCGACACGAGAAAGAAAACCACGCTAGAAACAATGACTGTACCGATAATCAATATCTTTGACGCATAAGCCGGATAATAATTCTTCGCCGCATAATGAATTCCGAAGACAGCGGCTGCACCCGCCACCAGCACTATCACAACGAGTGCCGGTGTACTGATGACCAGCGGCTCCCTCTTTACATAGCCCTCGTCGGCAGGAAGAGAAATCCGCGTTTTCTGCCCGCGCTGCTTGATGACTGGACCTACAATTCCAAATAGTCCGATCACGGCGAGGGACAAAAATGCAATCGCTCTGTCATGAGAAGGCCAAAGAAACCTGTTGAATTCCCCGCCCATCAAGAAGGTGGCTGCAAGCATATAAACGGCGAAGAGCATCCATCTGACCCTCTTCGACAGCTTCTTGTTTCCGATTTCAGGCGCTGCGGAATTCGCCTGTAATGCTTCGGCTTTCAGTTGCTTCCTCGCCGAGATTACGAATAGCGCCCAAGACAAAAAAAGCATTCCCACCAGGAATTCGATCAGCGGCGTCTGAACCTGACGCAGCCGCTCAGCAAAGGTGGGCAATGGATGAATCGCATTGAAATCTGTTCTGTGAGCCAGCCACAGGAAAAAGGCGCATCCCAGTATTGAGAGCGCCAGTTGAACGGCCCAACCCAGCGTCAGGCGTGACTCATGGCTGTCATCCTTCTTGCATTCCCCGGTTGCCAAGGACATAGTCTTGCTCCCTTAGAGACCGAATTTACGAGTTGCCGGATTATTTCAGGATTATAGACGTGAGCATTACGCTATCGAAGACGGCTGCTTAAAATAACGCCGGAAAAATCTTGCTTCCGGCGCAAAGCTATACGAGGCTCAGTCCCCAGAGAACCAGCCGCATTGCCGGACCGAAGAAGAGGCCCAGAATCGTAGGCCCCAGGAAAATCATGAGCACGTAACTGGCCCAGATGGGGATCCGGTCGTATACCTGAACGGCGTTGTAGGGCAGAATGTTGCGCATCACGCGGCTGCCGTCGAGCGGAGGAATGGGCAGGAGATTGAAGAAGCAGAGCATGAGGTTGATTTCAATGACCAGCACGCCGATCATCAGCGCTGCCTGAAGGCCGGAGGGTACGCCCTCGACGATGCCGCCCATGAAAGTAACCATCGCGAGCTGGTGTCCGCCGGGAACGGCGACGGAAATCACGGCCAGCACGAGAAATGCGGCCACCACGAGCAGCAGGTTGGAAGCAGGGCCGGCCAGCGTGGTCAGGTTGTCGTCGCGGACGATTTTGCGAAAGTTGCGGGTGATGACCGGCGTGGGCTTGGCCCAGCCCACCAGCATGCCGCCAAACATGCTGAGCCCGAAAAGCGGGCCGAAGATCATCAGCCCCGGAAAGAGCAGGGTGCCGATGGGGTCCACGTGATACATGGGGTTGAGCGTGATGCGGCCTTCGAGGCGAGCCGTTTGGTCGCCCAGCCGCGAGGCCATCCAGGCGTGCGCGCACTCATGCACGCAGAGCGAAAAGACGAGAATGACGAATTCAAATACCGCTCTGATGAAGTCGAACTGCTGCAAACGAAATCTCCACAATCCGGAAACTTCAGGTTAGCATGGAGGGTCGTGGAGGGGGGGCGTCTCCCACGGCCCCTGCGATGGGTGTTGCTATGGTTATCATTATCTGATAACCTATTTCCGTTATGCAGAAGCGCGATCCTGCCCTCGACACACTGCTCGATCTGGACGGCCTTACCCTGGTTGTGGATCCGGAGGGTGGACGTTGGGTGCGGTTTGTTGTCACGCAGGTTCCAGCGACGCCGGAAAAGCCCCATGGGTTGGATTATTCGCTCACACTGCATGGACGGAATGGCGAACGGCTGGCGGGCTTTGATAACGCTCATCCGGTAGGCAAGAGAAAACGCGGCGATCCGCAGGATCATCGGCATCGCATCCGCACGGTGAAGGCGTACGACTATAGCGACTCCGCTACGCTGCTCGCCGATTTCTGGGCAGAAGTGGATTCGGTGCTGAAAGAGAGAGGAGTGAACCCATGACCACGCTCAAAGTTGGAATTGCCAGCTACGAGGAGATGAAGGCTTTGACGTTGGCCATTGCCCGCGGTCAGAGGAAACTCTCGCCGCATGAGCCAAGAATATGGTTTCCCTCGACGGAGTCGTTTGCCAAGGTGCTCTCGGCGGGTAACCGCGATCTGCTGCGCATCATCGCGGAAAAAGCGCCCGGCTCACTTGAAGAGCTGGCCCAGCTCACAGGACGCCAGAAGTCGAACCTCTCCCGCACCCTCAAAACCATGGCCAATTACGGGCTGGTGCGTCTGGAAGGCGGCCCTCGCGGACGCATCAGCGCCAAAGTCGTTCACGACCGCATCGAACTGGAATTGCCGTTGTTGCGGACGGATCGCGCGGCGTGAAGGCGTTTTACGACTTCTTTTTGTCGTAATCTTCGTTGCAACGAATCAGGAACACGATGGCTGAACCGGTGAGATGGATTTGATAGGCCACAAGATGATCCGGAACTTCATTGGGCACGGCTCCTGATCCATGACCACTCTCCTCGTTCCGGATGACTGCTACGGTCTGCAAGAGCTTCTTCAACTCATCAAGATGGCTACCGAGAAAGGTCGGGAAAAGACCTTTCTTTTTGACTTCGGCGAATAAACCATCAAATTTCGCTTTGCCCGGCATCTCCCACTTGCGCAACTCGATGATCTTCTGAAGCGTACTCTCAAGCGCTTTCAGGCAATTCGTGAGGCAATCGTCGTAATGGTCAGCGCCCTGCCGGTAGTACTGTAAAGCTAGTTGAAATTCAGCGAGAGCTCCTTCGTAGCCATTTGCAAACATCGAATGCAAAGCGGGCTCTACTGCTTCGGCATGGAGGAACTCCGAATCGATACGGATTATCCTTGGCTGCTCAAGCCTGTAGCCGATTGCGTGTTCTTGAAAACGCTGATTCAGTTTTGCAACAGCGTCAACAGCCGATAGCCTTGGCTGTACTTGCACCATAAACTCTTGTCTATTCTGGCCAGCGGCGATTCCAAGAAAGCTAACTTGGATAATATCGAGCGCCGTGTCTGTATCTGCAGCCAAGAACCATTGGAATAGAGCATCGCACGGGCTACTTCCAGGAAGATCAACTATCCCGTATTCATCACAGAGCGCCATATTTATCTGTGCATAAAGCGCGCAGATTCGGTCGCTCCTTAATGAGCCGCTCAGGTTAAGGCCCCGATAGAGGGGTGAGGGCAAAGGAGCCAGTTGCACATATCCAATGGCATCGTTCCAGATATGCCAAACTTGATTCCGGAATTCCTTCGGCAAGTCGTACCGAAATGCTGTAGGTGGATTCTCCAACGCCTTCTTTCGCTTGGAATACAGCTCCATTTTCCTACCTTTCCGTTCCGCCGACTGTCATCTTATTTCATTATGCTGCGGACAAGCGCAGATGCAGATTCGATTGGGCAGCTTCGGCGAAGCGCAGCAGCGTTTTGGTGCTGGGGAGGGTTTGTCCGCTCTCCAGTCGTGCGATGGCCGACTGGCTGGTGCCCATGCGCGCAGCCAATTCCGTTTGGGAAAGACCGGAACGGAGGCGCGCACGCAACAGTTCAGCGGAGAATTCAAACTCCGGAGCCAGACGATCGTACTCCGCCTTGAATTCAGTATCCTTCAACCACTCGGCAGCGAGCTCTTTGAGGGGAATGGTCATAACAACCTCCGGCTAGCCAGATTCCCAAAGCTGGTCTATATCCGGATTCTAACCGCTCCAAGGCATTCCCGCAGGGGCTAAAGCCCGGCATATTTAGGGGCGTTTACGGCACGACTAAAAGTCGTGCCCTGATACAAAGCATTGACGATGGAGTGTTGAGGTTTTCCACCCTTGCGCCAGAAAAAAGCGCAAGGATGGGGTACCCGCATGATCGAAATCACCAAGAGCTAGTGTCATGACTGCACGAATTGGTAATTAGTCATGTACAAGCGCGGGCGGGGACGCCGGCGCTACATTCAGGCAATGACCAAATCACGCGGTCACGGTACTAGTCGACTATCTTCCCGTGCCGCCGACGGTCATCTTGTCCAGCTTGATGGTGGGCAGGCCGACGCCGACGGGGACGGATTGGCCGTCCTTGCCGCAGGTGCCGATGCCTTTGTCGAGCTTGAGGTCGTGGCCGACCATGGAGACGTACTTCAGCGCCTCGGGACCGCTGCCGATCAGCGTGGCGTCGCGAACAGGGGCGGTGACTTTGCCGTCTTCGATGAGATAGGCTTCGGAGGCTGAGAAGACAAATTTGCCGTTGGTAATGTCCACCTGCCCGCCGCCGAAGTTGACGGCGTAGAGGCCGTGCTTGACACTGCGCAGAATGTCTTCCGGCTCGTCATCGCCGGCCAGCATGTAGGTGTTGGTCATGCGCGGCATGGGGATGCATTGATAACTCTCGCGGCGGCCGGAGCCGGTGTTGGCCGCGCCCATCAGCCGCGCTGAGAGCTTGTCGGTGAGGTAGCCCTTGAGGATGCCGTGCTCGATGAGAGTGGTTTCCTGCGTCGGGATGCCCTCGTCGTCCACGTTGAGCGAGCCGCGGCGGCTGGGGATGGTTCCGTTATCGACCACGGTGACCTTGGAGTTGGCCACACGCTGGCCGAGCAGGCCGGTAAATGCCGAGGTTTTTTTGCGGATGAAGTCGGCTTCGAGGCCGTGGCCGATGGCTTCATGGAGCAGGATGCCGGGCCAGCCGGGACCGAGCACCACTTCCATTTCGCCGGCCGGAGCAGGCACGGCGTTGAGTTGCAGAATCGCCCCGCGTGCAGCTTCGCGCGCCAGCTCCTCCGGGCTTTTGGAGCCGGTAAATTGTTCGAGGCCCGCACGGCCACCGCCACCCGCCGAGCCCTTGGTGGTGGTTTCGTTTTCCTTGGCGATGACGAAGACGTTGAGCCGGCAGAGGGGCTGGGTGTCAGTGGCGAAGGCGCCGTCAGAGGCGGCAATAAGAATGTGGCGCAGCTCTTCGGAGTAGCCGGCGCGGACCTGCACAATGCGCGGATCATAGGCGCGAGCGGCGCGGTCAACGCGCAGAATCAGCTCCAGGCGCGCGGCCAGATCCAGATCATAGCCGCCGAGCGGGACGGGATATAGGCCGGGGGCGGGCGTCTCGATGAAGCCTTGCACGGGCTGCTTTGCCGGGCCGGATGCGATGAGAGCCGCAGTGCGCGCGGCGTGGAGAAGGCGATCGGGGCTGAGGTTGTCGGTGTAGGCGTAGCCAGTGCGCTCGCCGCTGAGTACGCGAATGCCGCAGCCCGCGCTGACGCCCTGGCTGGCTGACTTGACGATCTGCTCGTCCACGCCCAGCGAGGTGGCTGTCATCGATTCGAAGTAAAGGTCGGCATAGTCGCCGCCGGCTGAGAGCGCCTCGCCCAGGCAGCGTTCCAGAAGCCGCTCGGTGATTCCGAATTTCTCAAAGAAATAGCGCTTGTGATTGAGGAGTGGCGAAGCGGCCGGTATGCTCATCGTATTTTTCAGTTTACGCCAGAGCGCGCTCCGATGGCCCCGTTCCTCTTTTGATGCCAGGGCGATTTCAGTTCTACCGCTGGCGAGTGCATCGTGTTACATTCGTCCCATGAAAAAGATTCTTGCTGCCGTGCTCCTCCTGATGGTGTTTGCCTCTCCGGCGTTTGCCATGGGGCCTCATCATCATCACCACCACCATCCTCATCACTTCCATCATCCTCACGTTTAGAACAAACCCCGGCCCCAAGGCAGCATCACCGCCGGGGCCGGGCCACAACCTGTGGTTTCAATTCCGCGAGTCAACCTCGCAAGGTTCGCGCCATGACAGACCTGGACGACCTCCGCTATCCGATTGGCCGCTTCAGCCCGCCCGATAGCAGTGTGCCCGGCATTCGCGCTGCGCACATTCAAACGCTGCGCCTGCTGCCGGAGCGCCTGAGGGCAGCCGTTGCCGGACTGAACGACACCCAACTGGAAACGCCCTACCGCGAAGGCGGCTGGACCGTGCGCCAGGTGGTGCATCATCTGGCTGACAGCCACGCAAACGGATATATCCGCTGCAAAGTGGCTCTCACCGAAGACTGGCCCATCATCAAGCCCTACCATGAGGCTGCGTGGGCAGAACTCGCCGACAGCAAATTGCCTATCGAGATTTCGCTGGTGCTGATCGAGGCGCTGCACGCGCGCTGGGCGACGCTGCTGGAGTCGCTTTCCGAAGAGGATTTCCAGAAGGGCTACAAACACCCCGAGGATGGCCGCGTGAATCTGGCCAAGGCGCTGGCAATTTACGACTGGCATTCGCGCCACCACACCGCGCACATCACCGCTCTGCGCACGCGCATGGGCTGGTAGAGAAGATGGACGCCGGCGCTGAGGCAGCGTCTGGGCAGCGTCTGGCCCAAAGCATTGAAGAGTATCTCGCAGACCATCCCGCAGCCGCGCTGCTTGAGGATGGCCGTGTGCTCTTCGACATGCGCGCCGCGCGCTATGCAGTGAGCGAGCAGCACGGGCGCTGCCTGCTGCAACTGTGGAGCGAAGAGCGCAACCTGGTCCGCACCGTGGTTGAAGTGCAAGAGCGCGCGCAATGCCTGCGCCTGGCCACCCGCCGCATGGGTGCTGCCAAGCCGCAAACCCTGGAACTGGTTCCCACCAGCGACCGCCGCACACCCACCGCACGCGAGGCCGCGCGCCGCAACTACCAGCGGCTGCTGGAGCGCGTGCTGACCCGCAACTTTATCGGCTCCAAGGTTGACGGCTTTCGCTCGGCGATGGACCTGGAGCACAGCTTCGGTCCAGCTTATGTGCGCGGACGGCTGCTGAAGGGCGCTGCGGCTGAGGCGGTGATCGGCGTAGGCGCGGCGGAGTCGGGACCAATCGTGAACGGCATTCTGACGCTGGGAATTCTGTGGCTGGACCATTGCCGTCAGCACGGCGACGGGCGGCGTCACTTTGGCGGGCTCAAGGTTGTCGTTCCGGCCGCAGCCTGGCGAACGACCGCCGAGCGCATGGCTTGGCTGAACCACGCAGCCGCGGATTTTCAGCTTTTCACATTGGACGAGCGCAGCGAAGAGCTTGTAGCGGTGGACTATCGCGATACCGGCAATATGGAGTCGCGACTGGTGCACGCTTTTTCAGCCGCTGGGACCATCGAGCGCTTTCGGGCTGCAATCGACCGGCTGCTTGCGCTCGTTCCACCAGCCGCCAGAGAGCGGGTCGAGGTCCGGCCCAGGTCGGCTACCGAGGTGGGGCTGCTGCTGCACGGGCTTGAGTTTGCGCGCGTGCGGCATGGCTTTGCCGCCAACGCTTTTACGCGCGAGGACGAAATCACCTTCGGCGCGGGAGCCAATGAAACTCCGCTCACAGCGGAAAACGAGCAGATCTGTCGCGATCTCTTCTCGCGTCTCTTTCTCAGCCGCCACAGCGACGGCGCGCACACCGATCCGCTTTTCCGGCTGCAACCCGAGCGCTGGCTGGAATCCCGGCTGCGGAGTGAGATTACGGAGCTGCTGCCGGGGCTGCGCGGCGACCTGCTCTACTCGCAGGTGCCGGCGCTGACAACCGGCGACCGGGGACTGCTGGACCTGTTGACGCTGGACCGCAGCGGGCGGCTGGCGGTGATCGAGCTGAAGGCCGACGAGGATTTGCACCTGCCCCTGCAGGCGCTGGACTACTGGATTCGCGTTCGCGCGCTGAACAATGACCGGCAGCCTGCGGCGGGAAACGAGGGCGGGCGGCCACTGTCGGCCTTCGAGCGCCAGGGCTACTTTGCCGGGGCGGAGGTTTCGCCGCTAGAGCCTCGCCTGCTGCTTGCCGGCCCGGCTCTGCGCATCCACCCCGCCAACGAGCCAGTGCTGCGCTACTTCTCACCCCAGGTCGAGTGGGAACTGATCGCGCTTACGGAGCATTGGCGGCGAGAGCTGAAGGTGGTCTTCCGGAAGCGCAGCAGGGATGCACGAAACTAAAGCCAGTTCATCCTGCCAAAACCTTGGCATCGCCTCCAAAACAAAATGGCCCTTCCCGAAGGAAGGGCCATTTTGCCGATCTTGGCGATGAAACTAATCCACGGTTACAGAAAACGTGCTGGTTTCTGTTGTAGTGGCTGAATCGCTGCCGGTTCCCGTCACCGTGAAGGTGTACGTGCCGGCAGTTGTTCCAGACGTTCCAGTTGTGCCCGTGTTGTTGTTCGAGGAAGAGGAACCACCGCCGCCACATGCGGTCAGGCTTCCCAGCATCGTCATCAACACCAGGATGCCCAGCATTGAGCGCCAACTGCGCCGCCGAGCCGGAATCCCGAGGAAGACGACGAAGGCCAGAAGCGCGCCGCCGGCCGCTCCGAACAACCCTCTGCCCTTGCCGGGCAGTTTCGGATAAGCCAGCTCACTGGTGGCCGCTGTCGTCGTGATGGAGGCGGTCGCGGTTCCGCTGGTGGTGCTGGAAGTCAGCGCCACCGTCGCCGGACTTATCGAGCAACCGGGCAAGTAACTCGCCCCAGCAGGAGAGTTCGTCAGCGTACAGGTCAGGGTCACAGTTCCCACATAATCAGTGGTTGTGCTCACCGTGATGGCCGAGGTTGTGCTGCCTCCAGGGCTGGAAATGGCCGCCGGCGTAGTTGCTGCCACCGAAAACACGGATGTCGTTACGTTCACGGGTACCGTGCTGTTTCCCGGTGCGTAGTTTGAGTCTCCGCTGTAGGTCGCCGAGAGAGTCTGCGGTCCGGCGCTCAGCGTGTTGCCCGGAATGGTGAAGATGCAACTGGCGGCGCTTGTGCAAGGGCTGACTCCAATCGTCTGCTTCGTCAGGGAATAGCCGCCTCCAGACAGGGTCACATATCCGGTCGGCGTGGCGCCCGAGCCGGTCACCGCAATCGTCACGGTCAAGCTCTGGCTTGAATCCACGTTGCCGGAAGCCGGCGTCACCGTGACGGTCGGCGTCAAGATAGCGATGTATGTCACTGCCACGTTCGCCGAGCCGGCAGACCCCGAAGCATAGATCGAGTTGCCGCTGTAAGTGGCCGTCAGGGTGACGGTTCCGGTCGCAGTGAAGGTGTTGTAGGGAATGGTAAAGGTGAAGCTGCCGCCCGTGAGTGTCCCGCTCGACGAGTAACCGCCGCCGGTCAGCGTCACCGTGCCGCTGGGCGTTGTGCCGGATCCGGTCACCGCAACCGTAACCGTCATGGGGGTATTTGAGTTGATGCTGGCGGCCGAGGGCGTGACTGTCACCGTGGGGACCAGCCCGTTCACCTGCACGGTTGCCATTCCGGTTCCCGAGCCGTAGGCAGTGTCGCCGCTGTAAGTCGCCGTCAGCGTGCTGGAGCCGATCGTCAGGCTTCCAGCCGGAACGGTAAAGGTGTAGCTTCCGCTGGACAAGGTCCCGGTCAGTGCCGTCATGCCGGCGCCGGAGAGAGTTACGTTCCCGCTAGGCGTTGCTTCCGCGCTGCTGGATCCGGTCACCGAGACGGACACGGAAAGACTCTGGACGGTTGTTACCGGATTGGGCGAAAGGGATGTGATGGTCACGTTTGGCGTCGCCGTGACGGTGACCGTGTTCCAGTAATTGACCAGCGCCGTTGCGTCCACGCTGCCCATCCCGGTGGCCAGGTCATAGCCGGTGGTTGTGTCGTAACCGCTCTCGAAGTAATACCCCGCCGTGTTCAGGAGGCAGTTCGGTGTGCCGCTGTTGCAGGGGACAGCGTTATTGCCCACCGTCACATCGTGGAAGATCGCGCTCGAATGGCTGCTGTTGTAGAGCGCATACAGCGTTTGGGCCGCCTGGCCCAAACGGCTGCCGGCCTTCTGCTGGACCAGCGCCAGGATGCCGGCGAAGGCCGGCGCCGAGGCCGAGGTCCCGCCGATGCCTTGAAAATACCAAGAGCCGTCGGACTGCTTGATGCACCCCTGGTAGCTGGTTCCTTGATATGTGTAGGGTTCGCACATAAGCCAGGATGCGTAGTCCGTCCCGTCGGCCGCCAGCAGCGAAACGTCGGGAAGATCGCGCGCGGCGTCCGAGGGAACGCCCGTGCCGGTTTGCCAGGTGGGCTTGCCGTATCCGGAGGTGCAACTGCCAATCGTCGAAGAGGTGTCAACGGTGGTGTTGTTCGAGCAACTGCTCTTGCCGCCCGAACCGGCGGCGATATTGGCGTAGCTGGAATCGCCGCTGATCGCCGTCCAGGGCACATTGAGGCTGATTGTGGTGTTGCTATTCGTCGAGTCGTTCCAGGTGGACTCGGGAATGTACTTTAGCGCCGTCCGGTAGTAAGTGGAAGCACTGCCCGCCGTGCTGCCCGAAGAGGAAGCCTCGGTCACATAGGTGCTGAAGCTGCTCGTGTTGAGCAGCGCATAATAATCCGTGCCGCCCACGGCGATATTGTAGGGCGTCGAAGCGAGGCCGTTTACCCCTAATCCGCCGATCGCGGTGGTCACTGAGTTGCCTTTGCTATCGGTCGTAAGGTCACAACCAGCCGAACCGCTGTCGCCCGTTGAAACCGTCACCGCGATGCCCTGAGACGCTGCCTGCTCCCACCAACTATTGATCTGCTGGTTGTCGCTGGTGCTCATATCCTGCTCGCACTCGCCGAAGCTAAGGCTGAGGATGTCCACAGTGTTGTCGCTGATGGCCCGTTCGATCGCCGTGTCAAGAATGGTGGCGGTATAAAAATAAATAGCCGCGCCGGGCGCCAGACCACCGGAAATTTCCGTGTCCAGGTAGGCCTCGGTATCGTCGTCTTTTTTATCCCCGACGTTATCGACATTGGTAATCGTGGGCGCCGTGCTGTTGCCCAGAAACATCGAGCGATAGGCGGTCACATACGTTGTGGAAATGGCGGAATCGCCGGCGATCCCAATCTTTACGCCCGCGCCGGTATAGCTGGTCGAGGAGCTGTTGTTGAGATTGAAAGAGTTGGGCGTATCGTAAATGGTGGCCGCATCGGCCGGCACCACGTAAAGATACTGCGTTCCCGAATTATCAGCAGTAAGTTGCGGCATCGCCTGGGAAGAGACTGGGCTCAGCCGTCCCGTCTCCGGATCAAACTTTCCAATTTTCCCAGGCACATACTGCGGCTTGGGCTGGATGGTGTTGAGGTGCGCAACGCCCTTGACCACAGTAGTCAGCGCCGTGGGAATCTTCGGGTCTGTCGTATTCGAGTAGAACTGCGTTCCGTTGGCCTGGAAGGAGTGGATCGAGGTGAGAAAAGCCTCTTCCACCTGGCTTACCGTTCCGGAGAAGGAGATATTCGTGCGTCCGGACGAGACCGCCTCCAGCTTCAGCCCGTGCGATTCCAGCCAGGCGGCCAGGGCCGCCACATCCGAGTCGGCTGGCCCGTAGAGCTTGCCGAACTGTTCCGGAGTGAGCCACTTGTGGTAGTTGGGCGAGGACTTATCCTGCAATTCGGCCAAGTATTTGTCCAGCGCTGCCTGCTGCTCTGCAGAGCGCGACAATACCAAGCGCATGTGCGTCAGTTGCAGCGAGGGCGAAGCCTCGCCCTGGTCGTACTCCGCCCGAGCCAGATGAGGCACATTGCCTTTCAGCGCCGTGAGTGATGAATCGTCCACATTCGCAGCAATCCGCGGGGCGGTGACAAAACTTTGGGCCGTCGATGCTGAACTGCAAAGCAGAACCGTCGAGAAGAGCAGCGCATCTGCCAACAGACATAAGGGGAATGCCTTTACAGAACGCATGATATTTTTCCTCGATTCTTCCTTCGGATATAAACCCACGAAAACAAAAACGGTTCCAATTGAAAAACGCCGGATAGAGATACCCTCAGGCGCTCAAACCTTAGCCTGAATATTCAGCCCATCACATCTTAACCCGATCATATGATGGATGCTGTTCTTATTTTGCGGGCAACCAGCCGCTCCCGCTCAAAAGCGGAGGAGTATCCCTAAATCGGAAAATCTTCCGGGCTAAGCTCCTGTTTCTGCATATCGAATCCAAACCCAGGACAAGACTTGAAGCCACGGGGTCAACCGGCGATCTCAAAACCAGACGCGCATCCCTGGAACCGGGAGATCAATCATCCTGCTTAGACGAGATTACTCCGGGAAAGTTGATTCACCGGCGAAAAGAATGGAAGCCTCTGTCTTCTCCCGCTTTCGATGCGGGATACCGCCCGGCGGCTTCAAAGCTTTTGCGTGCGCTGCACGGCATGAACGCCGGGGACGCGGCGCAGGCCAAGGACCATGTGGTTGAGGTGGCGGACGTCTTCGGCTTCGGCGACCAGCTCGACGATGGCTCCGCCGTTCTCGTCGTGGCGGATGTCGACGCCGCTGATGTTGGAGTTGTCGTCAGAGAGAACGTTAATCAGTTCCTTCAATATGCCGGCGTGGTCGTCGCATGCAACGGTGATCCTGACCGGATAGCGCTGAGACTTGGCGGCCGTCTTGTCCGGGAGGGACCACTCGACAGCGATGCGGCGGTCGCTTTCGTAGAGCAGGTTCTCCACATTGGGACAACTGCGCGCATGAACAGCTACGCCCTTGCCGCGGGTCACGTAGCCTACGATCTCTTCGCCGCGAATGGGGTTGCAGCAGCGCGCGCGATAGACCAGCATGTCGTTCTGGCCCTCCACCTGCAGCGATTCGGAGCCGGTGAGGCGCAACTTGCGCTCCGCTTCCGCCACGGTCGGCGCGCCGGCGCCGGGCTTGATCTCCTGCGCCGGGTCGGCTTGCGGCTGGCCGGTGCTTCCGGGGGCCAGCTTGCCGAGCACCACGCGGGCGGAGTGCTTGCCCTGGCCGAGATCAACCAGCAGATCGGCGGCGGTGGCCACGCCATATTCGCTGGCGATGCGGCCCAGGTCCTGGTCGGTGATCTGCGCCAGCGGCACTTTGAATCTGCGCGCCTCGCGCTCCAGCAGCTTGCGGCCGATCTCCAGGGCGCGGCGGCGCCGGTCCTCATTGAGCCAGTGCTTGATCTTGTTGCGCGCGCGGGGACTCTTGACGAAGGTGAGCCAGTCGCGGCTTGGCTTGTGGTCCTTCTGCGTGACGATCTCGACAATGTCGCCGGTGCGCAGCTTGGTGCGCAGGGGAGCCATGCGCCCGTTGACTTTGGCGCCGACGCAGGTGTGGCCCACCTCGGTGTGAATGGTGTAGGCAAAGTCGACGGGCGTGCCGTCGGATGGGACCACCACCACCTTCCCCTTGGGCGTGAAGGTGTAGACCTCGTCGGGATAGAGGTCCATCTTCAGGCTGGAGAGGAACTCGTTGGGGTCGGTCATCTCCTTTTGCCAGTCGACCAACTGCCTGATCCAGTTCAGCCGCTCCTCGTCCCTGGCCGTCACCGCGCCTCCGCCGGCCTTGTACTTCCAGTGGGCGGCAATGCCTTCCTCGGCGATGCGGTGCATTTCCTCGGTGCGGATCTGCACCTCGAACTGGTGGCCGCTGGGGCTCATCACCGTGGTGTGCAGCGATTGGTAATGGTTGGCGCGCGGCATGGCGATGAAGTCCTTGATGCGGCCGGGCACGGGGCGCCACAGGGTGTGAATGAGACCGAAAACGGCGTAGCAGGCGGCCACGTCCTGGGTGATGACGCGGATAGCCAGGAAATCATAGACCTGGTCGAAAGAAACCTTGGTGCGCTGCTGCTTCTGGAAGATGGAGTAGAGGCGCTTGATGCGCCATTCGACGCGGGCCTCGACGTTGTTCTCGCGCAGTTGCTCAACCAGCGTGTCTTCCACGCTGCGCAGAAACTGCTCGCCCTCAGCGCGGCGGGATTCAACGGCTGCCGAAACCTCTTCGTAACTGACGGGGTCAATATAGCGGAAGGCCAGATCTTCCAGCTCGCCGCGAACCTTTCCCATGCCCAGCCGATGAGCCAGGGGGGCGTAGATGTCCATGGTCTCGCGGGCAATGGCTTGCTGGCGCTCCGGCTTCAGATATTCCAGGGTGCGCATGTTGTGCAGGCGATCGGCCAGCTTGATCAGCACCACGCGCACGTCCGAAACCATGGCCAGCAGCATCTTGCGCACGTTTTCGGCCTGGCGGTCCTCGCGATTGGCGAACTCGATCTTGTCTATATTGGTGACGCCCTCGACGATGTGGGCCACCTGCTCGCCGAAGTTGGCCACAATCTCGTCACTGGTGGCGGGCGTGTCCTCGACCGAGTCGTGCAGCAGGCCCGCGGCGATGGCCGTCGAGTCCATCTTCATCTCCGCCAGCACTTCGGCCACCTCGAGCGGATGAATAATGTAAGGCTCGCCCGAGGCGCGCATCTGCCCGCGATGGTGCTGAGCGCTGAATTCCCAGGCTTTGCGGATCAGGGAAAGGTCTTCGGTGGGGCGGTTGGCGTGGACCAGCTTGAGCATGGCCTCAACGCGCTGATCCATGGACTTCTGGTCAACGTCGTGCACGGGAAGACGAGTCTTCCCCTCGGGAGCCGGAGCTGCGCCGGGAACCTCTGCCGGTATGGATGGCCGGACAGTCGCCATGCTTCATTATAGGCATAGGCTGCGTTGCCGGCCCGCAGGGGATAAAAAGTGTAAATCCAGTAGAGCCGGTTGCAAAATTACCTGGAAACCGGCATTACGGATTGCGCTGCCGCTCCGGCTCCATGGTTTGTTGCGAGGGCGTAGCGGCATCCTATACGGCCTACCCCCCACCCGTATTTTGGACGTAAAATACTTGTTTTCATGAGCTTACGGACAGAGTTTTGCCGTAAAATCTTCAAAACAAAGGAGTTGCCCGCAAAATCGTCCAGGATAATGAGTTAGCGGCGCCTTTGCAGGAAAAGGAGGACGATTGGAAAAATACACCTGAGAATTATTGTGCGACGAGGCGGCAAAATGATCTGCAAGCAACTGCGGCTCTTGCAAACCCTGAGGCGACTCACACTCCACTTTGAACTTTGCAAGCGGCTCCTGTCGTAGAGGGTTGTGGCGTCCCTGGCGCGGAGATCTTTCATTCTTTGATGCGAATAAGCTTGTCGCATCATCGGCCCAGGAACTCTTGAGTCCCCGGATTCTTCCAAGGGCGGCGACAACCCCGGAGTGCAACTTTGAACAGACCGGTACCATCTCTCCGGGCAGAAGATTGCTGTAGATAGAATGGAAATCCCAGGGGTGAACAGAATGACGAAACTGACGCAAGCAAAACGGGAAGACCTGCCTAAAGGCGATTTTGTATTTCCTAAAACCCGGCGCT